>Ga0193709_1000165_pt1 | contig 27765 bp, 32 predicted proteins | sample H3c2metaG_FD_160571 | JGI IMG/M metagenome (GOLD analysis project Ga0193709, IMG submission 160571) | Soil microbial communities from a riparian zone of the East river system, Colorado, United States - H3c2 | ecosystem: Environmental > Terrestrial > Soil > Riparian zone | place: USA: East River...
CCCCCCCCAGCGCATCGTCAAGGGTTGGATTTACTTACTGTTCAACGACTTACAGATATTCGAGGAACAAATTCATGGGATCTTGAGCGAAAGCTGACCTCCGGCTGCATATCTTTCGTCGGCAAAACGACTGATAGCTATCCACAGGCACGTTTCAAGGCGCGGGATGATATCATTTTCAGCTGGAGGCGATTCAATTCCTGAATCGTTTGCCCTTTGGAAAGAACTATCCCATGGAAATTAATCGATCTGTTTCTTGCTACCCTGAAAGGAGGAGCGCTTGAAAACCTACGAAGGCCGACGAAAAGGTCATGTGATTAGCGTCACTGTTGACAGTTACCCGCTTAATCCTCGACTCGATCTACGAAATCATAGTCCAACCGGCTTCGAGTGGGGTTATGGCGGAAGCGGCCCAGCCCAACTCGCCATAGCTATTCTCGCCGACTGTATTGGAGAGCAGCTGGCCCTCTTGCATTATCAGGAATTCAAGCGATTGGTCGTTGCAGCTTTCGCACATGAGCGTTGGACGCTCACGGAAGTGGAAATTCGCGAAGCTATTTCGTCTGCGGACAAGCATCCCACACCGCCATGAAATCGAAGTCGCAAAGAAGCGACTTCCGCAAAATCCTTGAACGTATTTCCCACCGCCACGATGCTCGCCGCGTCTTCGATTCATTTACCAAACTCGCTGCTTGCGCGCTTGCCGCGCAGACTCGCGAAGCGGAATATCTGGAAGAAGCTAAACGATGGGAAAGGCTGGATTTGTTTGCGGAGGCACTCGGTGCACTCGTTCTCGAAATGGAGAGTAAGCCGTTCGAAGACATCATCGGAGGATGCTACATGGACTTCGCGCTGAGCCAAAAGGGTCAGCAATGGAACGGAGAATTCCACACGCCCAAACCCGTTTGTGACTTAATAGCACGGTTGGCACTCGGCGACCCGGCATCATTACCCGCGGAAGGGCCCATTGCAGTCTGTGAGCCAGCGTGTGGCGCAGGGGCGATGATTCTCTCCTTCGCCGAAGCCTGTCCCCCAGATGTTCGGCGTAGGCTGCGCGTGACTGCGATAGATATTAGTCGCACGGCATGTGACATAGCGTTCATCAACACGACGCTTTGGGGCATTCCGACCCGAATCATCCACGGCAACACATTGTCAATGGAGTGCTGGGCCGCTTGGTCGAACATTCATTACATTATGCCCTGGCTTCCACTTGCTCTTCTAGCCAAGACGCAAGAAGCAGCCGAGCAGGGCCAACCGCCAAAGCCTGTCGAGATTGAACGCATCAAGGCATCGCTTGGCCAAATGGAATTCGGATTATGACTCGCACCCTTCCACTACGTGGAAGGGATTTTTGTTCTCTCCTGTGCGGAAAATTCGCGCGAAAGAGTCATTCGAGAATTCTTCTCCAAAAGCGCCGCAGCAGCAGAGATGCTTGTCGCGGTGTGTGCGGGAGAGGGTCAGCGTTGCATTTCTTCCGCTGAGGCGGCCGAGATTGAGGTCGTTGCCGGGTGGTGGGCGCATAAGGATTCAAGGAACTTCGCTAAAATGTAAATTGGTAGCAAGGTTTGAACAGCATCAAACCGGTCCCGAACTAGCAGACCATTTCGCTATTGAAGGAGCCCACCCCGAAGTAGGTGAACACTTGTGGGGCGGGCAGGAGTTCGCTCACGATGAGCGAGACCTTGTGACGAAGACGAAGCGGAATCAGGATACTTACCAGCAAAAGAGGGTTAAGGCCCTATAGAAAAAGCGACGAATAAGCGTTACCGAAAACTAAGGTGAACACTATCGGTCAAGAGGATGTTTCATTTTCACTTCTCCCAAGGGCGGACCGGTTTGTTCCTGACAGATTTGGTTCAATTTGATCCCCTCGAGAGAAAGGAGTTTTTATGATTAACGAGAAATCAGAATTCAGAGAAGGAATGAACGAACAAAAAATCCGGCTCTTATCTGAGATTGAGCAGACCTGTAGGCGCGACAAAAAATGTCAGGATATAAACTTTCGGATCGCACAATTGGAGCGAGTGGTCGTTGTGGCAGCAAGCGCGGCCACGGTGATTGAAATCCTTATCGGATCCCCTCGTTACGTCTTGGCCGCTCTCGGCGCCATTCCGGGATTTACGATGTTCGTCGACCGCATATTCCTTTTTTACAAGCGAAGCCAATGGCACGGCATGGAACGCCTGAAGTTACAAGAGTTACTCCACAAGCTTCTTTTCCAAAATGCCACCGTAAAAGAGGTCAGCGAAGCATTTTGTAGAATTCGGCAAGAATTGGAACCCCTCTACCCTGGGTTTGGATCATTTCGCTTTCGCATTGGAGAACGGAGCTAAAACGAAATATCGAACCCGTTGCCACCGCCTAAAGTGGTGGCGGCCCCGCCGCCAACCCGTTGAACCCGTAAACCCGTCGAGTCGCTTTGATGATGGCAGTTAGTGCATGTGGCCAGCCATCATCAAGGATGACTCGGAACTACCCGAGGTTTTGGAAGTCGTGTTCCGGTTTTGAGCGAGTTAATCGTGCCGGTTGTCCAGTGGACGCTGCCGGAAGGGAGGCAAAAAGCTCTGCACGTCCATCTCCGCCAATTCGCACAGCACTTTCCAAGCGTACGACCAGTTGCCTTTCGGGTCGGCAAGAGTTTGAACCACTACTCGCAGCTTGTCTTTTTCTTCGGCGGTCATTCAGTCGATGGTGGCAGGGTCGGTCTCAATTGCAATCGACGCAGAATTACAGTTTTGTCATGACGTAATGCTGCGGAAAACAGTTGTGAGAATCGAGCAGCGGTGGTCGTTGTTTCTTTCGGTTTAATTACAGTCAGAATTCTGCCAGGACCTTCGCCAACTCCGCAGTCTTCTCAAAATCTATCGACGTAACAAGAAACGAGGTCGTTCCCAGTTTGTACGCAACGCCCATGTCTCGCACGTTTTCAGACGAGGCTAATATCACGATTCGCAAGCTCGTGAGTTTTGGGCGCGTTTTTTATCCAGCGCAAAACTTCGAAGCCGTCAGTTCCCGACATCTTCAAGTCCAAGAGCAACAATGATGGCGGGTCGATCGCCAACTCTTTGAAGACCTTATCCAGAGGTAAACGTGCGTATGCGGTAAAAGGTTAAATCGGTGTCGTCCAAAGTGGCAGAACGCGCCTTTAAAAATCCCCAAGACTGTGGGTCATGGGGAAGTTCGAGTCTATTCCAAACGTTTCAATGCTGTCTTATGATATTGCCAAGTCTTCTCGATCAGAATGAACTGCCGGCCGCATTGCTTCGCGGCAATGCCGGTAGTGCCTGAGCCACAGAACGGGTCAAGAACCACATCACCCGGTCTTGAGAACGCCTCAATGAGTGGGGTGATGGCAATCACCGGTTTCTCATTCGGATGAAGTCTATTGCCAGTGTATTCCCAGGGCAGTACATCCGGTATCGCCTTTGCCGGTTTTGGCGGTCTCCCCTTCACGAGGAGATATCCCACTTCGTGAAAGCTTTCGGTATATCCCGAACGCGATGAGTGTGATTTTGTCCAGGTCAGATGACTTACGGGTCGAAAGCCTACCTCTTTCCACACCGTCATGAAGCGTTCGACGCACGGCCAGCCATAAAAGGTGGCGCAGAACGAATTCGGTTTAAGAACGCGATACAGCTCGCGGAATGCTGGCTTGAGCCAATAGTCAGAATTGTCGCCAGAACATCGCCTGCCGTCGCGAGGCACATAGTTTACCAAATACGGCGGGTCGGTGACGACCAAATCAATGCATTCGATTGGTAGGGATGGCAGGGAAAGTGTGCAATCAGCACGGATAACGCGATTCGTGAGCGCTTCAATTGATTTCAATGATTTCCTTTCTTCTAAAAATGCGGAGACCTCCGGTGTCGATTGTATCACAAATCCAAACCACACTGACAATCAGGAGTTCGCCACGGCCAGCTCAATTTGGTATCATTGACGCGTCAGACACATCGCGAATTCTCACACATGCTTTCCGCTCGGCGAAAATCAGACGGTCAGATAGTGACCGCATATTTGGAATCGAAAAGGAATGCTCCGTTTATCTGCCTTCAGTGCAGCGAAGAAGTCATTCTCAAGGCGGGCAACAGCAGGATAAACCACTTCGCACACGCCAATCCAATTGCATGCAAATTCGCAGAGGGCGAAAGCGAAGCGCACCGGCGGTGCAAAATGGAAATCTATGACGCGCTTCGACGAGCAGCAAACGTCACTAATGTTGGGTTGGAGCATCCCATTGGAATGAACCGACCAGACGTGAGTGCTTGGATTAATGGCGTGCATGTTGCCATTGAGGTCCAAATCAGTTCCCTTTCGCTTGAAACAATCCAGGAGCGGACAATCGAATATGGTCGAAATGGGATTTACGTCTTATGGCTATTGCCATGTAGGCCTGCGCTTGATGCCTCGCGTTACACGCCGCGTTTGTGGGAACGATGGATTCACGCTTGTTATTTCGGTCGGGTGTATTATTGGCTCGGTGAACTGAGCGTCGCGTCGTATCATTTCGATCCGCACTTCAAATCCATTCCCAAGAAAATCTGGCATTCGAAGAATGGGAAGAAAATAACTAGTGGCGGCTATAGCCGCAGTTCAAAGCTTTACCGAACACCAGTTCGCGGCCCAACGCTCAACATCGCGAAGGACTTTGTGCCGCGTGAGCGCGAGTGGTGGAGCGGAAACGGAATGACGCTGCCAGATGCCAAACTGTTCATGGAGTCACCCTAATCCGCGTCCTTCCAACTTATTCGCCAGTGGGATGCTTAATCTTTTGACCAACTAGCTGCATTTCTTATTTTCTCCTGATGCCTTTACGGGGCAAAGACCTGTAGTTATGCTCGAGGAAGTTATGCCGCACCCCCTTGGAAATAAACTCAAACTTGGCTCAGTTGGAGGGAAGGGCGTTCCTTTGGAGATGACTTCTGAAATGCGTTCGACGCATTTGTACATCTGTGGCTCCACCGGCACGGGCAAATCCAAGATGCTTGAGCATCTCATTCGCCAAGACATTATGAAATGGCCGCAAAGCAAGTGCGGCCTCTTAGTGCTCGATCCCCACGGTTCGCTCTACGACAGTCTCATGAATTGGCTCGCCTGGGAAGAGCCGTACCTTAAGGGAATTCCACTGGTGCCGATCGACTTACGACAAACTGACTGGACAGTGGCATACAATGTCATGCGTCCGCGCACGACCGCGGACCCCGCAGTCATCGTCAGCAATTTTGTGCAGGCCATGGCGTATGTCTGGGGAACTGACGGAACGGATCAAACACCCCTTTTTGCTCGAATCGGCACCAATGTCCTCTGGACCCTGTATGAAAATCAGATGACGCTCTTGGAGGCCGAACATCTCGTTGATCGGAGCAACAAACGCCTGCGGTATCAAATGGCGGCCGGCTTATCAAAGCGCTCTGTCGTGCAAGATTGGGCATTCGCTAATGGTTTATCACCCCGGGATTTCGATGCGCAAATCTCTAGTACTGCAAACCGTTTTCACAGCTTTTTGTGGCCGGAGAAATTGCGTCTCATGTTTGGCCAAAGCGGTGCTTCGCTCGACTTCGGCAAGGCGCTTGAAGCGGGTTCGATCATCATCGTAAATCTTTCCACAGAAGGCGCTCGTGTTTCGGAAGAGAATGTTTCTCTCTTTGCCACATTGCTATTAAGCGATCTTTGGACGGCGGCAAAAGAGAGAGGGAAAGGAACCGACGCTAAGCAGGTAAAGCCCTTTTATGTCTATATTGACGAGTTTCAAAATTTCGTCACTCCTACAATTGCAAAAAATCTCGATCAGGCGCGGGGGTTCGGATTGCATCTGACGCTCGCCAACCAATTTCCGCGCCAGATTCTGCATACGGGCGCAAATGGTGCCCAGGTGTATGACTCAGTCATGGCCAATGCACGAAGCAAGATTGTGTTCGAAACCCGGGGCGAGGAGAATCTCCGACCGCTTGCCGTCGATCTTTTTATGGGCGTCATGAACCCGGAAGAAATCAAACACCAGCTTTACAGCACCAAAGTAATGGATTATGTCGAAGAAACCCGCACGGTTCGAGGTGTTAGCACAAGCACAAGCGACGCCATCGGTCAGTTTTCGGGGCAGACCGGCACTGAAAGTGCGAGCGGCCTCATTTTAAACAATAGTGAACAGGATCCTAGTGCCTGGAATAGGTCGAAAGCGGATTCGACCGGCACATCTCACATGAAGGTCAAGGGCGGGAGCGCCTCTGAAATGGTAGTGCCGTTTCTGCGACCGGTTATGGGCAAGGAACTGAGCAGCGTTCAGTTTCGCTCCCTTGAAGAACAGTTATTCAGGGCTATGGCTGCGCTTCACGATCAAACGCAGCGACATGGAGTAGCCAGGCTTGTCGGAATGCGCACACCTGCCACGGTTGTGACGCCGACAGTCGAACGAACTCCCGCGAATGCGAAAATGGTATCCTCTTTCTTAACACGTTCTTACAAGAAGCTGCCGTTTGCCTTGCCGAGCGCAGAGGCGCAAAAGGTGATTCTTGAGCGTGAGCAACGGCTTATCGCCGGGCCTTCAAGGGCGTCAGGCATTCCGGCTGATAGCGCAAAGAAAATGATTGCTGTTGCCGATGAGCCGGTTGCCATAAAGCGACGGATAAAGTAATCCGCATTCCGCTGAACCGGGCGGAGGCGTTCTCTGCTCGTTGTCCACATTGGTAACTTTCTTCCCTTCTGGTACGATATTCGCCGGAGCGGAAACCGCGCCGGCTTCACAGCGTCAGTTCTTCCACAACATGAACTTTGAAAGGGTCTCCATGGATAACACAATCAAAGACAATGAACTCATCGACTCAGACATGACAGCAACTCTGTCCCTCCTCGATCAGTTAAGGACGGAAATGCCGGGAATTTGGGACCAAGCCATGGTTGTCGGTAAATGGGTCTGGCTCGAATTCAACATCGCACCGGATCCGCAAATCAGAGCCAGTCTCAAAAAGCTTGGCTTTCATTGGAACAAATTTCGCAAATCGTGGCAGCACCCATGCGGACTAAGCCGGGCCAAGTCCAGTCGCGACCCAAAAGGCGTGTATCCGGTTGTTCCGGCGACTGCTCTAACGTTGAAGGAGGCTGCTACGCCGCCGACTCGATCAGTTTCAAGGGAATATAAAGTGGTTGCATTACGAGAGTGTCCGTTACCCGAATCAATGCAGATCTGTGACACGCCGGAACGTGCCGCCGATTATTGGCGGCATACAATCACCACTAATCCATACTTCAATCCAGAGTGCGAATGCTTCGTTGTTCTTCTGCTCAATACGAGGCGTCGCGTTAAAGGTCATCAGCTGGTTTCGATCGGCACGTTGGACACAATTCTCGTGCATGCGCGCGAAGTTTTTCGCGGAGCGATTATCGCTGCCGCAGCGGCGGTGGTCATAATGCACAATCATCCAAGCGGAGAACCAACTCCATCCGACGCTGACATCAAAGTCACTCGCGACCTAATCAGAGCCGGACACTTGCTTCACATTGAGGTCCTGGACCACGTGATCATGGGAAACCCGAATCATTGTTCTTTGCGCGAACTGGGATATTTTGCCGGGTTCTGAATAATGCCGAGTTGATGGGGCGATTTCTTCGATTTTCGAGGAAATCGCCCCTTTTTATTTATCATCACCCGGCATAATTTGAACCTCGCCTCAAATCGACTTCGCTTGTAAAAGAATCATTGGATGAGTGCCGCGTCGAACGGCCAGGAAAGGCACGACCATGTGTGCTGCTGAAAATGCTTTGGAATTTCGCCGTCGTCGTGCGGTGGAACTGATGCAACAGGGCGAGTCGAAAGAGATCATTTCTCGAATCCTAGGTGTCAGCAGGGTTTCGTTAAATGTGTGGTTGCGGAAAACGGAAGCAGGAGAAACTCTCAAAACAAAGCCAAACAAAGGTCGCCCCCGTCGCCTGAACGACCAGCAACTTGCCGAGCTCGAAGAATTACTTAAGAAAGGCCCTACCGCGCATGGATGGCAAAACAACTTATGGACGACACGACGCGTTCGAGAGGTGATCAAAAGGCGCTTCGACGTCGAGTTTTCCCGCAGCGGGGCATGGCATGTTCTGCAGGATTATCTGAACTGGTCAGCTATCCGGCCAGCGCAGCAAGCAGCAAGACGTGACGAGGCAGAAATCGCCAGGTGGAAAGCAGAAGAATTTCCGAGGATTGAACGGCAGGCAAAAGAACGCAACGCCCATCTGGCTTTTGTCGATGAATCCGGATTTATGATGACTCCGACGATACGGCGCACCTTTGCACCTCGCGGAAGCACCCCAGTTAACAAAGTTTTTGATCCTCATGGTCGCGTTTCCGTGAGCGGCGCAATAACGGTTAGTCCGAAGCGGACGCGCGTTGGCTTGCAATACTATATGTTATCCGACAACGTGAATTTTCGAGGGCCGAGTGTGATTGACTTTGTGAAGCACCTCCGAAGTCAGATCTGTCGGCCGATAACGATTATCTGGGATCAGATCATTATTCATTCTGCTGACGTGGTGCTTGAGTATCTTCAGACCGTCCCCGACATCGTAACCGAGCCCTTTCCCCCATATGCACCGGAATTAAACCCAGTGGACAGAGCCTGGTTTTATATAAAGTACGGCCGATTGCCGAATTACACTCCGCCGACGATGGCAAAATTGCGCCGCTCTGTTGAATCGGAGATCAAGCGCCTTCAAGACAAACCAGATTTGCTGCATTCTTTTATCCGCCAATCCGAAATTCCACTTCTGTTGTGAAACTGCCGGCCACGGCACGCTTGGCCAGTGGTCACGAACACAAGCCTTAAGCCCGAGGTGGTTGTGTAATATTTTGATTGCCGCTCGGTGCAGTCCGGATGTGCCTTTCTTTCAAATTCAACCAAAGAAAGGAAAAACACATCCATGCAAAAATGTTTCCATCCACATCCCGCGGCCATGCGCTAGTTGCGCAGCGGTCCGTTGTCAAATTACCTGGACGGTTTTGCCGAGTTGCTCGTCCAGCAAGGCTACTGCAATCAGGCCGGCTGGAAAAAAGCCCGGCTTGTCGCAAACTTAGGCCAATGGCTTGTTCGGCAGCGCCTAAAAATTAAGGACTTGGACGAACAACGAGTCGCCGCGTTTCTTGATGCGCAGTGGAAACGGCATAGGCGTCAGAGTGGCGACCAATCCACACTCAAACTTCTGTTCCGGCATCTGCGTCAACTTGGAACGATCCCCGACCCAATAATATCGTGCGATGCGATTGATTTCATTCTGCGAGATTATGAGCATTTTCTGATACACGAGCGGGGTTTTGTAACGGGCAGCGTAGCGCAGTATGTGCATGTGACTCGGCGCTTCCTGTCCAAGCGCTTTCCTGACGGGAAAATCCAATTGCCCAAGCTCTGTGCGAAGGATGTTACTGATTTTGTGATGCGCGACACGGCAACCCGTGGGCGTCGATCCGCTCAACTGATGACTGCTGTACTGCGCAGCTTCTTGGGTTATCTTTTTCAGGAAGGACGCACGCATACTAATCTGGCGTTGGCGGTGCCAACCGTTGCGGCCTGGCGGCTATCGGAACTGCCCCGCTATCTGGAAGCTGCCCAAGTTGAAAAGCTTCTGCGAAGTTGTGATCGGCGCCGGAAAGTGGGCAAACGCAATTACGCGATTTTGCTTCTTCTGGCCCGGTTGGGGCTTCGTGCGGGCGAAGTGGCCTGTCTCTCTTTGGATGACATCAATTGGGATGCGGGCGAGTTGCGCGTCCGAGGCAAAGGAGATCGCCTGGATCGGCTGCCATTATCCGAAGACGTCGGTCAAGCTATTGCGGATTACTTGCAAAAAGGGCGGCCCCATTGTTCATCCAGGCGCGTCTTCATTCAATGCAAGGCACCTTATGTCGGTTTTGCCAGCCCGCCCAACGCGATTTGCGGCATCGTTTCCCACGCGTTGGCGCGCGCCGGTATTCAGACGCGGCATCGCGGCGCTCATTTGCTGCGTCATTCCTTGGCGACAAGGATGCTCGGCAACGGCGCATCACTCGCGCAGATCGGCCAGGTGCTCCGACATCAACAAATCCAGACCACCGAGATTTATGCCAAAGTCGATCTGAATGCTTTGCGGGCGCTGACTCACCCGTGGCCGGGAGGTGCGCAATGACCACATTGGGCGAGCACCTCGAGAACTATCTGAAGCTCCGCCGGCAGCTTGGGTTCAAGCTACGCATGTCGGGGCTTTTGCTCCGCAAGTTCGTCCAGTTTGCCGAACAGGAGCAAGCCTCGTTTGTCACAACCAAACTGGCGCTCCGCTGGGCAACACAGCCGGCCAACATCAGACTGACGCAGAGTGCCAACCGGTTGGGCATGGCGCGCCGCTTCGCGCAATACTTGAGCGCCATTGACCCGCGCACCGAAGTTCCCGCGCAAAGCCTGCTGCCATGCCAGTTTCATCGGCGAGCACCGCATCTTTACCAGGGTGATGATGTTCTTCGGCTAATTGAAGCCACGCGTCAAATTGATCACGCCAATGAGTTTAAAGGCGCAACTTACGCGACCTTGTTGGGATTGCTGGCCGTCACCGGAATGCGGTTGGGTGAGGCCATCGGGCTGGATCGTCAGGATGTTGATCTCGGCCAGGGCTTGATAACAGTCCGCCGTGCCAAAGGAAACAAGTCGCGGCTGGTGCCGCTTCATTCCTCGGCACAACGAGCACTTCAAAGGTATGCGGACATGCGCGACAATGCCTGCCCGCAACCGTCGAGCCCCAGCTTCCTCCTTTCTGAACGGGGAACACGCTTGCTCGCTTGCACGGTGAACCGGTGGTTCCTGCTGGTGGCTTGTCAGATTGGGTTACGCAAGCCCGGCGGTCGGCGAGGTCCACGGGTTCATGATCTGCGGCATCACTTTGCCATCCAGACCTTGCTTCGCTGGTATCGGTCCAATGTCGACGTCGAGGTTCACTTGCCGGAGTTGAGCACTTACCTCGGCCATGTGCATGTGCGGCATACCTACTGGTATCTCTCGGCCGTGCCCGAATTGCTGAAACTGGCCACGCTGCGCTGGCAGCGCCGGGAGGTGAAGCAATGAAAACGGAATCCAACTTCTCCGAACTGCTCCAAGCCTACTTCATGGAATATCTTATGCGACAGCGCAATGCGAGTCCCCACACCATTGCGAATTACCGGGATACCTTTCGCCTCCTAATCACCTTCGCCCATACGAAATTGAAAAAGTCACCGACGAAACTCAGCATGTGTGACTTGGAGGTTCCCTTTGTGTGTCGCTTCCTTGATCACTTGGAGAGTGAGCGAGGAAACAGTCCGCGCAGCCGAAACGTGCGTTTGGCGGCGATCCACTCATTCTTCAGCTACGTGGCGTTACAAGAACCCAGTCTCGGCGCCTTCGCGCAACGGGTTCTGGCCATCAAAAGTAAGCGTTACACCAAGAAGCCGGTGGACTTTTTGACCCGCACCGAGGCTGAAGCACTGCTGACCGCACCTGATCAGAAGACATGGTCGGGTCGCCGTGACCGAACATTGCTCCTGCTCACCTTGCAAACGGGGTTGCGAGTATCAGAGATCGTTAGCCTGCGTTGTGAGGATGTTGTTTTGGGAACTGGCGCTCATGTGCGCTGCATCGGGAAAGGACGCAAAACCCGCTGCATTCCGTTACGGAAGGAAATCACAGCAGCTTTACGTCACTGGTTGCATTCGCAAAAGGCGCAGTCCGCTGACGCCCTGTTCCCGAGCGCACGGGGCAAACCGATGAGCCGGGACGGTGTCGAGGATTTGATCGCCAAGCATGTGTCCGTGGCGCGTCTCCGGTGTCCGTCCTTAAAATCGAAGCGTGTCTCTCCACATGTACTGCGCCACACGACCGCCATGGATTTGCTCCAACATGGTGTTGATCGTTCTGTCATCGCCCTGTGGCTTGGGCACGAATCAATGGAAACAACCCAGGCATATCTCCACGCCAGTCTTGAACTCAAAGAACTCGCGCTTGCCGAGACAGAGCCGTTCACCGGGCAGTCGCGCCGCTATCGTCCACCAGACCAACTCATGGCCTTTCTCCAGAGCCTCTGATTATGCCGGGTGATGAAAAACAAAAAGGGGCGATTTCCTCGAAAATCGAAGAAATCGCCCCATCAACTCGGCATTATTCAGAACCCGGCAAAGTATCCCTTATGCCGAGCTCGGCATAAGGGGTATTTCTACGCCTAACGCTCCAGCCCTGACAGACTCTTGTCAGGGCTTTTTGATTCTCGTTTACCGCCACGATCTTATAATGAAAAACATGCATTAGGTTTGCCCCTTGGATTCCAGTTCCAACACATGACCGCACCATTAAATAACCTCAATCTCTCGTAATTTGTGGACGACAAAGTAATAATCCGCGTCTGGAGCCAAGCCTTAGATGAATTCAGTTGGCGCTAAAGCCCTTTCGAAACTTTTTTATTCATTCTGCTACGCACGACTTGGCTTGGGCTTTCGCAATTTTGGCCAAAATTTGGTAGGATTTAGGTTGCCCCTAGCTGTATTTTCCTGGGCTCGCACAAGGCAATTGTGCCGTGCATCAAAATGCAATCTGAAGCATATCGCCGAAATGACATTGACCAACGTGAAAGAATTTCTAGGTTCAGGAGTTGACCCCAGCACACTGCCCTTACACTCTGGCCAGAAGCTGAATCTCGGTTTGCCCTTGAGGCAAAAGACCCGAAAGTGCATACTGCAACAAATATGATCAGAGCAGCTGTAATCGGCAAGGATGGTCGCACAAGCGCGATAATTGAATCGCTGCGCCAGAGTAAGCGGATTGCTGGAACAGTTGAAGTTCTCTCTGGCTGGAAGTTCTCGCCGTTTCATTCGACCCGCGAAGAGGAGGTTCGCCTCAACCTCCAAAGACTCCTGAAAAGGAATGAAAAACCGGATTTTGTTGTGTGCGGTCCGGAGGAACCCCTCGCCGCGGGGGAAGGCATCGCCAACTTGTTGTGGCGAGAGTTTAAAATTCCATGCATTGGGCCCACGAAAGAACTCGCGAAAATTGAGTCGAGTAAGTCATTCACGCGACTTCTGTTGGCAGAACACAATATACCGGGAAATCCGAAGTTCAGGATTTTTTCCGATCAAAGCGGAATCGGATCCTACTTGAAAGAATTGGGCAGTTTTGTTGTGAAGCCGGATGGTTTAACCGGGGGCAAGGGTGTCAAAGTCTCGGGTGAACACCTTCATTCGATTGAAGATGCTGTTCGTTACTGCCAGGAGGTGTTCGACGAAGGGCATCCATCCGTCGTGATCGAGGAAAAACTGGACGGAGAAGAGTTCAGCTTGCAGTCATTTTGCGACGGCACACATGTCGCAGATATGCCAGTGGTGCAGGATCATAAACGTGCACGCGCAGGTGATAGCGGCCCCAACACTGGGGGTATGGGATCATACTCTTGTGAGAACCACAGCTTGCCATTTTTGAGTCGTGACGATCTTCGGCAAGCAAGTGCGATCAATAAGCTTGTCGCAAAAGCATTGCGTAAGAAAACAGGCGAACCGTATAAAGGGATTCTCTATGGCGGGTTCATGGTTACCCGCACCGGTGTTCGCCTAATCGAATACAACGCACGATTTGGTGATCCGGAGGCATTAAACGTTCTGTCGTTGTTGAAAACGGATTTTGCAGACGTGTGCGAGGCCATCGTCCGGGGAACACTTGATAAATTGCCGATCAAATTTGAGAAACTTGCCACAGTCTGTAAATACGTTGTTCCAGATGGATATCCAGAACGTCCCGTCAAAGGCGAGGTGATTGATTGGAGCAGCGTATCGGCTTCGGAGAGACTTAAGATATTCGAAGCTGCCGTCGATAAAGATGACGGTGGTGTATATCGTTTATCTGGTTCTAGGGCAGTTGCGTTTGTAGGTATCGGCGCAGATGTTGCAGAGGCAGAAAGGATTGCCGAAAAAGCCGCCAGCGCCGTTAGGGGTCCAGTTTATCATCGTGAGGACATTGGAACGCGGGAGCTAATCGCACAGCGAGTTGCTCACCTGCAAGCGCCGTATTCCGGTGATGCAGACGTCAAACACGCGAACGATGACGCCCCCCAAGGTGGCATTCTGAAGCTGGTATCATGAAATCGGGTCACTTATGCTATATGGCGCGACAATGATCTCTTACAGTGACGAGATTCGCAACGGTATTGGTCCAAGTTTGTGGAGAGAAGCGGACCGCAGGCTTAGCGATGCGCTTCACACCATCGGTCAGGAATTCGGCGATCAGATTCACACCTCTGGACCGGTGGACTACTTGGTCCGGTTTCTCGTGAACGCGACAGACATCACAGTGCGAGAAGAAGTTCGCAATTACTTCCTCGTCATTGTGAGCGACGATGGAGTTGATACAGTGGCTAAGGTCGGAAATGAGGAGCCGTCCAAGGAAGGCGCTCTCACATTTCAGGAGCCATTCGTGGATGAAATCGGCAATCGTTTCCGCGCTTTTCGTCAACGGTTTGGTTAGTTAGAGCGTGTCTCGGAGATAGGATTTCGGAAAGGGGCCGCGCGAGTCCTCTTTGCGTTCGAAAAGATCGAACTCGGATATAAGCGACTTGGCAACAACCGGTGCCCTCCTCGGAAAAACCATCATGCTATCCTTTATAGAGTGAATTACGGAACACCAGTTGTCGTTGAGTCCCGTGTTTCTATTTCTGTAATGAACTAGTGAGGAGCAACGCCTCCGTACTTTCGCTGAATATAGTCAATGAAGCTCAAAGGGCCCGTAACCGACGGCTGGCGGCATGGGCGAACATTGATATACTTCCTACATGGCCCAACCAGAGATGCAAACAGATACTATCCAGTTGCAACCGCGTGACCTTGCAGCCCTGTGCGGCCTCTTCGAATCGCGGGTCATGACGGCTGGCCATATCGCAACTCTGTATTTTGATGATAAACGCGAATATACAAAAAAGCGGCTAGGTAAGCTTAAAGTTGAGGGACTCATTGGTGAACGCAGGAGGCGCGTGAATGAACCAGCCATTCTCTTCTTAACCCGTAAAGCATTTACTTTCCTTACTCGTGCAGGCCATCTTTCGAAATACCCGTCCTTGAGTCCAAACTCATTTGAAGTCCGTACAAACCTAAGCGATTTCACGTTGCAACACGAACTTGAAATCATGGATGTCAAAGCAGCATTCCACAGGGCGCTTGCAACTTCTGATGAATACTCCCTCGCGCAGTTCAACACATGGCCGCAGCTGTATGAATTCCGAGCCAGGCGTTCGCCGCATGATAGCGAGGAAATGCCGGTAAGACCTGACGGCTTCATTCGGATTCACGAAAAGGAGCCAGAAGACCACGTATCGGAACATCCCCTTTTCCTTGAAGTAGATCGTTCGACGGAGTCCCAAGACAAACTCGCTGCCAAGGCAGGCTGCTATCTCGATTATTATACTTCTGGTGGTTTCGCCAAACAAAATGGTGCTACCTTTGCAGACTACAGATTATTTCCTTTTCGCGTTCTCATGGTTCTTAAGACTGCGGAACGTCGAAACAACACCACCGAACGGCTGCTTCAGAATGATCCTCCAATTCTAAGACAGGTCTGGCTTTCGACCATGTCCGAAGTTGTCGCAAATCCTCTTGGACGTATCTGGATTCGGCCCTCCGATTATCGAGAAGCAACTCAGAATTCCCCCTTTGATGTCGAATCACAGCCTCCGAAATTCGCGTACTCCAGGAATGTTGAACGAGAAAGATGGGTCGAATCGAAGGTTAAGAAGATCTGCATATTCAACGGCGAGTGTGCAAATTGAGCGTTCGCGGTTGTCTACTCCACGCGGAAACAACTCTCCACAAATGCGATGAAATCATCATCCTGGACTTTCTTCATTTTCGTCCAAACCGCCTGAGGAACAGGTGCGGTAAAGAATTCCCCAACGTCTGTTCGTAGGCCGTCAATCGTGACGAACATGCCTGCTTTCATGGCCCTATGGACACTATCCAAATGGAGTATCAGCTGCTTTACAAATAACCACTCTTCACCGGAAATGACCGGATCGTTCGGATCTCTGTTTGGGTCGAGCACGCGAGTCAATTTCGGATTCTTATATACCTCTTTCCAAATTTCGCGATGCTGTTCACTAATGGCGAGCAGGTTACTGATTCGTCACGCTTCCGCTTCTTTGTGAACAGTGTAGGCAGTAAAGAGAAAGCCGCCGATAATGCCGGCCGTTTGCATTAGGTCGAACCAATGGTTTGTAACCCACGATAATCCCTCCATTTCTTGCCATTATACACAATATATCAAATGCGTAAATCCGATCCCGGGAATCGGTTGACTCGAAAGCAGTGGAGTTTTCCTTTGCCACTAATTCAGCATTTGTCCGGAATGTCTGGTTTGGCGTCCATGAGTAGATTGCGTGGGATGCGAACGATTCGCTCATCGGGTCCGCAGTTTGCGGTTGCAGGAAGTTTCAAGGAGGCGATCTCCGTAATGTCGATACCAATAATCGCAAAATCGCCGGACTCTAGTTCCCAAACATCAGGGCAATTGTTAAGGGCAGCGGTCTGGGCTCCATTTGCGTGAGGGTCAGGGCCGATTCTTCGCAAAAACATGCGGATGATTTAACATCGAACATGTTCGATGTCAATAAATGATCGAATCTGCTCTTAAATGATGAGTGACAGATCGTCAAATGCTGCGGGTCATCGGCGAAAACGTGAAGGTGGCTCGGCTCAGGGCCAATCTCACACAAGAATGCCTGGCTGAGCTTGCGGGCGTCCACTGGCAGACGATCAGCAATATTGAAAACGGCAAGTTCCCTGTTTTGGTAACCACATTTGTGCGAATCAGTCAGGCGCTTGGAATCACTTCAAATCGCCTGCTTGACCGCTTGCCCGATCCAGACCCCGCGCGAATGGAGCGCATCAAGAAGGCGTTGGCCAGGAGGCGGAAGTCCACCGCGTGACAATCGGGGTCGAGAGCATCAATTGCTATGTTGGCCTTTTTGCGAAGCGACTAAGACAGATAAAAAGAGCGGCTACCAAGAGCCGCCCTGTGAGGTCAATCAAACCAATAGCTTTTCGATTTCTCCCGATTCCAAATCAGTTGGTTGCCTGTTCCCAGTCAACTTTGCCCACCGCACCAAGCGATGGGGCGATACCTGAAGCAGTACAGATTGCGCAAAGCGTTGTCCAGCTTCGTCACCGTCGGGCATGAGCCAAACTTCACCGGATGGCTTTACCAGGGACATGATCAGTTCGGTTTGGCGTTCCGAACAATCTGCTCCCATCGTAGCCACAACAGCTTCAATGCGGTGTTGGTATAACCACCAGACCGCCGTAAAGCTCTCGACAGCGATTAGCCTATCCACGGGCGAACCAATCCGAAACCCGTTGTAGAGAAAAAGGGTTTTTCGAAATTCAAACACCTTATTCCCTCGCTCGCGCTTTGACGGAAGGCGGTATCTCGGAGTCTCTTCGCTTATGGTCGAATCATCCACAACGCGTCCCGCGTAGCCTATGAGTTGGCCTTTGTGGCTGTGCAGTGGTATTGCTACCCTGTCCTTGAGAAGGCCTCGCGAACAGAATCCCAAACCAAAATGAGCGATCGTCTCTTTTGAAAATCCACGACCCAACAAATATGGGTGATTATGATCGAGACCTTTCAACTCAAAGTCGAGTGGAGCATTGATAATGGCCGGCGTAATTGTCGGCTTCGTTGCATATTCCGGCTTCACGAGAGAATTTTTCGGCTTATCCGGATTCCCAATTTCGGGACAGAATCGTTCCTGAAGTTCGAGCGCTACGTCGCGTAATGCGCTACCATTTCCAACGTCAATCTTCCGCATCATGCCGGCGAATTCCAAAACATTACCTTTGGCTCCGCAGCCGAAGCATTGGAATATGCCGCGTTCGAGGTGCGCTGAGAACGAGGGAGAATTCTTCTTCCCATTGTGATTCGGGAGCGGGCAATATCCATGATGTTGGTTACCCTTCCGTTTGACCTCTACGCCGAAGTGACGGAGCACCAATTCGAAATCGAGGTTGGCACGGAGCTCTTTGAAGTTAATCCAGTTGGACATAAGGTTTCCTTTTGTTTGTGCGATCCGAGGACCATTATATGCGAAGACGAAAACAGTGGCCAAATTGACAACCAAAGCGTCCGCGTGGTACGATCTATTCAGATTCTTGCGGTACCCTCTCGATTCTTGGCAGTTGGCTGAAGTCCGTCACACGAAGTGATTGGCTTCTTCAACTGTCAACCAAAGGAGTTTATGGTCAGAAACGTCGCAGAACCGTTCTTCCGACGCATCCGCAAAAGATTCTTCCGTCGGCAACTCAACGACGAAATATTTGGACGCATTTTCCCTCATCTTAGGCGGGAAAGAGACTTCTCTTATCCGTTCAGAAGTGATGAGGAAATGAATGTCCAAACCGAGGCAAACAACGTCCAGGCCTTGCTAATAAGTATCGAAAGGGAAATCCTCAATATGCCCAAGAGTTACGGAGAATCGTTTCGCTTCATCATGCACCGTGATCTTTGTGAACGATTGAGCTGGTATGAGAGAGAAGCTCAAGTCCGTATCCGAAGACCATGCGACCCCCGCTTGGTCGCCGTTCATGCATAACCTGTAGGAAATCAACAGCCCCGCTCGACAGAGCGGGGTTTACTGCGGATTTGCCTTTTTGTTCTGGACCCACTCGTCTACCACAAGATTATCTCTTTCAAGCTCGTCGTTATTACCTTTACAGTCGATCTCGTTCTGCGACTTCAGAAGCTGCGCTGCCTTTTCAACCGCCCTTCGCGAGTGGACATACTTTTGTCCCTCCTGCAACATTGCTTCAATCGTCGCGGGTTGCTCGGCTTGCAACTCCCTTTCCAATTTCTTCAATGTCGCCTCAAGTTGCGCCTTGATAATGGTCGCACGGGCCAAATTAACCTCATGTACTTTGGTTTCTAACTCTTCCGATCGACTGTGAACTTTACTCGTCCTGGCGTTATCCGTGTCTGCTTTGGAATTAATCGAGCAAGCGAAGTTCACCTTGTCCTCGTCTTTTGACAAAAAAACAAGCTCATTACAATGATGACACCTGTATGACTTTGGCTCCGCACGACAGTCATCATACCCACAGCGGTTTACAAAAGAATATTTGTCGGTGTCCCGATTCTGTCTCTTACAGACACAACAGATCCAAGGTGTCTTGCTCGAAATTACAGCTTTGCACCCGGGGCATGCGAATAGGAGCGGCCTCAAATTCCAGTTTAAAAACAACAAATAGGCGCCAACCGCTAATACACAATCGGCCAAAAACATGGGCCAAAGGCTACCTGAAAACAATCGCCCGAAGACAAGTGACACTACGCTAACCACCATTAGAAACAGAACACCCACCAGAAGCCCGTAGATGTAGGTTTTCCAGAAGAAACGCTCTCGGCTCTTGTGTGGATCTGTCTCCCGAGGATCTGGATCGTCAAATATCACTCAGGAAAATTAATGCCTTCTTCTGAGCCATCGTTCAATCTTTTCTTCCACCCTTTTATGTCGCGAACAATATTTTCGCCGAGAATGCCGAATAATCGCTTTGCGGTTTCGGCGCGATGTCACCAGAGGCGGCAGCGACCGCGCCTGAAATGGATCCTGACTCAATAGTCGGGCACATAGTTCAAAATTTTCCAATCCCGTGAATCGGGAACCGACATAACTGCCCCCGAATTGCCGTTCTAGCACCGAGGCGTCAGACTCACTCACGCGAAACGCCAAGAGTGTGCCGACATTCCCGAAAACAGCGTCTCGGATTTTCTCGTCAACCTGGCCAAGGTATTGATGAGCTAGCGTGAGTGAGAGTCGATATTTTCGGGCTTCCGAAAGGATGCTGGCGAAAGATTCTGTAGCGCAGTGGTGGAACTCGTCCACATACAAATAGAAATCCTGTCGTTCATCGGGCGGGCAATCTGCGCGCGAGAGCGCCGCCAATTCAAAACCCGTTATGAGAAGCGATCCAAGAAGGCTGCTATGCGTATCACCAATCATGCCCTTGCTCAAATTCGCAATGAAAATTCGCTTCCGATCCATCATGAAACGGAAATTAATCTTCGTCGCGACTTGCCCCAGGACATTCCGAAGCATCGGCGCCAGGAATATCTGCCCCACCTTGTTCTGAATTGGGCTTATGACTTCTTGCCGAAATCCGCGATCGTATTTGCCAAATTCATCATTCCAGAACGAACGAACCATCGGATCCTTGACTTGCTTAACGACCCATTTTCGATAGTTCTCATCGTGGAGCATTCGTGACACCCCGAGCAAACTCGTATTCTCACAATGGAGGAGCGCCGCGAGTGTGGCGTAGAGCACGTATTCCAGCCGCGGCCCCCAAGACTCGCCCCATATTTTCTTAAATGCCGAGACGATGCCGGATGCCACCAAGTGCCGGTTGTCCGTAGTTGCTCGAAAAAGATTTACAGCCAGCGGATCACGGGTTGAGGGATCGAAATACACCACGTCTCCAATGCGCCACGCTGGAATGTGTTCGAGAATCTCCGAAGCTAAATCGCCATGAGGATCAATCAAACCAACCCCTCTTCCCTCCTCGATATCTTGCAGTACGAGATTACGTAGCAGGGTTGATTTTCCGGTGCCAGTCTGACCTATCACGTATACGTGCTGACGTCTCGCGGCAGCATCAATGCCGAATGGGGTCTCGCCACCCCACTGTTGTCTGTGCCCGATGAAAATGCGTTCGGCTTCTGGTTCCATCCAAGCAGACCCCTACTCCGCGAGTTTGGCTCGCCGCGTTGCCTTCGTACACGCGAATTGACGACAAACGTTTTCTGCGAGTCGTCATGGTAGTAGGGGCCTGTCTGGAAAAAACGAATTCAGGAAAAAATATTATAGCGCATTTCGCGCTAATTGCCTTATGCGGGGCCGAGTCAGGTCATCTATGGATTCCGATTCGCCGGGGCATGATTCATCACGAACTGTTGCCCTAATTCGCTTGCCAAGATTGCATTCTTTCCCAAAATGATTCCGCGTTCCCCTGAAAGGTGTTTGTTGGCAACCATGTTAAGAGTAAGAGAATTAGCGAAAGACAAGCGCGCTTGGTTTATCGGGAGCCTCATTCTCATAGCGCTGCCGATAAATCTTATGTTTTTGAGTCGGGAGTATAAGGGACCGCAGCTGGATCCGCACAAAACAGAACGTGATGCCAAACAGGCGGCCACAAAGGCCGCCGCGGACCATGCTGAATACGTTGCGCGCTACGTAAACACCAACGCACTTCGCAAGACAGGCCTGGCGGAAGTCGCTGTTGTGGTTGCGTCGGAAGGCCGAAAAATGAATCGGACAGTCGCAAGTGCGATTGCAGATCACTTGAAAAGACCAGGTGCGGAGACCTCATTGTCGTTCTTCACTGCCGAATTTGTGTCTGAGGGCTTGCTTGAGAGCGCGTTCAACGATCCCAATGGCCTTTTCAAAAGCCTAGAACTATCGAAGTCATTGGATTTTCTAGTGCTCGCTCGTCAAGCCGTAGAATTATCGACCGATAACTCACTGCAAAACGTTTTGACGGCGAGTACTACACTAGATTTGATGCTCATATCTGCAAAAACTCCGGACGAACAATACACCTGGACACTTCATGCCAGCGGCGCTGGTTTCAAAGAATCCGAAGCCCGGCTTATGGCGCAAGAGCGACTAATCAAACAGATAGGAGCTGACACAAATCTCACAGTCGAACGAATCGCTGTGGTTACACATTCGAAATGATATGAACCATCCCACGCGACTACTTATTTTCATCTTTTTGTTGAGCCAAGGATATTGCGGCGCTCAGGACATGGATCAGCAACTTTCGGAATTTGCAGAAAAGCTTGCCCACCCTATTACCGAACGCGCGAAGAAGAAGGTCACCGTTATTGATTTCACGGATCTCCAGGGCGGCCCAAGCGGTGAACTGGGCAAATACATAGCCGAACAATTGACTGTAGAGCTTGTGATGGGGAAACGTGACTTTTCCGTTCTCGATAGAGCAAATCTAAAGAGCATTCTCGCGGAGCACAAACTTACCTCTCAGGGACTTGTCGATCCGGAAAACGCAAAGAAGCTCGGGCAGTTTGCTGGTGTAGATGCCTTAATTCTTGGAACAATAATTCCGAAAAAACAAACGATAAGCCTCACTGCGAAAATTATTACGACTGATACGGCAGAAGTTGTTGGCGCCGCACGAACCGAATTCAAGCTCGATGAAACTGTGAGCGACCTCATGTCGCACGTAATCACCAACGAAGCGAACTCGGCGATGTCCTCGGATACTGAAGCCACCAAACCTGAAAAGCAGAAGCCGAAAATTGTAAGCACGTTTGATGATATGCGCGTAGAGGTGCAATCGCTGAAAGTCGTTAACGCGAGTGAATTTCTTATGACACTGTGCATCACGAATCACAATCAAAAGCATCCAGTCCTGCTCACGATGGATGCCAATATGGGCACTCTCGGTTCCCCTCTGAAAAGTTCCGTGATTGATTCGAACGGCCTGGAGTTCGTGTCTGAGGAGCCTGCTGTGTCGGGTCTTACCGTCGGCAGCTTTGAGCGGTATTTCGGATTTCAGGGTCGGGCAACTCAGATCGCCGGTGGCCACTCAGCCATCGCCACTATTAGATTCTTTTCACAGTATAGAAGACCAGCCCAACCTGGAATGTGTACGGTTCAACTGGCAATTTTGCGCCTTGCATCGAACCTGTATGGCAACGTAACGGCAGCTTCAACCTGCAATGTCGTTGGAAGGATTCAGGCCGAATGATTCTAATACTAGTGGGCCGTGAGTGTGCGATACACCGAGAAAGCTTAATCGTAACAGCAAGCGACAGCTTTTATTGAAAGGCAAACCATGGAAGAAAACGCTAAAGAGATTGTCCGCAATATCTTGGAATTCCTCGCAATCCTCGTCCCAGGCGTTTTGGTGTACGCAGTCCTGCTTTATCGTGTGCCCAATTTAGTCGGTAGATTCACGCCTCCAGCCAACATTAAACATCGAAGTCACGATTCAGGCGCGTCAGGCGAGCCTGCCGGAGAAAAACGGGATCTGAGCATATTCTTCGTCGTCCTACAGGTGTATGTGCTCGGATATGTTGTGTTTGGATTTTCCGGCATATTCGATTTGGTCCCTCCTCTGAACAGGCTTCCGTTATTGTCGAATGTGATCATGCGAAAAGCGGGCATCGCGGCATACAGCGAATTGCGCACGCAATTCCAAACCAATGCCCCAGCCGCAACGACAGTCCCAGTGACGCTTAAAGACGGGTCGGATGATGATCTATGCGATATTGCCATGGCATATATTCGATTAAGAGACAAAACGATCTCCCACGAATTGGATTCACTGCGTGTTGAATCCAGAACCTGTCGCAGCCTGAGCTTCTTTTGTGCGGTGCTTGCGTGTTTGGCTCTATACTTCCGACAGCGATTCGTGTCGCGATGGAAGTGGATGACATTTGGATGGTAATTGTCGCACTCTTTTTCTTTTCCAAATATTCACAGCGCAAGATTGAATTCAATAAAGAAGCCTTTCGGTCCGCCCTGTTACTCAAAACCTTGCCCGATCATATTCAAGTCCATTCGGCAAAGGAGAAAGTCCAGTAAAGTAAAACTCGCGACTTTCAGAATCCTGCAAATCACAATCGCGATGAAGGCGGTCGCTCCTCCCGCTGCTCACGCTTCCATTTCTTAAACCAAAGGACGCCAAGCGACACACCAAACACCAGCAGGCAGCCGACCACCGCCCCAAGGATCGCCGTCCAATTCACACCCACAGCACCTGATTGCATGTGCTCGCAGAGTAATTGCTGCCTTCCAACCCGACAAGCCTGCCGGTCTCGCGGTAATCTCAAGCCACTTTGTGTTTAGGCGCAACTTCCTTGATGGGAAAACTCCGGTGCATTTGTAACACACAGTCCTCAGAAGAAGGAGCCTATTTAACTGGCTACCCGGAGCGCTTCGCCCAAGAGGCACTGGGCCACAACAGCAAGGCCGTGCATCGCGCTTACGCGCGAAAAGCCCAGGTCACGATCCCGACTCTGGAGGATCATGAGAAGAAAATGACGGGAGGTCCCGGCAATGTAGTTGTCCCGTTGCCGACGGTAGCAGCATAATACACATTGTCGAAGCTAATCACTTTCGAACTTTGGATGTATTTGACCCGTCATTTCCCAGTGTTAGAGTTTCAATCATGGAAAAGCGAGCGACAAAGGCCAGTGCTGCTGCCGATTTGGAGAGAATAAAATCCGCTCGAAAGCAACGATTGACCCTACGCAAACAGATTGCCGGGGCTCCAACACATGCCAAAAAATGGGAAATCGCCCTTCATGGTGGTGAACCACCAACAGCTATTCAAAACCTTCCGTTGCAGTCGTCGGGATTAGATGCGCCGTCGCCACATGGAGAAGAGTGGCGGTTGAACGCAATCGCGCAACTGAAACAAAGATTTGCGGAACTATTGATACCAGCGCTCATGGCAAATGATACTCGACCCTTCGAAGAATTGATCGCAGCCATGCAGGCATGGCGTAAAACGAGTGTCTTGCTTCCGGAGTTTATCCGCCGTCAAGAACTTGCTCGGAAGAAAAGACCATCCAAAAAGGAAATCGGGCGTCGTTTGAGGCTCGCATTGCTTAATTTGAATCCGGACGATTTGCTCAACATTCGAACAGTTCGAGCGGCGCTTTCCAAGGTGGAAGAGTCCTTTGCGACATGGCATGGCTTTGATTTTAGCCTCGCGTCTGACGACTCAAAAATCTATGCCGTCATGAGGGAGTTGAAGCTGAGATTTTTGCGCCCTGGCGATGCGGCCCATTGGATACATAATGAAAAAGTTGTTCGGATTTTGTCCATCCAACCGAATGAAGAACCCAAAGTATCTGGGATGACATTGAAGCAACTCAAATCGCTTCCTTATCTCAGGTGCGAGAGGAATTTTCCATAACTACCGGTCAGCACTCGGGTGAAATAACCCGCTACATTTTCCTTATCAGACAATAACTTGCTCGTGTCTTCGTTCATAGTTTCGTGAGCTCCCAATCGGAGCGCATTATGAAACTAAAACGAACATCGAAGAAAAGGTCTGCGGCCTCCCAACAGAATCTGACATTGCAGGCGCATTATCCTCATACAGCAAAACCAAACGGCAAGAAACGGAAATCCCGTCGGAGTCGAATATGGATTTCACCCTGTTCGGTTTGATTATGAGAAGCTCGCTGGAATTACAAGTCGTCTGACAAAAGCGGGGGCTTAAGCGCATTGAGCGCATTCCGTATTATCTCTGGCCCTGCTCTTAGACGTCTTTAAATGCATTCGTGTGGTATGCGACAATCCATCGCGGTGCTGAAACCGAAGTTAATCCAAGGCGAAATCGTTCCGGTATGTCTGAGGGACGATAAGATAATGCGATTTCCTCGAAGCGAAGCGAAGGAGGCATTTGATTTTGCAGACAATAGGCTGTCATCTCTTCGACAAAGCAGCAAAGGCGTTCAAATATGAGGGAAACAAATTCTGTCACAGGTTGTCCGGATACTTGAGGTTCTTCCGCGGTCAATCCTATAGCTCCGCGCGTGTATTTTACCGGAGGAAGCCGCCAGCCTGAATGCTCAATATCGTTTCGAACGCCAATTAATTTTTCACTCCATTGCCGAATTGCGCCGATATAAGCAGCAAGAGCAGCGTCCGTTTGCTGCATCTTGTTAAGGCCAACGGAGAAGATTGGCACTTTCTGAAACAAGAATCCAATGTCAACGCCAAGCATCTTCGTCAAATCCTGCATGTCTGTTTTAAGTATTCTGGCAGAACCGTTAATGAAGTCGTTCACTTCCTTGTTAAGTGGAATATCAATGTTTCGTTCAATCCGAATTGTCTTTCCCTCAAGCTTTGCGTCAACGCCACGCGCAACAAGTGAGCTATGTTCAGAAAACAGTGTGGCCAAATTCTGCGCGGTTGTCCGCGTGCTCATGAGTCCCTTAATGATACGGTCATAAGTCTTGTCAAAGGCTACTTTCCCCGACTGAGTTTCCAAAGCATTGTCTCTCAGTTTCAGCATGCCGGCAAAGAGGCGGGCAAAAAATGGTGTGGAGGTTCCCTCGTCGGCGATTTTGGAGATCACAAATTCAGGCTCGTCCTGCTTAACCACCATATTCGATTGCGCCTGGAGCCTCAAAAGCCAGCGGATAAAATCAAGCTGCGTAATCGGCAACACATAACTAATCTGGCGATCGGAGCGCCGCTCGGCCTTGATATTGATGTTGCCTTTGTCTGCCCTTAGAAAAATCAACAGTCCTTCAAGTGGCAATTTGCCAGTCAGCATGATGACGCCCCCGTCTTGCCAGGGAAGAAGTCTCACTGCCGCAAGTGGAGTGCCAGCGTTATCACTAATGATGTGCGGTGGGGGAGGAAAGTATCTGTCCCGGTAGTACTGTCGAGGAACGGGAACCAGCTGTCCCGAGAGGTTGTATTGATAACCAAGCAAACTAACGCCCTTTTTCGGCAGATTCGCTTTTAGCTCCTCCCATTTGGGCAACGCCGCGCTGGGACAAAACAGCATTAAATGAGGCACGAGAAACGCGCACATTTTCCTAAACGCGCAGGTCGTGGCTGGGGTCATCAGGATGTTAACGTAAATCCCTGGCACGTTTCCCGACAGCGCCTCCGGATGTGGGGGAAGGAAATCGGCCATGTCATCATCGCCGGGAAACTGCGCTCCGTAGTTGATTACACCCTCGGACAGGACAACTATCATATCTGGCCACATGTCGCTTAGGGTTGTCTCGTTGAGTCTTTCCAATTCGAGTCCGATGGCTTCGAGCGATACCGAAGAGCCAATTGCCATGATAATTCCCATTGTGCCGTTCGTCTGAGTGCCACCAGGGGACGGTGCATGCGGAGTCTTTTTTATCGCCTTGACCAATGCGATACGTTTATATGCTTCCCGCAGCCGTTCTAAATTAAGGATATCAAATACTTCAATTACGCACGCTACGTTATCTGCCTCAATCTCTACGGGACTTGAATAGTTTGCTGCCGAGGCCTTGGTATACAATATCGTTCCAAGTACATCAGTGCGATTACCTTTCAAATCGATGACAGCACCGCCGTGTGCCCGATATGGTTCGCCCAGCAAACTTCCCAAAATTTGGTTCAGCTCACTGACGACACTCGCACCTGAGCCTTTCGTAAGTTTCTGACCTGCTTTGTCAAATTTCGCAACAATGTTCAATTTTGACCTCTGCTTCTTCCCGACCGCTCCCGAATCTGCCACCGAATCGCGCCTCATGCGACTGGTAATCGCTCCTCCGCTCTCTGTTTTCGCGATGCTCTTGCCGCCAGCACACGCAGCGGTAAAACACGGTCCTCAGAAGAAGGAGCCCATGTAACGGTCCTTGCCGACGGTCGAACCGTACGGAGTAGTTAGCCGACCTCTCTACATCCGTGGCAAGATGTAACGCTAGCGCTGGGATGTGTGTTCGCTGAAAGTTTTTGGCTGCCTCATGAAGCCTCCCAAAGTCCGCTATCGCTTCCCTTTCACCCCGGAGGGCTCGTTCTCTTGCAAAATACAAAGAAGCTACAAATTACAAGATGAGGGGGAGATCACCTCACGGCGCAGATTTCAAGTAAAACATTTCAACAAAATGTACCCCGTCCGTCCGTGAACTCGTTTTCGCCTAACCCGTTTCAGGGGCGAGCACGGCCGTGAGGCCGCGCGCAGCCCCACCCGCGTGAGCGGCTTAAAGGGGCATGAAGTCGGGGATGCTGCCATGCAGC
>Ga0193709_1000166_pt1 | contig 27748 bp, 27 predicted proteins | sample H3c2metaG_FD_160571 | JGI IMG/M metagenome (GOLD analysis project Ga0193709, IMG submission 160571) | Soil microbial communities from a riparian zone of the East river system, Colorado, United States - H3c2 | ecosystem: Environmental > Terrestrial > Soil > Riparian zone | place: USA: East River...
GATGGAAATCGCGTTTAGCCGCGGCAAATTCTGGGGCACAGCACGCAACAATAGCGCTCTTGTGGAGAGAAGAATCAGAAGACCCAGCGCTCCGCCAACCACGGAAAGAAGCAAGCTTTCCGTCAGCATTTGGGCGATGAGACGTTTGCGGCTGGCTCCGAGCGCCTGGCGAAGGGCCATTTCGCGTCCTCGTGTGGTTGCGCGGGCGAGAAGAAGATTCGCCACGTTGACGCAGCCAATGAGTAAGACCAATCCGACGGCGCCAAGCAGGAGTAGCAACGATTGGCGAACAGTGCCGACGACTCGTTCCTTGAGCGGCAGCAACCGCACCTTCCATCCAGCTTCAACCGGATAATCCTGCGGGAACTGCTTTTGCATGGCGGTAACCAACGCATCCAAGCGATCCTGGGCCGCGGCAAGCGTCAATCCGGGCTTCAGCCTGGCGATCGCGGTAGGGAGAATACGCGGATTGCGCGCAGGACGATCGGGCAAAGGCGTGCCATAAAAACTCGTGGCCGCCCACACTTCAATGTTTCGCTCTTCGCCGATGCGCCCCGGCGCATCGAAGTCCGGCGGCATGATACCGATGATGCTGTAGCGATCCGTGTCCAGCCGGACCGTTTTGCCGAGGACCTGGGGATCCCCGCCGAACAGCCGTTTCCAGAGGCCGTCACTGATGACGACTTCCTCCAATAGGCCCGGCGAGTCATCCTGCGGATTAAAGGTACGGCCCAACTGCGGCTTGACGCCGAGAAGAGCAAAGTAATTCGGCGTGACCAAGAGTATGCGGACGCGCACAGGTTGAGACGTTGCGATGAGATTGTTTTCGTCGAACCAGGTCGGGGAGACGTTGTCAAAAATGCCGGAATGCTGGAGGTCTTCCCACTCCGGCTGCGACATGCCGACATCCTTCGCACCGATGCCAGAAAGATCGTCCACGATGCTGACGAGCTGTTCGGGTTGCGGATAGGGCAGGGCACGCAGCAGCGTGGCATCGACGACCGTGAAAATCGCGGTGTTGGCGCCAATGCCCAAGGCGATGGTCAGGACGGCGATGGCTGTGAAGCCGGGCGATTTGCGCAAAGTACGGAGGGCGTACCGGGTGTCTTGAGACAAACGATCCCACCAGAGCCAGCGACGGGATTCGTAGAAGCGCTCTTCGGCGTGGAGTTTGTTGCCAAAGACACGCCGTGCAGCAGCGTCGGCTTCTTCGAAAGTCATTCCTTGCTCGCGCAGGTGTTCGGCTTCCAGCTGAATGTGTTGTTCGATTTCAGCAGTGAAATCGTCGAGTTTGCGCTTGCGCCAGAACATCGAATTACCCTTCGGCGGCCTCGGAGCCCAAAATTCGCGCGATCGCCTTCGCCAAGCGATTCCATTTGGTCGTCTCTTTGACCAGTTGCTTGCGGCCCAAGGCGGTCAGCGAATAGAAACGGGCTTTGCGATTGTTCGAGGAAACGCCCCACTTGGCGGAAATCCATTTGCGTTCTTCGAGACGCTGCAGAGCGGGGTACAAGGCGCCGTGCTCGATGAGCAGTTCCTTTTCGGAAGTGTCCTGAATGGCCCGGGCAATCCCCTGGCCGTGCTGCGATCCAAAGATCAGTGTGCGCAGAATCAACAGATCCAATGTTCCCTGCAGCAATTCCAATCGTTCTTTTGTATCTTGGGTAGACATGTAACCCTACTATCCGCTTCTCCGGGTAAGATGTCAACCCAAACAGTACGAGAGCGGCATTCGACGGTTAGTATTCCGAATCATTTTGCCCTGCGTCGTTTTGAATGCGCTCTCTGGAGAAGTTTAAGGAGTGTGTCGCCGAAATCCGCATATATCGAGAGTAAACGGCCCTCGATGTCGACCCTTGCGGAGTTACCTAGTCGTTAGGCATCCGAGCACGTGTGGCAGCAGTTGTACACAAATAGTTCCGATAAGAGCACAGGTCGGCAAGCAGTTCCTTCGATTCCGTCAAAATCGCCGCCTTCTCTGTCTCACCTACAAGCAGAATAATGACGTCATCGCGACCCGGGCTCATCCTCAACATGAACGGATAGAGACTGAAGGGCTTGCCGCCGATGTCGGCGTCCGTGATGCCCGGAGCATAGAACATGTAGTGAGGCATATTCATGGTTACGGGCTCCGGCCTTGAGGTCCAGCCGCGCATCACGGGTGCGATCATGTAGGCAACGCCGTTCCGAGCAGGGTTTGGGTAACCTTTACTGGCAAACTTTTTCGTAACCTCAGCATTCACATGCTTCACATCCAAGCCTTGAGCGCGCAATTCGGCGGTGTAGATATAGTCTTGCAACAGCGTCCTGGAGCCCTCGGCATCGTAGCAGACCGGCCACGCGATATCGTCGCGAAACGGCTGGTTGGGCCACTGCCAGTCGCTGCGCACAACGATACAGCTAACGCCGTTTGTGCCTTTGTGATTAAGAACATATCCCTTCGCTGGATCGAGCACATAGGTTGTCGCGCCGTCGCGCAAATGCGGAGGAGCAGCGCTCAGTGCGTAGCGCACTTCCAGGGACGTTGGCATTTGCTCTAGCTTCGTAGGCGAAGTGGCAGCACTTCCGCCGGACTTCGTGGTTTGCGCAACGCACTGCAGATTCACCAGCATTCCTAAGATCGCAATACGCCTCGCGAACTTCATCATCCTCGCCTCTTTTTCTTTCGAGAACACGATTTAGCTCCAGTACCGCGGCTTCTCCGCAAAGGATTCAGCAAAAAGTAGTGAAACGGACCTCGCGCTGTCAAAGCGGCGCCTTTGCGGTCGTCGAATGGAAAGCGTAGAATCCACATCGAATCACGCCTGCAAAATATGTTCAACATAATATTCTGCCCGGGCCATAGCCGATCGATCCAAGGTTTGGCGGAGACAATTCGCTCATAGAGCGAGGCGAGGAGCGATCCAAGTTCGATTGATCGATATCCGCTATTATTTACCCCGTGTGCCGTTGGACAGCCTCAGTGGAATAGCGGAATCGCTTATTCCCGCAAGACCAAAATCCCTTGACGGTCGGTTAATTCCGGGGCGTAAGCCGGCATCTGCGGGATTCTTAGATGTCGCACCAATGAGGAGCACGCATGCCTTATCCATCCGATCACCGCGCGAAGACCAAGAAAAAGGTTGTCGACAGCGCACGGAAGCTCTTCAATCGCTACGGCTTCGAAAGCGTCTCTATCAAGCAGATCATGGCAGGGGCGGGCCTGACGCACGGCGGGTTTTATAGCTATTTCAAAAGTAAGAGCGATCTCTACTCCGAGGTTTTAGGTTGCTTCTTCACAGACCCGGAGTGGAAGAGCTGCTGGGAGGGTGTGCATGTTGACCTTTCGTCGACAGACGTCGGTCCGCAAGTGGTGCGAGCCTATCTGTCACGCCAGCATTTTGAAGACGTCGAGAATTCTTGTCCAATGGTCGCTCTGCCAACAGATGTCGCGCGCAGCGGCAAATCCGCGAGGCTTGCCTTCGAAACTGTCTTCAAGGCCATGGTCAGCGTCCTGGAAAGAAGCTTGGTCAAGAAAGAACGGCGTAGTCGTATGATTGCAGAAAGCATAGCCGCGATGTCAATAGGAGGCATGATCGTGGCGCGCACCCTGGCGGATCACACTCTCGCAGATACATTGCGCGAGGGTTGCATGTCTGTTGCGCTAGAACTTGGCGGTTGGAAGGAACGCGGGAAACGGAAGCGGTAGCTGAAGCATTGGCCTTCGACTAATCGAGGTATTTTTTAAGCGGTTCCCAATACATCCGTGACCATCCTCCATCAAGATGTTCGCGGTTTTCTTCGGGAAAGCCAGAGTGCTCCAGGATGAGCCGCGTCCCTTGCCCCTGTTCCTTTAGCTCAAATCTGACGATCGAAAAGACAGCGTCGGGCCACATTTTTGCCGTCCGTCAGAGCTTCGTAGACTCGCTGAGGACTCGCCTTGAAATCAATCTCCTGACGTATGGCCGTAGACATCGTTCCGCTCCTGTTTGGTGAGGATTTTCGGCGTTTACTGTCGTTTTTTTTAGCTGCAGAACGACAGGCGCGGCGCAATTGCACCAAACCAGCCAAATATGTTCAAGATCATATTTTTACCGATGCTTATTATTGCGCCGAAAACGGAGCACCTGCCCGTAATGACCGCGCGAGATAGCCGTGGGCGACGGAATGCCACGTGGTTTGTATAACATAGCTGCAACAGGTTTCGCTTGCCGCCTGGGCACGGGTGTCCGGTCAAGTCCCGGTTAGTCGTGCGACTTCATTCTTGTTGGTGTTGGTCCGATTCGGAGAGATCGCGTGGTTGTACGAGCAAGTTGTAAGTCATGATCAGCGCCAGAGAACAACAGCATGCGCCCATGATCATGTCGAGCTCGCCTCCCGAGTGGGAAGTGTTGGTGACCGAGTCATAAATGAGGAAGATTCCCAGGGAGGCCAGCAGAATGACGAATACGATCACAAGCTCCCGGTAACGACGAATCATACTTTCACCCTCTCAGCTCCAGACTCCCGCGCACGGCAGCGAACGCCAGGGGTTTCTTCGCAGCGAGCCGCGCCACCCAGCTACCGAACCACAAGAGAAAGTTGCTGCAGGAGGCGCTTTATTTCCTCTGGTCCTTCGAAGCGTCGAAGTTGTGGTTTTGAGTAAGGCCTTTTCATGATGCTGCCGCAAGTGCACCGGAGATTCGAACCGCCTGCCAAGCCGCTGCTCTCCATGACCCGAATTTCCGCGCCACACGCCTGATTGATGCAGCGCCATATTTGCCCCCGTTCCAATCGCATCGGATCGAACTCCCCTTCTGCGGCTCCGTCGTGATGTCGGAGAGACAAGAACGCCAAGGGATTTTGCTCCATGGGCGTTTGTCGGTAGAGCGAAAGCCATACCTGCTTTCAATTACGAGCAGGATCGATCGCAAACTGCCAACGAATCTGGTCAGAGAATAAAGTTAAATTTGCAGTATCGTTACCCATTGTACCGACGACGACACACTCACAAGACCGATTCCGGCGAGGGTCAACCCGAGCCAATCACTTCCGGGAGTGGCGGCTAACTAGAACTTGCTCTGTCATTTACGATGAATGACTGCGAGCCATTTCAGAGAGAATTCATGACTCGCAGCTGAGAAATCAAGAGGCGGTGACTTCCGCGAAGTTTGCACTTGGAGAAACTCGCGCTTGAGAAGTACGGGTAGCTCCGGGTGATTGTGTTCGCTGGCTTCCAAGAGTGGTTCCCAGCGAAAGAGAAGTTTTGGTTGTGATCCCAACCGCAGGGCCGAATTCCTAAGTAACTCCTAACGTCACGCCTATTCTTCCTCGTGCGCGGGCTATCCAACGCCCGCGCTAGTCCTAATCCAATTACTCAATTCCTTCAGGAGGATACGAAAACTATGAATACCCGAAAAGCAATACTGGTCATCGCTGGCTTAGCAATTCTTACGATGTGTTCGTCGTTCAGCGCAAATCGCCATCAAAGCAGCGCGCCGGCGCCGCGCCAAATCGCCGATGGTGGCGCGCCGTTGCCACCGATTCCGCGTGGCGGGGCGAGTCTTTCCGCAGTTTGAACTCGGAAGCAAGTGCCTCGCGAGCTGGGGGAAGATTCCTTGTGGTTTCTTCCCTCAAGCCTGTTAACCTATGCAAGCACGACATAGCGATTCTATAACTCCGGGAAAATGTTTACTCAAGCTATCTGGATAGCAGCGATTTTTCTCGAAGGTTTGTTGGTCCTTCGAAGTTGGCACACCCGCCTTCGCTCCGCTTATCCTCTATTTTTCTCGTACCTCGCGTTTGTCCTGCCCCAAGATATTCTTCGCTACCTTGTCGCGCATTCCTCACCATCTATTTATCCACGAATTTACTGGTCCACCTGTAACAACCCTTCTAATGCGCTAAGCGGGGAGACGTTCCCTCCGCTTCCACTCCGCTCGCGCCGCATCCAATTGCCGCTTAAGCGGGTTTGACGTTCCTGTCGGGCCTTCGCTTAATTTAGATACCGTCCTTCCGAACTGAATCAATTCATTACCATCATGCTGCGCAACCGTTCGCGTAGTTTTTGGAGAATTGCCTCGTCAGGCTCGAACCCAATCATGTGTCGCTCCGGGCGGAGCCACGGGCGATCAGATTTTACTTCGACGGCGTGGGCTTGCTAGGCGGTTCGTGAGATAACTTCTTATATTCGAGAACTCGATCGTACTCGCAACGCGGCAAACACCCGTGATGGCGCGGTTTTCGGTTGGAACCTTAGCGGCCGCGCGCTCATGAGGAGCGATGTTCCCAAGCATCGAGAACTTGCTTCTCCTTGTCTGGCGAAAGGTAGTCTTCCCAATCCAAAGTCTGGCCCCGTGAGCGGAAGCAGGTGAGGCAATCAAGTGCGGTCTCCTGAAAAGGTCGCGTTTGCCATCCCGCGCGGAAGGCCTTCTCGCTACTGACCTGCCACAGGCCGGGCATCGCGCCAACGGGACGCCACAAGGGAAAATTGCCGGCAAACAGCCTCAGGGTAAAGTCCGTCTCAAGTCCATGCTGGTGCAGGAAATCCTGAGGTATCCAGACAAATTGTGCTTCGGATCGCGTTGCGGCCTTGCATGCATCCAGAAATTCACGGAAAGTCCCGGCCCTTCCCGTCAAATTGAAGGTCCCGTAAAGGGTGCGATCAATGGCGAACACGAGGAACCGGGCTACATCTTTAACGTCGACCAACTCGACCGGGTCGTTGCCGTCACCAGGACCAATGTGCGAACCTCCATTTTGCGCCCGGACGAGCCACGTCAACAGGTCAGGAGTCGTGTCACGATTCCCTTTGATAGGACCTGGACGCACAATCGTAAGTTTGTCACGGAGGATTCGATGCAGCCTTCTTTCGCTTTCCGCTTTACCGCGGTTGTATTTCCGTCCTGTCCCGTTCCAAGGCGCAAGAGGAGCATTCTCCTCGATGCCGGCCCTGGTAAATTCTTTAGAGTCATATGCGGCGACAGAGGAGACGTAGAGATAATGCCGAACCCGGTCCTTGAGAAACTCCGCAGCCGATGCAACAGTCGTAGGATCGCTCGGCCACACATCTACCGCGACGTCGAAATGTCTCTGGGCTAGCGGAGAGAAATCCTGATCTCCGGTATCGCCACTGCGAAATCCTCTGAGCTTTTCAAGGTGCGGAAACAGATCTGGATTGGTAATGCCACGATTGAACAGCGTGACGGTGTGCCCCTCCGCTACTGCAGCTTCAACAAATGCGGGACCTAGAAAAAATGTGCCGCCCAGGACCAGAATGCGTTTCGGAGGAGCGCTCGCCAATGCCCAGGCAGAAAACAAGGTCGAACAGCAAGAAGTAGCAGTCGCCAAAGATGAACGCCTTATGAAATCCCTGCGGTCCATCAATCCCCCTCCTCGATTACAAGAGATGCAGTAGATTTGGAGAAAAAATCCGGTGGTTGCCTTCGACCGCGATCAATGTGGGCGAGGAAAACAATCGCGGCTACACCACCGTCTGAAGTTGTCCTCGCGGAATCACCGCAGTTGACTTGAACTTCGATCGCCATGTTGTCTCAGGGCTGCGAACGTTTCAAAAGTCGAGGATTGATGGGTAGACGTCGCACCCGCACGCCTGTAGCGGCGAAGACAGCATTCGCGACCGCTGGAGGCGCAAGCATCACCCCGAGCTCGCCGACACCGCTCGGATCTTCATTGCTGGGCACTATGTGTACCTCGATCTCAGGCGCCTGCTTGATTCGCAGCACCTGATAATCGTGGAAATTGCTCTGCTCGACGGCGCCATTTTTTATGGTGATTTCGCCGGTGAGCACGGCCGTAAGGGCAAAGTTTATGGCTCCCTCGGTCATTGCACGCACACCATCTGGATTCACAGCAATGCCACAATCGACGGCGCTCACCACCCGCGTTACGCTAACAGTTCCATCGTTATCTACAAAAACTTCCGCAACTTGAGCACTGCAGGTGTCTCCCAACCGGCAGGCCAAGCCACGCCCGCGACCTCTTGGTAGGGTCTTGCCCCACCCCGCTCTTTCGGCTGCCAATTCGAGCACCGTACGAACCCGCATCGTTTTTGGCGCCTTGTCCGTCAGGAGATCCAATCGAAATTGGAGGGGGTCTCGACCCTTGGCGTGAGCCAATTCATCCAGGAAACATTCCTTGGCAAACGCCGTATAGGACGAAGACACGGATCGCCACCAGGAACGCGGCACTACCGAATTAGCAGGAGCGTAGTCGAGACGAAAATTTGGTATCGAATACGGCGCAATATCCGCGCCGTACCATTCCAGCGCCGCAATCGTCGCCGGGTCTTTCAGCGCTTCCGGAGAGTCAGTGAACCCTGTGTAAAGGTTGGAACCCGCAATGGGGGTAGTAACAACGCGCGTAGTCCACGCCAGGAGATTGCCTTTGCCATCGAAGCCGCCTGAGAGGCGCTGGTAGTTGTACGGCCGATAGAAATCGTGCTGCATATCGTCTTCCCGTGTCCACAGCAGTTGCACCGGCTTCTTCATTTCCTTTGCGACTTGCCACGCTTCCGCGGCGTAGTCCCACTGGTATCTCCGGCCGAACGATCCGCCTGATAGCGTCATATGCACAATCACCCTGTCGGGGGGGAAGCCGGAAAGCGCAACAATCTCGTTCTGAATTTCATCCGCAAACTGTGTCGGAGACCAGACCTCTATTTCATGATCTCGTACATGAACTGTGGTGTTCATAGGCTCCATCGTGGCGTGCGCTTGAAAGGGCGACTCGTAAGAGGCTTCGACTTTCTTGACTGTAGCGGCCAAGACCTTGACAGCATCGCCGCGGTTGACGGCAATAAAGGTGGGAGGCGCCGATGCTTGCCGCTCGACTAAGTTGTGTAAGGTTTCCGTGGTTTCATTGCTTCCCGGTCCGTTCTCCCATTTCAATACGAGTGCCTTTCGCGCCTGAATTGCCGCCCAAGTCGAGTCCGCAACGACGGCCACGCCACCTGCGGTATTGAAGTGACGCGGAAGCGGTGGAACTGGGAACACGGCTTGCACTCCGGCAACAGCCTTAGCAGCCGCTGCTTCGAAGCTATGAACCTTGCCGCCGAAAAACGGGCAGCGCGCGATGACCGCAAAGAGCATGCCGGGCACCCGGACATCGATACCAAATCCCGCGCTACCATCGACCTTGCTGGGAACGTCGATGCGCGGTATTGGTTTACCGATAAAACGAAAATCCTTCGGTTGCTTCAAAGTGATTTCGTCCGGACTAACCGGAGGGACGTCGGATGCCGCATCGACCAATTCACCATACCGGAGGCGGCGGTTTGTAGGACTGTGCACGATGCTACCGTTCTCTGCTCGGCAGTCCCTTCTCTTTACTTGCCAGTGCTGGGCCGCAGCAGTGATCAACATCTCGCGTGCCTGTGCTCCCACTTTGCGCATTGGAACAAACGAATTCGCAACACCACCACTGCCGCCGGTACGCAGCCCCCGATAGATCCAAGGGACGGTGGGTGCTTGCTCCACAGAAATGTTCGACCAATCCACTTCCAGTTCCTCCGCGATCATCATGGCGGTATACGTGCGCGAGCCTTGCCCGAGCTCAGGTTTTTCGACAAGAACTGTAATCTGATTGTCGGAGGCAATCCTTAACCATGCGTTGGGTTTGAAAGTCGTGACTGTTCGACCTGGTGCGGGTTCTTGAGCTTTCGTGCACCCAGGTAAACGGAAACCGAGGACCAAGGTTCCGGCTGTCTTAATGCTCGTCCTCAGAAATTCGCGTCGTCCAGCTTGTGCACGATGAATCATTTGTCGTTCATTACCTTTACTGTATTGCTCGGCATCCCATAATCGTCTTTGCTTTATTGTTCGTGCGACGGTCGTAGAACCGCGAAGGTCATCTTCACTATAGTCGTGCTCATCGAGTTCGAACACAATCTTGGGACGAACCGTTCAGGGCGAAGGACGAATCGTAATTGTCGCTCCACAAATCGGTGGTTAGGGTTTGCGCAGGCAGAACGATCGGTTAAGATTTGTCTCGGACCTTGGCATGCAGCCGAGAATTTCTTCCGTGGGTTCGCAAAGACGAAGCGACAGGGTTGCTTCTAAAGGGTTCCTTTTCGCCGCATGTTGGGCGATCGTTGTCCTTTTGTTCGCCAGCCAGTGGTACCTCTATGATGCGGGACATGGCCTTACATACCCATTCGTTTATTATCTAGGCTGGTCCTGTTATCTGTGGGGTGTGCTCACGCCCCTCGTCATGTGGCTTGTGCGCATATATCCCCTTGAAGTCAATACCTGGATGCGTACGCTTCCGATACATGTCGCTGCCAGCGTATTCTTCGCGACTGCTCAGGTTTCGATCGAGGCGTTGGGCAAATGGCTCCGCACGGGCGCCGGGGATTCCCTCGCTGCGACGCTGCTGCATTACCTGAGGCAGCATTCACAAATTGGCCTTCTCACTTATTGGGTACTTTTTGCGGCTATGCAGTTGTACCGCATGCACGATCAGGCGCAAAAACGTGAACTCATTGCCGCACAGATCGAGACACGTCTGGCAGAGGCTCAGATTGAAAGCCTTCGAACGCAGCTCCACCCGCATTTCTTGTTCAACACACTCCAAGCTGCCGTGACACTGATTCCCGAGGACCCGGAAGCGGCGGAGGATGTCCTACTCCGCTTAAGCGAGTTGTTGCGTATTTCTTTGGACGAAATGTATACGCAAGAAATCCCGCTCGGCCGCGAATTGGAATTTCTGGGACACTATATCGCTATTCAACAACGACGTTTTGGTGACCGGCTTGGATCTGAAATCCTGGTTGCTCCCGATTTGCTCGAATGCGCTGTGCCGACTCTACTTCTTCAGCCGCTGGTTGAAAATGCCATTCGGCACGGCATCAGCAAGCACAAAGAAAGCGATGTGGTAACCATTCGTGGCTTTCAAAACAAACGTCAACTATGTCTAGAGGTTATCAACCTGACGAGTCGCCTTGAAGGTCGAAGCGAGAATCTTTTGTCACCGGGCATTGGCCTGTCAAATACTCGCCAGCGACTTGAGCACCTCTATGGGATAGAGCAATCCCTGTCTCTATGCAATCTCGAGCCAAGCGGCGTTTGCGTAAGGATTCTAGTCCCTTTGCGTCACGTCTTGTCGCACCAGAAGGCTCCCGCCGAGGTGGCAACGGCATGAGACTTCGAGCGCTGATCGTTGATGATGAGCCCTTGGCACGGCGTGGAATCCGGCGATTCCTCAGGAACGATCCCGAAACGGAGGTCATTGGCGAGTGTGGGGATGGGGAGTCCGCGGTTGCCACGATTCTCGGCAAGAAGCCTGACTTGGTTTTCCTCGATGTACAAATGCCCGAGATGGACGGATTCGCCGTGGTTCGGCGGATCGGTCCCGACCGAATGCCCACCGCGGTATTTGTGACGGCCTATGACCAATACGCACTGCGCGCGTTCGAAGCGAACGCAATCGATTATGTCCTGAAGCCGGTCAGCCAGCAACGCTTCGCGAGGACGCTTGCAAGGGCCAAAGAGCGTGTCGCCGAGAGGTCAGGTCATGATCTGAGCCGCCGCATTGTCGCCACGTTGGAGCAGATACAAAGGCGTGAAGAATATGTTGAGCATCTGCCTGTCTCCGGGAACGGACGTATTCTATTGGTAAGAACAAGAGAGATTGATTGGATCGGGGCGGACGGAAATTATGCACTACTCCATCTCGGCCCGCGAACGATCGAGGTTCGTGAAACACTGACCGCCCTAGAGGGAAAGCTCAATCCGCGTGATTTCCTGCGAATTCACCGTTCGACGATTGTAAACGTGAACTATATCAAGGAAGTGCAGTCGTGGTTTCACGGCTACCACCTGGTAGTACTGCAAAACGGGCAAGAGCTACGGATGAGTCGGTATCAGCACGAGATCGCGGAGCGGCTCGGCGTCCCCAACCACACCCGACAGTAGTGTCAACGTAAAGTATGACAACGCATCGCAGCTGACGGATTTAAGCTATTCTCTCTCAGCCACGAGCATGGGAAACCTAAGCTACTCCTATGACAGCGCTGGCCGAAGAATGAGTGTCACGGGAAGTCTTGCCCGGACAGGACTGCCGCTCGCCATCTCGATAACGGCTTACAACGCGGATAACCAATTGACGACTTGGGGTACAGCGAATCTTTCCTATGACGCGAATGAGAATATGACTAGCGATGGGACACATAGCTATATCTGGGACGCACGCAATCGCTTGGCGAAAATCGACAACGGAACTACCGCAAGTTTCATTTACGATCCTTTTGGACGCAGAGCGAGCAAGAATATCTTGGGGGCAAGCACGAGTTTCCTTTACGACGGGGCAAATCCCGTTCAGGAGCTGTCGGGAATCACTCCAACGGCGAATCTGCTTACTGGGTCGCTAGACGAGTACTTCACGCGAACCGATTCTTCCGGCGCTCGCCATTTCCTAACCGATGCTCTCGGCAGCACACTATCTTTGGCAGACTCAACAGGCGCACTGCAAACGAGCTACACGTTTGATCCTTTCGGCAGCACGACGGCCAGCGGCGCTGGGAGCACAAATAGCTTCGCGTATACGGGCCGTGAACTCGACGCGGGTAACCTCTATTTTTACCGCGCTAGATACTACAATCCTGTATATCAGAGGTTTATCAGCGAAGACCCGATTGGCTTTTTGGGCGGTGATGTGAACCTTTACGGCTACGTTAACAACATGCCCCTCAATTTCCGCGACAACAGCGGTCTAGACGGTTTTCGTAGTGGTGGTGGTGGTGCGTCGGGGAGCTGGCCATGTAACACAAGCACTTGCGGTGATCCCATGCAGAATCACTATAACCCTGTTAACTCAAGCGGTGGCGGATTGCCGGTTGGTGGCGGATTGGCGGGCCGAAAGCCGGGTGGGGGAGGCCAGAGGCCCCCTAATCAAAACCCGCCCACCAATAATCCGCCTACGTGCCAAGACCCCGATGTGATGCAGCAGCAGGCATTGAATAGTGTGCTACAAAACATCAATTCTCATATGTCCTTTGGAGGAAACATCAGCGTCGGAGGAGGGCCTTCTTCCCTATTGCCATCCATCCCGGTTGGCCCCTTCCAGGTTAGTCCCGGAGGAGGCCCAATGACGCCCGGAACCGACCTGCCATCTACCGCGGGCTGGCTCTATTCGGGTTCGAACGGCTACGGAGTATACAGTTCAACAGTGAATATGTACAACCAAATAACCAACGGGTTTAACAACGCAGCAAACATAGCGAGCGGTAATTGCGGCCAGTAATGTCAAACCAAGACACACAGGATCGTCCCAGGACTTGCCGAGCAGTAGCCTTATGGAGCGGAGTTAGGTCGCACTGAAAGGGGCGGCGCTTGTACACTCGCGACAGCATCTGCCTTCTGCCTGCGGTCTGAGTGAGCAACACAGAGATAACAAACTTGAAGAGTGGGTAGCGGTACCCGTGGAATGACTTTGACATGCGAGTTATGTGTTGCGTGAGACGTTTCGTCCAGTCTGTACGTACTGCGCTGCCTAGTGAGCCGATCCAATTGGCTGTTCTCGTTGGTGTGTTGTGCCTTCTCATAGCCCCGAACTTACGCTGGGCGCCTTATGGTTTCCGCGCATCGGACAATCCTAATTCGGGGCTCCGCGAGTTAGTAGCTGCAGGATTGTTTCTGATCTTTCTGTCTGCGACACTTTGCTATTTCGCATGTTTTCGGCCCGGGAGTCATCCTGGCCGGCGCCTCTTGTGGTGGGTATGTTTCCCCGCGGGCCTGGGCCTCATTCTGACTTGCGGGTTTTATCTCTTAGCGGGGGCGACGTCAAACTTCGAGCAGTTCAGCAGCAACGGTCCATCGCAACAGGTATGCTCGCCAATCTCGCTGCCATCAGAGTTCAGCCCGGGGTTTCACTTCGCGCTGATTGGATTTACGCTTATCGCTGGTTTTACGGTACGAGTTGGGTTGGGTTGCGCATCGTTGCCTTTGGCCCTGCCTAAAACCAGTGTTTCTCCTTCAGTCCGCGAGCCTTCATGGGACCGTATTGAAATTTTCCAATGGGTGTTGTTGGCGTTGCTGCCGCTCATCCGCTGGGTCTTCCCGTTCGCGCTTGTCTACTCGTTCGTCAGAGCGCAAATTCCCGTTTTGTTTAACCTTACCGGAGCTCTTATAGACATAATTGTGGACTTAAGCGTCATCCTTCTGGCAATTTGGATGGTCGGTGCGGAAGCGCGTCGTTCTCTTCGGCGGTCCCTACGCTGGCCACCGCTTCTGGGCCTTGTTCTGGGTCTACTGTTTCCTGTGGCGATCTCTGTGATTATTTCGGGTGGACAATCCATCCTTTATTTTATTCGCTCTTACTCAAGCCCAACGATGTTTTACCCGTGGCGGTTGTTCTTCGCGCTCCCGAGCATTTGGCAGCTCGGGCTGGTGCTTCCCTTTGCTCTGTTCGAGGAAGTCCTGTTTCGCGGCATTCTGCAACCGCACTTCATTCACCGCTACGGCATTCTCCGCGGAATATTCCTTTTGGGGATCGTGTTCGCTGCCGCACATGTAGGTCAGGATTTTTGTTATCAAGACTTTTCCTACGCCTTATCGGACGGCTTGGTTGTTCTAAAACTGGTTGTAAGGGTCACATTGCGGTTAACTTTGAGCTTCGTCGCCTCTTGGTTAACACTGAGAAACGGTTCCGTGCTGCCCGCAACCATTGCACATGGATTGATGAACGTTTTGGGTAGCTCGCCGTTGGGACCGCCCTTCCAAGCGATCGCTCTAGTAACCGAGGTTTTGTGGGCTGCCCTGGCGTATTTGCTCTTTCGATACTGGCCCGTTCATGAAGAAACTGTTCCGGGGTCGTAATTCCGGTTCTTGTTTCTTTTAGCGTCTGTCTGCTTCCTGCTCCCAGCGATGAACTACACGTCCGACTACAATCGTGATGACCCCGAAGAAGAACCAAAACTGCGGGCCTGGACACGGTTCATGTAAACCCCAATTCGCAAAGGCACCAGCTCCGAGAAGAATCAATAGGTTGCCAGGTCTTGGTAGCCTCCTTCCTAGCGAAGTACTATTGGTTAGGTCGGAAACCGGGTGGGGACCTTGCTTCGTCCATCCACGCCACGGATTTACGAACGTAAGCAGCAACAAAACAAATGCCAATAAAGCAATTCTCAGAGCGAAGGGAATCCCACACAGCGCCGCCCCCCCAGAGGGAGTTGAGAATGGAATGAAGGTCAGTACTAAGCGAGAAATTTCCATTGCATCGCTCATGTCCACAGTCTACTACACACCCGCCGCGCGACTAGCCGGTGCCAAGTCGAGCGGTTTCTAAATTATGGGCCACTTATTCCCGAAAAAACGGGCCACTCCGAGGGCGTTTCAGTGGAGCGCCAGCGTAGCTGGCGCGATGGCTTTTCTTTCCCTGTAGCGTGATGCGCACTCTACAACGAAGAGGGCACAGGGGAAGAAGGAGACGTGGCCATAACGTACAATCCTGAAGGGGCGGGTGGCGGCCAGATCGAGGCGCAGTGAGTTGAGTCTTCTCATCGTATTTCCGCAAAGGGATACCTACGGGCCGTGTTTTATGACAAGTTAAGTTAGTTATCTGTTACTGGCCAAACACTGGCCAAAGAGTCGCAACTGGGACCATCCCACTGCAACTGAGAGCTCGTAACTCTAACAAAACACGTGAACAGCGCTGAGCAAGGACAGGGTTGGTTAGATTAGCAAACCGCTGCAAATGAGGTGACCCAAGATCATCTGACAGCACCTCAGATCATCTCAAAGCATCTGGCAAGAACACCGATGGCGGTTTCGGAAACCGCCGCAAAGAATCGAGGTTTCGCGCGTATGACAGCAACACATAGTAAGGCGCAAGGAGGAAATGCGACGCCGCCAACATTGCCGAGGTTCTTAATCAGCACTCAGGCCACGGAATTCACAGTGATGTGATCGAGATAGGATTGCCGACGCAAAAACAACGCAAACTCAGCCATTGCGGACGATGGTGACGTCCTCCACATACCGGCTCCTCGATCCAGCGATTGTCTTTGGTCTTTCGCAACATGTCCGCTTGTTAAGATGTTTATCGCGGCTGAGGTGACGGTTTTGTTGCTGCAGGATGGGGCAGAGACTTCAAAAACTCGTAGATGTCAGCGAGTTCTTTGTCTGAAACTACCTTGTCGGTATAGGGAGGCATTTCTCGCGCGGGTGCCCGAACGTAGGCGATAAGGGCGGGCAACGGAATTGGATCCGGGCCAATGCGCGGGCCGGCTGACCCGCCTCCTTGGGCTTCGAAGCCGTGGCATTCATAACAACCGTATTTGACGAACAGCTTTCTGCCATTCGCAACTCGTTCCTCTTGGGCAACCGCTTCCTTAGGATCCTTCGATGCATTCTGCTGTCTCGCACTGGCCGTGGCTAGCAAAGCCATGGCGGCAGTCGCCGAAATCACTGAAAAAAGTGTCCAGGCATTGCGCAATCGGAAGTGCCACGCTTGTGTCTTTCCGGATGCTAACCCTTTCCGCCAAAAACAAATGTTGGTGGGCATCAACTGTTTCACCTGGCCCTTTCTTCCGGTTAAGGAAGAAGCTCGACGTCGATCACATGATAGATATCGGTACCGAGATTCTTGATGCGATGAGTGTATGGCTGTTTCGAACCATTGGAGAAATTCACCGATCCGCGTTCGTTCTGCTTCGATGGATTCCAATCCTTGCCCTGAATTTGCCCTTGTGTCAGCCCGCCGCTGACGCGAACCGAAACATTGTCACGTTGATGCATATGAAACAATGTAGTTTGGCCAGGCGGGATTCTCACATCGACGATACGCACGTACTGATTTTCCAAGACCACTCGATGATAAGCCTCTTTTTCGATAGCGACGGCCGCCGACGAATCGCGCGGAGCCGATATCTTTTCGGGCAAGGTAACGGGCAGCGCAGGCGCAGCGGCATTCTTGAATTCGATTTCGATATTTTCAGACGGAGTGTCGAGGAGGTTTTCCACAGAGTGTGTAGAGGGATCACGCCAGTGAACGTCCCCGATAGTCGCGGACATGTCCTTGTGCGATTCGTCGGGCGAATAAATTCGGCGTGACCCTGACGTCAATGGCACGACCACGAGTCCAGGGTGCGAGTGGGACTCAATTCGCTCGTGAGGCCCCAGTTGAACTCGCAGCACTCGCACGCGATCGTTTTCAAATACGACCGAAACCATCTTCGGACTTACCACGACGGGATCTTGAAGAACTGAAAATGCCAACAGGGCTGAAGCCAAGCAGGCCAAATATCGCATCTCTTACCTCCGCGGCTTAAAACTCCCAACAATCTTAGATATGCAAAACACATTCACGCATCGCAACCACGGACGTAGTTGCAAAGTGTTCCGATGCCTTCTATGGTGACCCGTACCTCGTCTCCATTTTTCAGCCAAACAGGAGGAATGCGCGCCATGCCAACACCTTGAGGCGTTCCGGTGAAAATTGCCGTGCCTGGCAGCAGAGTAGTGCTTTGGCTGAGAAACGCTATGATCTCAGACACATCGCGGATCATGTCGGAAGTGTTGGCGTCTTGCAGCAGCCTGCCATTTACCGTGGTTTGAATGCGCAATGCGTTGGGATTCGGTAGGGAGTCCGGTGTGACAAGACACGGCCCTAGGGGCGCAAAGGTGTCGAAACTCTTGCCACGCGACCATTGGCTCCCGCCTTTTTTCAATTGCCAATCACGAGCACTGACATCGTTGCCGCAGGTGTATCCAGCGACATATTGCATCGCATCCTCACGCGAAGCTTCCTTGCACGTCTTCCCGATGATGACGACGAGTTCAGCTTCGTAATCGACCTCCGAACTCTTAGCTGCTTGCGGCAACACGATCGGTGCATCGGGATTCTGCACTGCATTTATGCCTTTGGCGAAGACAACGGGATACTCTTCTGCTGCCAGGCCGACCTCTTTGGCATGCTCACGATAATTCTGGCCGATGCACCAGATCATTACCGGATTAATTGGCGTCAACAGACGCCCGATTTGAGCAACCTCCCGTGTCGGCTCCATGCGAGTAAACACATCGCCTTCCATACGAAGGAACATACCGCCGGATGAGTGTTCCGCGGCGTGGTGAATTTTCCCGGAACGGTCTTCGTAACGAATGATTCTCACGAGTGGTTAGCCTTCTAGGCCAGCGAGCTTGGCTTCTTCAAATAGCGGTCAATGACGGCGTCGGCGGTACGCAAGGTTTGAGCCAGAATTGTCAATGTCGGCCCAGCCACAGGTTTTTGCGGAAAAACCGATCCGCCCAGCACGAAGAGGTTTTGCAGCTGCCAGTGCTGAAGATAAGGATTGACGACCGAAATGTCTGGAGACGACCCGATGATGGTCCCGCCATGAACCTGCGTGCCCTGATAACGAGTGGCATCGTACTGTTTCAAGCCCTGGAATGGCGTGATCTCCTTTGCACCCATCGCACGGCCAAGCTCAATGGCTTTCGGGATAAAGAATTCGGCCATCTTCCTCTCGTTCTCCCGCCAATCAAGGGTAAGCCGCAGCAGAGGGTCGCCGCGATCATCCTTATAGATCGGATCGAGGTCCATGTAGTTGCCCTTGTAAGCGAGATGTTCGCCAATGAAAACAATTGGCGCATTTTGGTCATAATACTGGACGGCTGCTTTTTTCCACTCCGCGCCCCACCTGCTCTTGACCGAAGGGGGAACGAATCCGAAATTAATGATGGGCTGATATCCCTGGGAATTAGCGCGCAAGAGTCCTCCCCGCACGAACGGCAGGTTCGCGTGATCGATGTGGTCGGCGCTTAAATCGTCGACACTGATCGCCGCAGAACCGGTGCCCATAAAGCGGTTCAAGGGTTTATCGAAGAAAACCCTGGCGGCCGGAAGGGTCAGTTCGTGAGTCAGGTTTCGTCCCAGCGTGCCTTTGCCGGTCGCCGGATCGTAGGGTTGTCCGATGGCAGAGAGCAGCAAGAGCCGCGTATTACTGAAGGTCCAGGAACCTAGAAAAACCAACTCGGCTGGTTGAAAAAATTCCTGACCCGTAGCATCAACGTAATTGACGCCACGAGCCTGGTTCTCACCGTCATGAACGACTCTTAGAACTCGTGAACCTGTACGGATCGATACTCCTTTCTGTTTTTCAATAATCGGCAGAAGCACGTTGGTCGGTTGGGCTTTGGCTCCAATCATGCAACCCGCGTGGCAATATCCGCAGTATGTGCAAGCCGCGCGAGTCACGCCGTCAGGATTCTTATAGACCTCAGTGAGGGTTGCGGACGGATACGGGAAGGGGTGATAGCCAAGAGAATCTGCCGCCTTTCTGAACAGGGAAGCGTAATACGGAATCTTGGTAGCCGGCAGCGGGTACTCTTAACTTCGCCAACCTTCAAAAATGTTGCCGCCCTCAACACGCTTTCCCTGGATGTTGCCTGCCTTGCCGGCCACACCGATCATCTTTTCCGCACGCGTGTAGTACGGCTCCATTTCGTCGTAGGTGATGCCCCAATCCTGGATGCAGTGATCCTCCGGCAATTTTTTTTCGCCGTACCGTTCGACCGTCTTCGAGTACAAGTCGAAGCAGTCTGGTGAATGCCGAGGAGAACCGGCACCCCAGTGCTCGCCGGCACCACCAACACCGATGCCGGGTAGGAAGGAGCCGAGTTGACGCAAGGGAAGCGCCTTATCCTTTAGTGAGTGACGGAACGTTACGGTTTCCTGGGAACAATCCTGCATCATGCGATTGCGCACCAGGTAATCGAGTTCATCCATCGTTGTGGCATAGTAGGCGTTATCGCGCTTGCCTCCGCGCTCCAGCACGACGACGGAGTGTTTGGTCCGGGTGCCCAGCTCTTTGGCCATGAGCAAACCGGTCCATCCCCCTCCCACGATGACCACATCCACGCCGGGCAGAGTCTTCATTTTTCGTCCTCGATCGCATGACCGCCGACCAGGCTTACGGGTTTGGGACGGAAGGCCTCGCCGAAATGCTTGTCCACATCGTCCAGATAACTCATTTGTGGACCCGGAAAGCCAATTAACTGCCAACCGATCATGGCAATATTTCCTCCGTGCATCGGGTCGCTGAACATGCCTTCAATGGTGTGCTGACGCAGCAGAGCAAAGAATTCGGTAGTTTCAATCTGTTTCAGCGCGGCATCCTGTTCTGCCGGCGGCAGGCGATCGAAACCCGACAGTTTCTTTGCCGCTTCGCGGTAAATCTCGCGGCGTGTTGCCTTGCCTTGATATCCGAGTTCGCGCGCTCCCTCTTCGAAGGGGCCTTGCAGATAGCGATCGCGGTCGCGGCCGTATGGTCCAGCGAGTTGCCGGTCGATGTACACAACCACTCCGGCTTCTTTGGCGCCGGGACCGGACTCATCGCTTGGAAAGATGCGAGACACGGCGGCCGCTACGATGAGCGCCTCGGTCTCATCGAAGAAATGCAGTGGAATCCGAACTGATTTCGCCTGCGCGGAAACGACCGACAGCTTTCGGTCCAGCGAATAGAACAGGACGCCGCCAACTGACGCGGCAGAAAGAGTAATGAAATGTCGACGTTGCATGGGCGTACGCTATCCTACCGCCGGGCAAAATTGAAATTAATTCGAGATTAATTCCGGTTAATGTGAAGTTTGGCCGAAAAAGATGTGTATGATTTCGAGGAATCGAAAATAACGTCCGCAGTTCCTGCTGAAACGTGCTTATTGCCGAGAAGGGACAACAAAGATTGTGGCCAAGAAAAAAGAACCATCGGTTGATCGACGAGAGTTCCTGAGAACCAGCGCCATTGCTGGGATGGCGAGCCTTGTCTCTGAAACAGGAATGTTGTCTGCGCAGCCGGTTTCAGCGGCAGCAGGCGGGGAACAAGCGTCGCAAACGCCCTCGTCCGCGGAAGTGCTAACCGTAGGGCGTGCTGGTTCCGACTTTATGGTGGATGCGATCAAAACTCTGGGGTTTGATTATGTCTGCGCTAATCCAGGTTCGAGTTTCCGCGGGCTGCACGAATCCATCATCAATTACGGCGGCAACAGCAAGCCAGAGCTGATCACCTGTTGCCATGAGGAGTCCTCGGTGGCCATGGGCCACGGTTACGCGAAGATTGAGGGCAAGCCGCTCTTAGTATTCGCTCATGGAACGGTCGGATTGCAGCACGCGGCGATGGCGATTTATAACGCCTTCTGCGATCGCGTACCAGTCTATATTGTGATCGGCAACACCATGGATGCTACTAAGCGGGCACCGGGAGCGGAGTGGTATCACAGCGTGCAAGACGCCGCAGTAATGGTGCGCGACTTTCTCAAGTGGGACGACCTTCCCATGTCGTTGCAGCATTTTGCGGAATCCGCCGTACGTGCCTACAAGATTGCGATGACGCCTCCGATGGCACCGGTGCTGTTGGTTGCGGACACGGAACTACAAGAAGAAGGAATAACAGAAGGCACCAAGGTACGCATACCGAAGCTCAGTGTGCCGCTGGCCCCTCAGGGCGACTCTGGAGCGGTCAAAGAGGTGGCGAGACTCTTGGTCGCGGCGGAAAAACCGGTCATTGTTCTTGATCGCACGGCACGAACGCCGGATGGTTTGCAAAGACTGGTCGAATTTGCAGAACTGCTGCAGGCGCCAGTCATCGATCAAGCCAGCAGGATGAATTTTCCCACTCGCCATCCCTTAAACCAGACAGCGAGAAGCCGGTCGTTGATCGGCGAAGCAGATCTGGTGGTAGGCCTTGAAGTTTCGGACTTTTGGGGAGTCCTGAACTCATTCCGGGACCAAGTTCATCGGAGCTCTCATCCGATCGTAAAGGCAGGCGCGAAGCTAGTCAGCATCACGGCCGGTGAGCTCTACAACAAATCCAACTATCAAGATTTTCAACGGTACGCTGAAATAGATATCACCATGGCGGCTGACGCGGAGGCCACACTGCCTTCGCTGGTCGAAGCGATAAAGCAGCAGCTAACGGGCGACCGCAGGCGGGTTTTTCAACAGCGCGGCGCCGAGTTCGCTGCCGCGCGCCAAAAACAGCTGGAACAGGCTCGCACGGATGCGGCTTACGGATGGGACGCAAGTCCGATCAGTACAGGCCGGGTGTCAGCCGAGTTGTGGGAACAAATCAAGGATGAAGACTGGTCCTTGGTTTCACGCGACAGGCATTTCGGCGGCTGGCCCAGGCGACTGTGGGCTATGGAAAAACATTATCACTACAATGGCGGACAGGGCGGGGGAGGCGTCGGCTATAACGCTCCAGCGGCAGTAGGCGCCGCGTTGGCGAATCGAAAGTACGGTCGATTGACGGTCAACATTCAAGATGACGGCGACCTGATGTATGCGCCAGGGGTTCTCTGGACTGCGGCGCATCATCGAATCCCTCTGCTCAATATCATGCACAACAACCGCGCCTATCACGAGGAAGTGATGCAAGTGCAACGCATGGCCAACCGCCACAATCGTGGCATCGATCGCATAGGGATCGGCACGGCAATCGAAGACCCGTATATTGATTTCTCGAAACTGGCACAAAGTATGGGGCTGTATGCGGAAGGGCCAATTACAAATCCCAATGACCTCGGACCCGCGATACGCCGCGCGATCGCAGTAGTAAAACGAGGTGAGCCCGCCCTGCTCGACGTTGTCACTCAGCCACGGTGACACCCGTGGGCGAAAAAGGCCAAGTCGAAATTGTCGACGTCGCGTTACGCGATGGACTGCAGAATGAATCTAAAGATGTTTCCACCGGGCAAAAACTGGTGCTCCTCGAAAAACTTGTAGACGCGGGCTTGTCATCGATCCAAGTAGGGAGCTTCGTTAACCCCAAGCTTGTGCCTCGAATGGCGGACATCGAGATCTTGGCAGCGCGGTTAGGCGCCTTTCCTGGCGTGAAGTTCTGTGCCTTGATTTTCAATAGCCGCGGGTTTGAACGGGCTCTGGCGGCGGGTTTTCGTCGCATGGAATTCGTTCTCGCAGTAAGCGAGACGTTCAATCTCAGAAACGCGAACCGGTCTACGACCGATTCACTGAAATATCTGGAACAAGTAGGCCCGGCCGCTATGCGGGAGGATGTGTTGATTCGAGTTGGCCTGGCTACCGCTTTCCACTGTCCTTTCGAAGGGCGCACTCCAGTTTCGGCGGTCGTGCATCGCGCCAGGCAGGCACGAGATACTGGACCGTGGTCCCTGGTTCTCGGAGACACGGACGGAATGTGTTTTCCAGATCAGGTCAAGGAGACAGTTACAGGTCTGCGGGAAGAATTGGCGGTTCGTTCGGCTGAGTTGGTTCTTCACTTCCACGATACCTACGGGCGCGCTCTGGCCAATGCATTTGCTGGCCTCGTTGGCGGAATTCGCATCTTCGATGCAGCCACCGGGGGGTTGGGTGGTTGTCCATTCTGCCCGGGCGCGAGTGGAAACGTGGCGACCGAGGATCTGGTGACGTTCTTTGAAGGCTTGGGTTACTCGACCGGAATCGACCAGGAAAAGTTGCTCGACGCTGCGGAGATCTCTCTAAGTTATTCGTCACAACCGTACCAGGGGCACATCCTTCGAGCTCGACGTCCGAAGGCTGTCAGCGCAGGAGCGAAACTTGGTGGCGTTCTCGATCTTGGCTCCAGGTCTGCTTAAGAGTGAGTCATGCATGCCGCCGGTGCTCGTTACACGGCGCAATGGCCTTGTGAATGTGTGTGGCGGAGAGCTTTCAAAAGATGTCCCTCATAGGGTCGCGAACAGAATCGCCGCGCAAACTCGGCCGCGTCCAGTAGTTTTTCCATATTTATGCCGGTGGTAAAGCCCAGGCCTTCCAGAAAAGCAACGAGATCTTCGGTTGCTACGTTTCCGCTGGCACCGGGACAAAAAGGGCACCCGCCAAGTCCGCCGACCGAGGCGTCGAAAGCTCGGACGCCGGAATTTAGACCTGACAACACGTTGGCCAATGCTCGACCATACGTGTCGTGGAAATGCAGCACCAAGTCACTGGAATCAACTTTTGCTTCATTGCGGACCGCGGTTACGGTTTCGCTGACCTGGTCAGGAAAAGCCATACCGTCGGTGTCACTCAAGCCAATTTTATAGGCTCCCCGGAAGCGCGCTTCCCGTGCGAGATTGGCGACGGCAGCCACGGGTGTGCGTCCTTCGAAAGGGCAATGAAAGCTCACCGCAATACCAACCCGGAACAAGACGCCATCATGGTCGGCGGCCTTATGGAGCCGATCAAGAAGCTTGAGTGAATCTTCCATGCTCTGATTCGTGTTGCGCTGGTGAAACGTCGCGCTCGCCGACAGAGCCAAATCTATCCAGCGAAAGCCTGCGGCAACGGCACGTTCGTAACCCTTGTAGTTCAAGATCAGGGCGGAAAACTTCACGTTAGAAGATTTGTTTAGCCCTTCTGCGACGGCTTCGGCGTCGGCCATCTGGGGAACCCATTTGGGATGAGCAAAACTCGTCGTCTGGATCGAAGAGATGCCGGCGGCGATCAATCGTTCGATGAGAGCAATCTTGTTCTCCGTTGAGACAAGCTGAGTCTCGTTCTGAAGACCGTCGCGCGGTGCGACGTCAATGACTTCGAGCGGCCGGTTCATCGATGGAGCCTCAAATTACGCCTTCCTCCCGCAGCGCTTCAACCTCGCTGTGTTCAAGACCGAGAAGCCCTTCGTAAATCTCTCTGTTGTGGGCGCCCAGCGCGGGTCCCGGCCATCGAATCTTGCCAGGCAAAGTCGAAAATTTTGGAACGATACCCTGCATCGCCAGATTTCGACCGGCCTCGGGAATGAAGACGTCCACCAGTGCTTCGCGCGCCTGAAAATGAGGATCCTTGACGATGTCGGCTGAACTGTAGATTGGACCTGCCGGTACACCATTGTCGTTCAGTTCGGTCATGATTTTTTCAGCGGAATTTCGTCGGGTCCAGTTGCTAATTAATTCGTCCAGTTCGGCTTCATGTTTGAGCCGCTCGACGTTGCCGCGATATCGGGGATCGTCGGCAAGCTCCGGGCTTCCCATCACTTTCATCAGCCGGCGAAAAATCGAATCGGAATTTCCACCGATTACAATGAGGTGACCGTCGGCGCTGGGATAGATATTGCTGGGAACTCCTCCTCCAAGTTTGCCGCCTCTCGGTTGCCGAACTTGTCCCGTGCCGCTGTATTCCAAAATGATGGCGTCCATAAGGCTCAAGACGGCTTCGGTAATGGCTACATCGATCTCCTGACCTTGTCCGGTTTGTTCAGCGCGCCGTAGTGCGATCATGGCCGCAAAGGACGCGTATAGTCCGGCCACCGAATCACCCAGGGCAACGCCGGTGCGGATAGGTTGCCTGCCCGGCTCGCAAGTGAGATAGCGAACCCCGCCCATGGCTTCGCCTACGGAACCGAATCCTGCCCGATCTTTATATGGACCGGTTTGCCCGAAGCCAGAGATGTGTACCATCACGACCTTCGGATTGAGCCGGCTCAGAACTTCGTAGCCGAGACCCCAGGCCGCCATTTTTCCAGGACGAAAATTTTCCAGTACGATATCGCTGTGTTGCGCCAGACGCCGGGCGAGTTCTTGCCCCTTCGCAAGGTGAAGGTCACACGTTACACACTTTTTGTTCCGGGCTTGCACCAACCATGAATAGGACGTCTCACCGGCGCGGAGGCCCCAAGTGCGGTTCTGATCCCCTCCGTTTGGAGGCTCGACCTTGATGACCTCCGCGCCAAAATCAGCCAGGAGCCTGGCCATGAATGGACCAGCAAGGAAGCTGCCGAATTCCAATACTCTGACGCCGCTTAATTGGCCCGAGCTCGTTTCGGAAAGATTCTCGTTCAATGATACCGAGTCAAATGGCATCGCAATCGGCGCCTTTCGGTGAACTGGCTCGCGTCATTCTTGTCTTTCGGACTCCAGTGAACCCAGATTACAAATCGTTCAATGAATTCCGGCGACCTTGAATTTCTGTACTCTCCGGCCGTTAATCTCACCTACGTACACATTGCCCTTGCTGTCTAGCGCCGCGAAATGTACGTAGGTGAATTCTCCAAGTTGATGGCCTGCCCGCCCGAAACGCGACAGAACCTGTCCGCTCTGACGATCCACGATTTCGATTCGCTCGTTATCCTGATTTGTTACGTACAGAAACTTCTGCGACGGATCGGGCGAGAATGCCACCCACACCGCGGTACCTGATGTGCCGGGCTTGTGCTCTGGGCCGATGGGATAATGATTTTGCGGTTCGAAGGTGATCGGTATATTCTTTTGAAAATTTCCCCGCTTGTCGAACACCTGCAAGCGTCGAGCCCGGCGGTCGCAAATGTACACGAGTCCATCCTTGCTCATCGCGATGCAATGGACCACCGGCACAAACATTTCGCCGCTCTCGCCTTCGCCGCGATGGGGTTCCCACTGCCGCAGAAACTGACCGTTGCGATCGAAAACGGCAACACGATGATTGCTGCTCTGACTCTCGCCGTCGGCGACGTAAATATCCCCATTGACCGGGTCTGCGGCAATGCCGGCGGATGCGAAAAATCCGGTTCGACTCGAATTCAGAGGAGTGCCTTTCAGTGTTCCATCCGACGAATCGACCAATCCTCTTTTCCCGATCTGCAGCAAGAGTTTGCTTCCGTCGTGGTTATATTTCTGTACAATGCCGTCCCGGCTCCCGCCCATCCAAATGTCGCCGTCATGGTCCACGCTGCAGCCGTGCAGTACATTCGGAACAATTTCCGGGTCGCCAAAAGAATTCAAAAGATTTCCCTCGGAGTCGAATTCCATTACCGGCGGCGCCTGATGAGCTGCGTCCAATTCGTTGTCGGTCAGGTCGCGGCGATTGAGAACAAACACGTGGTCGCGAGAGTCGACGCAGACTCCGCCAATAGCTCCCGTTACCCAAAGGTTGGGAAGTGGCTTGGGCCAGCCAGGGTCGACTTCGAAGTGAGGCGGCCGCTGTTGGGCGTGGGAAGAGCATAGGCAAAAAAGTTCCAGCACGATGGCGGGCGCGAACCATCTCCGTTGCGACCACTTGTTAAACGTCCACATGGATCGAGTCAACTCGTCACGCCGAGGCGATAACCAATGCCCCTCACGGTATGGATCAGTTTGGTCCGGTGCTGCTGATCGATTTTTTGGCGAAGTCGATTGATGTAGACCTCAACCAAATTTGTTTCTGTATCAAAACCGTAGGACCACACATTTTCGACGATGACCGTGCGCCCAACTGGTTCGGGGGAACGAACCATCAGCAATTCCAGCAGCGCCAATTCTTTGGTGGTGAGCGATATCGGTTCGCCGGCGCGCGATACGATTCCTCGTTGTCTGTCGAATTCGAGGTCGGCGCACTGTAATTTTTTGTTTCCTCCCCGCCGAGTGATGGCGCGAACGCGAGCCTGGAGCTCGTCGAGCGCGAATGGTTTTGTCAGATAGTCGTCAGCGCCGGCATCGAGTCCTTCCACACGCTGCTCGACCAAAGTCCGTGCTGTGAGCATAAGGATGGGAATCTCAACTCCCGACTGTCGCAGCTCCCGGCAAACCTGAATGCCGCTTATGCCAGGCAACCGTACGTCAAGCAGGATGGCGTCATAGGCGACCCGTGCGGCAAGGTCCAGGCCTTTTTGACCCGTACCTGCGGTATCGACGGTATGCGCGTTTTCGCGCAAGGCCCGAGCCACGAAGCTAGCTACTTTCCGGTCATCTTCTATCAGCAGGAGGTGCATAGAACGCATCATGCCGTCGCCAGCAGAAACAGTCAATTTCGTAACCCCCGTTCATGGAACCTGTACCGGAAGCAGATCAGGCAATTCCCCGGCCTTTTCCTCCTCGCTCTGATCGAGTTTTAGATCTGCTTTCACGAG
>Ga0193709_1000167_pt1 | contig 27732 bp, 32 predicted proteins | sample H3c2metaG_FD_160571 | JGI IMG/M metagenome (GOLD analysis project Ga0193709, IMG submission 160571) | Soil microbial communities from a riparian zone of the East river system, Colorado, United States - H3c2 | ecosystem: Environmental > Terrestrial > Soil > Riparian zone | place: USA: East River...
AAGGTTTCTTGATAAAAAAGTGCGGCCTCGCATTGGATGGCGGCCCCCGACGCGTTCACGTTCTGACGGCTTTTTGAACGTCGGCGAATAGCGGCGATTTATGAAGTGGCGGAGACGGAGGGATTCGAACCCTCGGTACGAGTAAACCCCGTACGGCGGTTTAGCAAACCGCTGGTTTCAGCCACTCACCCACGTCTCCGGCGTCCGCGGCAGGGCGGGCTGTAGCCGAGCAATTCAGAGGGATCAACCGGCCCTTTAGGCGAGCCGCCAAGGCAGCTTTTCGCCCGCCTGAAACGGGACCAACCGACTGTTCCCGGCCTCGATCGCCGGGGGGATTTGGGTTCCTTCGCGGACCAGCGTGATCGTCCCCTGATTTAGCGGAAGGCCGTAGAATCGTGGCCCATGCTCCGCCGCGAACGCCTCGAACCGGTCAAGCGCGCCTTCCTCGTCAAACACCGCCGCATAGCTTTCGAGCGCAAAGGCTGCGTTGAAGATGCCGGCGCAGCCGCAGGCGCTTTCCTTGGCCTCGACGCCATGCGGCGCGCTGTCGGTGCCGAGGAAGAATTTGGGCGAGCCCGAAGTCGCGGCGCGGCGTACCGCAAGGCGGTGATGTTCGCGCTTGACCACCGGCAGACAGTAAGCGTGGGGTCTGAGGCCGCCGGCAAACAAGGCGTTGCGGTTGAGGATCAGATGCTGCGGTGTGATCGTCGCCGCGACATTCGCTGGGGCTTCGGCGATGAAATCCGCCGCTTCGGCGGTGGTGATATGCTCGAGCACGATCTTGAGCGCCGGAAAATCGCGCACCAGGCCGCTCAGCACCCGATCGATGAACACGGCCTCGCGGTCGAACACGTCGACCTGCGGATCGGTCACCTCGCCGTGGATCAGCAACGGCATGCCGATCGCCTGCATCCGCTCGAGCGCGGGGCGAAGGTTGGCGACATCAGTCACCCCGGCGGCCGAATTGGTCGTGGCGTTGGCTGGATAGAGCTTCGCTGCCACCCACACACCCTCATCGAAACCGCGCGCGATCTCGTCCGGGTCCGACGCGTCTGACAGATAGCAGGTCATCAACGGGGCGAAGCCGGGTCCGGCGGCGGCAATGATCCGCTCGCAATAGGCCGAAGCGGCGGCGACGCTGGTCACCGGCGGGCTCAAATTGGGCATGACGATCGCCCGCGCGAATTGGCGCGCGGTGAACGGCGCGACCGCGCCCAGCATCGCCCCGTCACGCAAATGCACGTGCCAATCGTCGGGCCGGCGGATGGTCAGCGTTTGCATTGTCACCGCGGCTCCTTAGCTAAGGGTCATGGCCGCGACCACCCTCACCCACCGCGCATTGCTCCGCCTGTCGGGCGAAGGCGTCCGCGATTTCCTCCAGGGGTTGGTAACGAGCGACGTCGCCGGACCGTTGCCGGTGTGGACTGGGCTGCTCACCCCGCAAGGCAAGACCTTGTTCGATTTCTTCGTCTGGGCCGATGGCGAAGACCTGCTGCTCGACGTCGAGGCCGAAGCCGCCGATGATCTCGCCAAACGGCTGGCGATCTATCGCCTGCGCCGCGCGATCAGCGTCGAACGCGAACCCATCCTTACGGTTCACTGGTCGCCACGAACCGACAATGGCGTGCTAGACCCTCGCCTCCCGGCTCTCGGCCATCGCTGGCTCGCTCCCCCGGACGATCCCGCGGCCGGCTGGCAGGAGCACCGCCTCCGCATCGGCGTCACCGAGGGCCGCGCGGAGCTCGGCGACATCCTCTGGCTCGAAGCCAACGCCGCCGAGCTGAACGGCGTCAGCTTCTCCAAGGGCTGTTTCGTCGGCCAGGAAAATACCGCGCGGATGAACTGGCGTGCCAAGGTCAACCGCCGACTGGTCGTGGTCGAAGGCAATGAGCCGGGCCCGCGCACCCGCATCGCCTATCCCGAACTCGGCCTGATGGTCGACCACCGCCGCACTGACGATCTCGACGGAGCGATAATCCCTGACTGGCTCGCGCCTCAGCTGACTTCCGCATAAGCGCGCACCGGGAAGGTCCCCATTCCGGCGATCTTGGGCGGGACCGCGCTGAATCTGAAGCCACTGTCGGGAAGCTGCCCGAGCCCGGTCAAATGCTCGCCGATCGGGATGCCCGCGCCGAGCAAGATGCTGTGCACCGGGCGAGTCCGCTCCCGTGTGTCGTCGATATTGTGACTGTCGATGCCGACGAATGCCGCGCCTTGCTCGACCAGCCAGGTAGCGGCCGCTTTGGTCAGGAACGGGTGGTCGGCGAGGTAGGCGTCGGTCCGCCAGTGGCGGTCCCAGCCGCTGTGGACCAGCACCGCCCGGCCTCGAACGACCAGCCCCTCGAAATCACCGGCATCGGTCGCCAGCCCATCCTCGAACGGCCGCCGCACCACGATCCCGTCGAGCCTGGCCAGTTGGCTGAGCTTCAACCCGGCCAGGTCGCAGCCGTCGGCATAACGGTGGAACGGGCTGTCGACATAGGTTCCGGTGTTGGCGATCATGTCGATCCGGCCGATCTGGAAGGTCGACCCGTCGTCGTAATTGGCCGCGGACGCTTCGCGCGTCCAGAAATCGCAGATCTGCGGCCCCGGCAGGCCGCGATAGGTCGTCATCCCGGCCTCGATCACGTGACTGAGGTCGACGAGCCCTTTTTCCTGAACATCCGCCATAAGGCTACCGCTCCGATTCCCATCCAGATGACGTTGAGCACCGTCGATGGCAGCGCGCCATGCCACCAGCCGTTGACGATGAAACCCGCTGCCCCAGCGACATTCATCCCCTGATAGACCGGCGATTGTCCGGTTAGCCTCCCCGCCGACAGCAGGAGATAGGCGAGCAGGATCAGCGCCGCGCCGGCCCAGCCGACGATCTCCACCGAAAGCTCGACCGCGCTCATGCCGGCCAGCTTCGCCCATCGACCTTCTTCACCGTGACGCCCTCAAGCACGCCCGGCTCGAGCAGCCGGGCATTGACGCCCATCCGCTCGTGGGGCGGCTCGGTGAGCGGCGTCCAGTGGGTCACGACGCCGCAATGGCGGCAGCGTTGCTGCGCGAGGAAGGCCGGGTTGGAATCCGACCGCACATAGCTGTCGAACTCACCTTCGATCTTCAACTCGTTCGAGGCGAAATAAACGCCTTGGAAGCCGGTCTTGGTGCACAGGCTGCAATTGCAGTAAGTGACCGCCTCGGGCGTTCGGGGCAGGGTGATCCGCACCTGGCCACAGTGGCATGAGGCCACCAGCGCCCCCTTGCTCATTTCGCCGCCAGCTTCCGCAGCACGTACTGGAGGATCCCGCCGGCGCGGAAATATTCGAGCTCGTTATAGGTGTCGATACGGCACCGCGCGGTGAAGCTGCGCTCAGTTCCGTCGCGCGCGACTACCTTTACTTCGACATCCTGGCGCGGCTCTATTTCGGCGACGCCACTGATCGAAAAGCTCTCGCTTCCGTCGAGGCCGAGGTCTTCGGCGCTTTGGCCGTCGGCGAACTGCAGCGGCAGCACGCCCATTCCGACCAAATTCGACCGGTGAATCCGCTCATAGCTTTCGGCGATCACGGCGCGCACGCCGAGCAGCAAGGTCCCCTTGGCTGCCCAGTCGCGCGAGCTTCCGGTGCCATATTCCTGGCCGGCGAGGACGACCAGCGGTGTGCCGTCTGCGGCATAGCGCATCGCCGCGTCGTAAATTGGCAACGTCTCGTTGGTTGGAATGTAGCGCGTGTAGCCGCCCTCGACATTGTCGAGCATGCGGTTGCGGATGCGGATGTTGGCGAAGGTGCCGCGCATCATCACTTCGTGGTTGCCGCGCCGCGCGCCATAGCTGTTGAACTCGGGCCGCGGCACGCCCTTGCCGATCAGATATTGGCCCGCCGGGCTTTCCAGCTTGATCGCCCCGGCCGGCGAAATGTGGTCGGTGGTGATCGAATTGCCGAATACCGCCAGCGCACGCGCCTGATCCACGTCTTTCAACGGCACCGGGGTCATCGTCATCCCGGTGAAGTAAGGCGGGTTCTGGATATAGGTCGATTGGGGCGGCCAGCTGTAGGTGTCGCCGCCGGTGATTTCGATCGCCTGCCAACGCTCGTCGCCGGCATAGACGTCGGCGTAGCGCGTGCGGAACATGTGCGAATGGACGTGGGCATCGATCAGCCCGCGCACTTCCTCATTGGTCGGCCAGATGTCCTTCAGATAGACCGGCTGGCCATTGCGGGCGGTGCCGATCGGCTCATTGACCATGTCGGAACGGACCGTGCCCTTCAGCGCATAAGCCACCACCAAGGGCGGCGAGGCGAGGTAGTTGGCGCGGCAGTCGGGCGACACGCGCCCTTCGAAATTGCGGTTTCCCGACAGCACCGACGCCGCGACCAGGTCCTTTTCCGCAATCGCCGCAGAGATGGCGGGCGACAGCGGCCCCGAATTGCCGATGCAGGTGGTGCAGCCATAGCCGACCAGGTTGAACCCGATCGCATCGAGGTCGGCGGCGAGGCCCGATGCCTCGAGATAATCGGTGACGACCTTCGATCCCGGGGCGAGGCTGGTCTTGACCCACGGCTTGCGGTCGAGCCCGAGCGCGCGGGCCTTCCTCGCCACCAGCCCGGCGGCAACCAGTACCGACGGGTTGGATGTGTTGGTGCAGCTGGTAATCGCGGCGATCACCACATCGCCGTTGCCGAGGTCATACTCCTCGCCCTCGACCGGCACGCGCGGATCATTGTGCTTTTGATAGGTCGTCTCCAGCTCGGCGTTGAACTGGTCGTCGACCTCGGTCAGAAGCACCCGGTCCTGCGGGCGGCGCGGCCCGGCCAGCGAAGGCTCGACGATACTCAAGTCGAGCTCGAGCGTTTCGGTGAACACCGGCTCTGGCGTTGCGGCATCGCGCCAGAGCCCCTGCGCCTGGCAATAGGCCCGGACCAGGGCAATCCGCTCGGGCTCGCGTCCGGTCAGCTCGAGATATTCGATCGTGCGCTCGTCGACCGGGAAGAAGCCGCAGGTCGCGCCATATTCGGGCGCCATGTTGGCGATGGTCGCGCGGTCGGCGAGGCTCAGCGCGCCGAGGCCAGGGCCGAAAAATTCGACAAACTTCCCGACCACACCCTTGGCGCGCAGCATCTGGGTGACGGTCAGCACCAGGTCGGTGGCAGTGATTCCTTCCTTCAATTCGCCCGCCAGGCGGAAGCCGACGACTTCTGGGATCAGCATCGAAACCGGCTGGGCGAGCATCGCCGCCTCGGCTTCGATCCCGCCGACGCCCCAGCCAAGCACGCCCAAGCCATTGACCATCGTCGTGTGGCTGTCGGTTCCGACCAACGTGTCGGGATAGGCCACCGTGTCGCCGTTCTGGTCCGCGCTCGACCAGACGCATTGCGCGATATATTCGAGATTGACCTGGTGGCAGATACCAGTGCCCGGCGGCACCACCTGGAAATTGTCGAACGCCGAGGCACCCCATTTCAAAAACTCGTAGCGCTCGGCGTTGCGCTGATATTCCAGCGCGACATTGTCGCCGAACGACTTGGGTGTGCCGAATTCATCGACCATCACGCTATGGTCGATGACCAGATGCACCGGGACCTGCGGGTTGATCTTCTGCGGGTCGCCGCCGAGCTGCCTCATCGCGTCTCGCATCGCCGCCAGGTCGACCACCGCCGGAACCCCGGTGAAATCCTGCATCAGCACCCGCGCCGGGCGATACTGAATTTCGCGACTGATCCGGCGCTCCTTTTGCCAATCGACCATCGCCTGCAGATCGTCGCGGGTGACCGTCACGCCATCCTCGAACCGCAGCAGATTTTCGAGCAACACTTTCATCGAAAAGGGCAGCCGCGACACATCGCCCAACGCCTCGCCGGCCTTGGCGAGCGAGTAATAAGCGAAATGTTGCGATCCGACGGTCAGGGCTGAGCGGGTGTTCAGGCTGTCCTGGCCGGTCGGGATCATGGGTCGTCCTTTGATGGTATGGATGCGGTCGCGCCCTTAGCAAGCAGCGAGCGCGAATACAAAGCGCGCTTAGGCCTTCGACGCTCTCTGATTTGCCGTATCCTCCGCTTCCTCGGCCGCGTCGCGCATCTCCTCGGCCTGCTCCTTCAGTTCGACGATCGTCTCCTCGTCCAATTCCTCGATTCCCGCCATTTCGTCGCGGGCGCGGCGCGATGCGATGAGGAGTTCGTCCAGCTTGGCGTGCATCGCGACGTCTCGGCGGTGGGCCTCGGCCTCGCGCACATTCTGGCGGTTGAGCACCATCTGCGTCAGCGAAATGGCGAGGATCGAGAGCGTCGCGGTCAGTATGTCGACCGGCAATCCGCTCGCGAACCATGCAACACACACAAGAATAAATGCGAACTGGACATAGGGATGAGCCGAGAAATCCGACGCCCAGGAGGATAGTTTGCCCCCTAATTCATAGAGTTTGCTACGTTCTTGTTGTTCATTCATGCTTGCGCAACGCCTCGGGCAATCCCGGAGTTGCGCCAGTCCGAATATCCGCTGCGCCAAGCGGTGGGCCCAAAGACTCGTCAGCGCGTTAAGCTTGGGTTAGCAATCAGTCATCAAGCGAGGGGGCGTTTATCCCCGCTTTGGGGATAGGCCATGGACCACGACCGCGATTATTTCCGCCGCCGCGCCGCCGAAGCCCGAGCAGCCGCGTCGCACAAGGGCGACCATGAATCGATCGAAGTCGCCGGGCATCTCGCTCTGGCTTATGCGGCGCTCGCGCGCCGCAAGGCCGAGGTGGCCGAAACCGCATCCGAAGTTGGCGACGCGCCGATCATGTTCACCGAACCAACCGCCTAGAGCCACCCTTTGCGCTTGAAGATCCAGTAAGGCAGCACCGCGCTCAGAAGCATGATTCCCAATGCCCAAGGATAGCCGGCGAGCCAGTGCAGCTCCGGCATATGCTCGAAATTCATCCCGTAAATGCCCGCGACGAGCGTCGGCGGAAGGAAGATCAATGCGGCCACTGAAAACACCTTCAGCGCCGCATTCTGCTCGACGCTGATCAGGCCGAGCGATGCATCGAGCAGGAAAGTCAGATTGGCGGCGAGAAAGGCGCTGTGGTCGATCAACGAGCCGACATCGGCGACAAGGCTCAGCACATGATCGCGCTCAATTCCCGTAGCATGCAGCCGTGTCGAAGCAGCCAGAAAGCCTACCACCCGGCTTGAGCTAACCGCGGTCTCGCGAATACGCGCCAGCAAGGATTGCGCCCGACCGATGCGGGTAAGCAGAGCTTCCAGTTTCATCGCCGGGATGCGTGGGCTCTTGCCTGCCTCGCGATAGAAGATCTGGGCGGAGATCTTCTCGATCTCGTCGCCCGCGTCCTCCAATTCGTCGGCCAGCCGATCAATGATCGTGTCGAGCAAGCGGATCAACGCGGTAAGGCCGTCGCCCACCAGCGCGGGCTCCCGCGCGACATGTTCGGCGAATTTACGGAACGGCTTGGGGCTTGTGTAGCGGACCGTCACCAAGCGGTTGCCGGCCAGCACGAAGGCGATCGGTTCGGCCGCCGGACATCCCTCCTCAACCCCATATAAGGTGCTCAAGGTCATATAGATCGCCGCGCCGCGCTCGAACAACCGGCTCGACGGCTCGATCTCCTTCATTTCTTCGCGTGTCGGCACGTCGAGACCAAGGATCCGCTCGACCAGTTTCTCTTCCTCGCCGGTCGGCTCCAAAAGGTCGATCCACGTCGCCCCGGGCGGAATCACGCCCTTGGCGGGGTCGATGACGCTTCCGTCGCAATCGGGGCCGTAAGTACGCAGCATGCCCGCGCTGATTGCGCTAACCCTTGGTTTTGGCAACCCCGGCTTGCCAGCGGGCCCACCGCTCCCTAGCCAGCGCTTCGATGAACGAACAACACGACCATCATTATCTCGGCCATCGGCACGAACGGAACGAGAAGAGGACGCGCTGGGTCGTCGGGCTGACCGCGATCATGATGGTCGCCGAAATCGCGTTCGGGCTGATGACCGGCTCGATGGCCCTGCTCGCCGACGGTTGGCATATGGCCACCCATACGCTTGCGATCGGGGCCTCGGCTCTGGCCTATTGGCTGGCACGGCGCTGGGCCCGGGACCAGCGCTACAGCTTCGGTACCGGCAAGGTCGGCGAGCTCGCCGGATTCGCGTCGGCGCTGGCGCTGGCGATTGTCGCGGTTGGCATCGCAATCCAGAGCGCGCAGCGATTGCTCGAGCCGCGCACGGTCGATTACCGCGAGGCGATCATCGTTGCCGTGCTCGGCCTGGCGGTAAATCTAGTCAGCGCGGCCCTGCTCCATGAGGGCGGCCATGATCAGGGCGATGGTCACCACCATCATGACAACAACCTTCGCTCGGCCTACATGCACGTCCTTGCCGATGCGCTGACGTCTGTGCTGGCGATCGTCGCGCTCGCCGCAGGCATGCTCGCCGACGCGCGCTGGCTCGACCCGGCGGTTGGGCTGATCGGCGCGGCAGTGATCCTCCGCTGGGCATGGGTCCTGATCCGCGATACGTCGGCAGTCCTGCTCGACCGCATTCCAGACGATGCGCTGGCCAAGACCATCCGCAGCGCGGTCGAAGGTGAAGGCGACGCACGCGTCACAGATCTGCATCTGTGGCAAGTCGGACCCGGCCGGTTCGCCGCGATCGTTGCGATTACGGCGACCAGCCCGGCCGAACCCGCGCTCTACAAGGCGCGCATCGGCTGCGACCCGCGCATCGTCCACATCACCGTCGAGGTAGCGCGCGCATGAAGGTCTCCCGCCGCTCGGTCGCCTACATCCTCCTCACTTTTATCGTCGCTGGATTTACCCTGCACGCCATGGGACGGCCGTGGATTTGCACCTGCGGAACAGTCGACCTGTGGGTCAACAGCTCGACCAGCCCCAAGACCAGCCAGATGCTCGCCGACTGGTACAGTCCAAGCCATTTTCTCCACGGCCTGATCTTCTTCTTCTTGCTCTGGCTGGCCGCGCGCCGCTGGTCGATCGAGCGGCGCTTCTTCACCGCCTTGCTGGTCGAAACGGCGTGGGAAATCGTCGAGAATTCGCCGATGATCATCGACCGCTATCGCGAAGCGACCGTGGCCATCGGTTACACTGGCGACAGCGTGATCAACTCGCTCAGCGACATCGCCATGATGGCTTTGGGATTTGCAGTCGCCCGCCGGGTACCGGTGTGGGTGTCGCTGCTCCTGCTCGTAGTGCTCGAGCTCATCCCATTGTTCGTCATCCGCGACAATCTGACGCTCAACGTGTGGATGCTGCTCGCGCCCAGCGATGCAATCCGCTCCTGGCAGGCGGGCGGCTAGAGGCACCTCGTCAATACCGGCGCCGCGCCCTTGCGAAGCTCAAGCGGCCCGATCACGCTCCCGTTGGACGGCACGACCACGCGCAACGTCATTCGGTCACCCTCCACGCTTCCCTCATAAACCGCGGGAGTGGACGGAGGAACTTCGTCCTGGCGCACCGGCCCGCCGGTGCCCGGCGTATGTGTCCCTCTCTCATGGAATTCGCCTTGCCCATCCAGCGCTAGCGGATGGTCGATCGTCCCCACGGCGCAATCATATTCGAGCTTGCCGCCATCCGCGTCGATTACCAGCCCGACATGCGCGCCGCCCCAGCCGCCGGCCAGCGGGTCAACCTTGTCTTTCTCCGGCGTGGCACATCCCGCCAGCAACGCGGTCAATGCCAGCGAAATGCGGACCATCCGTCGATCTCCTTCTTGCCGACTAAGTGCTTGATCACTAAGCCTTCGGCCATGCCCAAGCTTCTGACATACACCGTATCCGCCGCATTTGCCGCGCTCATTTTGCCATCCGCCGCATTGGCTGGCGAGCTGTTCGGCGGGCTCTACAAGCATAACGTCGACACCCCGCTGACGATCGGCTCGCCCGAAGGCGGGGTCGATCTCCAGGTGGGTTACCGTGGCGAGGGGATCGGCAGGACCGGCCTCCAGCCTTACGCCTTCGGCGCGCTCAACACCGCCGGCGACACCAGCTACGCCGCGGCCGGCCTGTCGTATAAATTCGGCGACAAGCTCTTCATCCGCCCGGGGCTTGGCATCGCCATCCACAACGGCTCGGCGGACGATTTCAACCGCACCGACCGCATCGCCTTCGGCAGCCGCGTCCTTTTCGAGCCGGAGCTTGGCGTGGGCGCCCGGATCAACCAGCGGCTTACGCTTGAAGCGAGCTGGGTTCACATGAGCCATGCCCAGCTCTTCGGCCAGCAAAACCCCGGCATCGACAACATCGGCGCGCGGCTGACGCTCGGGCTGTAGCGCCCGGCTGGATTACATCCCGCGCAACCGCTGGAGATGAGCGCGGATGATCGGTACCGCGTTCGCCGCGACCGGACGCAAGGTCGGGCTTTCCCCGCGCGCGGCAAAGTCGCTGTGCAGCTTGAGCGCCGCCTCATGGACCTGGATCCCCTGGCGGCGGTAGGTTCCGTCGAAGTCGCTGGTCGACGTGAGCGTGTCGAGCATCCGCTGGTGCTCCGGCATCAACTCGGCCGACGGCAGCAGGTTGAGCCTCCGCCCGGCATACGACAGCTGCGACCCCAGGCCTTGGTGCGCGCTGATCTCCGCCCGCGCGAAGTCGCGTAGCCGCGCGTCCCGCGCCCGGGTCTGAGCCAGTTGCGATGACTTGATTGCATAGAGATCGATCGAAGCGGCCGTCGCCAGATAGGCCGGTGCGCGCAGCGGAATCCCTCGAATCACGACTGGCGCGCGCGGCGGTGGTGCGCGCCGCGACGGCTGCTCGGAAGCGCAGCCAGCGAGGGTCAGCGCGGCCGAGCCGCCAATCAAAATCAATTGAGCATATCGGCGCATTACGATTCTCCCGTTGGGGCCGTGCCGGCTAATTACCGCCCCAGCATCTTCTCCGGCTTGACCAACCGATCAAAAGTTTCCTCGTCGACCAACTCCAGCTCCAGACCTGCTTCCTTGAGCGTTTGGCCGGTCTTATGGGCGTGCTTGGCGATCGCCGCGGCATTGTCATAGCCGATCTCGGGCGCCAGCGCGGTGACCAGCATCAGCGACCGGTTCATCAACTCCGCGATCCGCGCTTCATCGGCCTGCAGCCCCTCGAGCGTCCGCTGCGTGAAGCTTTCCATCCCGGTCGCCAGCAAATTGATCGATCGGATGACATTGGCCCCCATCAGCGGCTTGAACACGTTCAGCTCGAGATGCCCCTGCAACCCGCCGATGGTCACCGCAACATGGTTGCCCATGACCTGCGCCGCGACCATCGTCAGCATTTCGCACTGGGTCGGGTTGACCTTGCCCGGCATGATCGAGCTTCCCGGCTCATTCTCCGGCAGCTTCAATTCGCCCAGCCCGCAACGCGGCCCCGACCCGAGCAGGCGAATGTCGTTCGCGATTTTCGACAGCGATACCGCTATGGTATTGAGCACGCCCGAAAGCTCGACCAGCGTGTCGTGCGCGGCGAGCTCGGCGAATTTGTTCGGCGCGCTGGTGAACGGCAACTGGGTCAGGTTGGCGATCTCGGTTGCGATCGCCTTGGCGAAACCCTTGGGCGCATTGAGCCCGGTGCCGACCGCGGTCCCGCCCTGCGCCAGCCGGTAAAGCCGCGGCATGACAGCCTCGATCCGGTCGAAATTATCCTGGATCTGCTGCGCATAGCCGGAAAATTCCTGCCCCAGCGTCAGCGGCGTCGCGTCCTGCAAATGCGTCCGGCCAATCTTGACGATGCCGTCCCAGCGGTTGGCGAGGTCGATCAGCGCGTCGTGCATCGTCCTGAGAGCCGGGACCAGCCGCCGCTGGACGCTGCGCGCCGCGGCAATGTGCATCGCGGTCGGAAAGCTGTCGTTCGACGATTGGCCCATGTTGACATGGTCGTTGGGGTGGACCGGCTCCTTGCCGCCGCGTTTCCCGGTCAGTTTCTCATTGGCCCGTCCGGCGATTACTTCATTGGCGTTCATGTTCGACTGGGTGCCCGACCCGGTCTGCCAGATGACGAGCGGGAATTGGCTGTCCAAATCGCCGCGCGCGACTTCGCCGGCGGCTTGCTGGATCGCCTCGGCGACTGCCGGATCGAGCGCGCCCGAGCGTGCATTGATCCGCGCCGCGGCCTGTTTGACGAAACCCAGGGCATGAACGATCTCGACCGGCATCCGCTCGCGCTCGCCGAATGGGAAATTGGCGATCGACCGCTCGGTCTGTGCCCCCCAATAACAATCGTCGGGCACCGCGATCGGGCCGAAGCTATCACTTTCCATGCGTGTCTCGGTCATTCGAACCCTTTTGGCCTCAGGCGGCGCCGGTCACTTTTTCCTGGTGAAATCGACCGAAACGACATTTGACCCATCCTCGGCCGGTTCCCCAACCGGCGGGTCGTTGGTCGCCGCGTCATGGTCGTCGGGCTCCTCGGGGCCATTGGCCTGGAACTTCAGCGAAAAATCGACCGCCGGGTCGACGAAATCAGTCACCGCCGCGAACGGCACGGTCAGCGTCGACGGCACTCCGCCGAACGAAAGGCCGACCGAGAATTGATCATCCTCGACCTTCAGATCCCAGAAGCGGTGCTGGATGACGATCGTCATCTCTTCGGGAAACCGCTCCGACAGATGCTTGGGAATCGCCACGCCCGGATGGCGCGTGCGGAAGGTGATGAAGAAATGATGCGCCCCCGGAAGCGCGCCCGTAATCGCGACCTCGCCGAGCACTCGCCCGACCACGTCGCGCAATGCCTCCTGGACGATCTCGTCATACGGAATATGGCTCTCGGGGATATCGTCGCTCATCGCCTTTCGTGGTAGCGAGGCCGCCGACAGGGTCAAGCGGAGTCCGTGCATGCCGATCGATGCGACGCAGCCATATGACGACAATAACATCTTCGCCAAAATTCTTCGTGGCGAGATGCCATGCCGCAAGGTTTACGAAGACGAGCACGCGCTGGCGTTTCACGACATCCATCCGCTCGCGCCGATCCACATCCTGGTCATTCCCAAGGGACCCTACGTGTCGTGGGACGATTTTTCGGCGAAGGCGTCGGATGCCGAAATCGCCGGCTTCGTCCGCGCTATTGGCGAGATCGCGCGCGACGCCGAAATGGTCGTTCAGGGCTATCGCTTGCTGGCCAACACCGGAAAGCGCTCGGGCCAGGAAGTCGGCCACCTCCACGTCCATATTTTCGGCGGCCAGCCGCTTGGCCCCATGCTTTCACGGTAAGCTATGCGAATCGCTCGCATAAGGGATTGCGCACTCCGCCTGAGCCGCTAGGTTCCGCCCCCAAGGATAAATATATTCCAAGGGGATTTTGACCATGGCCACCGCCGCACCACGGAGGACCTTTCTAGGCCGGATCGGATTGCGCAAGAGCGTCGCCAACATCCAGGAAGAAACCCGGACCAGCGAGCTCAAGCGCACCCTCGGGCCCTGGAATCTGGTCTTCCTCGGCATCGGCTGCATCATCGGGGCCGGCATTTTCGTCCGCACCGGCAACGCCGCGGCGCTCCACGCCGGCCCCGCCGTGCTGTTCTCCTACATCATCGCCGGAATCATCTGCGCCTTTGCCGGCCTGTGCTACGCCGAGCTGGCGTCGACCCTGCCGGTGTCGGGATCCGCTTACACCTATAGCTATGCCACTATCGGCGAGTTCGCAGCGTGGGTGATGGGCGCGCTGCTGGTGCTCGAATATGGCCTTGCCGCGTCGGTCGTCGCGGTCGGCTGGTCGGGCTATGTGGTCAGCCTGCTCCGCGACTTCGGCCTAGCCATTCCGGCGGTGCTGACCGGGCCAACCGGGCACCATCTGCAGAAGGACGGGATCGACGTGCTCGTGAACGGGGCGCCGGTCGTCTATTTGTTCAACCTGCCGGCCTTCCTGGTCTCCGCTGCCCTTGCGATCCTTCTCGTCATCGGCGTCTCGGAATCGGCCAAATTCAACAATGTCATCGTTGCCATCAAGGTGACGGTGTTGGTCGCCTTCATCCTCGTCGGCGGCTTCATCATTCTCGCGAACCTGCCAACCTATATGCCCAATTGGGAGCCGTTCATCCCGCCGCCGACCGGCGAAAAGGGCGAGTTCGGCTGGAGCGGAATCCTTCGCGCGGCATCGATCGTGTTCTTCGCCTACATCGGCTTTGAAGCAGTCTCGACCGCCGGACAGGAAGCGAAAAACCCGGCCAAGGATATGCCGTTCGGGATCATCGGCTCGCTCGTCGCCTGCACCGTGATCTACATCCTCGTTTCAATCGTGATGACCTTGATCGTCCCCTACACCTCGCTCAACGTTCCAGACCCGGTCGCGGTCGCGGTCGATGCCTTCGGCCCGCAATGGGCGTGGTTCGCCAAGACCATCAAGGTCGGCGCGATCATCGGTTTGACCTCGGTGATCCTCGTGCTGATGTATGGCCAGACCCGCATCTTCTACACCATGGCTCGTGACGGCCTGTTGCCGAAGTTCTTTGCTAAGGTGCACCCCAAGTTCCGCACGCCGTGGATCAACACCCTGGTCGTCGGGCTCGCCGTTGCATCGGCCGCCGGTTTCTTCGACATCAACTTCCTCGGCGACGCGACCTCTGTGGGCACGCTCGCGGCGTTCGGAATTGTCTGCTTCACGGTAATCTGGCTGCGCCGCACGCATCCCGATATTCCGCGTGGCTACCGGGTGCCACTCTATCCGGTGCTGCCGGCGCTTGGAATCATCAGCTGCTTTGCCTTGATCTTCACGGTCGAGAATAAGGTGTTGATCTTCTTTGGCTGGTACATCGTCGCCGCCATTGTGCTCTACTTCGTCTACGGCATGCACAATTCGGAGCTTGCCAAGGGCAACCTCGTCATCGCAGACGAAGAAACGCCCTATTTCGCGGAAGATGCTCCGATTGGTCCGGACGGGAAGCCTACCGTCCGGCCTTGACCGCTCAAGGCTGACATGGGGAAGGGGAGGTTTCGGCCTCCCTTTTCTTTGCCTAGTCCAGCAGGTCGCCGGCCAGCGCTTTCAAGTCCGCCTCGGGCCGCGCGCCATAATGCTGGATCACTTCCGCCGCGGCGATCGCGCCCAATTTGAGCGAGTCCTTGAGGTTCCGGCCCCGCGCCTGCCCCGCCAGGAATCCGGCCGCGAACAAATCGCCCGCGCCGGTCGTATCGACCAGCCGCGCGATCGGCTCGGCGGAAACCTCGGCCCGCTCGCCGGCAGCCAAAGCAATCGCCCCGCGCTCGCTGCGCGTCACGACCAGTATCGCCACCAAAGGCGCGATTGCATCAACCGCAGCTTCGAAGTCGCTTTGCCCAGCCAGCTCGGTGATCTCCGCTTCATTGGCGAACAATATGTCGATCCGCCCATCCCCGAGTAGGCCGAGGAAGCCGTCGCGGTGGCGGGCGATGCAGAAGCTGTCCGACAAAGTGAAGGCGACCTTGCGACCCGCCGCGTGCGCCGCCTCGATCGCCAGCTCCATCGCCGCGCGCGGGACCAAGGGATCCCACAGATAGCCCTCGAGATAGATGATCCCGGCATCGCCGATCACCTTGGGATCGATACTCTCGCTGTCGAGCAGCTGCGCCGCGCCGAGAAACGTGTTCATCGTCCGCTGCGCGTCGGGCGTGACCAGGATCAGGCTGCGCGCTGTGGCGCCGACGTCGCTGCGTGGCGGCGTCAGGAATTCGACGCCAAGGCTGGTGATGTCATGCCGGTAAATCTCGCCCAACTGGTCGGTCCCGACCTGGCCGATATAGCCTGCCTTGCAGCCCAGCGCGGCGAGGCCGGCGGCGGTGTTGCCGGCCGACCCGCCGGACAATTCGCGCCCCGGCCCCATCACGCCATACAGGCGGTCGGCCTCGTCGGCGTCGATTAGCCGCATCGATCCCTTGTCGAGCCCCTGGGCGATAAGAAAGGCGTCGTCGGCGTCGGCGATGACGTCGACGATGGCATTGCCGATCGCGATCACGTCGAGGCGGGGCTGGGTCATGATTTTCCGATGCTGTTGGGAATATGAGCGGGCCGCCTAGCCGCCACCCGCGAGCGCGGCAAGCTTGCCACCCGCCCCGCGCCTGTCCATCAAGGCTTTCATGCGTCGCGTCGCCCCTTTTGTCGCCCTGTTCGTCGCTGCCTGCGCGACCACGCCTCCACCTGCTCCGACGCCGGTGAAGCCGGTCACCCAAGTCCGCGAGCGCGCCGATCTCATCGGCCTCACGGCTGAGGAATTGGTGCAGCGCTTCGGTCGGCCCGGCTTCCAGGTTCGCGAAGGCGCCGGGTTAAAGCTGCAGTTCGCCGGCGGCGGCTGTATCCTGGACGCCTATCTCTACCCGCAAGCGGGCAACGTCGGCATCGAACGCGTCACCCATGTCGACGCGCGCCGGCCGTCCGGCGAGGATGTGCCGCAGGCAACATGCGTCGCCGCACTGGGGACGCGCTAGCCTTCCAGCCGCTCCATCGCCCAGTCGGCGGCTTCGGCCACCACAGGATCGTCGTCGCCAACGTACCGCTCAACCGCCCCGCGCAGCGCAGCGTCTCCACTGTTCCCCGCCGCGATCAGGCAATTGCGGATCATCCGTTTGACCCCGATCCGCTTGATCGGCGACCCGGCGAACATCTCGCGGAAGCTGGCGTCGTCGAGGCTGAGCAAATCGGCCAGCCTCGGCGCGGCCATCTCGACGCGAGGCAGGAAGGCGCGGTTGGCCTGCGCGGCATTCGCGAAGCGGTTCCACGGGCACACGGCCAGGCAATCATCGCAACCATAGATGCGATTGCCCATAGCCTCGCGATATTCGTGCGGGATCGGCCCTGAATGCTCGATCGTCAGATAGGAAATGCACGCCCGCGCATCGATCCTCCCCGGCGCCACGATCGCTCCAGTCGGGCACGCCTCAATGCACCGCGTGCAGCTTCCGCAATGCTCCACCGCCGGCGCGTCGGGTTCGAATTCGAGGCTGGTCATGATGATTCCCAGGAACAACCAATTGCCATGGGTCCGTGACAATAAATTGCTGTGCTTGCCCTGCCAGCCGATGCCGGCGGCCGCGGCCAGCGGTTTTTCCATCACCGGCGCGGTGTCGACGAACACCTTCAGCTCGCTCGGCGCCCGCTCGACGATGAACCGGGCCAGCGCCTTCAGTCCCTTCTTGACCGTCTTGTGATAGTCGCCGCCCTGGGCATAGGCCGAGATCCGAGCGCGTGATGTCGCGCCGGCCAATGCCAATGGGTCGGTTGCAGGGGCATAGCTCATCGCCAGCGCAATGATCGACTTGGCCTCACCCCACAGGCCATGTGGCGAGGCCCGCTCGTCGGCGCGTGCCTCCATCCAGCCCATCGTCCCATGATACCCCGCGGCGAGCCATTGCCTGAGGTCGTCGCCTGCGTTTGCGGCGGCATCGGCCCGAGCGAAGCCGCAGCTGACGAACCCAAGCCTTGCTGCTTCATCGCGGATCGCTTGTTGCAGCTCGCGCATCAGCTTGTGACCGGCATCCCCAGCAAGATTCTGACCGCCTTTGCCGAAGTGAGCGTCGCCGAGTGCCGTGTCTGACGCGCCAGTGCGACTGTTTTCGCAAGAGCGATCATGGTTCCGGCCAATTCGTCCACCGGTATCGGAGGATCGCGCTCCACCACCTCGAAATAGCGGGCGAGGATGCGGCTGACCGTCTTGCGCTGTCTTCCGACCACCTGATCGAGCAGGGCGGCAAAAGAAGGGTTGCGCCGGGATTCCATATCCATCTCGAGCCCCAGCAACGGCACGTTGCTGTTGGCATCGAACTGATCGAACCATTCCCCCAGCGCGTCGTCGAGGCGCTCGGGCTTTTCCGCAAGCAGGTTCAGGATTTGCTCGGCAGCACCCGCGTTCCGCTTCATGCCGTCGGCGAGTAGCTCCAGGAACAACGCCTCCTTGTTGCGAAAATGCCAGTAGACCGCGCCCTTGGTGAAACCGGCTTCCGCGGCGATCCCATCCAGCGTCGCGCCCTGATAGCCGAGCCTGACGAACACCCGCTCGGCCGCGTCGAGCAGCAAGCGGTGGGTGTTTTCCTTGCTTTCGGCGCGGCTCAGTCGCGCTGGAGTGGCGGTGCCATCATTCATGGCAACTTCTTAGAGGGGCGGCCGCCATACTCAATAGTATGGGACGCGCTTTATTCCGATGGTATGCGAAAAACGTAGATCAGGATGGCCAACGCGCACAGGCTGATCATCATCCCAATTTCCGCGCAATCGGGCCGGGCAAGCGCCCGGGCGGTCGGCGCGGGCCGTTGGAAACCGCCTGGGCCGTCAGCACCGTAGTCTGTCCAGGCCGTGCCGTCCTGGATCGCACGGCTTCGACCACCGACGCGGCGACCTGATCGTGGTCGATGTCGTGGAAGTCGCGCGGATAGCTGCCGTGGATCGTCGCGACCGCGTTGGCAAACGACCCGTCTGGCGCGGTCCGTTGAACGGTCGGGACGATCGTGGTCAACGCCACCTTGGTCCCGCGGATATTCTCGGCAAGCGCTTCCGAAAGCCGGTCGAACGCTTCCTGCGAAGCGGCGTAAGGGAAATAGCAGTTGCCCTGTACCGTTCCGCCCATCGGAGCGATGTTGACGATGTGCTTTTTCTCGCCGTCGCGCTTCATCATCGGCAGGAAGGCACGCGTGATCCGCAATGTGCCCAGATTGCGAACATAGCTTCGCCCGGCGGCGTTGATCAGAACGTCGAGCGACGCGTAGGATTTCATGATCTCGGCGGTGAACACCGCGACGCTCGCTTCCGAAGCGACATCGCAGAACCGGCCGAGCGCGTCGAAATTGCTTGCCGCGCGCTTCAACGACGGGCCGTCGATGTCCGACAGGATCAGGTCCGCGCCCTGCGCCGAAAATGCGCGCGCACAGGCGTAGCCGATTCCGGCTCCTGCCCCCGTAATCAAAACGCGAAGATTTGCAGCGGACCTGCGCCCGCCGCTGGAATGGATCGTCAAATTTACCCCCAAATCGGCGCTCGCTTATGCGAGCTCGACATACCCGTTAGTATGCGCATACGTTTCGGTATGTCAACAATCGGATGTTATTGCGCCCGGTTTGGATTTTGGGTGGCGGGCTTGCGGAAGCGGCGGAATTCGACCAGCCGTTAGCCACTCGGTTACCTTGGCCCGCATAGGGAGAATGATGCTTCATCAGGCTCAAATTCCCGAGGGCGCGACTTATGCCGTCGAAACCTGCGACCTGGTCAAGGATTTCGGCGAGACCCGCGCGGTCGACGGGGTCAGCCTGCGCGTCCCTTATGGCAGCATCTATGGCGTCCTCGGGCCCAACGGCGCCGGCAAGACAACCATGCTGCGCATCCTGCTTGGGATCATCGACCCGACGTCCGGCACCCGCTGCCTGCTCGGCCGTGACCAGCCGATCCGCGCCGCGCGCGAAGTTGGCTATCTGCCCGAGGAGCGCGGCCTCTACCCGTCGATGCAGTGCCGCGACGCCATAGGTTTCATGGGCGCCTTGCGCGGGCTGCCGCTCAAGGAAGGGCGCAAGCGCGCCGACGTACTGATGGCCGGGCATGGCCTTTCCGACTGGACCCGAAAGCCGGTTCGCGCCTTGTCGAAGGGCATGGCCCAGACTGTGCAATTGCTCGGCACGATCGTCCATAATCCGCGCCTGATCGTGCTCGACGAGCCCTTTTCCGGCCTCGACGCGATCAACCAGGGCAAGCTCGAAGCCTTGATCCGCCGTGAGGCGGAGGGCGGCGCGACGATCATCTTTTCGACTCATGTCATCGCCCACGCCGAACGCCTTTGTCAGCGGATCGCGATCATCGCCGACGGCAAGGTCGCGTTCGAAGGCGAGGTCGACGAGGCCCGCAATCGTCTTCGCCCGATCGTCCGCCTGAAAACCCGCGCCGAGGATGGCCCGTGGCGCGCCGCGATCCCGGCCAGCGCACGCCGCGACGGCCGCGAATGGACCTTTGAGCTGCCCGAATCGGGCCCCGAGCCATTGCTTGAAGCGCTGATCGAGGGCGGTGCCGGGATCGAGACTTTGGCGATCGAACGTCCTGGCCTCCACGACGCGTTCGTCGCCATCGCCGGCGACAGCGCGGCGCGCGCCATGGGCCGCGACAGCGTGGAGGAGGAGTGATGCGCGAACTGATCCGCGCCGCTTACGTCATCGGCCGTCGCGATTTCACCGCGACCGTCTTCTCGCGCTCGTTTCTCCTGTTTCTGCTTGGTCCGCTGTTTCCGGTGCTTATGATCTTGGTCTTCGGCGGCATCGGTTCGCGGGTCACAAGCGAGGCCGAACGGCCAGTGATCGCGGTGGCGATGACCGCCGACGATTTCGCGCGGCTCAGGGACGCGCATAACCAGGTCGCCGGCGCGTTCGCCGGAGCACCGATGGTCACGCTGGAACGGGTAGAGCCTCAGGCCGACGGGAATGCGCTTCAGCGCCGCCTGCTGGTCCGGCAGAAGCCGCCGGTCCTCGGCGTGCTCGACGGCAGCCTCGCCGCGCCGCGCTTCGTCGGCGCCGTCAATGCCGACGGCACCACGCTGCGCCAGCTGCGATTCCTGATCGACCAGGCCCGCCTTGCCGAAACCAGCGCGAAACCTGGCGGCCGCCCTCTCCTGGTCACCCTTACCGGCCGCTCCGCCGGCTCGCTGTCGACCGCCCGTGCGCTCACCGCCCGCGCCGGCCAGGCAATCCTGTTTCTCCTCACCATCCTCCTCGCCGGCATGCTGCTGTCGCAATTGATCGAGGAAAAATCCAACAAAGTGATCGAGATCCTCGCCGCGGCGGTCCCGGTCGACGCGATCTTCGTCGGCAAATTATTCGCCATGTTGATGATGTCGCTGCTCGGCATCGCCGTATGGGCGACCGCCGGCGCCGCCGCGATCGCGATCTATGCGACGCACGGCGTCGGCAGCCTGCCCCCGCCCGCGGTTGGCTGGCCCATCTTCCTCATCCTCGTCTTTATCTATTTCGCGATGAGCTATTTGCTGATCGGATCGGCTTTCCTCGGCATCGGCGCCCAGGCCTCGACCGTGCGCGAAGTCCAGACCCTGTCGATGCCGGTGACCATGGCGCAGGTGGTGATCTTCGCCTTCGCCTCCGCGGCCGTCGGCCAATCGGACAGTTTCGCCGGAATTGCCGCCGCCGCCTTCCCTCTGTCCTCGCCGTTCGCGATGATCGCCCGCGCCGCTGAAAGCCCAGAGATCTGGCCGCATCTGGTGGCGATCGTCTGGCAGGCCCTGTGGGTCGCGCTGATCCTCCGCCTCGCCGCGCGCCTGTTCCGCCGCTCGGTCCTCAACAGCGGCCCTCGGCGGAAGTGGTGGAGATTTAGAAAGGCCAGCCCAAGTTCAGCTTTGGCGCGTTAGGGCCGCCCCATGGACAGACGCACACTACTCGGCGGTACCAGCGCCGCGCTCATCGCCGGCGCCATCGCCCTTGTCCCTCGCCGCGGCGAGGCGAAAACCCGCTTCGCTTATCAGTTGAGCGACGCCGAATGGCGCCGCCGCCTGTCGCCCGCGGCTTACCAGGTACTCCGCCACGCCGACACCGAGCGCGCCGGATCGAGCCCACTCGATCACGAAAAGCGCGCCGGCACCTACGTCTGCGCCGGCTGCGGCAGGCCGCTCTATTGGTCGAAGGACAAATATGACAGCGGCACCGGCTGGCCGAGCTTCTTCCGCCCGATCCCCGGCGGCATCGTCACCCAGCCGGTTCGCGGCTGGTTCGGCATGGAGACAGAAGTCCTGTGCAGCCGCTGCGGCGGCCACCTCGGCCACGTCTTCGACGACGGCCCGCCGCCGACCGGCAAGCGCTACTGCATGAACGGCGTGGCGCTGCGCTTCGTCCCGCTTACGCGGGCTTAAGCCAGCGCCTCGCGCGCCATTTGCTCGAAGGTTTTCATCAGCGCCATTTGCGGGAACGGCCCGTGGCTGATCCGCGCGATTCCGGCGCCCGCCCACTGGCTGTTGGTCGGCCCGTTCGGGAGCCACATGGCGTTGACCGGGATCGGCGAGGCCTTGGTGATCCGCTCGACCAGCGCGAGGTCGGCCAACCCGGGGATGAAATAGCCGCTCGCCCCGGCCTCGGCATAAGCGATCGCCCGCTCGATCGCCGCGTCGGCCGCCACCGAGTCATGAGCGTCCGGTTTGGCTTTTAAGAAAATGTCGGTGCGCGCATTGATGAAGAACGCTTCGCCCACCGCCTGCCGCGCTGCTTTCAGCCGTTCACACTGGCCGAGGACCGGCCAAAGCCCCTCGCCGCCGACCATTTGGTCCTCGAAATTGCACCCGATGGCTCCCGTCGCGGCGAGCAGGGCACAATTCGCCGCCACCTGGTCAGGATCGGCCGCATAGCCGCCCTCGAAATCGACCGTCACCGGAAGCTCGACAGCTCCGACGATCCGTTCCGCATTGGCCAAGGCGAACACCATCGGCACTTCCTCGCCGTCGCCAAAGCCGTTCGCGGCCGCGACCGACGCGCTGCCCGTCGCAATGGCCTTGGCGCCGGCCTTACCGGCCGCAATTGCACTCCCCGCGTCCCACGCGTTGAACAGGATTAACGGATTGCCGGGAACGTGCAGGCGGCGGAACTGATCGAATTTGGCTGTCATGAATCCTCCAGGCGCGGCGGTTTGGATCGGCCGACCACCGCTGTCATCCCAAATGTTGCGCTCAACAATTGGTCAGGCCATCGCCTCGCGCGCCATTTGCTCGAGGGTCTTCATCAGTGCGGCATGCGGGAATGGCCCGTGGCTGATCCGCGCGATCCCGGCGTTCGCCCAATCCTTCTTGCTCGGCGCGCCGGGGAAAGCGATCGCGTTGACCGGGATTGGCGAGGCGCGGCAGACCTTTTCGACCAGCTTCAAATCGGCCAGCCTTGGCACGAAAAAGCCGCTCCCGCCGTGATCGGAAAAGGCAATCGCCCGCTCGATGGCCGCGTCCGCCATTGCCGAGTCATGCTCCTCGGGCTTGGCCTTCAAGAACATATCGGTCCGCGCGTTGATGAAGAACGAGTCGCCGGCGCCTTTGCGCATCGCCTCGATCCTCTTGCATTGCAGCAGCAGCGGATGGATGCCGGTCCCGCCGATCACCTGGTCCTCGAAATTGCAGCCCACCGCGCCGGTCGCCGCGAGCAACACGGCATTGTCGGCGACTTGCTCGGGCTCGATCGCATAGCCGCCCTCGAAGTCGACCGTCACCGGCAGCTCGACCGCGTCGATAATCCGCGTCGCATTGGCCAAGGCGAAGTCGATCGGCACCACCTGCCCGTCGGGAAAACCATTGGCTGAAGCGACCGGATGGCTACCCGTGGCGATGGCTTTTGCCCCGGCCGCCGCCACCGCCTTGGCGCTGCCCGCGTCCCACACATTGTAAAACACCACCGGGTCGCCCGGAACATGCAGTGCGGCGAACCGCTCGAACGCGCTGGCCATCTCGACTTATCTCCTTACTCCGGTGCCGGGCCCAGTTGCTGCCACAGCTCAACCTTGATCCCGTCGGGGTCGAGGATCCAGGCGAAGCGGCCATAATCTTCGTCCTGCCGGCCAAGGATTTCGATCCCCTTGCCCTCAAGATCGGCGATGACGCCGTCGAGATCGTCGACCCGCAAATTGATCATGAACGGCTTTTCGCTCGGCCCGAAATAGTCGCTGTCGGCCTTGAACGGCGACAGCAAGGTGAAGCCCTCGGGATCGTCCTTCTTGAACGGGAACATTGCGCCCCAGTCGCCGCCGACGCCAAGCGTCTCCTGATACCAGGCCTGCGTCGCCGCCGTGTCCGCAACCTTGTAGAAAATGCCGCCTAGCCCTGTCACTTTGGCCATTTGCGCCTCCTAATCAGGCTAGATTGCCACTGCCTTCCGCCGTCCCTACGCTACATTCATGCGTCATATCCACCGCACCTTGATGGCCCTCGCCGCGATCCTCGCTTCACCCGCGTCCGCCGCCGACCAATTCGCACCGTTGCCGCCGGTCGTTCCATGGCACGGCCCGAGCGAGCGACTTGTCGCCCGTCCGTCCGACCCATGGATCACCCCGGCGGAGGCGCGCAACTTCGACGAAACCCCTTCCTATGCCGAAACCCGCGCCTGGATCGACCGGCTGGTCGCCGCCTCGCCCTTGCTGCGCATCGAGCCATTCGGACGCACCGCCCAGGGCCGCGAGCTCTATGCCGTCCGCGCGTCCAAGCCCGGCGGAGGCCCGAAACCGGTGCTGCTTGCGCAAGCGGGAATTCATTCGGGCGAGATCGATGGCAAGGATGCCGGGCTGATGCTGCTCCGCGACATTGCGCTGCGCGGCAAGGACAAATTGCTCGACCACGCCGACCTCCTGTTCGTGCCGATTTTCAACGCCGACGGCCATGAGCGCTCGTCGCCGTTCAACCGCCCCAACCAGCGCGGCCCGCGCTCGCAGGGGTGGCGCACGACCGCGCAAAACCTCAACCTCAACCGCGATTATCTGAAAGCCGACACGCCCGAAATGAAGGCGATGATCGGGCTGCTGCGCAAAGCGCAACCGGCGCTCTATCTCGACCTCCACGTCACCGACGGCACCGACTATCAGTACGACATCACCTTCGCTTTCCCCGGCTATGCCGGCTATTACGCCCACTCGCCGAGCATCGGCCGCTGGCTCGACAGCCGCTATCGCCCTGCGGTGAACGCCGCACTGGCCCGCGCCGGCCATATCCCTGGTGTGTACATCGATAGCGACGGCCGAAATCCCGACAAGGGCATCAACCTCAATGCCGACAGCCCGCGCTTCTCGACCGGCTATGGCGACCTCGCCCGGATCCCGACCGTGCTGGTCGAGAACCATTCGCTGAAGCCGTACAGGCAGCGCGTGCTCGGCACCTATGTGCTGATCGAGGAATCGTTGCGGCTGGTCGGGGCCGAGGGCGCGGAGATCGAGGCCGCGATCGCCACCGACCGCGCCAGCCGACCCGTCACCGAGACCCTGACCTGGAAGGCGGCGCCCAAGCCGCTCTTCGTCATCCCCGATTTCAAGGGCATCGCCCACGACAGCTACCGATCGGCGGCCTCGGGCGGCAACGAGATCCGCTGGCTCGGCCGCCCGGTGATGCAGGCCATGCCGGTGCTCGGCCAAATCCCCGACAAAGTCGTCACCTTGCCCGCCGCCTGGTGGGTGCCCGTGACCAAACCCGAGGTCATCGAACGGCTCAGGCTCCACGGGATCGCCTTCGAGACGATTCCCAAATCGCGAACGATAAGCGTCGACATGGTCCGATTGAACGGCCCCGAGCTTAAAAAGGCGGACGAAGGCCACGTCCCTCTGGCCGCCAAGGCCTATGTCCACGCCCCGCGCCAGGAGATGTTCCCGGCCGGTTCGGTCCGCGTCCCGTCGGCGCAGCCGCTCGGCCTGCTCGCGGCGGCGATGCTCGAGCCCGAAAGCCCGGATTCATTATTGGCGTGGAATTTCTTTCCCGAAATCCTCATGCGCACCGAATATATCGAAGGCTACGCCATCGCGCCGCTGGCCGACCGGATGCTGGCTGAAAATGCCGCCCTCAAGGCCGAGTTCGAAGCCAAGCTTGCCGCCGATACCAAATTCGCCGCCGATCCCGACGCGCGCCTCGGCTGGTTCTACGAGCGCACGCCTTATTATGACGAGCGCTTCCTGCTCTACCCGGTTGGGAGAGAGCTCAAGCCTTAGTGAACGAACCGCGCGACCACGTCGCGATAGCTGCGGCTGACCTTCACCTGTGCTCCCGAATTCAGCACCAGGAAGCACTCGCCATTGGTGTGGGGTTTGACCTGGCGAACCAGGTCCAGGTTGACGATGGTCGAGCGATGGACCCGCTGGAACCGCCGCGGATCGAGGCGCTTTTCAAGGTCCTTCATCGTCTCGCGCAGGATCAACGTGTTGTCGCCGGTCATGATGCACATGTAATCGCCCGCCGCATCGATCCGCTCGATCGTGTCGACGTCGACGCGGAAGATCTGGCCCTGATCCTTGATGTTGATCATCCGCTCGAAGCGGTTCGATAGGGGCGCTTCGGCGGCAGTCTCTTCGGCCAGCGATTCGGCCGCCTCGGGGGCGTGCTCTTCCAGCGCTTCCTTGAGCCGCTCGACCTCGACCACGCCGCGCTTCTCCTGCAGGCGCTGACGCACCCGGTCGAGCGTCGCCGCCAACCGGTCCTCCTCGACCGGCTTCATCAGATAATCGACCGCCTGCGCCTCGAACGCGCGGATCGCATGATCACCAAAAGCGGTGACGAACACGAACAATGGCGGCTCGACCTCCAGCAACCCCTGGATCACCGAAAATCCGTCGAACCCCGGCATCTGGATGTCGAGGAAAACGAGGTCGGGCTTGTGGGTCTTGATCGCGCGGATCGCTTCGCGGCCGTTGGCGGCGGTGGCGACGATCTCGACGTCGTCGTGCGCCTCCAGTCTCAGGCTCAAGCCCTGCGTCGCCAGCGGTTCGTCGTCGACCAATATGGTCCTTATGGTCATGGGCTGTCCTTGCTCTCCATTTTCAGCGGGAATTCAACGATTACGCTGAACCCGCCATGGTCATTGGTCTTGGTCGTCAGGCTGTGCGCCGCGCCATAGGCTTGCGCCAGGCGATCCCGAATATTGGCCAGGCCGACCCCGGTCGATTGGGTCGCGGTGATCGCCTGGGCGGCCGCGGCGGTGCCGTTGTCGGCCACCTCGACCCTGACTGCTTTACCCTGTCTCGTTGCCGAAATCCAAACATCGGCGCCATTTTCGCTCGGCGTGACCGCATATTTGATCGCATTTTCGACCAACGGCTGGAGCAAGAGCGACGGCAAGCGTGCGCCGATCGTCGCCGCGTCGATCTGGAAATGCGGGCGCAAGCGCTCCTCGAACCGCATTTTCTCAATCTCGAGGTATAGCTTGAGCGTCTCGACCTCCTGCGCCAGCGTGACCTGCGCGGTCGGCTCATTGGCGAGTGTGTAACGCAGGAAAGACGACAATCGCGCCAGCATCGCGTTGGCCCGCTCGGTTTGTTTCAATAGCACCAGGGTCGAGATCGAATTCAACGTATTGAACAGGAAATGCGGGTTGAGCTGATAGCGCAGCATAGCCAATTGCGCCGAGCTGGCCTGGCTCTCCAATTTGGCATGTTGGGTGATCTGCTCTTCGAGCAAAATATAGTAGTTGATCCCGTAATAAAGCGCCGACCAGGCCGTCAGCAGCGCGAAATCGAGCAGGATCGCGCCGAAGAACTCGACCCCGACCGGCTTCGATCCCGGCCGGATGAAGGTCGCATAGCTCCATGTTTCGATCACTGAGAAAGCCGCTGACGCGAGCATCACGGCGATCAGTGACAGGATCAGGGTTAGCCCGGCGCGCAATGTGATCAGCCGACGGAACAGCGACCCCATCAGCAGGGTCAGCGAATAGCCTGTCGCGGTCAGCAACAGCGTATGGACGACGAACATCGCCCCCATGGCGTTGGCCAGGCCGCTCAATGAGCGGAGGATGAAATAGCCGCCCCAGCCAATCGACTGCAGCACCCAGAAGGCGCGATTCTTGTCGTCGAAGAAGGGCCGGTCGAGCCCGACGCCCTTGAGGATCGGCCGGGCAGGGGTGTCGATCACCGCCCGATCGCTGGCGGCGGGCGTCGCCCCGCCCAAGTCGATCACCCGCGCGCTATCGCTCGCCACGCCTACGCCCGTTGATCCGAAAGCCGCATTTCACCGATATAGGCTAGGCCGGCGCGAAGCCCAAGTATGGGCCGCCGGTCGAATTGCAGTGCCCATTCATCGAGCGTCGCTTGAGCCATGATGTGCAATGCATCCTTTGCTCCTATGGGGGGGAGAAGCGCTGTGAGAACGACCGCTTTGACGATCGCGCTGGCGCTTGG
>Ga0193709_1000169_pt1 | contig 27705 bp, 17 predicted proteins | sample H3c2metaG_FD_160571 | JGI IMG/M metagenome (GOLD analysis project Ga0193709, IMG submission 160571) | Soil microbial communities from a riparian zone of the East river system, Colorado, United States - H3c2 | ecosystem: Environmental > Terrestrial > Soil > Riparian zone | place: USA: East River...
ACCGCATTTCACAAAGCCCTGAAAGGGCTTCATCCTTCAGCCCAGGGTCAGGACGCTTCGATCTGCACTCCATCTACAAGCGTCCGCCACCCTGGGTGCCCATCCCAAACCGTACTATTCTTTTTCAGCGGCGCGACTCTCCTCGCCCTCGTTATTTATGCGCGCCGGTGAAAGCACACCTGTCGTTCCCATATTTTTGCCACGCATCTTTTTGCCCGAATTATTGGAAGTTATGATCACGGATCGAGCACGTTGGCATTCGACTCGTTGAGCCAAGAGTGTAAGTCCCTCCGCTCGGGCACTTGAGAGAATTCTTCACATAAGGAACAAGATCGCTCCACGTTGGAATCGCGTTCGTATCTTTGTGGTTCTCGATCGCCCATTGTATTGTGGCGCAGTCAATCTGGCGCGGATTATTTATGCACCGGTTGAGCGGCGAAACCGGTGGTCTTTTCGACAAATTGAACCCTACAGACGAGGCGTACAGGGCGATGACAGCAACCACGAAGGTCACTGTGGCAACAACCCTTTCCTCCTTACGACTCATTATCCAAATGGTAGCGACTTATGTGCCACTCCGAGGCCGTCCGCGACTGGAATGATCTTGGCTCCGCCACCGGCATTCAAATTCTCGATCACCCGGCCTCCCCGAAATCCCGGGCGACCTGCAGCGGTGAAGCTCACTCCCGAAAATCCCAACGGGATTACGTCATACCAGCCCAGCGGTTGCGACGAAGGAGCTACCCTGGGATAACGAGCCCCAACAATCATTGGCAACCCTGAAAGAGGTTGCTCATCCGCACATCATGTTCGCCGAATTTGCGAAATTCGCGGATGACCTCCCCTCTTCTGCTATCAACTATCAACCCCGAATGCTTTCGGGGTCAACTTTCAACTAACCGCACATTCACCCACCCACTGATTCTCTAACTCATTCATTAACTACCTTTCGTCCCAAGCACCGCATTTCACAAAGCCCTGAAAGGGCTTCATCCTTCAGCCCAGGGTCAGGACGCTTCGATCTGCACTTCATCTACAAGCGTCCGCCACCCTGGGTGCCCATCCCGAACCGTACCATTCTTTTTCAGCGGCGCGCCTCACTCGACCTCGTTATCTATGCGCGCCGCTGAAAACACACTTGCTATTCAATGCTCCGCCACCGGCATCCCACTTCTCGACCAGCCCGGTATCCCGGAAATCTCCGGCGACGCGGATGCCATTTAGGCTTCCTGGTTTTTCATAGTCCGGGGACGATCTCTGCGACCCGTCTCCCAACGGCGTCAAAATAGTCGTTGGTAACTCCGTGTTCTGTGGGGTGCCTTGCTACGACAAAAAGCGTACCGTTCCCCTGGGCAATGCAAAAGTTTCCAAGCAGTTGACCATTGGGATTGTGCAGTGGCTGCGGCTGTAACGCCACACCGGCTATTTCATTCCACCAAACCAAGTATTTCTTCCCGATGGCGTAAAAACAAACAACCTTGGGCCGATGCTTTTTGATGCAATTGCGCAACAGTTCAATGCGGGGCGGCCTGACTTCGGCGAAATAGGTGGCCCGGTCCGCTAAGAAACTAAGTTGCGGGTATTGTTGGGCTAAATGTGCGTAAGGCCAGGCGTTCTGCCCGGCACGGGGGAGCGGCATCAAATCAAAAACACATGGACTTACTGGAGGAGTATTCTGACGCCCCAACTGATTCGCCTGAAAGGCTTGAAGCCCTGGAATTGCCACCGCGACTCCGGTGGCATTCAGAAAGACCCTGATCATTTGTCTCCAAGTTGGTTGAAGCGGTATCGGGCCGAGCGGCACCGCCGGTATAAACCATCGAGTGATGCGAATCGCAAGGTGAAACTCACGTAGGTCTTCGACCGGAACTGCACCTCGCGCGGCCCATACGGTAAAGCGCGCGTGCAATTCATTCCAACGATTACCGCCGCCCTCGTCCATGGCGACGTTCCAAAACGTGCTCTTGAGGTTTCCGTAGCCAAGAAAGATCCTGATGTAGTTAAGTATGATTTGCTCCATATATCAGCAATCATACCCCGGAACCCGGCTGCGGTACTGCAGTAAATCTCACGATATTTTCGAAAACCGCTTTACAGTTTCAGAAATGAGATTTCACGCGTAGAAACCGACAGTTGTGCCCAATGAATTCACATTAAAACAGACGGGCGAATGCAATCTGTGGTGATCAGCTTTTGCGGGTCAGGGTGGTTTTTCGGGACGCCGGGGGCAGTGACGGGTTCGCCTCGTTCGACCTTGGCCGCGACTTCCTGATTCAAGGCGAGGAGCTGGGCGAGCAAATCCTTCTTTGGGTTGAAGCCGTAGGCAGCAAGGACAGTTTGGTCTAGCGCGGCATGGGCGTCCTTGAGCGGATTTGCGCCGGGCAATTCGAGGGTGCGATACACGGCGCGCAAGCCGCCCTTTATTTTCGGAAGAGCCTCGGTGCGTACGCGACGAACCTCGCGCGCCGCCGCCGCCACGGCGTCAATCTGCTTCACCGTCGCCGCCTGTGGCCACGGGAAAGTGTCGAAAACTGATTCTGCGCTGTAACGAAACCGTTCAGTCAATTTGCCGCACGTGGTAATGAACCACAGCCAATGCGCGTGCGATTGCAGAACACCAAAACTGTAATCGTCGGCGAATCCAAAAACCTGGATAAGATTGCTTGGACGAATGGCCGACGAAACAAACATGAAGATGGGACGCTTCGTCACGTAGGCGCACGCGAGAAAACGCGGCAGTGTCGTGATGACAGAAAGCATTTCAGGACGGCCAAACGAAAGCTGCCACCAGCGCGACAGAAACGCCTTGTGGTGCGGTCGCATCTTTCCGTCCTTGTCGACTCCTTCTTTTGATTTACGTTCGCGGTCTGGCAACACGTGCATCTTCACCCAAGTAAACGCACCTGGAAAAGCGGCTGCATCCAACTGATTCCGCTGCCCGAAATCAATGACGTGACGGTCAAGGTTCAAATCGGTGAGCGCATCAACTCCGTTGAGATATGGAAAAATAATCTCAATAGACTTTGCGTCTTTTACTGTGATTGACGCGCGTTGATCCTCGTTGAGCAGGAAACTTTCGTGCCCAACCATCTGACCGTTGAAACAACGTTGCGGATCGGTATTCGACGCAAGTGATGCGGCCGCGCTCACATCGGTTTGATCAGATAGTGCGGAACTGATTTCCTCGCACTCGCGCACATCGAGCTCGTATTCCTTTGCTGCCGAGCCACTGCCGCGTTTGCGGAGTTTCTTTGTACCAGCGGGCGGCTCGACCTTGAACCATAGCTTGCGCATCTTTGGTAGTATCGCGGAGTCCTTTGTTTTCACCCAATTTGCGATTGCGACGTGTACATTAGCCTCTCCCGACCAAGGTTGGTTTTCCACGGCCTCGAGGATCGTGCCTTCCTTCACGACATAATCGAGTCCACCGACGCGAGATTGATTGTTGCGGATGTTTTGAGTGCCGACGAGTCCGGCGCGGCCCGCCACGGGATCAGCGGTGGTGCAAGCGGGTAAGTGGTCGTGGGCTTTGCGAATCCAATAGACACAGTAGTCGGCCATGCCCGGCACTTCGGAGTAAGCGCGACGCAAGGTGTTCACGTAGTCGGGGCCTCGCTCCGGCTTGAGAAGTTTCGCACCGAGGAACGGAGGATTACCGATGATGACGTCGGCTTTCGGCCATTGGGCGGGCAAACCTTCGGGCGTAAGCAGCGCATCGGCGGTGATGAAGTTCTGGTCGAGATTGTCGAGCGGGAGCGGTTGTTCGGTGATATGCAATTCATCAATCGCCAGCTTGCGCGCAATCATCATGGTGACTTTGGCGATCTCGACGGCAAAGGGAAGGATGTCGAGGCCGTAAAAGTTTTGTGCGCTCAGGAACGAAAGCCGCATCTGCTCAGACCTCTTGGCCTCGCTTTTGAAATCCGTTTCCATGCGGTCGAAGATGTGCGCCTCCACGCGCTTGAGCTCCCGGTAGGCGATGTAAAGGAAGTTGCCCGAGCCGCACGCCGGATCGAGCACGCGGAAATGATGCAGGCGATCCGTGAGCTGGTAGAGTTCCTTGAGGGTCCTGGCTTTATCCACCTGCTCGCGCCAAGGCTCAACAATCGTCGGCCCGACAATCTTCATGATGTCGGAGGGATGGGTGAAGTGCGCGCCGAACGCGTGGCGCTCATCATCGTCCATCGAGTGTTGAAACAAAGTGCCGAAAACTTCCGGCTGAACTTTGGACCAGTCGAACGAGGCGGCTTTGCGTAGCAGCACGAGTTCCTGGTCTTGAATCTCCAAGCGGGCAGGCTGAGCGAACAAGCCGCCGTTGAAATAGCGGACGCCCTTGAACCGGCCACCGGACGTGGGCGGATTGGAGTTCATGGCCTCGAATAATCCGCCGATGAGGTCGTAGGCGCTGGCGGGCGTGCTGCATTCTTCGAGGATTTGAGTGACGAAATACCTGGGCAACAGGTCAATGTCCTCGGCAAAAAGCGCGACGAGCATTTGCAGGATGAAGCGCTGGGCCGTTTCGCGCGGCACGCCGCGTTTCACGAGCTTGCGGAAACATTCGGCAAGGCAATCGGCGGCTTCGCGAGTGACCTTTTCACGGTCGTTCTCGAACGTGGGCTTGGGCGAACCGGGAGCGATAAACGCCAGCGCGCCCCAGCGCTCCGGCAGATCTTTGAGCGCGACCGTGTCCTTTGGCGCGTCGAGGTCGGTGTCGAAGTCATAGACGCGGAACTCGTCAAAATTGCATAGCACAACATAGCGCGGGCGACTCGGAACGAGTCTTGTCCAGTAGTCAAAAGCCTGCCGGTAATGCTTTTGCAAATTTTCGCCGCGCTTTTTCATTTCGATTAGCACGACGGGCTTCCAAACAAAATCGGCAAAGGCCGTTCCACCTCCATCTTCCTCGGATTTACGGATTCGAAATTCGGTCGTGCCGCCAGCGTCAAGGCAACCCGGTTGACCGAAGGCTTGAAACAGACGGTCGAGAAAAATCTGGGCCTGGCCCTTTTCGTCTCCGCTAATGTGCTTCTGGCACCAGGTCGTAAATTCGGCAAGTTTTTCCCGGCTGGGCATCCGGAGAAACTAGTAAAGTGGTTGACGATTAACAGCCAAAATCTCCCGAGAGCCACAGCGGAGCTTTTCCATCTATTTTGGCCGTGCAATGATCGCAAGGCTTCAGCGTTTACCCAGTTTCGTTGCGGGAGGTCGCGTCCCCATTCACCTGGAGTGACGTCGCGGGCTTCATACCATCCGGGCGTTTCGCGCCAGTCCAGGAACTTGCGAATCGACGCGCGGATTCCGGGCGAAGCGCCATCTTTGGGACTTTAAGCCTTGGACTTTGGACTTTAGACTTGAGAACGTAGCGGCTCGATAGCGACTTGTAGCGGCTGATGTAGCGGGTAAAACCTCAATTCCGACTCGTATTTACCGGCCTGTAGTGGGTGTAGCGGGTCCAGGGAGGGATCGGGGCATCCCCTATTCAAAAATCAAAATTCAAGAATCGCCAAAAACTCCCTTTTTCAAAGCATTTCAAACCTTTTCAAAGAAAAACTTTTGAACTTCCGACCTCCAAAAATCGACTACTCCCACCCGGAAATGTCACGCTTGACCCTGGTTTGTCACGGCATGTCACGCTTGATGTCACGGATGACTTCGAAATTAACCTCGGTAAAATGCAGTTTGTCACGCTGTCACGGATAAATACCCCTGGGAGGGGGGTCCCGGGTGTACCCCCTATACACCCACCCATCTCGTAACGAGGTCCAAATGCGAGTCTAGTCCAAGCGAACCCAGCCAAGTCCACCCAACTCCACCCAAGTCCACCCAAGTCCACGGAAAACAGCGAGGAACCCCGTGAATCCGTGAACGTTGCGGTTTGAACGGAGTGAACGAGGGATTAACAGGTATGAAGATGGAGTTTGAGAGGCGTGGCAGGACAATGACACGTTTAACTACGTTAGCACCATGTACCGGGGATTAAGGTATATCCGGGGTGGGCCAGTCATTCCCTGATGAAGTTTTTCCCTCCCCGAAACCTGCGATTACATTCAAAACGGCGAAGAACCTGGATTTGGTTGGACCGGCTTTCACTCGTCGAACCTAAAAGGCCGTAAAACGGAGCACTTGAACTTCTTTTCGAAAGACGAGGCGGATTGTGTTTTTGTCGAATTCGACATCCAACGGCGCGCGTTGCTGGAAATGCTCCCACATCTCTTTGCCGTTTTTCGGGTTGATGCGGCGGATTCGAAGGTAAGGTTGCGTTTCAAAGCCGGTGGTTACGGAGTAAGGGTCTTCCTCGTCCTCTTCGTCGGCCATGGCGCCATAAGACTGTACGACGTAAATGAACGGCCCGGAAACATAGCTGACCGCGCCACCCGGCCGGGTGACCCAGAGCACTTTGCCCGTTTGCGATTCGACTTTTTGGATCACGGAATTGACTTTTCCAGAGACGTCGATTTGCCGTGAATATTTGATGGAATCCGGACTGGCATCGGTTGCGTTTACATAGAGATTGTCTTTCTCGTCGAAGAAAATTCCCGAAATTCCCACGCAGGGCAACCGCCAGCGAGCGTTGCCGGTTTTGAGATCGAAGGCAGTAAGAACCCCCTGGTCAAATACGTAGAGGGTGTCCTTGTGTTCGACACAGGGGCCTTCGCCGGTCGAAACCGATTCTTCGTCGGGCTCGCCGGAGCTGCCGGGGACATTGTAGTTGAGGGTGCCTTCCCAAAGTTTTTTGTTCGTCTTGTCGAAAACCGTGACTTTCTTATTTGAGGCCAGCACGGTTACGGTCTTGAGAGGGAAGAGCTTGGGCGGACCGCTGATTTCTCCGCTCCAGGCATTGCTGCCACCAGGAGATTGAATCTTAATCAAATAGCGGCTTTCATCGTCGGTGACCATTTCTCCACCGTTTGAGCGCTGCATGTCATTGAGGATTTCGTTGGCGATATCGGCTGTTTTCGCCGCAGTGACATTCCCTTCGAGGGCGGATTTTTGTGGCGCAGCTTTCATGGCGCTGTGGGCAACGAACTTTCGCTCAAGCAAATGGGATGAAAATTGAAGAAAACCATCCTTCGTGGGGATCAACACGAAGTAATCCGAGGCCGGATCATCAGTATCGACCGATTTGCGCGTGCCGACATCTTCATCATTCATTTCACTGAACGCCCGATCCTGATTTGCGGTATTTGCAAGCACGGCGGGAAGGGCGATTTTCGCCGGCAACGAAAGATGCGAGGCTTGCTCGGCTACCTTCGCCGGATCGAGTGGCTTGCCTGAGTTTTTGCCGGGAACGGTAGGCAAGCCTCCGCCGGTGCTACCCGCACGGGGCAACGCTTTCGCGCCGGTGGCTTTGGCGATGGCACGGTTCGTCTTTACGGTCTGCGCCGGGCGCGGCGGCAGAACGATGTCTTCGGAGCGCGTTTCGCAAGTATTCAAGTTGATGCGGGTAACGCTTTGCTTGCCCTCTTCATTGTCGAGCGTCAGCAATTCGTCACCGCGCCGAAGCATTTCGCCCCAGCGGTCCTTGAGAGCAATTTCTTTGTTGGTTTTGCCTGTGTCCCAGTCATAACGCGTCAGCTTTCCGGGGGTCATCACCCAGACATTTTGCCCGACAATTCGCAAATGCATCGAGGCAGCCGTTTCGCGGATGAGCATCTTTTTGAGCTTGTCGGGGCGAGGCATTTTGGGGACAAACTCGGGCGTTTCGCTGTTGGCGCGATCAATCTCCTTTTTCGTCTCTTCCATTTCTCTGGTTACCTGCGCGTCGATATCTTTTTCATCAATGAGGTTGACGGACCAAATCTCCTTTTTGTGCTTCATGTCATGGCGAGCCAGGGTGCCGCCGTGTAGAAAGACGATTTGATCCTGGCTGGCAAAAGCGGATTGACCTGAAGCGGCTCGTTCACCGAAACGAACGGAAAAGACCGTGTGCGGCCTGGACCCATAAGCGATCCACCAGATGTAAGCTCCAAGGACGACGGCAATGATCGAGCAGGCGCCGGTCGTGACGAGAACGGTCTTGCGCCAGGTGAGCGCTTCCTTGACGTCGCGCTGGCCTTCGAAAACGGGAACCTCGATCCCTTGCGCCTCAGCTTTGGATTTGCAGAGAGGAGAGCAGACATAGCCGAAGAGTTCCATGCACTTGGGACAAATAGGTTTGGAACAGACATAGCACTTCTCCACGGCAAATTGACCCATGTGCCTGAAGCAAGGTTTAGGCGCGTCTGGATTGCTCGGGCGAGGTGTTTCGACTTCAGCAACAGCCGGAGTTTCCTTGTTGATACGCAGACCTGAAGCGGGTGCGGGCTGCGGGGTGGCCACGGGTGGAGAAGAGACGATTCGGGCGACCGGCCTGGGTGCTGGCGGCGGTGGCACAACTGCAGGCTGCGGCGCGGGAGCAATCGCCGGGGAAGGGAGTGGCGCAATTGATGGAACGCGAACCGAACCAATGGGAGTGACTGTGGAAGCTGCGAGCACCGTTCCTTGAGGACTCGGCGCAACATATCCGGGTGGCGGTGGCGCTATGGCCTGGGCTGGAGCGGACCCGAATTCCTGCCGGACGAGATTGGTGACGAATTCCGAGTAATCCATTCCACAAGTTGGACACGAGAAATGGACGGGCTGATTCGCCATATCGGGTGTCACTTCGAAGGAATACTTCGCGCCGCACGAACACTGCAATTTCATGAGTCAAATCCGGGGTTCAAGGATTGAGTAGCACGATTCCCTGAGTGACGACAAGGGAAAAGGAGGAGCGGGGGTCGCTGTGATCGGCATGCCCATCGCAGAAAAGTATGTTGCCACCGGATTGTTTGTGATTGTTGCCGGGCGGTTTGCCGTCGCTCGAAAAGAGGGCCTGATTTTGAGATTTGGATTGCGTATCCACCTGGCGATCACTCATCAGTGCGTCCTGCGCGCCGTCGTTCGAAATTCGGCCCATGTAGTAGGCGTAGCTGATTTTGCGCTTCGCGATGGATTCGCCCCCGGGTAATTGGGAATCCTTGCTGCCGGGGCAGATGAAGGCCGAAGTGTCCGAAGTGTAATGAGGGACGAGCCGGTCGAGGGGTTCTTCGGACAGTTTGGCGCCGGTTTTCGCCGGGAATTTCGCCGAATGTTCATTGGCGTAAATCTGCATGGCGATGAAAACCTTCTGCAGATTTTGTTGGCACGTGCCGAGACGAGCCTTTTGACGGCTGGCGGAATTGCCGCCCCAATACATAGTAGTGAGGACAAGAATGATGAGAACGGTGATAAGCAGTTCTATCAGCGAAAAAGCAGTGACTTTGCGGGCTTCAACTCGACCAAGCCCGAACTCTCTCAGGCGGGGTGGGGGTCTTCCTGGAACGCATAGCTCTATCTGAAACCGGTTGGATTCAGCCTTGGGACAGCCCACGTAACTGGGCTCGCGCTTCATACTATTTGTATATCGCAAGAGGCGTCCAAAGGCAATGATTTTTGGGCCCGAATGCGAAGCCAGGAAGCCGCCAATCGGGCAGCCAGAAAGCAAAGAGGTTCTTGCTTGCGCTTGGGCAAGCGGCTAATTGCGTCCGATGGCGCAATGCATGGCGAGGAGCGAGTAGGCCCATTGCATGTTATTATCCGTTTGGATCCAGAGTTCTTTGTAATCCGGAGAATGGGAATCGTCGGAGAGCGTCGGACGGTAGCGGACCTCGCAGGAAACTCCAGCCTGGGCCAGGCGTTTTCCCATTTTATCAACCAGTCCGCGGTGAGATGTGGAGAATAGAAGCCTCATAGATTGGGAACAAGGGTTGGAGATTTCGGATTTCGAGACTACTCGCACCAGGCGAGAATCAAAGCGCCTAGAACAAGAATACGATACAAGTTCCGGTCGTTGATGAGTTGCCGCAGAGTTTTGCTTGGATTGAGTTGGGCATACAGCAAAGCTTTCATATACGTGATTTAGAATTCCACAAAAAACTGTCAATTACAACATGGGGCGAATCTGAAAATACTCCCGGGGAATTTCCGGGCCATCACGGCAGCTTCGGCGTGACCAGGCGATAAAAGCGCACAGCACTGCCGATATTTGGATCATTTACCGTCACGACGCCAGTCGAACCCTGAGCGGGTATATCCACCAGCTTGAGCCAGGAGCTGTTCTGGAGATCGCCCCGATAGAGAATGGAATAAGTTCTGCCGGCGATCGCGTTGAAATGGATGGCGGCTGTGCCAGCCGCGACGTTCACGGAATTGATCTTCAACAAACTGTTCGGATCGAGCGGATCAGTGCCAGCGTAATATTCCTGCAAATTCGTGAAGCCGTCGCCATCGGGGTCGGCATTGGGGGTGGCGCGCGGATCGTTAATGGAGCCGAAGTATTGAATTTCCCACGCGTCGGGAAGACCGTCACCGTCGGCGTCAAACGCATTGGTGGTGTTGAGAAGTCCGGCGGTCGGGCCGGCGACGAACCAGTTGATGGGATCATCGCCGTAATTGGACGCAACCTGGCGTTGCAATGATGAACCGGTTCCGACAGCGCCGCCCGGCCAGGGAACTACGCTCAAATAATTAATCTCCTCAACGAGGATATACGGGACGAAACCGGCATCCGGATGCGGCGGTAATTGCGGCGGATCGGGCTTATATAGCGCGACATTTTCGCCTGAGTTGGCGAGGTGGCCGCTGTACGGGCCAAAGAGAGGAACGCTGTTGCTGAGGTGATAACGATTACGGAATTCGGCGAGTGTGCCGAGATCGGTGGCCGGATCGAAATTCACAAGCAACAAGAATCCCGCGGCGTCGAGCGTCACATTTTGCGGGAAGGTGTAATCGACTCCACCTGTGATTTTCCAGGTGTTGGTTGGCGCGGCCGGATCAAAAAGCGGCACTGGATACGGCGTCAGATTCATCAGCTCGACATATTCGTCCTGAACATTGTCTTCGGTGCCGTCGAGGCTTGGCGGATCGAACATAATTTCGTTGATGACCACCGGGCCGACCAGCGGATAGGCATTGGGCGCGCCGGTTCCGAGCCGGAACTGATCGACGGTCGAAGGATTATCGACGCCAAAAGTGTGGGCGCTGAGGGCAACGTAATTGATCGCGCCGATGCTGTTGGTGTAGCGCCCGAAGGAGACGCCGTGGGCCGCCGCGCCAAATTCGGCGGTGGCGCGATACCCAGTCAAATTTCCGCCGCTGTCTGCTTCGGATAAATAGACATTATCGCCGTGGGCGGAATTGAGCGTGAATGGAACGGAGGCGCCGTTGGTGGGACTGAACTGGTATTCGTAGAAAACGTTGAAGCTTTGAGCTGGAAGTGTTGTGCCGTCGGCAATTCGATATTTTTTGAAATCATCCTGGCTATTGCTCAGAAACCAGCCGCCGATGTTGGCTGCAAGGCCGCCCGGATTGTAGATTTCGATCGCGTCTTCGAGAGGCGGATCGGTGTGCGTTAGAACCTCATTGATAACGGCATTGTTGAGCGGCAGGAAATTGCTCTCGCCGGGTGAAGGTGTCGCCGGAAAACTGATGATGTTGCCGCTGCCATCGGGGAATCGGCCTTGGGAAACGCCGGTGACCTGAGCGGCGAAATTGGTCCCGGTAATGAGTATCCCGGCCGCTGAGTAAAGCGCGACGGCATCACCCGACTTGCTGAGCTTGAAATTGACGTGGTCCGCGCCAGCGTTTGGATTGCTGTCAGCGTGAAATTGAACAAAGGCGCCCGCGCCGGTTCCGATGAACGAGAGCGGCCGCATTGGCGAGAGGGTCGGTTTGGAGGAGTCATCGGTGAAAAACAAGCCGCCAAGGGAGACGGGCTGGCTGTCGCTATTAAATAATTCGAACCAATCACTGCCCGAAGCCGGGTCAGCCATCCATTCGTTGACGCTTAAGGAGGCCACACTGCCGAGACTAGCGGTTGCGTTCGGCGCACCTGGAGTCGGTACATTTAGCGCCCACGCGCCGGAGCCGTTTGGTGAACGGCCAATGGAAAAATCGGCTGCCTGCAAACCGAAGCTGACTGAATCAATCAGCCCACCGCCATTGCTGATACTGTTGAACAGGAAAATGGAGGCTCCCGCCGCCGCGATATTGAAACCCGTGTTGTTGGTTGAGGTGGGCGAATTGTTATCGCAATAGATTACCAGGAAGCCGCCGGCGGGAATGGTCGTGCCCGGCGCAAAAATGAATTTGCGCGGCGCATTCGGATCATCACTCAGGCTGAGGTCCGCGATATTCACGGCACCGGTGGAAGTGTTGTACAACTCGATCCAGTCTGCTGTGGTCCCATTCGCATTGGTAAAAGAATGATTACTGGCGAGCAGCTCATTCAGCGCGACGGGCACGCCAACGGTGGTTGTCGTGATAATGTTCGTCGTGAATTGCACGGCGCTGAGAAGCATGCCGAAAACGTCGTCCGAGCTGTTAGTCGAATTTTGATGCAGCTCGACGGCCATGACATTAGCGCCTACGACAAGGTTATTGGCGGGCAGAGGGAGTATCTCGGATACGCCTTCGGCCAATTGCTGGGTCGCCAGCGTGTTGTATATAACGCTCGCCGGCATCCGCAACGAGCCAACCCTCACGCCGTTGAGGTAGTAAACGGTGCCGTCATCCACGTAATTTGTCGAGCTGAGGCTGAAATTGGTCAAACTGGCATTCCACTGAAAATGCGTGCGATAGTAGACGGTGATATGACCGTTAGCCTGATCGGGCGCGGGAATGGTAGTCAAAAATGGATAAGGATATTCGGCTGGGGTCGTCTCGAAGCCAAAAAGCGGCAGGCCACTGCTCCAGGCCGAATCATTGAAGCCGGTTTGCAACCAGGCCGTTCCGAGATTTGTCCCACCCGAATTGTCCCACTTCCAGGAGTTTGTAATGGTCAGCAGCGGGACTGTAATTGCGGTGATATTGGTGATGGTGGTCGTTCCGCCGTTAGGGACCTGGTTCGGCCCGCCCGGGGTCGGCGTGAAGAAGCTCACGATGGTGCCGCTGCCACTTGGGCTGCGGCCTTGAGAGACATCGGTTTGTTGCGGGCCGTAGTTGATGATGTCTATCGGATTCAGTGCGGCATCCGAAAGAAGGATGATGCCGACATTCGGATCGAGTTTGAAATCCAGATGGTCCGCGCCCTGCGTAGCATCGCCGTCCGCTGTGAACGAGACAAAGCCGGCTGGTGCGATGAAACTCAGCGCGGGGATCAAATTACGCGCCGGCGCGCCTGCAGTGTCAGAGAGGTAGCAGCCGCCCAACGCCACTGGCAATGTTGCGGGATTGTATAACTCGATAAAATCATGACTGGCGAGGAACAGAGCATCGGCCAGCCATTCATTGATTTTCAGACTGTGTGGATCGGCCAGCGGCAGAGCGATGTTGCCGCCGCCGAAAGTAGGTTTGCAAAGCACCCAGGTTCCATCAACGGCGCGGCCAATTGAAAAATCCGCGACCTGAATTCCGAAGACGACTGAGTCGAGCAAAGCGCCGCCATTGGTGGCTTTATCCGTCAGATAAACATCATCGCCGTTTGCTTTAAGACTGAAGCCGAGGTGAATTCCTGAGCCGATCTGGCTGTCGGCAAAGAGAACCAGGTATTGGCCCGCGCCCAGAGTCGTGCCCGCGGGGAAAGTATATTTGTATGGCAGGCTTCCGTTATCCGTAATTCCCACGCCCGACAAATCGACAACTGAAGTGCCGAAGTTGTAAAGTTCGATTAAATCGGGAGTCGTGCCGCCGTTAGTGAGTGTGGTTGAATTTTGGGCGAGGATCTCGTTCAGGCGAACGGTCGGCTTGTTCGGGGGAATGTAGGCTGTGTCGACAGTCCAGGTGCGGCCAGTTGTCACCAGAGCATCCGGCCCAAAATCGGGAGCGTCCTGGTACCAACCGGAATCGCGTTTGCCGGTGACTTCAACATGATGAGGGCCGTTGGCGAGGCCGCTGAGACTTATTGGATTAGCCATCGCGGTCTCGGCGCTCCATGCGCCGGAATCGAGACGCCATTTGTAATGCGTATAGCCGGAGCCATTTGGCCAGCCGGAAACCGGTATACCGTTTCCGGTTCGGACGATTCCGGCTCGCAGAGTCGTTGTCGTTAGATTGTTGGTGCCAATCGGCTCGCCGGAGATGGAAGCGCCAAGCGGGATAACGCCGCCCATGTCGCGACCGTTCGGGCCGCTTCCGTGCGCAGGCGAGCCGGGCAACAGACTGAACCAATCGCGCAAAACTTGCGCCTGGTCCCAGGTCGTGAACACGGTTTCAGAAAGTTGCGGAATATATTTGAGCAAAGGATCGTTTGTAGAATTACCGCCTCCCAGCCCAGTCCACGCGAATGGCATCAGGTTATTGCTGAATGTCACGACGGCGTTCGTTAGATTGCGCACCAATTTTTCCGCATCGTAAATAATATTACCTTCCAAGTACATTCCGGCAGCTTGTGGAGAGTTCTCATCTTCGAGTGCGATGACTGCGCCATCTATATCGTTTCCGGCCAGATGATTTTGATGCACGACGGTATTATTGATGAGCGTGTAAAAGTTGCCCTCCTTCGCTTGCGCGACGTTATCGCAATCATAAAAGATGTTGCCTATCATTGTGATTTGAGAGGTATCGCTGCCGTTACTACCGCCGGAGATGGCGCTGGAAGTGCCGGCTACCGTGTGTTGCGGCCCCAAATGCGGGTGGAGGAAAATGTTGCCCTCGATCCAGGCATCCGTGCCATCGAGATCGAGGATGTCATCAACCGCGCCTATGAAAACATTGTTGTAGTACTGGATTATTTGCTGGCCCAGTTCGCGATTCCCGCCGGTAAAGTCCATGATGTCGTTGTCGCCGCTGGTGTTGCCGAAAAAAGAATCGCGCACAATTCCGCGCCCGCCGCTTTTGATGCCACCGGTGCCGTGCAGCAGTTCGAACGCGGCGGTGCTGGTTGGAAAAATGCAACTGCTGATCAGAAACGAACTGCTATCGAGCGAAACATATTGATGTGTGGTCGTGCCGAAACTCGTATGGTCGAGGTAAAGCGTGCCACCAGCGACTTCGATGCAGGTGGTGCTGTTGCCATCAAAAAACGCGTAGGCGATGCGTGTCTCCGGTGAGCCAACGGCACCGTTGATGGTCATGCCACCCCAACTGACTCCTGAGCCCGGTAAAACTGTGAATCGGATTGGCGCTGAGACCGTTCCTTCGGCAAGCAGACGTCCGCCATTGGCGACGACGAAGTTCACGCCAGAGCCAAGATAGACGGTCGTTCCCGGTTGGATAGTGAGCGTCGCGCCACTGGCAATCGTGAGGGTTGAGGTGACACTATAGGGGCCGCTGGCAGCGGTCCACGTGGTATCTGCAGATATGGCGCCGCCAGTGGTTTGCACGCTCCCGTCGTCATACCAGACATCCACGGTGGTGCGCGCGATCTCAAGACCGTTTGTGCCGAGCGCCTGAACCAAAATGCGATTGATGCCTGGAGTCAGTGACATTGTATTGGTCCACGTTCCCAGCCACGCGGTCCACGCCGCCGCCGAGCCATTCACCAGAATGCTGCGCGTATCAATGGCGTTGCCGGTGCCGAAGAGCGTCACTGACGGGACGGTTGTTCGCGGAAAACCGGATTGAACCGCGAGACTGTTCGAAACCGTCAGCGCGAGGGGGAATTGCGACAGCACATAGCTGACCTGCGAGGCGTTGTATGCCTTCATGTTATCGAGCGTCGCCTGCGGCACGTATCCGCCTAGAACCTGGTCGACGAGGGAATTCATCTGGGCCGGCGCGAACGTGGTATCAGCATACTTCTTGAGCCACTTGTAATAAATCGGCGCGAATTGCGGCGTTTTCATGAAGCGATTCATTACAGGCAATGCGTTCATCTGGAAAATGCTGTGGTGTGGCGAGACCGAAGTCAGGCCGTCGCCCATTAACCCGTCCAAATCGTACGGGAGCGCCAGAAAACGCGCGTCAATCGTGCCACGATAAAGGGCGTAATCGTCTCCGACGCCATTCGCGAGACAAGTTTCGACGTTGTCCATCAAGGTGTTGGCAGCCATGTATTGCATCCATTCCTCGACGTTGAGCAGCTGCTGCACATCACTGACGTAATTAGAAGTGAAGAAACCGTTCACGCTGTTGAGCACCGCAATCAGATTGATCAAATCCGACCAGTCGTTCTGGACGAAGTTGTTCTGCTTGAAATAGGCGTTGGTATAAACGGCGATTGCATAGTTAGAACCTTGCCAGGTCAAATCCGCGACGCTATTCAGGGGCGGATCGCAGAGGAATTGATCGCGAATGCCGCGGTACGAATTGCCTTGGTCGTCCAGCGGAAAACTGCGTTGCACAAAATCGCTATTGTACTGCTCATTTGCCGCATACGAACCGAAGGAATTGTTATCGGGCAATCCCGACAGACCCATGATGTTGGTGCTGTTGACCCGGACTTGCACTGCGGAGGAGTCGGTCATTGGCACTTCGAGCCGGCGAAAGATCGCGCTTCCCAACACCTGGCTGAATGCGAATTGCGAATTCAAGTTGATGCCTGCCTGTTGTTTCCATAAACGGTCGGATGGAATGTTGACGTGATAATTGTTCGGGTTCGAGTTGCGAGAACCATGGCCCCGATTGCGAATGCCGACGTCGTAACGCAGTTGGGTCGTGCTGCCGCCAGAGACAACGCCATCGACAGTGATCCAGGTCGCGTTCACTTGGGCATCGCTGTCTTCATCCGGGCATTTTCGACCGATGGCATACAGCTCAGCGCGCTCGGTTTCTGTCATGATGATGCGATAAACCGGTTGGGAACCGTTGTAGACTCCATTGTCGACCTGATACAAAAGGTTCGCCGTCCGGCTCGAATTGGTTGGCGCGATGAAATTGGGATAAATGCGCTGATGCCCTTCCAGGTCCTGAGCTTGCAGGTAGAACTCAATCACCGTCCCGTTTGGCTGGGCAGGAAGAATAGCTGCGAAGGTACCGTCCGATGCCAGACCGTCGCCATGAGCGCCGTCGTCGAACATCGTCGCGCTGCTGAACGCTGGGGGATTTGTGGTTGTGGCGTTGCGATAATAGATGGTCACGGACAATCCATTGTTATGCTCATCTGTGAGTTTGGCACTGACCGTGACGACGTCTGTCGGCTGCGGGATGACCGGCCGGTGCGCCACTCCGGTGATGAACGGCGCAACATTGGTTTGCGCGATGGAATTGGCTACACCCGGCGTGCCATTGCTGACGGTGCTTGGTCCCCAGTTTTGAGCAAAGGAGTTCGGCAGGGCCGGATTAATCAGTTCCAGCGAGGAGCCAAATCCATCCTGGGCAGCGTACCATTCCCAGCCCTGGTGGGCGTACATGACCGGGCCCATTTGTCGCACCGCCCAATCGCCATCATCCGTAAACTGCACTTCATTGACCAAAGCGCCGCTGGCGTCTTCCAATTGCAAGTCGTGGCCAATAGTGCCCGTCCAGCCGGCGACGAAATTGGCGATTCCGGGATATTTATTAGTAAAGGCGGAGCGATCTGCGGCCACGACGAGGTATGCGCCCGCGCCCAGTGTGGTGTTGGTCGGGAATGTAAATTGAATGCCTTTGGTAAAACGCCAACCGGAGATGTTCGTGGCGATGTTGTCCGGATTCCGCAACTCGACGTAGCTTTCGAGCAGGTTGCCGGAAGTGGGATGATACATGATTTCGTTGATGACGACCCCGGCGAAGGTCGAAGTAGTCGCCGACAAAAGGTGAAAAGCAAGAAACCAAAGAAGACTATTCAACAGCGAAGTTCTATTTGGCCTGGCGAGGGCAAAAAACGGAATCGTGGCGAACCGCTTCAATTTTGAGGATAGTCTGGGATTTAGCATTGACTAAGATTGTTACATTTCGGTAACATCTGATACAATCACGAAATGATGAACCCGCTCCGAGCAAAATTGAGTTCCTCGCGTCTCTATAGATTCAAGGGGGCTCGACCGTGCTGACACAAGCAATTGAAAAGTCAGCATAAGTCGTTGCTATTTTGCCGAAGCATTCGCTTCGATGTGGATGATTCTTTTTAATGTCATGGTCCGCAAACTCAGCGCCCGTTTGAATTGCGGAGGCCCGCACTGATATGGCTCAGGACCATCGGTTGCCCGCGCAACGTTTTGAGCTCAAGTATCTCATAGACGACGCGCTTACGCCCGGAATACGCGATTTTGTCAGTTGTCATCTCGAACTCGATGAATACGGTGTTGGCTGGCCGGACCTGGCCTATTCGGTGCACACTCTTTACCTGGATTCGGATGATTTGAACACCTACCAGGCCGCGACGAATGGAACCAAGAACCGATTCAAGCTTCGGCTGCGCTATTATGATGACAACCCGCTGGCGCCTGTCTTTTTTGAAATCAAGGCTCGCCAGGACAATTGCATCATCAAACAACGATGCCCGGTGCGGCGCGAGGCCGTGCCTTTGCTGATTGCCGGCCAATTGCCCGAGGCGGAGCACCTGTTCTCGAAAGAGGCGCGACATCTCATGACCCTTCAACGGTTCAATCTGCTCCAACACCAGCTTAACGCGCGGCCCAAGGTGCATAACCATTATTTCCGGGAAGCGTGGGCGAGCCCGCATGATAATGCGTTGCGTGTGACGATGGACCGCAGGGTTAAAATCGAGCCGTATTACCTGGCCAACGCGGTCACTGCCATGAGCAAACCCACTCGCGTATTTCCGGAGTTTGTTATTCTGGAATTGAAATTTGGGCTACGTTTTCCAGATTGGATGCGAGAGCTCGTGTGCCGTTTTAATTTGATGCAATTTTCGGCTTCGAAATACTCCGAGGGAATCCTCCTGTTAGGCGAGCATCGCTTTCACGACGGCGACCGGGCGTTCGATTGGCAAGGATGGATGCCGAGAGAACCCGAAGAAACTCTCTCTACTCCCCAAGACATTGGACTCAATGATTAGCTTATGAACAACTGGTTTTTGCGTGGGGATTTCGGTGCTGCCCCGACGAACTACGGCGCCCTCATCATCGCGTTGCTGCTGGCCTTTGCCTGTGGTCATGCGATCGCCTGGATCTATATGCTGACGCATTCGGGACTTTCTTACTCCCGCTCATACGTAACGACGCTGATCATCATGCCGGTCATCGTGACGATGGTGATGCTGATTCTGGCGAATAATCTGGTGCTGGCATTCGGGTTGATGGCGATCTTTGCCATGGTGCGCTTTCGCAGCATCCTCCGAGACACGCTTGACACCACCTACGTTCTGGCCGTCATCGCGATTGGTTTGGCCTGCGGCACCCTGAAATTTACATCTGCGGTTATCGGTTGTTTGGCCACATCCGCGATCATGATTTATTTCTGGGCAACAGCCTTTGGGACGCGCTATCGCTATAATTTGATCGTCAATATCCAATGGATTCGGCCATCCGGGGAGTTGACGGAATTACGCCAATTGCTTCGGCGGCACAGTCGCACAGCCCAATGCGCCAGCCAGCGGTCCAACGAAGGGTATGCGGGTGTGGATGTTTCCTATCGGCTGCTCCTTCGCGATCCTTCCAGGGCCGACGAATTGATTGACGAGTTGCGCGCTCTGAAGGGAGTCGCTAGAGTTTCCAGCTTGCACGCGGGCGACGAATCAGAAATGTAACGATGAGCGCTTCTCCTTCCCCCATCCCCATACCCTTGCGCCAACGGTGGCATGACGCGCGACTCCGCATCATTCCAGCGGTTTGTTTTTGCAGCGCCATCGCCGCAATTGCCCTTTTGTGGAAAGGCAATATCGCCGCGCCTACGCTCGTTGGCCAGGCCGAGCCCAACGAAGCGAAGGTCAGTTGCTACAAACCCGGGATGCTGGCGCAACTGGATGTCACCCGCTTTCAAAAGGTTAAGGCGGGCGATCCTGTCGGCCAGGTCCTCGTGACCGATCCGAGAATTCTTGCTTCGTCGCTTTCGGTAATTCAGGCAGAGATTGAAGCCCTGCGCATCAGCATGCAGCCGATAGCCAGGCAGCAGCATACCGCGATGGAATACAGCGGCCTGCAACTGGATTGGATGCGAGAGCGCGCGCAATTGGGGATGGCGCGCGTCAACTTGCAATTGGCTGAAACTGAACTCGAACGCACGGATGCGCTTTTCAAAGATAAAATTGTTTCGCAACGCGCTTTTGAGCAGGCCAAAGCCTCTCAGGAAAGATACCAGAGTGAAGTCGGCGAATTGAGCCGCATCGTTGACCAGCAAAGCAAGGATTTCGCGAAATCTCAACTGACCAACACGATCGACATCTCTCAAATCAACGACGCACCGCTGCGCGCAGCGATCGCGGTGCAGGAATCCAAACTGCGCCTGACCGAAGCCGAACTGAGTCCAATCACGTTAAAAGCGCCTGTCGATGGAATGATCAGCCTGATCTTTCATCGCCCCGGCGAAGCGATCATCGCTGGCGAACCGATCGTTACCATCGCGGCCTTCAACCCGATTCGCATCGTCGGCTACATCCGCGCGCCCGTGATGAGCGAACCAGGCGTTGGAACACGCGTCGAGGTTCGCTCGCGCGGCCCGGGACGTGAAGTTGGCTTTGCGAATATTGTCGAAGTCGGCACCCAACTTGAGACGGTCTCGCCAGTGTTGGCCGGACCAATCAAATTCAGCAATATCGAGCTCGGACTGCCGATCAGCGTCAGCCTCCCTCCGAACCTGAAAATTCGCCCCGGCGAATTGGTGGACTTGACTTTGCTGTCGAAGGAAAACTGAAGCGCGCACGGGATTTAGTTCAGGCTTTAATCCCCCGACTGCGGAACTTCAACGTTTCTAACGACCTTCCATCCGCAGCCGATGACGTTCGAGAGTTGTTCCTTCGGCAAACGCAAGCTGCGCCACCGCTCGATTGTAATCGGCTAGCGCCTCGACTTCCGCCGTGCGGGCTGCCGTTAATGTCTCCTGTAATTGCAACACTATAAAACTCGTTGAAAGACCATTCTGCAATTTCTTCTCTTCTGCAGCCAAAGCGGCCTCGGCGTAGGCTCGCGCCCTGCGAGTCGAGTTGACCTGATCAAAGCGCAATGCAACGCGATTGACGAAATCCGCGACCTGCAACAGGACTTCCTGCTCGGCTTTTTTTAGCTGCAAATCCGCGATCCAGCGATTGGCTTTGCTGGCGCGGTAGTCGTTGCGCTCCTTCACGTTGGTCAACGGAAAGCTGACGACGACTCCATAAGAATAATCGGGATCATGAAAACGCGCGGCTTCGCTGATGGCTGGGCTGGCGCGCTGCTCGACATTATAGCTGCCGTAGCGCCCCAACAGATCGAGGCTTGGAAACAATTGATTTTTTCGAAATCGAACGGCGACGTCGCTTCGTTCGACGGCCAGGCGTGCTTCAACAAGGTCGGGGCGGCTCACCAGCGCCTTTCGGAAACTCTCCGAGCGATTGATTCCTTCCTTTACTGCGCTCAGCGTATCCGACGGCGACGGCTCGACATCTGCCCATTCGAGGAAATTATCACTGATCAGCGCCTTGAAAGCATTTTCGCGGCTGGACAACGACTCACGCGCGGCGCTCAGGGCCGTGAGTGTATTTTCGAGCTGTGTCTCCGCCTGGTCGCTATCCAATGGCGGCAAATCGCCAACTTCGACGCGACGCCGGGTTTCAGCGACAAATTGCTTTTTGAGATCCAACGCTTTTTCCTGCACCCGGACCTGCTCGCGGGCGGCTGCCAGATCATAATAGGCCAGCTCCACAGCCAGCACTGTCTTCATCGTCTGGAATTGCAACCCCTGTTCTGAAATTTTCACGTCCTTCTTCCGGACAAGGATCAATTCGCGGTTTTGATCGATCCAAAAATCACGCAATAAATGTTGTCGCAATGTCAGATCTGTCTCAGCAAAAAAGTTATTGGTGCGCCGAATGCCAATATCCGAACTCGGATCTGATCGAAAATCTGAGGTCGCATCATGACGACCGGCGAGGGCTTTCAAGTCAAAGCTCAGTCCTATTGGCAGTTCACCGCTCAGTGTCGGGCCGGCGCTGTCTGTTCTCAATTGGTAGGGAAAATGTGGATTCTCTTTATCTACGTCGAAGTCACCGGGCTGTGATACGTAGTCGTGCTTCGCGGAAAAGGAAAGTTGCGGCACAAAGGCCCCATAAGAGCCGTTCAGTTCAAATCGCGCGATGTCGGCTGACGCACGTTGGATTTGCAGATCCAGGTTCCGGCTCAAAGCCATTTCGATACTCTCGTCCAACGAAAGTAGACGGATTCGCGTCGCGAGCGGATTGGACTCGCCGCGAGCGACAAGAGAACTGGCGAGAGCCAACGCCAACAGCATTCGGAAGCACATTGGCGGTCAGTCTGCTTTTCCGGCCGCGTCGCGTCAAATCCGTACATTGCCTCGTTCAGGCCATTGTGCCACTCTCTTTCCATGCGCGGTGGACGGTCAAATGTTTCGGCCAATCCTGGCAGGTTCGAACGTAAAGCGGCAGAGGACAGCCGCTTTACGTTCACATGCAACGCGACCTGCAGTTTTAATCACACCATCAGGCGCGGCCTCATTTTCGTGCTCCTGTTTACCCTTCTTTCTGCCTGCGCCGCCGAAAAGCTGCGACTCGTCCGGCCAATGGAGTATGCAGGAATGCGTGATGCTTCGGCCGCCGTAGTTGTCAGCTCAAATCTGTTCATTGTCGCTGATGACGAGAACAATATTTTGCGACTTTATTCTGCCGATAAAGCGGGACCGCCGCTTAAAGAATTTGATCTCAATGCGTTTCTCGAGGTAACAGGCAAATCGATCGAAGCCGATTTGGAGGGCGCGGCGAAGATTGGGAACCGGGCCTTTTGGATCGGCTCCCATGGCCGGAATAAGGACGGCAAGCAACGTCCGAATCGTAGCCGGCTTTTTGCGACGGACATCAAGATCAACGACGGCGAGGTGACGCTTACGCCCGTCGGGAAACCGTGCAAACATCTGCTTGATGAACTGCTGCGCGACTCGCGATTTGCGGAATTGCATCTCGCTGAAGCCTCCACGCGCGCTCCGAAAGAGGAGGGAGCATTGAACATTGAAGGGCTGGCCGCCACGCCGCAAGGCCATCTATTGATAGGCTTTCGCAATCCTGTGCGCGGCGGCCAGGCTCTCATCATTCCTTTGCTTAATCCAAATGAAGTTATCGAAGGCAAGCCGCCTCGATTTGATTTACCCGTGCGATTGGGCCTGGACGGCCTGGGAATTCGTGATATCGCTCTTTTTGAGGGAACGTATTTTATTATTGCCGGCCCATGGCATTCCGGTGACAAATTTGAATTCTATCATTGGGCTGGTGGCAATGCGGAACCGAAAAGATTCATCGTCAAACATGTCGGCGATTACCATCCGGAGGCAATTGTCATCTATCCGCAGAAAGGGTTTCACGAGATTCAAATCCTGAGCGATGATGGCAACCGGCCAATTGATGGCATACCGGGAAAAGAATTGGGCGATTCCCGTCCCAACACCTTCCGCAGCTTCTTGCTGCTCGAAGAATAGAACCAAAAGAATGTTCGAAACTCACCTGGACAAATCCACCAACCTGCTGCGAATCGCTTATTCAGGCCGCGTCAACGCAGACGAAACCAAACAGGCCGCTGAGCAACTCCAACTGCTCCTGCCAGACCTCAAACCTGGCTTTCGTCTTCTCGCCGACCTGTCCGCGCTGGACATCATGGATGTCGCCAGCGTCCCTTATATCAGACTGATGATGAACCTCTGCAACAAGGGAGGCGTGGAAACCGTCGTGCGAGTGATTCCCGATGCTCACAAAGATATCGGGCTCAATATCCTCTCCCTTTTCCATTACAGCCATAACGTTCGCATCGTCACCTGTGAAACGTTGGAGGAGGCGATGAAAATTTTGGCGAGTTAGCATGCCGCAAGATGCCTCCTCCGCTTGCGTCGCCTGAGAAAATGACGCATCGTCCCGCATGACGGCTATGCCACCGATTACGACTGCAAAGGAAGATGGCCCGCCCGGGCACCCGAGCCTTGAGTCCAGCATCCGCAATTACGGTGAAAGAATATTCGCACTGATGGATGCCGCCGGGACGCCCTCGCTTTTCAGCAAGAAAGGATTTTACGGCACGCTCATGGATTGGTCCATGCGCGACGAACATTTCAAGACTCAACTCTTTCGATTTGTGGACGTCCTGCCGACACTTACTTCTTCCTCGGAAGTGGCAAAGCACCTGAAGGAATATCTGGGTGATGACGAAGTGAACCTCTCACCGGCATTGCGCATGGGCTTGAAAGCTGCAGGCGGAATGTCCTGGCTCTTTGGCTCCGGAATCAAGACCCAGATTAGCGGCATGGCCCGCCAATTCATGCTCGGTGACGACGACAAAGAAATCGTTGCCACTCTCAAAAAACTCCGCGAGCAGGACATCGCCTTCACTGTGGATATTCTGGGGGAGACCGTCGTCAGCGAGGCTGAGGCGGATCAATATGCGAAGCGGTATCTCGATTTGATGGATTTGCTGGCTCGCGAAATATCCAAATGGTCTCGCCCGTGCAAAAGCAATGAATCACCGCGCGGCCAACTTCCGGCGCTGAACGTCTCGGTCAAAATTTCGGCGCTCTACTCGCAAATACAGCCGAGTGATCCAGACGCTGCAATTGACCGGATGTCCGTGCGACTTCGTCCTATCCTGCGTCGGGCAAAAGAACTCGGCGCCTTTATCAACTTCGACATGGAGAGCTACGCGCTAAAAGACCTGACACTGCGGCTATTCAAAACAATCTTCGCTGAATCCGAATTTGCGTCTGGCCCCGCCTGCGGCCTCGCCATGCAGGCCTATCTCAATGATTGCGAAACTGATTTGCGCGATGTGCTGATATGGGCCAGCGAACATAAGCGGCGCATTACTGTTCGCCTCGTCAAGGGCGCTTATTGGGACTACGAAACCATCATTGCCCAACAACGTCATTGGTCGATTCCCGTGTTCGCTCACAAGTCAGAGACGGATGCAAATTTCGAGAAACTCTCGCTTCTGTTGCTCGAAAACGACGCCACTGTGGACGCGGCCTTCGGCACTCACAACGTCCGCAGCATCGCTCATGTTCTTGCGCAGGCTGACCGCCTTGGAGTGGGCCATCGCAACTTCGAATTTCAAATGCTCTATGGCATGGCTGATCCCATCAAGGCCGCCGTATTGAAAATGAACTGCCGCTTGCGCGAATATTGTCCTGTCGGTGAACTCCTCCCCGGCATGGCTTATCTCGTGCGGCGCCTGCTGGAAAACACTTCCAACGAAGGTTTTCTGGCCAATAAATTTGCAAAGGACGCCAGTCGCGATGATCTATTAAAAAATCCGTCCGATGTCCCGAGGCTCAAATCCCCTTCCCTTCACACTCCACATTCTACTCCCGACCCTCGCCCATTCCACAACGAACCGCACACCGACTTCACGATTCCACGCGAGCGCGAAAAAATCCGCACTGCCTTGCAGCGTCTGCGCCAGAACCTTGGCAAACGTCATCCGCTCATCATCAATAACAAACCTGTTCCCACAACTGATTGGCTGCCCTCTCTAAACCCCGCCAATCAAAGTGAAATTATCGGCTACACCGCGCAAGGTTCGATTGCCGAAGCCGACTCCGCACTTGCCGCCGCACGCGCCGCTCAGCCGACATGGGGCCGCGCTTCCGCCGGGGAACGCGCTGCGATTCTCGAAAAAGTTGCCGACCTCATGCGCCGTGACAAAGCGGACCTTTGCGCGCTTGAGATTCTCGAAGCCGGCAAGAACTGGCCCGAGGCAGACGCCGATGTCGCGGAGGCAATTGATTTCTGCAATTTCTACGCAACCGTCATGCGCGACCTTGGCCAGGCACACCGCGCACAAGCTGTTGCCGGCGAATCGAACATTCAGCAATGGTGGCCGCGCGGAGTCGGCGTCATTATCGCGCCCTGGAATTTTCCTCTAGCGATTCTGACTGGGATGGCCAGCGCGGCAATCGTTGCGGGTAATGCGGTCATCGTCAAGCCTTCCGACCAAACGCCCGTGATTGGGGCGCGATTGATAGACCTCTTGATTGAGGCGGGTCTCCCTCCGGGCATCGGCAATCTTGTGACCGGGCCGGGCGGAAAAGTCGGCGCGCATCTTGTTTCGCATCCGAAAATTGACTTCATCGCCTTCACCGGGTCAAAGGAAGTCGGCTTGAGAATTTGGGAAACTGCGGGCCGCACCGCGCCCGGGCAAGCGAATCTCAAAAAAGTCGTCTGCGAAATGGGCGGGAAGAACTGCATTATTGTCGATAGCGATGCTGATATGGATGAAGCCGTTGTCGGTTGTATCGCTTCGGCTTTCGGTTATCAGGGCCAGAAATGCAGCGCGCTTTCCCGTTTGATCGTGCTCGAAGACAATTACGACAAATTCGTCGAGCGCCTCATTGCCGCGGCCGATTCGTTGCCAGTTGGACCCTCCGAGCAGCCAGGCAATGTCATTGGCCCAGTCATCGCCCGCGATGCTCAGCAGCGCATCCTCGGCATCATCGAGGCCGGGAAAAAGGAGGCGAAACTCGCATGGCAGGGGACTGTGCCGAACGATCCGAATGCCTGTTATGTTCCGCCGGCCATTTTCACGGAGGTGCCTTCAAGCAGCCGCTTGTTTCGCGAAGAAATTTTCGGACCGGTGCTCGCCGTCAGCAAAGCCAAAGATTTCGCTCAAGCCATCGGTCTTGCCAACGAAAGTGAATTTGCTCTTACCGGCGGCTGTTATTCCCGCAGCCCGGTGAACGTCGAACGCGTCAAGGCCGAACTCATTTGCGGTAACCTTTACATTAATCGAACCATCACGGGCGCAATTGTCGAACGGCAGCCCTTCGGTGGTTTCAAAATGTCCGGCGGCGGAACGAAAGCTGGTGGGCGCGAATACCTCGAGAACTTTCTTGTTCCGCGAGTAATCACCGAAAACTGTTTGCGACGTGGCTTCGCGCCGGTCGAAGAATGATAGAATATCGAAGAGGCAACGATCTCGACGTGGATCAGGTTATCGAGTTGTACAAAGCTTCAACCCTCGGAGCGCGTCGTCCTGTCGGCGACCGTCCTCGATTTGCAGCGATGCTCAAGAACGCAAATCTGGTCGTTACAGCATGGGACGGAGATTTGCTGGTTGGAATCTCGCGCTGCATCACAGATTTTTCGTACTTCACGTATCTTTCCGACCTCGCCGTGCGAGCTTCACATCAAAAGCAAGGCATCGGGAAAGAACTGATCCGCCAAACTCAGCTTCATGGGGGACCACAAACCACTGTCCTCCTGCTCGCTGCGCCAGCCGCTGAAAAATATTACCCGCATATTGGATTCACGCACCATCCGCAAGCATGGCTGTTGAAGGCCGAGGATCGCGTTCCCTAGGCTTTTGGGTTCCTCGCCATTTCCAGCGGAATAGTTGAATCGAACAGTGGCTCGGCAGGAGGATTTGAAAATGTAGCACCCTGGACCGCTATTTTGTACAAGCGGGCTAGGCAGTGTAGCACTGTAGCACCCTGTACAGGGGAGAAGGTGCCCCCTGCCAATCCCGTGATGAGATTCTTCCCTTCTCAAGGCTTGCAATTCCACGGAAAACAGCCACGAGCCGGTTTTGTGAAGTAGTGAGGCGAAGAGTCAATTTGCTACTCTCCTGTTGCCTCAAGGAAAAAAGACGCCCGGAGTTCACATTGATTTTTGGGGTTGTCGTTTTGCAAGCTGAGTGTGCGCTGGGAGGATAGGGCTCTGCAGGAGTGCAACCCGAGTGCCCAGTGGCCCGTGGATTGCAGGATGTA
>Ga0193709_1000170_pt1 | contig 27501 bp, 21 predicted proteins | sample H3c2metaG_FD_160571 | JGI IMG/M metagenome (GOLD analysis project Ga0193709, IMG submission 160571) | Soil microbial communities from a riparian zone of the East river system, Colorado, United States - H3c2 | ecosystem: Environmental > Terrestrial > Soil > Riparian zone | place: USA: East River...
TACCAAGGGCGCGATCAGCGGGTGAACTTCGGGCATTTCGATCGTCGCCATGCAGCCCTCGCCGGCCGCGGCGATGCCGCGGGCGTCGGAGATGAGGATGATCTTGCCGCCGCGCGCGCGGACCTCCTGCATGTTGCTGACGGTTTTTTCGAACAAGGGCCCCGAAGGGGCGAGGACGATCACCGGCACGGCATCGTCGATCAGCGCGATCGGGCCGTGCTTCATCTCGCCCGCCGCATAGCCTTCGGCGTGGATATAGCTGATCTCCTTGAGCTTCAGCGCGCCTTCGAGGGCCAGCGGATAATCCGGGCCGCGCCCAAGATAAAGCACGTCGCGAGCCGGGGCGACGAGATGCGCCATCGCCGCGATGTCCTCATCGTGGCTCAAGGCAGCGTTGATCGCCTCGGGCGCTTCCTGGAGGTGCGCGACGATGTCCCTTTCCGCCTCGCGGTCGAGCAAGCCCCGCGCTCTGGCCAGATTGGCAGCAAGCGCGGCGAGAACCGCCAACTGGCAGGTGAACGCCTTGGTCGACGCGACCCCGATTTCCGGTCCGGCATGTGTTGGAAGCAGCAAGTCCGCCTCGCGCGCCATTGAGCTGGTCGGGACGTTGACCACGACCGCGATTATCTGGCCTTCGGCGCGGGCGTGACGCAGCGCGGCAAGCGTGTCGGCGGTCTCGCCAGATTGGCTGATGAACAGGGCCAGCCCGCCCGGCTCGAGCACCGGCTGGCGGTAGCGAAACTCGCTCGCGACATCCAAATCGACTGGCACGCGCGCGAATTGCTCGAACCAATATTTGGCGACCATCCCGGCGTAGAAGCTGGTGCCGCAGGCAACGATGGTGACGCGGTGAATGCTGGCGAGGTCGAGCCCGGTGTCGGGCAACGCGACTTCGCCTTCGAACGGGCGGACGTAGCTTTGCAAGGTCTGCGCGACGACGATCGGCTGCTCGAAAATTTCCTTGCGCATGAAATGGGCGTGGTTGCCCTTGGTTACTGCTTCGGACGACGCGCCCGAAGCAACAATTTGCCGCGTAACCGGTTGATTGGCGCGGTCGAAAATCCGGACTGAATCCCGCTTTGCAACGACCCAGTCACCTTCGTCCAGATAGGCGATCTTTTGGGTCAACCCGGCCAATGCTAGCGCGTCCGACCCGAGGTAGTTCTCGCCATCGCCATATCCAACCGTCAATGGCGCCCCCATCCGCGCGCCGATCACCAAATCGGGGGAATCGCGAAACAGGATCGTGATGGCGAAAGCGCCGTGAAGGCGCGGCAGCACGGTCGCGACCGCGGCTTCGGGCGCGGCGCCATTCTCGACTTCGCGGGCGATCAGATGCGCAACCACTTCGCTGTCGGTTTCGCTCGAGAAGGTACGCCCCTCGGCGAGCAATTCGTCGCGCAGGACTTTGAAATTCTCGATGATGCCGTTGTGGACCAGCGCCACCGGACCGACGACATGCGGATGGGCGTTGTCGACCGTCGGCGCGCCGTGCGTCGCCCAGCGTGTGTGAGCGATGCCGACGGTCCCGCCGAGCGGGTCCGCCGCCAATTCGCGCGCGAGATTGTCGAGCTTGCCCTCGGCCCGGCGCCGGTCGAGCTGGCCGTCATGGATGGTGCAGATGCCGGCCGAATCATAGCCGCGATATTCGAGCCGCCGCAGCCCTTCGAACAACCGGTCCGCGACCGCCGCCTTGCCGATAATCGCAACAATTCCGCACATGCTATTTGGCCGCTTTCCTGGTGCGAAACCGTTTGGCCCAGCCGGCGATGCCGCGCTGGTCCGCGCGGGCGACGCCCAATGCATCGCCCTCGACATTCTTGGTGATGACCGATCCCGCGCCGACGATCGCGCCGTCGCCAATGATCACCGGGGCAACCAACGCGCTGTTCGAGCCGATGAACGCCCCCTCGCCGATTGCTGTCTGATATTTGCCAAAGCCGTCATAATTGCAGGTGATCGTGCCCGCCCCGATGTTGGCTTTCGCGCCCACGGTGGCATCGCCGATGTAGCTCAAATGATTGGCCTTTGCGCCGGGACCGAACACTGCCTTCTTGACCTCGACGAAATTGCCGATCTTGGCGCCTTCGCCCAGTTCAGTCCCCGGGCGCAGGCGGGCGAACGGGCCGACTTCCGCGCGGGCGCCGATCTTGGCACCCTCAATATGTGAAAAGCCACGGATTCGCGCGCCCTCGGCGATGGTCACGCCGGGGCCGAACACGACGTGCGGCTCGACCGTGACGTCCTGCGCAATGGTCGTGTCGAAGGCGAACCACACGCTGTCGGGATCGGTCAGGCTGGCGCCTTCGAGCATCGCCGCGACGCGACGCCGGCGCTGCCATTCGCGCTCGGCGACGGCCAATTCGGCGCGGCTGTTGATACCGTGCGTTTGCCACGCTTCGGTTTCCAGCACGCGCGAAGTCCGGCCTTCGCGCGCGGCGATCATGACGATATCGGGCAGATAATATTCACCCGAAGCATTGTCGTTGCCGACCGCGTCGAGCCAGCGCCACAGGTCGGACGAGCGCACCGCCATCATGCCGCTATTGCACAAGCGGACCGCGCGTTCCTCGTCGGTCGCGTCCTTATATTCGACCATCTTGTGGATGACGTCGCCTTCCATCCGGATGATCCGGCCATAATGGGCCGGGTCGGCGGGCGACGATGCTAGAACCGATACCGCAGGGCCATCGCTGCCATCGAGCCGCGCGAGCATCGCCTCCAAGGTCGCCGCTTCGACGAACGGCGTGTCGCCGTAGAGGATCAGCACATTGCCGTCGAAATCGGCCAGTGCATCGCGTGCCTGCTGGACTGCATGGGCGGTGCCGCGTTGCGGTTCCTGGACCGCCACCGTGACGTTACGCCCCTTGAGCGCCGCCTCGACTTGCTCACGTCCGTCGCCGACAACGACTACCCGCCGAATCGCCCCCAGATCGTCGACCGTGTCGAGCAAATGGAGCAGCATGGGATGGCCGGCGACCTTGTGCAGCACCTTGTGCAGCTTAGACCGCATCCGCGTTCCTTTGCCGGCGGCAAGGATCACGACCGAGAAGGGGGTGCTTAACGTCATCGCGGCGGCTCATCGCACGGGGCAACGCCAGTTTCCATAGGGCCAGTTTCCGTGGGACGACTCATCAAACAAAAAGGGCGCCGAATTTGGCCGGCGCCCTTGATGTCATGCGGCTGAAGACCTCAGGTCGGCTTCTTGGGCGCGGCCGGCCGTTTGCGCGCGGCGGCGCGGCGGCGCGGCTTGGCTGCGGCGCGCGGCTTGGCGGCGCCGGTCGATTTGGCTGCGGTCGAAGTTTTTGCGGCCGAACGCTTTGCTGGCGCACGCTTGGCCGGGGCCTTGCGCTTTGCGGCTGTCTTGCGCTTCGCCGGGGCTTTTCGCTTTGCGGGTGCGCTCTTGGCCGCGGCCGGCCTCGCCGAGGATGAGCTGTCATCGTTCCACTTACCCGACATCACACGCTGCGCCGCTTCGGCGACCGCTTCGGCGATCAGATTGCCGAGCTTCGATGCGCTGTTCATGACCTGTGACGCCGCGCTGCTCGCGCTGTCGGCGGCATCAAGGCCGGCGTCGCGGATTGCGCGGCGCGCCTTGGGGCTGGCTGCGATTGCTGCGGCGGCCGCGGTCAAACCGGCGGCAAGCATTTCGCGGCTCATCGCCGCCTTGGTCAATTTGTCGACCGTGGCATTGCCCGATGATTTACGCGTCGAGCTGGTCTTGGATTTGGGTTTGGCCATGAGCGCATCTCCTGTGCGTGTCGAACGACAGACGGTTCAGCCGTGCAACGGTTCCGTAATCGCTGGATAGCGAGAAATGTGGATGCGTAAAAGGGGCGGTCCCCGACGCGCATTCCGGGGGAATGCGTAAAAGGGGACCGTCGCGAACGACGATCCCCTTCGACATGGTCAGCGGCCGGAGGTTCCAACCCGGAAGACCTGTTGCAGCGCTAAGCGCGCATCTCCCGAATGTACTGAACCGACCCCTTAGCTGAACCATGAGACATCGGATCACCTCCTTTCGCTGCGTTGAAGCTGGGGTGAAGATGATTCGTATTCGGTAAATCTACAAGACTTGTAATGCAGATTATTTTCGGCAATCTTCGACAATTCGTGCTGGCTCGGGCCAAGCCGGAATAACCAGCACGTCCGCACCCGCACCCGATCCCAAAATCACGAACCGTCCGCGGCTAAACGCGATGGCGTCGAGCAATGGTTCGAAAGCAAGGACCTCAGCCGGCGCGGTGAGTGTGCGGGTCATCGATGACGTGACGATTGTGATCGGGCCCGGCGGCCGGTCGGGGCGCGAAATCCGCACGCGCCGCGCGACTAAGTCGCAGCGCAGTGTCAGCCGCGCGGGACTTCCCTGCACGCCGTAACTTGCTTCGCTCGATCCGGCAGAGAGGCGCAGCGTCCACGCACCCGATGCCAGCGGCATTCCACGATAAGCATCGACATTGGCCAGCGGCGCCTGCGCCATCGAGGCGCAAGGCAAAAGCGCAGCCCAGGCGAGAAGCACAAAAATGCGCATCGCTCAGTGGCCCAATTTGTCGACTTTAGCCTGCAAGGCGGCAAGCTCGGCGCGTAATTTGTCGACTTCGCTTGATGCTTCGGGCTTGGCGGCCGCCTTGGCCGCACCGGGCTTGAACGCTTTGCTGGCTTGCTCGAACATCGCCATGTTGCGCTTGGCAATGTCGGCCAGCATTGTCCCACCGAAGCTGTCGCGGATTGCGCTGTGGTTGGTCTGGAACGCGTCCATCGCCGATTCCAGGTACGACGGCACCATCCCCTGAATCGAATTGCCGTACAGACCGATCAATTGGCGGAGGAAATTGACCGGCAGCATGGTCGATCCGCGCGATTCCTCGTCGACGATAATCTGGGTCAAAACCTGGCGAGTGATGTCGTCGCCGGTCTTGGCATCGACGACTTCGAAATCGCGGCCTTCACGAATCATCGCAGCCAGCCGGTCCAAAGTGATGTAGGTCGAGCTCTCGGTGTCGTATAACCGCCGGTTGGCGTATTTCTTGATGGTGATCTTGGCCGACGACTTACCCATGACACGCTCTCCAAACCCGGGCGACGGTCTAGCACCGGCCAATGCCGCACTGCAACAAAGGCCCGCGCCGCGGCCGCTGCCGTTGTTCCTCGAGCTGGTGCGATTGAAGGCCAGGGACGACCCGCAATTGGCCCGAGCCGCGCTCGACGGCCTGGCCATTTATGCCACGGCCAAGCGCAGCGAAGCGAGCCCGCCGCGGCCGATCGCGGCGCAAATCGGCGGTGCGGCGCTGCGCGATTTTGGCGGAAGCGGCGCGCCGATCGTGCTCGTGCCCTCGCTGATCAACCCGCCCAATATCCTCGACCTCGATGAAGACGCCTCGCTCGCAGCATCGCTCGCCGAAAGCGGACGCCATATCCTGCTACTCGACTGGGGACCGGCCGCCGACCGCGACCTGTCGATTAGTGATCATGTCGAACAATTGTTGGTGCCACTCCTCGGTGCCTTGGGCGAAACGGTCGCGCTGGTCGGCTATTGCCTCGGCGGGACGATGGCGATTGCTGCCGCAAATCGGGCAAAAGTCGAGCGTGTGGCGACGCTCGCCGCGCCGTGGCGTTTCGTCGCCTATCCGGACTCGTCGCGCGCCGCGCTGGCCGATCTCTGGAACGGCGCCCACGCCGCCGCCGACGGCTTCGGTCGATTGCCGATGGAAGTGCTTCAAGCCGCGTTCTGGGCGCTCGATCCAGAACGGACCGTGGCCAAGTTCGCGCGCTTCGCCAAGCTCGACCCGGACAGCTCCGAGGCGCGGCGGTTCGTCACGCTCGAGGATTGGGCCAATGAAGGCGAACCCCTTCCCCTCCCCGCCGCGCGCGAGCTGATCGAGGACATGTTCGGCGCCGATCTCCCCGGGAGCGGACGCTGGATGGTCGGAGGACGCGCGATGAGCGACAAGCTCGACGTTCCCTCGCTGCATTTCACCGCCGCCGATGACCGCATCGCTCCTGCAGCGACTGTCCCTGCCGGTCCTAGTCAGGCGGTCCCGTCGGGTCATGTCGGGATGATCGTCGGTCGCAAGGCCAGCGAGACGCTCCATACGCCGCTTGCCCGCTGGCTTTGCGATTGAGCCGGCGCTAGAGGCGCCTGCGAACCTGAATCGCAAGGAATTTTCTATGACCGACGTCGTCATCACCGCCGCTCGCCGCACCCCCGTCGGCAGCTTCCTCGGCGCTTTCGCCACCACTCCCGCGCATGAGCTTGGCCGGGTGGCGATCGAGGCCGCGCTCGGCGACGCCGGGGTCGAGCCCGGCGAGGTCAGCGAAGTGATCCTCGGCCAGGTGTTGACCGCGGGCCAGGGCCAGAATCCGGCGCGCCAAGCGGCGATGGCCGCCGGCATCCCCAAGGAAGTCGCGGCCTGGGGTGTCCAGCAGGTGTGCGGTTCGGGCCTGCGCGCGGTGGCGGTCGCATCGCAATCGATCGCGCTTGGCGATGCCGCAATCGTCGTTGCCGGCGGCCAGGAAAATATGTCGATGTCGCCCCACGCCCAGGCGCTTCGTGCGGGCGCCAAGATGGGCGACGTCAGCCTGATCGACACGATGATCAAGGACGGCCTGATGGACGTCTATAACGGCTATCACATGGGCATCACTGCCGAGAATCTGGCCGAGCAATATCAGATCGGCCGGGAGGAGCAGGACGCCTTCTCGCTCCGTTCGCAAACGCTCGCCGCCGCCGCGCGCGATGCGGGGCGGTTCGACGCGGAAATCGCTCCCGTGACGATCAAGGGCCGCAAGGGCGACACAATCGTTTCGAAGGACGAATTTATCCGCGACGGCACCACCGCCGAAGCGCTCGCCGCCCTGCGCGCGGCGTTCAAGAAGGACGGCAGCGTCACCGCCGGCAATGCCAGCGGAATCAACGACGGCGCCGCGGCCTTGGTGCTGATGTCGGCCGACGAAGCCAAGCGCCGCGGCGCGACCGTGCTCGCCCGCGTCGCCAGCTGGGCCTCGGCCGGAGTCGACCCGTCGATCATGGGCATCGGCCCGGTGCCGTCGAGCCGTCGCGCGCTGGAAAAAGCCGGATGGGCGATCGCCGATCTCGACCTGATCGAAGCCAATGAGGCATTCGCGGCCCAGGCGCTTGCGGTCGGAAAGGAACTTGGCTGGGATGCCGAAAGGGTAAACGTCAACGGCGGCGCGATTGCCATCGGCCACCCCATAGGCGCTAGCGGAGCGCGCGTCCTGACCACTTTGCTCCACGAAATGGTCCGCCGCGACGCCAAGAAGGGCCTCGCGACCCTGTGCATCGGCGGCGGCATGGGCATTGCATTGTGCGTCGAGCGCTAGTTGCCCGGCTGCGCCAACGCCGCTAGACGAAACCTCACGCACCCATAGCTCAGCTGGATAGAGCGCTGCCCTCCGAAGGCAGAGGCCAGAGGTTCGAATCCTCTTGGGTGCGCCACCTCCTCAGCGCAGCAGGATGAACAGGCTGCCGAACAGACTCCCAAGCACGACCCAGAGAACCCAGGCATCCGTAAGCTTCCTCCAGCACAAGGTCACGGGCGCCCTCCTTCCACTCCTCCACCGAGCGCGACGTAGAGATCGACGGCGTTAGTCAATTGCTCGCGTCGGGTCGCCATCGCCAGTTGTTCAATGGCGAACAGCTCGCGCAGCGCGTCGAGCACCTCAAGGTAATTGGCGACGCCATTGATGTAGCGAAGCCTGGCAAGCTCAGCCCGGGCACGCTCGGCGGCCACTTCGCGCTCTTGCGATGCCAGGCGATCGGCCAGCCATTTGCGCCGGGCAAGTCCGTCTGAAACCTCATGAAACGCATTCTGGATGGCCCGTTCATAACCTGCGATGGCGATGCCGTGCCGGGCGACGGCGACATCGAGATTGCCTTTGTTGCGGCCACCATCGAAAATCGGAAGCACGGCATTGCCGCCGAAGCTCCAGTTAAAGGCATTGCCGGTGAATAGGGCGCTGAGCGCGGTGCTGGCATAACCTAGCGCCCCCGTCAGGCTGATCTGCGGGAAGAATGCGGCGCGGGCGGCGCCGATGTCGGCGTTAGACGCGCGCAACTGCTCCTCGGCTTGCAAAATGTCGGGGCGATTGGTCAGCAACTCCGACGGCAGTCCGGGCGATATATTCTCGACGATACCCTGTGAAACGAGCGGCAACGGCGCGGGCAACTGTCCAACCACCGGCCCACCAACGAGAAATTCCAGTTCGCTGCGTGTTTCAGCGCGCTGAAGCTCGAGATCGGCCAGCTCGGTCTGCGCCTGGGTCAGCAAGGTCTCGATCGCGCGATAATCGAGCGCTGACGTCACGCCTGCCTCGAACCTCTGCTTGCCGATATCGAGCGCTCGGACGCGGCTCTTCACCGTGTCATTGGCCAAAGCGATGCGGTCATCGAGCTCGCGCTCGATCAAATAAGCGTCGGCAACGTCGGCGATCAGCCCGATCTGGAAGGAACGCTGGGCGTGGATCGTTGACAGGTAACTCGCCCGCGCGGATTCGGTCAGACTGCGTACGCGGCCCCAGAAATCCAGTTCGAAGGAGGCGACGCTCGCACCCACCTCGAAGCGGTTGCTGACGATGGGAGGAAACCCGTTTTCGGCTGGGGTTCGCGAGCGGTTGGCGCTGGCAGTAGCATCGACGTTGGGCACCTGATCGGCGCGCCGGATGCGATACTGGCCGCGGGCCTCGGCGATCCTGAGCACGGCCGTGCGCAAGTCGCGGTTGTTCTGGAGCGCGGTGGCGATGAGCAGTTGCAATCGCGGATCTCTGAAAAAACCGCGCCACTCGACATCCGCCGCGCGCGGGCCCGCACCGGCGGCCCCTGCATAAGCCGGATACTGCGGCGCGGTCGGCAGGCCCGGCTGAACATATTTAGGCTGCATCGAGCAGCCGGCGAGGAGCAAGGCCGCGAGGGCCGCCGTGCGATTAGGCATTGGCGAGCCCCTCGGTTGGCTTTTGCGCTCTTCGTTCGGCCCGTCTGTCGAGGAAAGTGCGGATGACAACGAAGAACAACGGAATGAAGAACAGGCCGAGGCCCGTGGCAGTGATCATGCCGCCCATCACGCCGGTGCCGATCGCGCGGCGGCCCGCGGCGCCCGCGCCGCTGCTGATCACCAGGGGCAGCACGCCGAGGATGAAGGCGAAGCTGGTCATCAGGATCGGCCGGAACCGCAGCCGCACCGCTTCCATCGTCGCGTCGACCACGCTCATCCCGTCGTCATGCAGGTCCTTGGCATATTCGACGATCAGGATGGCGTTTTTGGCGCTGAGGCCGATGATCGTGATGATGCCGATGTTGAAATAAACGTCCATCGACATGCCGCGCAGCATGCCGAACAGCAAAGCGCCCAGCGTTCCTAAGGGCACGACGAGCAAAACCGCGACCGGGATTGACCAACTTTCGTATAGCGCGGCGAGCAATAGAAAGACGGCCAGGAGCGAAAGGCCGAGCAGCAGCGGCACCTGGCCGGCGCCTTGTTGCTCTTCATACGACAATGCGGTCCATTCGAAGCCGATGCCGGGCGGAAGCTGGCCGACCAGCCGCGCCATTTCCTTCATCGCGTCGCCGGTGGCCTTCCCCGGCGCCGCGTTGCCTCCGATCGACATCGACGGGAAGCCGTTATAGCGCTGAAGTTGAGGCGGACCGGCGGTCCATTGCGCGGTCGTGAAAGCCGAGAATTGGACCATCTCACCGGTCGCATTGGGCACCTGCAGGCGGAGAATATCCTCGGGCGTCATGCGCTCCGCGGCATCCGCCTGAAGCACCACGCGCAGCACCCGGCCTTCCCGCGAAAAATCGTTGGCGTAAGCCGAGCCAAAGGCGATTGAGAGGGTGTTGTTGATGTCAGCGATGCTAAGGCCCAGCGCACGTGCCTTGATCCGGTCGACGGTCACGCGAAGTTGCGGGCCTTCCTCGAGTCCTTCCGGATGCACCCCAGTCACAATCTTACTTTGCGCTGCGAGGCCGAGCAGTTGGTTGCGCGCGTCAAGCAGCTTTTGATAGCCCAGCCCGGTGCGGTCCTGCAGACGGAGGCTGAAACCGCTGGACGTGCCCAGCTCCGGAATGGGTGACGGGCTCAGCGAGAAAATCATCGCGTTCTTGGAACCGCCAAGCGCACCCATCGACTTTCCAGCTAGCGTCGACGCGCTATTCGCAGCGCCGCGCCGCTCGTCCCACGGCTTCAGGGGCACAAAGATGATCGCAGCATTCTGGCCGCTTCCAAAAAAGCTGAAGCCGAGCACCGAAATTACTTCCTGGACCTGCGGCTGGGCCATGAAGAAATCCTCGGCCTCTCCGACGGCCAGCAGGGTGCGCTCTTGTGTGGCACCCGAAGGGGCTTGGACGACGGTGATGATGTAGCCCTGATCCTCGTCAGGAAGAAACGACGTGGCGACCGACATGTAAATCAGGCCAACGAGCACGACGAAGGCCGCATAGGCAGCCGCTCCGTACCTGCGGTGCGCCACGACTGTCGCCACCCCGCCCTCATAGCGGTCTCTCGTGCGCGCGAAACCGCGGTTGAAGCGAGCGAACAAACCGTTGCCCTCGACGGTGTGGCTCGAACGGCGCAACAGCGTAGCGCACAAGGCTGGCGTCAAGGTCAGCGCCATCAGCGCCGAGAAGGCCATCGCGAAGGCCAGAGTGACCGAGAATTGACGATAGATCGCACCGGTCGAACCCGGGAAGAACGCCATCGGCACGAACACCGCGATCAGCACCAAAGTAATCGCGATGATCGGGCTGATGATCTGCCCCATCGCCTTGCGCGTCGCTTCTTTCGGCGGAAGTCCCTCCTCTGCCATGATCCGCTCGACGTTTTCGATCACGACAATCGCATCGTCGACCAGGATGCCGATCGACAGCACCATGCCGAACAGGGTCAGCACGTTGATCGAGTAACCGAGGAAATAGAGCCCGAGGCTCGCGCCCAAAAGCGCCACCGGGACGACGATGGTCGGAATGATCGTCGAGCGGAAGTTTTGCAAGAACACGAACATAACGACGAACACCAGCGCCATCGCCTCGACCAGCGTCTTCAGCACCTCCTGGATCGAGATCGAAATGAAGGTGGTCGTGTCGTAGGGGATCGAATAGCTCACCCCAGGCGGGAAAAAGGCTTTGAGCGCTTGCATCCGCTGCTTGACACCGTCGCCAGCGGCAAGCGCATTGGCGCCGGTCGCGAGTTGCACGGCCATGCCCGCCATGGGCTTTTTGTCGAGACGCGTGGTGAAGTCGTAATTGCCCGCGCCAAGCTCGACTTTGGCGACGTCAGCGAGTCGCACCGTCGACCCGTCGCTATTGGTGCGCAGGATGATCTCGCCAAACTGCTCGGGAGATGCATAGCGGCCTTGCGTGACCACGGTGGCGTTGAGCTGTTGCCCCGGAGTTGACGGCAGCGCGCCGATCTGGCCGCCGGGCGTCTGACTGTTCTGCTCCTGAACCGCGGTCAGCGCCTGGGTCGCGGACATGTTGTAACCGGCCAATTTCTCCGGATCGAGCCAGATGCGCATGGCGTATTCGGAACCGAACAGGGTGACGTCGCCGACGCCTGGCACCCGCTTCAGATCGTCGATTATCCGGGTGCTGGCGTAGTTGCCGAGATCGAGCGCGCTTTGCGAACCGTCAGGCGATGTCAGAGCGATGATCAGCAGAAAGTTGAAATTGGCTTCGGTGACCGTAATGCCTTGGCGCCGCACCTCCTCGGGCAAGCGCGGCTCGACGCGGCTCAGCCGGTTTTGGACATCGACCTGCGCAAGATCGACATTGGTCCCGGACTCGAACGTAACAGTGATCGACGCCGAGCCGTTGGCCGACGACGATGAGCTCATATAGAGGAAATGATCGACACCGTTCATCTCCCGCTCGATGATCGACGTGACGCTTTCTTCCACCGTTGCGGCATCGGCGCCCGGATAGACGACGTTGATCGAAATCGATGGCGGCGCGATCGACGGATATTGCTCGACCGGCAGCGTGCGCACCGCCAGCAGCCCGGCGAGCGAAATGGTCAGCGCAATCACCCAAGCGAAGATCGGGCGATCAATGAAGAAATTAGCGAGCACTCGCTCCGCCTCCGGCAGCAGGCGGAGCCGCGGGGCGCGTCTTCGCCGGCTTCACCCCGGCTACGACTGGCTTGACCTTGGCACCCGGCTGAACCTTCTGGAGGCCGTCGACGATCACCTTGTCGCCGAACTTGAGCCCATCGGTGATGACCCACAGGCCATTGGATAGCGGACCCAATTTGACCGGCCGCGGCGAGGGCACGTTGCCGGCACCAAGCACCATCACGCTGGCGCCGGTCGTGGAGAGCTGGACCGCCCGCTGCGGCACCGCGATCCCGCCCGGGTTGGTGCCCGCCTCGATCCGAACGCGGACGAATTGCCCGGGCAGCAACAGCCGCTGCGGGTTGGGAAAGGTCGCGCGAAGGCTGACGCCCCCGGTTGTCGGATCGACCGACTGGTCGCGGAAGTTGAGCGTTCCAGTCATCCCGTAGTCGCTGCCGTCCTCGAGCAGTAGCCGAACCGTCTGGGCGAGGCCGCCCACCGATTGCCGCCGAAGCGCGAGCAATTCCTCGCTCGACTGCGAAAAATTGACATAAATCGGGTCAAGCTGCTCGATCTTGGTCAGCAGAGTCCCATCGGCTTCCTTGGCCAGCGCGCCCTCGGTCACTTCGGCGCGACCGACCCGGCCGGAGATAGGCGCGGTCACGGTCGAATAGCCGAGCGTCAGCTGCGCCTGGCGGATCTGCGCACGCGCCGACCGGACATCGGCCCGCGCCTGCTCCAGCTGGGCGAGCGCCGCGTCATTTTCCTGCTTGCTGACGGCGTCGGCTGCGACCAACGGACGAAAGCGCGTCACCACGCGCTGGGAATTGACCTCGTCGGCCTGCGCGCGCTTGAGCGCGGCGATCTGCACATCGAGGCTCGCCCGAAGCGGCCGCGAGTCGATCCGGAACAAGGGCGTTCCGCGCCCGACGTCGGACCCCTCGACGTAGAGCCGCCGTTCGACGATCCCGTCGACCCGAGCGCGGACTTCGGCGGTGCGCACCGCAGCGACTCGGCCCGGCAATTCGACGACATTGACCACGGACGTTGGCGTGATTGTAATGACACCCACCTCGGCGGGCGGCATCTCTGGCGGCTTCTCGGACGAGCACGCAGCCAGCACGAACACCAAGGTCCCGACCAACGCGGGCAAAATGGACGCTGTCGACCAACGGCTGCGTGGCGTCATTTTGCTTCCCCTTGGCGCCATGAGTCTGGTCAGGCGTAGCTCAATCGCGTAATGTAGCTTACACTACAGGTCAAATGCATTTCTGGGACGCGGTACGCGATGATGATTCTTGGCTGCGGCCAGCGCGAGAAAAAACGCGAGATTCGCCGCGAGGCGATAATGGCAGCGGCGTATGATTTGTTCCTTGAAAAGGGTTATGAGGCAGCCACGCTAAGCGACATCGTTGGTCGTTCCGGCGGTTCGCTCGCGACTCTCTATGAAATGTTCGAAGGCAAGCCGGGCCTCCTCCGCGCCCTGGTGGGTGACCGTTGTTCCCAGATCAGCGAAGCGATCGACCGCGCAATTTCCTCGCACAAACCGCCGCGCGAGGCCCTGCGCGAAATCGCCGAATATATGTTCGACAAGATCATCGACCCCAAGGCCATCGCTCTGTTCAAGGCCGCGATTGCTCAGCCCGAGCTGGGGCGCAAACTTTACGAGGCCGGACCGGCGAATGGGCAGGCGATGTTAGCGGACTACCTGGCGCACCAATCCGGGGAGGGCACGCTCAGCATCGACGATCCCGTGTTCGCCGCGCAGCTGTTTTTCCAAATGATGTTCGGCCATTTCCACCAGATGCTGCTGTTCGGCCTGCCGGTATCCTTGAGCAAAGCCGACAAGGCTCGACATATCGACACCGTCATGGCCGCCTTCTTCAAAATCTATGGCCCCTCGCCCGCCAAAGGAGCCCGCCGATGACGGACTATATTCCGCCAAAAATCTGGACCTGGAACAAGGACAATGGCGGCAAGTTCGCCAACATCAACCGGCCCATCGCCGGGCCGACGCATCAGCGTGAATTGCCCGTCGGCCGCCATCCCCTTCAGCTCTATTCGCTTGGGACGCCCAACGGCGTCAAAGTCACGATTATGCTCGAGGAATTGCTCGCGCTCGGCCTTGAGGGAGCCGAATATGACGCCTGGCTGATCGACATCAACGCGGGCGACCAGTTCGGCAGCGGCTTCGTCGAGGTCAATCCCAACTCGAAGATCCCGGCCCTGCTCGACCGCAGCGCCGATCCATCGATCCGCGTCTTCGAATCCGGTGCGATCCTGCTTTACCTCGCCGAGAAATTCGGCGCATTCCTGCCGACCGAAGCGCGCGCCCGTGCCGAATGCCTTTCGTGGCTGTTCTGGCAGGTCGGCAGCGCGCCATTCCTCGGTGGCGGTTTCGGCCATTTCTATGCCTATGCGCCGACCAAGATCGAATATGCCATCGACCGCTACGCGATGGAGGTGAAGCGCCAGCTCGACGTCCTCGACCAGCGTCTGGCAGTAAGCGAGTATCTGGCCGGTGACGAATATACGATCGCCGATATCGCGAACTGGCCATGGTACGGAGCGCTCGCCAAGGGTCTAGCTTACGACTCAGGCGAGTTCCTCCAGGTGCAGGTTTATCGCAACCTCCAGCGCTGGACCGAAACCATCGCCGCCCGTCCCGCCGTCCAGCGCGGACGGATGGTCAACCGCACCAGCGGCGAGCCCTCCAGCCAGCTGCGCGAGCGACACGACGCGAGCGATTTCCTGACCCGGACGCAGGATAAGCTGGAGCCTGCCGACTAAACTTCTTGGGTCCGCGGGCATTCTGTGGCTTGATTGGCACCTGCGCTCCAATCGAAGGAAGCTCAAAATGGCGAAGATCGTTTGTGTCCTTTACGACGACCCGATCGATGGGATGCCCAAATCCTATCCCCGCGACTCTCTGCCCAAAGTCGAAAGCTATCCCGATGGCAGCACCCTTCCGACTCCACATGACATCGACTTCACGCCCGGCGAATTGCTCGGCTGCGTGTCGGGCGAGCTGGGGCTTCGCAATTACCTCGAAAGCGCGGGCCACACGCTCGTCGTGACATCCGACAAGGATGGACCCGACAGCGTCTTCGAACGCGAGCTCGTCGATGCCGACGTCGTCATCTCGCAACCATTCTGGCCGGCTTATTTGACCACCGAACGCTTCGCCAAGGCGAAGAACTTAAAGCTAGCACTGACCGCCGGGATCGGCTCCGACCATGTCGACCTTCAAGCTGCGATTGAGCGCGGCGTCACGGTCGCCGAGGTGACTTATTGCAACTCGATCAGCGTCGCCGAGCATGTCGTGATGATGATTCTCGCCCTGGTGCGCAATTACCTCCCGTCACACGATTGGGTGCGCAAGGGCGGCTGGAACATCGCCGATTGTGCCGCGCGCTCCTACGATGTCGAAGGCATGCACGTCGGTACCGTCGCCGCCGGGCGGATCGGCAGCGCGGTTCTGCGTCGCCTCAAGCCATTCGACATGCACCTGCATTATTTCGACCGCCACCGGCTGCCCGAAGCGGTCGAGAAAGAGCTCGGCGTCACTTGGCACGACAGTGTCGAAGATATGATCGCAGTGTGCGATGTCGTCACAATCAATTGCCCGCTTCACCCTGAAACGGAGAATCTGTTCGACGCCGCGATGATCGCGAAGATGAAGCGGGGCGCCTATCTGGTGAACACCGCGCGCGGCAAGATTGTCGACCGCGACGCGATCGTCGCTGCGCTCGAAAGCGGTCAGCTCGCCGGTTACGCCGGCGACGTGTGGTTCCCGCAGCCGGCGCCGCGCGACCATCCGTGGCGGACCATGCCGCACCACGGCATGACCCCGCACATTTCGGGGACCAGCCTTTCGGCACAGGCGCGCTACGCCGCCGGCACGCGTGAAATCCTCGAATGTTTCCTCGAGGGTCGGCCGATCCGCGACGAATATCTGATCGTCCAGGGCGGCCATCTCGCCGGCACTGGCGCGCACAGCTACAGCCCGGGCGACGCCACCGACGGGTCGCAGGAAGCGGAGCGCTTCAAGGTTACGACTTAGAGGCGATCTGCGCGGCGATGCAGTCGACTCGCCCGAGCGGCGCAGGCGCATTCGCCACGAGCGTGATCCGCGGCGTCAGCCTGGCCAATGCGCGGACATAGGCATCGGTAAACACCGGCGCGCAGGCGCGATTGAGGTGCGACCATTCCGGCATGGTTAGGTTCTGAGCCTGCGGCGGAAGGTCGTCGTTATGGACTCCGACTGCGCCGGTCGCGCGCAACAGCGCGTCCCAGCCCTTGACCTTGGGCACCTGTGCTTCCTCGTTGACTCTCAAATGTACGTCGGATGGCGGCCGGACGAACACCACCTCGCCGCCGCGCGCGCGAATTGTCGCGACTGCCTTGACCGCCTTGGCTATCCCGCCCGCAATCATCTGCGGCGTAAACGGATAGTCTTCCTTGAAACCCTTCCACGCATAACGCGCGTGGGCCTGCACCAGCGGATTGGTTTCGACCTGCGACCACATATGGGTCTCGCGCCGCTCGCCGACCTCCTGCACTTTCCACACGTCGTCGTAAGGCCCGTCGAGTCCGCGGCGATAGTTGGGGTCGAGCCGCGCGGCGACCACGCTCAGCCGGTGATTGCTGTCGAGATAGGCGAGCCGCCGCTGCAGGAAGTGATCGATCTGGGCCGAGGCGCGCTTGGCCGGCGATTCATATTGCGCGCGCTTGTGAATGTAGCCGCCGTAGCCGTCGAACGGCTGGAAGAACATCGTGTCCGACAGGCCGACGATCAGCAGCCCCTTGAAGTCGGGGTTGGCGGCGACGTCCTGAAGCAGGGTCAGCGCGCTGGTCCCGTGGATCGCCAGCTGGATCGGGCGGACACCGGTCAATTGCTCGAACCGGTTGAGATCGGTGTCGAACAGGATTCGCGAATCGCCGACGATCGCCACCGGTGCACCGGCCGATAGTGCGCGCTCATTGGCCCAGTCGGTCTCGCTATTGTCGAGATCGCCGGCGCGAAGCCCGATCCGCCGCGCATTCCATTCGAGCAAAGATGTGCCGATCAGAAGTGTCACTGCGACGGCGAACGCAAGCTTGCCCCACGGCTGTTTGGGGATGTCGCGGGTCGGCACCGGCTGCGCCTCGCCCGGCCGGTCGGACGCGGTCAGCCGCAGCCCCGCGGGCAGCGCGCCTTCGTGGTGCAGAACGCCGCGTTCCTCAGAACTGGAAGTAGATGAAGGCACTGCCCGTCCCCTGTTCCGCAACGATGGCCAGCGCCATCACCGACCACACCACGCCGACGATCCACGCCGGCGTTCGCTCGACCACCAGTTCCAATGTCTTGTCGCGCATCACCCAATGCGTCGTGACGATCCCGGCGACGATGACCATCGCGTAGATCATCGGCAGCGCCGCGATCATCGCGATCGGCTTGACCGCCATGCCGCCCATCGACCGCAGGATATTCGACGCGACGGTGAAATCCTTGGCCCGGAAGAATACCCAGGTGACGTTGATCAGCAGGAAAGTCAGCGCGCCGATCCCCGCGACTAGCGCCGGACCCGGGACAAATCCTGCGAAGCGCGCCTTGATCAGACGCTCGACCGCCAAATAGGTGCCATGCAGCCCACCCCAGGCGACGAACGTCCAGTTGGCGCCGTGCCACAGCCCGCCGAGCAGCATCGTCCCCATCAGCGCCATGTAAGTGCGCCCCTCGCCATGGCGGTTGCCGCCCAAGGGGATGTAGAGATAATCGCGCAGCCAGGACGACAAAGTGATGTGCCATCGCCGCCAGAAATCGGAGAAACCCACGGCGGCATAAGGGAAGCGGAAATTGTCGGGCATGGCGAAGCCGAGGCACAAGGCGACCCCGATCGCGGTGGTCGAATAACCGGCGAAATCACAGAAAATCTGCCCGGCAAACGCGAAGGTCGCGACCCACGCGTCGAGCGCCATGGGAACGCCTTTGTGCGCGTCATAGACTTTCTCCGCCACCGGCCCGAGGAAGCCGTCGGCGAGCACCACTTTCTGAAACAGTCCGAGCGTGATCAGCGCCAGCCCGAATAGCAGCATCGATTTGTTGGCGCGCTTGGGCTGCTCGAATTGCGGGACCAGCTCGGTCGGCCGCATGATCGGGCCCGCGACGAGGTGCGGGAAGAAGGTCACGAACAAAGCATAATCGAGGAAGCTCTTGGCCGGCTTCGCGCGGCGCAGATAGACGTCGAGCGTGTAGCTCAAGGTCGCAAAGGTGTAGAAACTGATCCCGACCGGAAGCACGATCGCAAATTGCGCGGGCTGGTAGTGGATGCCGATCGAACCGGCCAGGAGGATGAAATTGTCGAGCAGGAACTGGCCATATTTGAAGAAGCCCAGCATCCCCAGATTGGCGACGAGCGAGGCAAGCATCCACGCCCGCCGGGTTAGTGGTCGCTCCGATTTGACCATCGCCTGCGCCGCCCACCAGTCGACGACGGTCGAAATCCACAGCAGGATCACGAACGGCGGATTCCACGCGGCGTAGAAAATGTAACTGGCGACCAGCAGGAACAGCTTGCGGCTCCGCCACGCCAGCGGCAGCTGCCACACGCCGAGCACGATCGCGAAAAATACGACGAAAGTCAGCGAATTGAAGATCATCGCGTGCGTAGCCCCCCGGCGAACTGCCTCAACGCACTGATCGCCACGCTTGGAAGCCGTGGGACGAGCGGCTTGTCCGTCATGGCGGGTGGATAGGCAAGATCAAATCCGCTGCTAAACCTCAAGACGTGACCGACGCCGCGCCGAGCTTTGCTGAGGCCAACCGCACCTGGGCGCGGATCGCCTTGCTGTCGTTCGGCGGGCCTGCGGCGCAAATCGCGCTGATGCACCGCGTGCTCGTCGACGAAAAACAGTGGATCGACGAGCAGCGTTTCCTTCACGCGCTCAATTTCTGCACATTGCTGCCCGGCCCGGAAGCGCAGCAGCTCGCGACCTATATCGGCTGGCTGCTCCACGGGATACGCGGCGGCCTGATCGCCGGCCTGCTGTTCATCCTCCCCGGGGTTATCGCGATCATGGGCTTGAGCTGGCTCTATGTGCTGACCGGCAATGTCGGCGCGGTCGCAGGGCTGTTGTTCGGGTTGAAGGCGGCGGTCCTCGCGATCGTCCTCCACGCGGTGCAGCGGATCGCCGCGCGCGCGTTCAAGAGCAATTGGCAGCGCGTCCTCGCCCTCACCGCTTTCCTCCTCCTGTTCTTCCTCGCCGCGCCCTTCCCGTTGGTCGTGCTCGGCGCCGGCGTGATCGGCTGGTGGATGTCGCGCGGCACTCCCGCTGCGTCAGTCACCCCAACCGAACGAGTCGGTTGGGGCCAAACCCTCAACGCCGCGCTGCCCTGGGCGGCCATCTGGCTGATCCCGATCGGCGCATTGGTGTTTTTCCTCGGACCGGGCAACGTGTTCAGCCAGATCGCGACCTTCTTTTCGACCGCGGCGATGGTCACCTTCGGCGGGGCATATGCCGTGCTGGCCTATGTCGGGCAGCAGGCGGTCGAACATTATGGCTGGCTCAAGCCCGGCGAGATGCTCGACGGCCTCGGTCTCGCAGAAACCACGCCGGGTCCGCTGATCATGGTCCTCCAGTTCGTCGGCTTCCTCGCGGCTTATCGCGATCCGGGGATGCTCAATCCGTTGCTGGCGGGGACGATCGGCGGGCTGATCGCAACCTTCGTCACCTTCGCGCCCTGCTTCCTGTGGATCTTCGCCGGCGCGCCGCATGTCGAGCGGCTGCGCGGCAACCCCCGCCTGTCGGGCGCGCTGGCCGGAATCACCGCCGCCACGGTCGGTGTGATTGCAAGCCTTGCTTTATGGTTCGCGGTCCACGCCGTTTTCACGCGTGCAGTCCGCATCGACCAGGGACCGCTCAATTTCGACTGGCCGATTCTCGCGAGCATCAACCCGTGGGCGGCGCTGTTGGCCCTCGCAGCGGCAGTCGCGATCTTCCGCTTCAAGCTCGGCATCGCCACGACCATCCTAGGCGCGGCGGCGGTCGGCGTCATGCTGCACTATGCGGGACTGGTCGCCTAAGCGGCCGGCCAGCTGGCCTAAAGGCCTGATCCCCCAGATCAGGCCGTCGGCCAGCTCTCGAGGATCTCGATGAAGCGCGATAGCCAGGCATTGGTCTGGTGGCCGTCGACGACCCGGTGGTCGATTGTCAGCGTGACATAGGCCATCGGCAAAATGACGATCGCGTCGTCGCCATCGACCTCGCGCACCACGACTCGTTTTTGCAATTTGCCGACGCCGAGGATCGCAGCCTGTCCGGCGTGCAGGATGATCGGCGAAGCAAGTAGGCTGCCCGACACGCCGTGGTTGGAAATGGTGAAGCTGCCACCCGAGACGTCGGCGGCGGTCAATTTGCCGTCGCGGGCGCGGCTCGTGAGGTCGTCTAGCGCGGCGCCGATCGCCTCCAGGCTAAGCGATCCCGCATCCTTGACCACCGGGACGACCAGTCCCTTTTCGCCCAGCGCGGTGCCGACTCCGACATTGACCGTCGGGGAAACCGCAATGCGGTCTTCCTCCCACCGTCCGTTGATCGCCGGCGCCACAGCCATCGCCTCGGCGGCGGCCTTGATCAGATAAGCGGTGTAGCTGAGCTTGGTGCCGTTCGCGGCAAGCGCCGCCTTGTGCGCCGCGATGGCCGAGAAATCCGCCTCGAACAATGCGGTGACATGCGGCGCCTCGCTGACCGCACGGACCATATTCTCCGCGATCTTTAGGCGCATCCGGTCGTGCGGAATGTCGCCCGGAGCGAATTGGCGCGGCTGCGCGGTGGCTGGGGCACCAACCTGCACCACGGTTGCGGCCGCGACCGCGGCGTCGACATCATCGCGCGTAATCCGCCCGCCGCGCCCTGTGCCGGTAAGCCGTGCGGGATCGATCCCATGCTGGAGGATTGCGCGCTTCACCGAAGGGGACAGGCGCAACTCGATGTCCCCGTTCGTCCCGAGCGAAGTCGAGGGACGTTCTCGCGGGATTGGACGTGTCTCGACTTCGCTCGACACCAACGGAACTTGGGTTTCAGCAGAAATCCGCCCAAGCACGGCCCCCGGCACCGCCTCAGCATCGGTATCGAGCACAATCTCGCTAAGCACCCCCGCCGCCGGCGCAGGCACCTCCTGCGTGACCTTGTCGGTCTCAAGCTCGACCAACGGATCGTTGACCGCGACGCTATCCCCGACCCGCTTCAGCCACGCACGCACCACCGCTTTGGTGCCCTCCTGCTCATCGGGAACGCGCACTTCGATCATCTAAAACCCCACCAGCCGGTCGACTTCGGCGCGGATTCGCTCGACCGACGGCACCGCCGCCTCGAGCAAGGAGGGATGATGCGGGCTCGGAATATCCGGCATCGTCACCCGCGCCACGGGCGCGTCCAGATCGAGAAACGCTTCGTCGGCGACCACCGCTGCAATCTCCGCGCCGAATCCCCCGGTGCGCAGATCCTCATGGACGATCAGGCAGCGCCGCGTCCGCCGCACGCTGTCCAGCACCATTTCGCGATCCCACGGCATCAAGGTGCGCAGGTCGATCACGTCGGCCGAAACGCCCTCGGCCGCAGCCTCGCAACGCGGAACCATCGCGCCCCAGGTGACGATTGTGATGTCGTCACCCTCGCGCGTTTTCTTCGCCCGCCCGAACGGGAGGACGAACGCATCACCCGGCCACGGCCGCCGCGCCCAGCTGTCATCGAGCATCGCGCGGTGCTCGAAGAAGATCACCGGATCGTGGCCCCGCAAGCTCGCCCGAAGCAGCCCCACAGCATCCTCCGCATTCGACGGCACCGCGACCTTCCATCCCGGGCTGTGAACGAACTGCACTTCGTTGGTCTGGCTGTGCCATGGATCGCCGCATTTGAAGAAACCACCGGGGATGCGCAGCACCATCGGCGCAGCGAAGCGATTGTGCGTGCGCCAGCGCATCGTCCCGCAATCGTTGATTTGCTCGGTCGCCGGCTCGGCATATTTGCGGAACTGGATTTCGGGCACAGGCATCAGCCCGGCCAATGCCATCCCGACCGCGCGGCCGATGATCCCTTCCTCGTTGAGGCTGGTGTCGAACACCCGCGCGACGCCATATTTGTCCTGCAGGCCGAGCGTCACTGCATGGACCCCGCCCTTCGGCCCGACATCCTCGCCGAACACCAATACGCGCGGGTTGGCCGCCAATTCCTGGTCGAGCACCCGGCGGATCGCGGTGACCATGTTGATCCGCTGACCCTCGGGCGCGGGCTGGTCGGTGGTTGGAGCATCGAGGCCGGCGCGGCCGCCGATCCCCTGCAGCTCGCCTTCGAAAAAAACGTGGCGGGCGACATCCTCGGGCAATGACACCGGGCGCGCCTCCGCCTCGGCGCGCGCCGCTTCGACCTCGCCCGCGACCGCCTCATCGATCGCGCTCCAGTCGTTGATCCCGCGGGCGGCACAAAAGGCTTCCAGTTTCGGCAATGGATCGCGCGCCCATTCGGCGGCGACCACGGCCTCGCTCTTGTAGGTCTGGGTGTCCTGGAAGCTGTGGCCCTCCAGCCGCGGCACCGTCAGCCGCAACAGGGCCGGTCCCTTGCGGCCACGGACATGCGCGACCGCCTGGTCGATCAATCGCGCCGCTTCGGCGGGCTCGGTGCCGTCGCCCGAAAAGATCGTCAGCCCGCTAAAGCTTGCAAGGTTCGCAGCAATGTCGCCGCCAGGTGTCTGAAAAGACGAAGGAACCGAAATGCCGTAGCCATTATCCTCGACATAAAATAGCAGCGGCAAAGATTGCGTGGTGGCAATTGTTAGCGCGGCCCAAAATCCACCAGTTGCGCAGCTCGCGTCGCCGCCAAGTACCAAGGCAATGGCATCGCTGGGGCCCTCGTTCAACACTTCGGCCTTGTAGGTGATCGCCTGCGCCCAGCCCGCCGCCGGGGCATATTGGGCGCCAACCCCGCCGCACATCGGCAGCGCATGCGCCCCGCCCGGATTGGGATAATTGAACACCGCGCCGATATCGCGCCCGTCGGAATAGCCGCCCGCGCGACCCATTCCCGATCCGAGCGCGTCCGCCAGCGGCACGCCCAAAGCGAGCAGCAACGGCCGCGAGCGGTAATAACCGCATGCCGCGTCGCCATCCTTGAGGTGCAGCCCGAGCAACACCTGCGCCATATCATGGCCGCGCGCCGAAAATTGGTAGAGAATCCTCTTTTCGGGAACGAGCCGATTTTCCTCGAGGTCATCGAGCGCCCGGCTGGTCAGCACGAGCCGCGCAACCGTCCGCCAATCCACATCCGCGGCCGCGCGCGCTGGCTGCCTGTCAGCCACCAATCGCCTCGACGATCGCCGCGACGAAATCGTCGATCCGGTCGTCGGCCATCCCGATCACGTTGAAGCGGCCGCTGTCGGCCATGTAGATCGCGTGATCCTCGCGCAATTTGAGCACCTTCTCGACCGTCAGCGGCAGCATCGAGAACATGCCATACTGTTCGGCGATGAAGGCGAGGCGCGGGTCGGCAGCGGCGATACGGCCGCGGACATAGGCAATCCGCTCACGCATCGTGTCGAGCTCGGCGCGCCAGTCGGCTGTCAAAACCTCGTCTTCCAGCACGATGCGGATCGCGGCGGCGCCATGATCGGGCGGCATCGACCACATTTCCCGCGCCATCTGCAGCACATGGCCCATCGCGTTGGCGGTCGCCTCGCGGCTCGCGGTTTTGATGAACAAAGCCCCGACGCGGTCGCGATAGACCCCGAAACTCTTGTCGCAACTTTGCGCGACCAGCACTTCGTCGCACGCGCTCAAGATGCCGCGGAGCCCCGCCGCATCCTCGTCTAGTCCACGGCCCAGGCCCTGGTAGGCGATGTCGACGAACGGCAGCAGCCCGCGCCGCGCCACCACCCGCGTAACTTCGGCCCATTGGCCGGCATCAAGGTCGGCCCCGGTCGGGTTGTGGCAGCAGCCGTGCAGCAAAACCACGTCGCCTGGACGCCCGCTCTCGATCGCGGCCATCATCGCGTCGAAGCGGATCTGGCGATTGTCCCGGTCGTAATAGGGATATTCGACCGGCTCGAGCCCAACGCCATGGATGATCGGCTGATGGTTGGGCCAGGTCGGCGTTCCGAGAATGACGCGCGCCTCCGGATTGGCCGCACAGACCAATTGGAAGCCGAGCCTCAGCGCGCCGCAACCCCCCGGGGTCTGCAATCCGGATATGCGTTCGTCCCGCGCATGCTCGCCCAGCACGATCGGCCGCAGCAGTTCGGCAAAGCGGATGTCGCCCCTGTTGCCCAGATAGCCCTTGCTGTCCTGCGTTTCCCACAAGCGCTTTTCGGCCGCCTTGACCGCGCGCAAGATCGGCGTGCGGCCGATGCTGTCACGATAGACGCCGACACCGACGTCGATCTTTTCGGGGCGCTTGTCGGCGTTGGCGAGGCCGATCAATTTGAGCAGCGAGTCGCTCTGGACCGGCGGCAGATCGGCGATCCCCTTGGCGGCGGTGATTTGGGTGTCGCTCAGCATAGGGCCGCGCTTAGCGCCAAACCCGCGCCCGCGCAAAAGGGCTTGTCCTCGCGAAAGCGGGGATCAGCCGTCATAATCCACCGCCACGCCGTCACCGACCGGGACCGACTGGCACGTCAGCACATAGCCCGCGGCGACCTCCTCGTCGGTCAGGCCGTAACGCGCCGCCATTTCGACCTTCCCTTTGGTGACCTTGGCGCGGCAGGTCGCGCACACCCCGGCCTTGCACGCGAACGGCGCGGGCAGCCCGGCATTCCGCGCGCTGTCCAGGATATTGCCGGCGTTATGATCGAATTCGACGCGGCGGGTGCGTCCGTCGATCGTCACCGAAATCGTCACGCCCGCCGCCTGATCCTGCAGCTCGGCGATCTGCGCGGCAATCGCGGCCGATGGGCGGCCGGCGGTAAAGCGCTCGATGTGGATGCGATCCTTGTCCACGCCCTTATCGATCAGGGCGGCTTCGGCCGCGTCCATCATTGGGCCGGGGCCGCAGATGAACCAGCCGTCGACGCCTTTGGGATCGTCGACCAGTTCGTCGATCGCCGCGTTGCAAGTCTTGCGGTCGAGCATGCCGTTGAAAAGGGCGACGTCGCCCTCTTCGTCGCTGAGGAAATGATACAATTCGAACCGCTCCATGTAGCGATCCTTGAGCGCCGCGAGACCTTCCAGGAAGATTACAGAGCTGCTGTCGCGGTTGCCGTAAAATAGGGTGAAATGGCTGCGCGGTTCCTCAGCCAGCGCGGTGCGGATCAGTGACATCAGCGGCGTAATCCCCGACCCGCCCGCAAAACCGACGTAACGCCGGGCGGCAGTCGTATCGAACGCGGTCGTGAAGCTGCCGTGCGGCGGCATCACGTCCATCTCGTCGCCGACTTTCAGCGTGTCGCCGACCCAGTTCGAAAACACCCCGTCGGCGATGCGCTTGACGGTGACGATCCAGTCGCCTTCGGCGGGCGCGGAGCACAAGGAATAGTTGCGCCGCACTTCCTCGCCGTCGATGTCGACGCGCAGAGTCAGATGCTGCCCGGCGCGGAACGCGAATGTGTCGTGCAACTCATGCGGCACGTGAAAGCGGATCGAATAGGCCTCATCGGTCTCAGGGACGATCTCGGCGACCGTCAGCTTGTGGAAGCCGGCGGACACGGCTCTACCAGATGGCGTCGGGGTAGGTGCGCGGCAGATGCTGCATCACCGCCAGCAAATGACCGAGATGCTCACTGTGATGCCCGCGTCGCCCGCCTAGGATCGGGCGCTGCTCGTCCGGCGCCTCGAGCTTCGCTTCCGCCAGCACCGCGCCGATCGCGGAGCGATATTCGTCTTCGAACAGGCGCGGGTCGGGTGCGATTCCACGCGAGATGAGTGTTTCCAGAATCTCGTCGACCTCGAACAATTCGGGGATGAAACGCCAGCACCAGTCGAGCCCTTCGGCCATGCGCCGAGCGCTCTCGTCGGTGCCGTCGCCCAGGCGCACCGTCCATTCGGCAGCCAGCTCGCGATGGTAAGCGACTTCCTTGACCGCCTTGGCGGCGATCTCGGCCAGCGTGATGTCGGTGGACTCGCCCAAACGCTGGTAGAGCATATGCTGGTAGGTCGACATCAACAGGTGCCGCGCGATGGTCCGCGCGAAATCGCCATTGGGTTGCTCGACCAGCATGCAATTGCGATAATCGAGCACATCGCGGTGGAACGCCAGGGCATCGGCGTCGCGCCCTGCGCCTTCTGCCTCACCCGCGGCCGAGAGCAGCAAAGTCCCCTGCCCGATCTGGTCGAGCGCCAAATTGGCCAAACTCAAATCAACCTCGACCGATGGTGCGTGCCCACACCATTCGCCGAGGCGCTGGCCAAGGATCAGCGCATCGTCGCCCAGCCGCAGCAAATAATCGAAGCGCGCCGGATCAGGCTCTCCCGCCGCCGGCGCTTCCTTCTCAATGACCGGCAGTGACGGCACTTCCCTAACCCCGTTCTTGTCGAGCGAAGTCGAGACACTCGTTCGAGCGTAGCCGAGAAAACGGCCTCGGCTGCGCTCGGCTTAGTCCCTCGGCTGCGCTCGGGAGGAACGGATGTGGTGAACAACACTCCCCCATCAGATGTGCGTCACTTCATCGGGCACGTCGTAAAATGTCGGGTGGCGGTAGATCTTGCTCTCGGCCGGTTCGAACAGCGGTCCCGCCTCGGCCGGATCGGACGCGACGATCTCTGCCGACGGGATCACCCACAGGCTCACCCCTTCTTGCCGCCGCGTGTAGGTGTCGCGGGCGTGGCGGAGCGCGAGCTCCGCGTCAGGAGCATGAACGCTGCCCACGTGACGATGGGCCAAACCCCCTTTGGCACGGACGAATACCTCCCACAGTGGCCAGTCGCTCACGCCGCCGCCCTCGCCTGCCGCTTGGCCTCATGCGCGGCGCCCGCCTCGCGGACCCACGCCCCGTCGTCCCAGGCCGCGCGCCGCGCCGTCATGCGTTCCTTGGCGACCGGGCCCTCGCCGCGCACCACCGCGTAGAATTCCTCCCAGTCGACCGCGCCGAAGTCATAGCCGCCCTTGGCCTCGTTCCACTTCAAGTCGGCGTCGGGCACGGTCAGCCCGAGATAGTCCGCCTGCGGAACGCTGATGTCGACGAACCGCTGCCTCAGCTCATCGTTGGTATCGCGCTTGATCCTCCAGCGCATTGACTGGGCGGTGTTGGGCGAATCCGCATCCGGCGGCCCGAACATCATCAGGCTCGGCCACCACCAGCGGTTCAAGGCGTCCTGCGCCACGCGTTTCTGCTCAGGGCTGCCCTTGGCCATCGCGATCATGATTTCATAGCCCTGGCGCTGGTGGAAGCTCTCCTCCTTGCACACCCGGACCATCGCCCGCGCATAGGGGCCATAGCTGGTGCGCTGCAGCGGCACCTGATTCAGGATCGCGGCGCCG
>Ga0193709_1000171_pt1 | contig 27498 bp, 27 predicted proteins | sample H3c2metaG_FD_160571 | JGI IMG/M metagenome (GOLD analysis project Ga0193709, IMG submission 160571) | Soil microbial communities from a riparian zone of the East river system, Colorado, United States - H3c2 | ecosystem: Environmental > Terrestrial > Soil > Riparian zone | place: USA: East River...
AGCAGCGACTTTACGTCGTTGCTCTTTCTTTCCTTTCCTTATCTTTCCTTCGAGGCACAGCCATTCCTGCTTGCCCTGAATCTGGAAAGGGCTGTGCTCTTCTCCATGTGGCGGCCGCCTTCTGTTTACCCTGAGCCGCGAAGGGAAGGCGGGCGTTTTTGGAATCCGCCATCCTGCTGCAGGCAGGGCAGCTGCCGCCTTGCGGTCCGATCCGCCCTGACCACTTCTCCGCGCGCTCGAAATTCCCAACTCCCCCGTCTTCCCGTAAACTTGCAAGGTCCGAATGTAACGGCACCACCCCCATGAAAAACTCCCGCAACCACCCTCTCAAAGGCGTCCTCTTCGACTGGGACGGCACGCTCCTCAACTCCTACGCCGCGGACACCGGCGCCTACCTCGCCATGTTCGAAGAAATGCAAATTCCCTGGGGCCTCGCCGAACTCGAACAGCATTACTCACCCAACTGGTACAACGTCTATCGTGCGGCGAATCTCCCCCGCGCCAAATACGACGCTGCAGATCAAGCCTGGCGCCAACACTACGCCAAACATCGCCCAAAACTCTTGCCCGGCGCACGTCGCGTCCTCGGGCAGCTTGCTCGCATCCACGCCCTCGGTCTGGTCACCAGCGGTGACCGCGATCGCGTTCATCGCCAACTCCGCGAATTCAAACTCTGGGATCGCTTCGCCGCGCACGTCTGTAACGGCGACACCCGCCTGCGCAAACCCCATCCCGCACCGCTGCGCCTCGCGCTACGCCACATGGGGCTGCGCCCCTCGGACACCGTCTACGTAGGCGACTCTCCCGAAGACCTGCAAATGGCTCGCAGTGCCGGCGTCCGCGCCGCCATCGCCATCCTCGGCCCTTTCCCCACAGAAAAACGCCTGCGCGCCGCCAAACCCGACCTCCTCCTCGAATCCATCACCGAACTCCCCGCCGCCCTTCTTCAATTCCGCGATTGACTGCGAGGGTGCGGCCCGGCTTTGCATTCTCTTGGCTCATGCCCGTTCGTCGTATCATCAAGGTCTTTGCAACGGACGCATTGATGAAGCGCTTCTTACTAGCCTTGCCAGTCGCTCTTCTCCTCACGCTTGTCGGTCTCTCGTCCACTCAAGCACAAGCGCCCGCCTCAACCTCATCACCCACGGACCTATCCCATCTCCTCATGGCTCTCCGCAATAAAGCCACAACGCTCGAATCCAACTCGGCCATGCGAGTCAACTTCGAATCCTTCTCCTCCTCGCGCAAGCTCACGCCCGGCACCATCCGCTATTCGGACTACGTTATGGTTCATCTATTGTTTGAAGCCGTGCGGGACGCAGGCTTCTGGAACATGCGGTGGAACATTACGGATCAGCCGCCCAATTCAGACCGCGTGTGGAGGCAGTGGCGGTCCGTCAATGCCCCCTCGTTCATCGCCGCAACGGCAATCGCCGAATGTGACGAGCTTTCCGCCCTCTACGCATTTCTCGTAGAACGAGCCGGAGTCCGAGCCGTGGGCCTCTTTTGGCCCTTCCCTAATCACACTGTTGCCGTCTGGATGCCGCGCCTGACTGCGGGTCCACCCACACGCATCGTCATCCCCACGTCGCAAATCTTCCTGAGCGATGCCGACACATTCGACACAAGAAAATTCGATCCTTGGCGCCAGAAGACCATCTACGAATACACGCGCCGCGACGTCCCGGACTCCTTCGTTCTTCCCAAACCGCTGTTCGACTTTTTCATTCAGCAACTGGAGAAGTATGCTGGCACTTCTGAATCCACGCTTCAGCAAATCCGCAATCTCCGAAGCGCCGTCTTCTCCGGTTCCCTCACTCCGGACCAAGCCGCCCGCGAAGCACTACGCATCCGCTCCGGTTCTTCTTTCTCTCGCGAAGATCTCGCCGCGTTCTCATCCTTTGCGACAGATCTACGCTCCGGCAATTCTCGCTAACCAAGCAGTTGGATCTCATTAGCTTAGAGCCGGGTCAGGCCGGGTGCTCCGGTGCCGCAAACGGAGAAAAACACGTAAGGTGCCCCGCCCTCGAAGTGTGCGGGTGGCCCTTCGGGCTTGACGCCGTAGTTCTTCCCGCTGGTACTCGCACCGTTCGAACGGATACTGTATCGTCAATTCTTTCCAAAAAACCGGGGGGAGGAGGGTGGCTGGATGAAGGGGAGCAACCAGTGTCAGGTATGTGGCGGGTCTAAAATGTCAGGGATCCGCCCGGCCGCACATGCCTACTCTGCGCTTTAGACAGCGAACCCTCTAAGGTTTAGGCTTTGCAGCGTCCGCTGCGGCGGGAGCCGACGCCGCAGTCGCTGCCAGTGGCTTAAAATCCGTCCACTTGATTACCAGCCGCACCGGAATGTCTCCGCTATCCTTTGAATGCAGGTATTCGTCGGAGCGGGCGTAACTCGGGAACCAGTATTTTCCTTCCACATTTTCGCGATACGTCTCGAAATTGGTGAACGGCAATTCCGGCGCATGCTCGTCGCCCAGGTCCGTCACCCATTTTCCGTACGTCTTCACCACTTCCAGGTATTGCTTGTCCACCCAAACCACGCCCTGAAATAGGGCCTGCGCGCGTTCCAGCAATTTCGGCTTGGCGTCGATAATGTAGCAGTCGATCTCATCCACTTTTTCCGTGCCCACATAGCGCAAATCATATTTCGCCAGTTGCTGCGCAATCAGAGGATACGCCGGCAGGTGCCCGATTATTTTCACGTTATCCGGAGTAAGAGTCAGCGCGCGCAGCGTTGATTGCTTTTGATCCACAATTTTTTCATAGGGTCGGCCGTCCGAATCCAGCACCATTTGTACCGTCAACTGATATTCCCCCGCCGGCTGGCCATCGCGGCCGAACTCAGTCAGCTTGATCGATTTCTTGTAGCCATACTGAACGCGCGCGCGCAGAAATTTCTCTTCCTTGGCGGCAAATTCCTTGATGATTTCCGCGGGGGCCAACACCGGTGGAACTTCGGCTGGCTGCGTGGTCGTAACCCGATGAACATCATGCTCCGGCGGCGGAGCCAGCGGCCCGCTGGCATCCTGCGCACTTGCGCCAGCAGCGGCAACAATTATGAGCGCCATCATTACGAAAGCTTTTTGGAACGCATTCATAAGGCTGTTAGAATTTCCCGATTTTCCAGGCTCGTGCTCATCGTCTTGTAAGATGCACGCAAGTCCGGGATGGCAGCCTGACGCCAGACGGCATTGCTTCTCGAAACGCGGGCAAGAATGAGTTTAACGCCCCAGTCGGTGAGCACCAAGTGAACGCACAAAACCGCCGCTTTGCTTTGATTTCGTCGCGGCAGGCTGCAACGCATCTTATTCCGAACCGACAATGCTACAATTTTTGAGTTAATGACCACGAATCATATCGCTCGCCGCTATTTGATTTCCGGAATCGTGCAAGGTGTCGGCTTCCGTTATTTTGCGCAGGATGAAGCCGAGCGCCTCCATCTTTCCGGTTATGTGCGCAATCTTCGCGATGGCCGCGTTGAAGTTTATGCCATCGGATCGCCGGAAAAACTGGCGCGTTTGCGCACGCTCATCGAACGCGGCCCGCGCGGCGCCATGGTGCAGCATGTTGTCGAAGAGTCCGCCGAGCCCGATCCACAGTTCGCGCAAGAATTCAGCATCACGTACGATCAGTAGAGTCAACTTGGTTGCGAATCTGTAGCACAGACTTCAGTTTGTGCGACTTTCAGTAGCGCAGCCAATATGGCTGCGTGCCGTTTGTAAAATACGACATTGCAAATCTATAGGGAGCGGGAATGGAAGATTTGAAAAAGCTGATTCGCGAAGTGAAGGACTATCCAAAGCCGGGAATTCTTTTCTACGACCTCACTACGCTGCTGAAAGACAAGCAAGGCTTTCACACCCTGATCGACCGGCTATGCGGCCACTTCCGGGATCACGAGATTGATATTGTGGCAGGCATCGAAGCGCGCGGCTTCATTTTCGCGCCAGCGCTTGCGTATCGTCTGGGCGCGGGATTCGTCCCGGTGCGCAAACCCAAAAAGCTTCCCGCCAAAACCGCTGCCGTTTCCTACGCGCTTGAATACGGCACCGACACCCTCGAAATCCACGAAGATGCCATCAAGCCTGGAGACCGCGTCATTATCTGCGACGACCTCCTCGCCACTGGGGGCACCGCCGCCGCCACCGCAAAGCTCATTCAAAAACTCGGCGGCAAAGTAGAAGGCACCGCCTTCGCCGTCGAATTAACTTTCCTGAACGGCCGCGCCAAACTCCCCGGCCTCGATGTCTTTTCCCTGATCCAGTACGACAAGTAGTTTTTAGCCGTCATTCCGAGTGCAGCGACCGAAGGTTCCGACCTTGTCGGAAATGATCTCTCTTTCATTTCTTTGCCTGGCGCTGGCGAAGGGCTTCGAACAGGACTACGCCGCTGGCTACGGAAACGTTCAGCGATTTCACTGGACCCCACGTTGGCAGAGAGACCACAAAATCGCAGCGTTTGCGAGTGAGTTCGTGCAGGCCGCTCCCTTCGCCGCCCAGTACGATTCCGGTTGGCGAAGTGTAGTCCACTTCGGTGTAACTTTTGTCGGCGCGCTCATCCAATCCCACCAGCCAGTAGCCGGCTTCTTTCAACTCTTCCATGGTTCGAACCAGGTTGGTGACTTTTGCGACCGGCAGGTGGGCGAGCGCGCCTGCGGATGCGCGCGCAACTGTGTCTGTAAGGCCTGCTGCGCGGCGTTCCGGAATCACCACGCCGTGCGCGCCGGCAGCGAGCGCGGTACGAATAATCGCGCCGAGGTTGTGCGGATCTTCGACGCCGTCCAGCAAAACAATCAAGCCTGGCTTGCCTTTTTCATGATTCGCGGCAGCAAGAATATCCTCAAAGGTGCTGGCCTTGCGCGCCGCCCCAATCGCTACAACTCCCTGATGATCACGCGTTCCTGCGCTGCGGTCGAGTTGCGCGCGTTCTTCAAAACGCACGGAAATTCCGTTGCGCCGCGCCAGCTGGACGATTTCCTCCGCACGCGTGTCCTGCCGGCCTTTTGCAACCAGCACATATTCCAGCGGACGCCCCGCTTCCAGCGCTTCTTTCACCGCGTGAATGCCGGTCAGTTTGTCCATGGGCTTTACAGTTTAACTTCGCACTTTAGCAGGCGCAAAGTGAAAGCTAACCGCCTACGAAGCTTTTCGTCTAAACTGACAAGCCGGAGAGATTCCTATGCGCAAAATCCTGTCGTTGATTCTTCTGAGTGTGTCGCCGCTGTTTGTCCGCGCAATCGCTGCGCAGGATGTTGCGAAGGCGGATACTGCTGCGACTGGCGCTCTTAGCGGACGTTGGATAGTCAACGCCGATTTTTTTGGTTCGCCACTTTATTTCGGATTGCTGCTGGAGCAACACGGCGGGAACCTGACCGGCAACTTTGCTGGCGACAAACTGGAAGGCAGCGCCGCCGATGGTCACATTCATTTTCTGGCCAAGGATGAGCATGGCGGGACCGAGGAAGGAACCGCCAGTGTAGTTGGTGGCACGATAACGGGCTCAGTGATCTTCAGGGATTCCAGCGATCCTACTCATCCAGAAAAACACTCTTTCACCGCGACGCGGGTTGCAACGCGTCGCGAAGGCGCCGCAAAACGTCACGAATTTGTGCCTACCACTTTCTACCGGCGATTTTCTGCGGAAAATAAACCGGTGTTGACGATTGCGCCCGGAGACACGATTCACACCACAACAGTTGATGCCGGCGGGACGGACGAGAAAGGCGTCACACGGGTTCTCGGCGGCAATCCTGAAACCGGCCCTTTCTATATTGAAACTGCAGCGCCAGGAGACACGCTCGCTGTGCACATCACGCGGCTTCGATTAAATCGTGATTATGCAATCAGCGATGACGGGGTCGTCGGACGCGCACTGGACAGCGATTGGGCCGTAAAAATGAAGGACGGATTTAAGAATGTGCGCTGGCATCTCGACTTGGCGAACGGAACTGCTTCTCCAGAAAAACCAGCGGAACACTTGACGCATTACTCTGTGCCAGTACGACCGATGCTGGGTTGCGTGGCGGTCGCTCCAGGAAGCACGCAGGCGGCTCCGGGCACCGGCGATTCGGGCCGTTACGGCGGGAACATGGATTTCAATGAAATCATCGAAGACGCGACGGTGTACCTGTCGGTGAATGTTCCGGGCGCGCTGTTGTACTTCGGCGATGGACACGCCGCTCAAGGAGACGGCGAACTGAACGGCAATGCGCTGGAGACTTCGATGGATGTCGAAGTGACGGTGGATGTGATTCCGAACAAGCACGTGCCCGGACCGCGAGTGGAATCAGCTACACACTTGGTGGCCATAGGACTGGCTGGTTCGCTGGATGATGCATTTCGCGAAGCGACAGCGAACATGGCAAGCTGGCTAACCGAAGAATATAAATTGACACCGTCCGAAGTGGCCCAGGTGCTGGGCACCGCTGCGGAATACAAAGTGAGCGAGGTCGCCGATCGCAACGCGGGCATGGTGCTGAAAATCAGCAAGGAACGCCTGAAGCTTCTGGCCACAGCGGCAAAGTAGCGTGCGATGAAAACGCTCAGGAACGCGCCGCCATCGAAGCCTGCGACGCGGCAATGAAGGGTTACGGCCTGCGCTGGAAAAAAATCCGCAAAGCGCTCCTGGAGGTGTCCGAATCGTTGACCTGGGCGACGCGAATCACTACGTCTTTATAAGCAATGAAGCGGGGGTGCTGCGCGAAACGTTTTGTGGAGGGCTTGCATAAGAGCAGCTGTGGCGCGGACGTTTAGGAGAAGATCGAAGAGAGATTCTCTGCTCCGCTCCCCGTCCGGAGCAGGGCAGGCGGAATGACGAGTTCATCGAAATGGATCGACTAGTCGATGGAGGAACAGAATTCGATGATGCGGGTGCGTGCGGATTTTACTGGGGTGGCGAAATTTGCTGCGGCGGCTTCATCGAGAAGCAGGACTACGCGATCGAGGTCGCCTTCGCCGGGGCGGCCTGCGAGCGACAAGCGCAATGTTTGGAAGAGTTCGCGGCCGCGAATGTCCAGATTGGTTTTCATGATGTCGACGATTTCGCGGAGGCGATCTGAGTTCAGTGGGACCGGGTCGAGCAGCAGGGAGGCTAGTTGGCGTAACGCATCGCGTGCAGCGTAACGGGATAATGCGGCGTGCGAGTCGGTGTGTGACAGAATTTCTTGCGCGTCGTAATGAAAGACCAGACCGAGTAGATTTTCTAGCGCTGCGCGATCAGCGCATTGTGGGACGAGGAGACTTGCAGCGTGTTCGCACCAGGTGGATTGTTCGGCTGTGAGTTCGCTGGTGTGCCAGTTTTGTTCGCGGAGGATTTGTACGACGTCGTGGGCGGTAAAATTGTTTTCGATGGATGGCGCGGGTTCGTGGTTTGGCATGGGTAGCGGCGTTGGCATCGAAGATTAAGAGAGATTCCCTGCCTGCGGCTGGCAGGCTCGCTGCGACTCCACTCGGAATGACGGCTCGTCATAGTGAGCGAGCGGGATGGATATTGCGACTGATGCGATCTCTAGTCCGCGATTACGGTTGCTACTACATATGCGGCTATGGCTTCGCCGCGGCCGACTGCGTCTACGCCTTCGTTGGTCTTGGCTTTCAGATGGACGGATTCTACGGGGACGCGTAGCGATTTTGCCAGGGCTTCGCGCATTTTTGGAAAATGCGGGCCGAGTTTCGGTTTTTCCAGAATCACGACGGCATCGATGTGTTCAATGTGCATGCACTTTTCGTCTAAGAGCTTTTGCGTGTACTCAAGAAATTTCAGGCTGTCGGCATCTTTCCACTTGGGATCGGTGTCGGGGAAATGCGTGCCGATGTCGCCTAGGCTGCCCGCGCCTAACAACGCATCGCACATGGCGTGCGCCAAGACGTCACCGTCAGAATGGCCGACGGGGCCTTTGTCGAAGGGGACAGTGATGCCGCCAATGATGAGTGGGCGGCCTTCCGCTAGGCGGTGCAGGTCGTAGCCGATGCCGCAGCGTACCTTACTCATAGAAGAATTTCATGCCTGGTGAGCCTTGCCTCTTTCCAGGTCGAGATAGAAGCGGGCGAGTTCCATATCGGAAGGCTTGGTGATTTTGATGTTGCGCTCGGTGCCGTGGACAACGTGGACATCGTGGCCGAGGCGTTCAACCAAACCGGCTTCGTCGGAAGCATTGACGCCGTCCGCAGCGGCTCTGGCGAAAGCTTCTTTCAGCAGTTTGCTGTGAAAGACTTGCGGAGTTTGTGCGAGCACGATGCGTTCGCGAGGAATGGTTCCAGTGATGAGCGCCACATCCTGCGGCAGGCTGCTGCGCTTTACTTCCTTTACGGTGTCCATCGCGGGAGTGCCGAGGATTGCAGCGCCGCATTTGCGGGCTTCTTCGATGACGCGGGCAACTTGCTCGCGAGTGACGAAAGGACGAACCGCATCATGAACGGCGACCAGTTCGACATCACCGCTGACGTGTTCGAGGGCTGCGGCGACGGATTCCTGCCGCGTGGATCCCCCTTTGACGACATGCACGGACTGGCGGAATTTTTCCTGGCGGCAAAGTTCTTCCATGCGCTGCACTTCATCAGCGCGAGTAGCAAGAATGATTTCGGTGATGGCGTCGCAGGTGGCAAGGCGGCGCAGGGTGTGCAGGAAGATGGGCGCGCCGTCGAGCTCCAGAAACTGTTTGGGTGTTTCGCGGCCCATGCGCGTGCCCATTCCAGCGGCGGGCAAGATGGCAGTGATTTTGGTCATCGGAAATTTTGGGGAAATCGGGAAGCGGATGGTCCCTCAGTGTGACCCGCGGCCGTGGCCCCAAGAGATTGAGTTTACCTTAAGCGGCGCAGGGAAACGAGGCGGCATCCTGCCTCGCGCAATAAAATCAACTGAGGGGTTACTCGGCGGATTCGGGGAAACCGGGGCGGGAGTTGCGGCCGGCCGCTGCAGCCGACTTGACTGCGGGCGCCGCGTCATTGTGCTCGTCAATGCGGCCGAAAATCATTTTGCCGGCGGGCGTCTGGTGGACGGAGGTGACGAGAATGTCCACGGTTTTGTTGATGAGGCGACGCGCGCCGTCAACCACGACCATAGTTCCATCTTCGAGATATGCGACGCCTTGATTGACTTCCTTGCCTTCGCGCAGGATGAAGACGCGCATGCCTTCGCCGGGAAGAAACGCGGGGCGCACGGCGTTGGCCAGGAGATTGACGTTGAGGACGCTGATGCCCTGAACGCTGGCAACCTTGTTGAGATTGAAATCGTTGGTGACGATCTTGGCGTGCAGGCGGAGCGCCAGTTCGACCAGTTTGCGGTCCACTTCATTCGAACTATTGGGATTGTCGTCAAGAATGCGGACTTCGATGGTTTGCATTTTCTGAATACGCTGCAAAACTTCCAGGCCGCGGCGGCCACGCTGACGGCGCATGCTATCGGCGGAATCGGCGATCATCTGTAGTTCATGTAGAACGAATTGCGGGACCAATAAGGGACCGTCGAGGAAGTGGGCTTCGCAGATTTCAGCGATGCGGCCGTCAATCAGCACGCTGGTATCGAGGAGTTTGCCGTCCTCATGTGGCGAGTAAGGCGCAACGTGCGGACGCAAGACTCCCTGCAGCGATTCGGGTTTGAAGAAAATGGCTTTTTGCGAGCCGAGCATGATGCCGACGTAGCCGAAGGCGAGAAGCGCAGCGTAGGCAAGAAAAGATTTCGTGGGCTCCGGTGCCGATGTGCCGAAGATGAGTACGGCCACAAGCAACGCGGCGAGTGCGCCGCAGAGACCTCCCATCACGCCGCCAAGAAGCGCGGCAGCGCTTGAGTTGCGCAGCCGGTATTCGGCGGCAACAATCGCAAGCGAAAACACAAATGCCGCGCCTGCGGCCGCCCAGCGATGCAACCCAAACGGAGCCAGGCTGACGGTAATTGCGCAGAAAGCGGCAATCAGGAAAATCCGCAAAAGCCAGGCGTTCCAGAGCGGGGCGGCGGCACTAGACTTCGGCATGGAGGCGAGGTTCCGTGCACGGCTTTCCGTTGGCGAGGATTCAGGAAGTTCGGGCAAAGTGCGGCTCATGCAACCCTTTAAGCGCAAGGTTTGTAAGTACAAACACCACGCCCCCGCAAGACACTTGATCACTGGAAATCATGGTGCCCCCGCGAGTTTTCCTAGAGCGACAACACCCCGGGGGCCAAAGATGACCAGAGTGATTCAGACGTCAATACCGGGACAAGTGTTCGAGAATTGTACCGAGGGACGAAGTTTCAAGCCAGATAAATTCGCGGAACGCGGGCGCTGACGGCGCACAGAAGATCGGAGGTGACGGTTCCGATGCCGCGTGCCACCAGATTTGCGGGCAATACGTGTTCGCCGTCGGTGCCGTAGAAGGTGGCGACATCGCCGAGGGCTACGTCGGGCACATCGGTAACGTCGATCATGGTGACGTCCATGGAGACAATGCCGACGATGGGAGCGAGAACGCTACGCACTAGCACACTGCCTTTGTTGCCGAGCGAACGGTGAATGCCATCACCATATCCGGCGGCGACGACGGCAATTTTCGATGCGCGCGCAGGCAAAAATTTTGAGCCGTAGCCCACGCCGTCGCCGGGTGGCACGTTGCGAATATTGATGATGCGCGCGCGCAGGCTCATGACCGGCCGAAGCGGCAATTCCTTTTCGGCCTGGACGCGGCGTTCGATGGGATCGTAGCCGGGATGGTAGCCGTAGAGAATCGCTCCTGGGCGCACCATGTCCGCCCAGGTTTCCGGACGTGAAGCAATGGCGGCGCTGTTGGCCAGGTGAACGATGCCGGGATCAACACCAAGAGAGCGCAAGCGTTCAACGGCTTTGTAAAAACTTTCTTCCTGGCGGCGATTTTGCGCGGCGACAGGGCCGTCGAAAACTTCAGAGGAGGCAAAGTGGGTGAAGACGCCTTCGAGTTTGAGGCGCGAAGATTTTTCGTACTGGCGGGCGAAACACTCGATATCGGTCGGCGCGATGCCGAGCCGGTTCATGCCGGTGTCGATTTTCAGGTGGAAGCCGGCGGAATGTTTGGCGAATTTGCGTTTCGTAGCGGCGGAATCCAGAGCGGCCAGTTGCTCGCAGCGAATGATGGCTGGAGAAATATTGTTGGCGAGAAGCTGCGCTTCTTCGCCGCGCCAGAAACTGGTTAGTGCGAGAATGGGTTTGCGTACACCGGCTTCGCGGATCTGTTCGCCTTCGCTAGCGCCAGTGACGCCAAACCAATCAGCGCCTGCTTTCTCGAGGGCTTTGGCGACTTGCGGGCCGCCGTGGCCGTAGCCATTGCCTTTGACGATGCAGAGAACTTGGCGCGGCGTGGCGCGCTTTTCGGATTTCGGATTTACGAAATCGCGGATGGCGCGAAGATTGTGGGTGAGCGCGGAGAGCGAAATATCGGCCCACACCGGGCGGCCGTTGGCATTTTGAATTTTTTTGCGAGCAGGCATTCGAGTTCCAGCGCGGTTGGTGGCGCGCGTCCAGAATTTCTATTTTAAGACATCTGTGCGCCATTGCCCGGTTTGGCAAATGTCTGGCGCTAGAAAGACAACAGGCCAATATGCACGGAGAGGACCGCGGTTGGAGATCGAGAAGGCTGCGGCAAAACATTGCCATGAAAGAGGTTAGAGCGCAGGGCGACACAAAGGCGATGAGAACTTGTGTGCGATTGGCGCCGCACGGGTGGAAATTGGGACACAGTGAGTTGCGCGAGGCGGGAGACAGAATCAGGCGCGAGAAATTTCTTAATTCGTGCCGAGATGGGGGCAGCATGCCAAGCGGGGAGGAAGGGCCGAAGTAGAGCGCCAGAACACGACGGAGAATCACATATCGTCGGGAGCGAATTGCGAGAAGGCGTCCGGAGCGGCCTCTTCGAAGCGAGTGAGACGGCTGCGGAATACGAAGCGAACCTTGTCGGTGGGTCCGTTGCGCTGCTTGGCGACCTGGATTTCCGCTTGATCGCGCTCTTCGGGCGAGGCGTCCATCTTCGACCAGTGCGGACGATAGATGAACATGACCACGTCGGCGTCCTGTTCGATGGCGCCGGATTCGCGCAGGTCGGAGAGTTGCGGGCCGCGCTCTTCGCGTTCGGGAGCGCGCGTGAGCTGGCTGAGGACCAGGACGGGAATTTGCAATTCCTTGGCCAGGCCTTTGAGGGCGCGCGAGATACTGGAGACTTCTTCCTGGCGATTGCCGAAGCGGCCGCGGCCGGTGATCAACTGAAGATAATCGACGACGACCAGAGAAAGGCCTTTTTCGCGCTTGAGGCGGCGGGCTTTTGCGCCGATTTCGAGCACGCTGGTCGAACCGGCGTCGTCAATCCACAGTGGCGCGTTCGAAATGGTGCCGAGGGCTTCGGTCATGCGGCGCCAGTCTTCGCGGCTCAGGTGGCCGGAGCGGAATTTGTGGGCGTCGATTTGCGCGACGCTGGCGACAAGACGCTGCAGCAGGGATTCCTTGGACATTTCCAAGCTGAAGAAAGCGACGGGACTGCCGGCGCGAATGGAAATATTCTCTGCGAAATTGAGAGCGAGCGCGGTTTTGCCTTGCGAAGGACGGGCGGCAAGAATCAAGAGTTCGGAAGGCTGCAAGCCAGAGAGAAGTTTGTCCAGCTCGGTGTAGCCGGTCGAGACGCCGGTGATGCTTTTGCCTTCGCGAAAGATTTTCTCCAGGCGCTCGAAATTATCGCGGACGATGTCTTTTACAGGGATCAGGCCGGCTTTTACGCGGTCTTCGGCAAGCGCAAAGATGGAGGACTCGGCATTATCAAGGATGGTGTCTGCGCCGTCTTCACCTTCCAAAGCCCGCTGCTGAATATTGTGCGTAGCGTGGATCAAATTTCGCAGCAGCGCTTTTTCGCGGACGATGCGGGCGTAATGTTCAACGTTGCTGACGCGGGGCATCCCATCGGCAAGCGCAGCGAGATACGGAGCGCCGCCGGAGGATTCGAGTTCGCCGACGCGGTGCAAGGATTCGGTGAGCGTGACCAGGTCAATGGCTTGCTGGTTTTCGCCGAGCGCGATCATTTGATTGAAGACGCGGCGGTGCTGCTCCAGGAAAAAATCTTCCGGCTTGAGATTTTCGATGGCGGCGTTGAGGGCGTGATTATCGAGCAGAATGGCGCCAAGAATGGAGCGTTCGGCTTCGAGATTCTGTGGCAGTGGGCGTTCGAGAGTGGCTTCAGCAGGCATAGAGAGAGTGTTTGTATTCGCCTTTTATTCGCTTTATAGCATTATGTCCTGCGGCAGGCAATACCGGAGTGCAGAAAAAGTTTCCGGCGCGGTTTGCTGTCCAAGGATTGCGTGCATTGTGACGGCGAGTGTGCTTGACGTCAATGAGAGACGGCTGTGCAAAATTTCGGAGGAGGTGGAAAAGTCTTGTGCGGCGATGCCCTTCGTGGGGCGGCACAGAGGAGGACGACCCAAAACTTTGCCCGCCCCTATAAAAACACCGAACGGCAGATTAGGATTCTTTTTCGACGGTGACTTTGATGAGCGCGGTGATGTCGCGGAATACCTTGACGGTGATGTCTTTTTCGCCGACGGTTTTAATCGGTTCGGCTAGCTGGATCTGGCGCTTTTCGACCTTGAAGCCTTGCGCCGCGAGGGCTTCGGCGATGTCGCCGGAGGTTACGGAGCCGAACATCTGGTCGTTCTCGCCGGTCTTGCGCGCGAATTTTACGGCTACGCCGTTCAGCAACTCGGCCTGCTTGTGCGCGGCATCCATTTCGGTGGCGGTTTTCTTGGCCAGCGAAGTGCGGATGCGTTCGAGGGCCTGCATGTTGCCAGAGGTAGCTTCGATTCCGATTTTGCGCGGGAGCAGAAAATTGCGCGCGTAGCCTGGCTTGACGGTGACTACGTCTCCGCGGTGCCCGAGATTATCGACGTCTTCCTGCAGAATGATTTGCATAGGGTGTTCCTTTTCAGTCTAACCGCAACGCGGTCAAATCTTTGTGCGCGACCGCGACGCGGTCATGCTTATTTCCCAAACAACAAAACGGCCGGCGAAAAACGCCGGGCAAAAGTTCAAGCCGCTGGTTGCGGCGTTGCAGGAGTTGCAGGAGTTGCGGGCGGAGCGGCCGGCGGCGGTGTTGTTGGAGCCTGCGGTTTGGCAGGTTCGACCTGACGAGGAGCAGAGCTGCCCGCGGCGCTGCCTGCGAACGGGAGCAATGCTATGTTGCGTGCGCGCTTGATGGCGACGCCGAGCCAGCGCTGGTGACGCGCGCAGACGCCAGTCATGCGCCGCGGCAGAATCTTGCCGCGTTCCTGCACGAACTGAGAAAGAATATCAGCGCGTTTGTAGTCGATCAGATCCATCTTCTCGACACAGAACTTACAGACTTTTTTCTTGCGGAAAAATTGCCGCTTGCCGCGGCGAGGTCCACCGGGACCACCGCCCGGTCCTCCGGGTCCGCCACCTTCACGGCGTCCACCGCCGCCCCCACCTGGACCGCCCTCGCGACGTCCGCCACCGCCGCTATGTCCGCCGTGACCGCCATGCCCGCCACCACCCGGTCCGCTGGGACGAGGTGCAGGAGCTGAAGGCGCTGCTTGTTGCGGGGCCGCTGGTGTTTGATTCTGTTCGTCTGCCATAACATTTACCCTTTCTCTTTTGCTGCGCGTGGCGCCGGTCAGACCGGAGCCGAAACTTCTCGCAACAATGTACACGTATCAAAATATTTCCTACTGCGGACCTCAGGGGTTATACCCCCTGAAACCCCGGAAAATTTACGGCACGGCTGAAGCCGCGCCCCCCCTCGTCGCCGCCGCGGGCTCTGCCATCGGCGACGCGACGTAGCTTAGGTCTTAGCTGGCAGGGGGCTGTTCCGCCGGATGCGATGGCGCTGGCGCCGCGGCAACCGGAGCTGGCGCAGGTGCGGGCGCAGGTGCTGGCGTCGGCGCCGGGCGCTTCGGACGGCGCGCGGCGCGCTTGTCGCGAATCGCAGTGAGCTTCTTCTGACGCTTGAGGTCTTCGTCAAGACGAATGGTCAGGTACTTGATGACGTTGTCCTGAACTTTGAGGCGGCGCTCGAGTTCCACGATCAGATCGTTGTGCGAAGTGCGGATCTGGTAGTAGACGTAGATGCCTTCGCGGTGCTTGGCAACTTTGTAAGCGAGCTTGCGGGTGCCCCAATGCTCGGTCTTTTCGATCTTGGCGCCTTTGTCGCTGCAGGCGTGCTCAACCGTGTGCTCCACTTTCTTGACTTCGTCTTCCGGCGTGGCCGGACGGACGATAAAAATCAGGTCGTACAGACGTTCTTCCATGGTTCCTCGTTTCTCTTTCACTGACTGCGTTACCCGCAGCCAAAAACTCCATCTAAGACCGTGGGATAAAACCGCCGCTACAAAAACATCGCTAAACTTCGCCGGCTTCATCGTCCTGCTGCCGTTCGCGCCGGTTGTACTTGGCCATCGCCGCTTCAATGCCTTTGGTAAGCATCAATTCGACGGCGTCGCCTGCATCCGCAATCATTTCCGCGGCGACTTCCAGCTCCGATTTTTTCATTGGCCGCAGGACGTATTCTTTCCTGCTGCTCAACGGATGATCGGGGCCGCAACCCAGCCGCAACCTTGCAATTGCCGGCGTGCCAAGCGAACTGATCAACGATCCGGCGCCGTTGTGGCTGCCTGCGCTGCCCTCGGCATGGATGCGAATCGCGCCCCAGGGCAACTGCACTTCATCCCACATCGCCAGCACGTCTTGCGGGCCGAGCTCATACTCTTCGAGCAGCTCGCGTACCGAGATGCCGCTCAGGTTCATGAAGGTTTGCGGCTTGGCGAGGATTATTTGTTCTCCTGCCAATTTGCCCAAACCTACCAGAGCCTTTGCTTCCGGCCGCGCGACGCGAATTCCGCCGCGATTGGCCAGTTCATCCACCGCCAGAAAACCGAGGTTGTGCGGTGTCCATTGGTATTCCGGGCCAGGATTGCCAAGGCCAACAATGAGCCGCATACCCCTCGTTTCGAAGCAACTTCAGAAAGCCCGCAAAAAATAGCAGGAAAAAGAAGCGTTACTTCTTTTTCTCTGGTTTCTCGGCGGCTTCGGCACCTTCTTCGCCTTCGACTTCCTTCTTGCCCTTCTTGATGACTTCGGGCTCGGCTGGTGCAGCTGCGTCGGCCACCACGGCATCCACGGGCTTTTCCTCTTCGACCTTGAGCGCCACGACGTGCGCGAGAACGCGTTCCGGCTCGGTAAGCAATTTCATTTTGGCGGTGTCGATGGGGATATCGCTGGCGCGCAGTTGACCGTTCATTGCCAGATGGCTGACGTCCAACTTAAATTCGGTGGGAATTTCTCCCGGCAAGCATTCGATTTCGACTTCACGGGTAACAACTTCGAATACGCCGCCTTCGACTTTCACACCGGATGGTTCGCCAAAGGTATGCACCGGAACCTTGACGCGCATGCGCACGTCCATGGCGATGCGCAACAGATCAACGTGCAGAAGATTTCCACTGACCGGATCCACCTGCCAGGCCTTCACGATGGCGGGCTGTTCTTTGCCATCGAAAGCCACCTGGAATAGGGTGTTGTGGCCCGTGGGTGAGCGGAGAATCTGGCTCACCTGCTTGGTGTTCACGGTGAGCGATATGGCGGAATCTTTTCCGCCATAAAGCGTAGCGGGAACTTTTCCCGCTACGCGCTGGCGGCGGGCTTCATTCTTGCCGCGGGATTCGCGGGCTGCTGCTTCGACTACGATCTTGTCTGCCATTGGCTTCGTCCTTTTTAGCTCAGGGTTTGTTAAGTACAACTTGTTTTTCTAAGGGTTTGTAAAACAAACCCTGAAACCCTACTTTATTTTCCTAGCCTTAAACCGCAGGCCCGCACTGCAATACAGCAAATTCTTAGATGAACAATTCGCTGATCGAGGATTCCTCGTGAATCGAGCGAATACCACGGGCCAGCAAATCCGCCACGCTGAGTACGCGAATCTTTTTCAGTGCCTGGCCAGCTTCGCTAAGCGGAATTGAATCCGTAGCGACCACTTCCTTGATTTGCGATTTGGCGATGCGTTCAATCGCCGGTCCGGAAAGCACGGCGTGCGTGCAAGCGGCGTAAACCTGAGTAGCGCCTTCTTTGAGCAGCGCTTCCGCGGTTTTCACCAGCGTGCCAGCAGTATCAATGATGTCATCCACGATCAGCGTGCTGCGCCCGCGCACGTCTCCGATCAAGTTCATCACTTCGCTGACGTCCACATCCACGCGGCGTTTATCCACGATGGCTAGCGGCGCGCTGAGTTTCTTGGCGAAAAAGCGGGCGCGCTCCACGCCACCGGCATCCGGCGGTACCACCGTCAAATCGGGTAAATTCAAATGCTTGAAATATTCGACCAGTACCGGCGAAGCGAAAAGATGGTCCACAGGAACGTCGAAATAGCCCTGAATCTGCGGCGCATGCAGATCGAGCGTAAGCGCCCGGCTGGCCCCCGCGGTTTCAAGCAGGTCAGCAACCAGCTTCGCGGAAATCGGAACGCGCGGCTTGTCCTTGCGATCCTGCCGAGCATAACAGTAATACGGCAGCACGGCGGTGATTCGCCAGGCGGAAGCGCGTTTGAAGGCATCAATCATCAGCAAAAGTTCGAGCAGGTGGTTGTCCACCGGATAATGGCAGGGCTGAACGACAAATACGTCAGCGCCGCGCACATTCTCCAAAATCTGAAAATATATTTCGCCATCGCTGAACCGGCCAAGCATGGCCTTGCCCAGCGGAACATCCAGATGCTTGCAGATGGAGTCCGCCAGCACCGGGTTCGCAGTTCCGGAAAAAATTTTGAAGCGTTCGTCGTTCAAAAAGCGATCTCCGCCCTGCAAAATCTGCAAGTTGAAATTCCCCGGGAGTTTAAGGGGTGGTCTTACAAACCCTTAGAAAAACAAGCCGTACCTACAAACCCTGGGCTAAAATTGTTGAGGCTGAAGACGCTGAGGATTAATCGCGAGGCGCACTGCTAACGGTGCGACTGTGCATCAGACGACGATACGAATCGCGAGAGACTGTCTCGCAAACGAAAGTCTGATCGTGCGGAAATCCAACAACGGCTCGGCGCGCCTTAGCTGGGCTCGGGAAAACTCCAATCACCGCCGAACCGCTACCCGCCAGCAAGGCTTCTGAAGCTCCGTTTTGAAGCAAATCCCGTTTGATCGCAGCCAGACGGGGATGCTGCTGGAAGACCACTTCTTCAAAATCATTTAGAAGGGGGCTGCCCTGCAGGCTCCAGGCGAGAGCACAGAACCTGTAAAGTCTAGGGTTTCCTGTGAAATTTGTCAATTGCGGAGCATTGCCTTGCAATGCATCGAGTTGCGGTGAATTCAGCCAGCAGTAGGCGTCGGGCGTGGGAACGTGAATCGATTCAGGCGAGACTACCAGTAAGGAGAGTCTGGGAATATCCGGTAGCGGGTAAATTTCGTCGCCCTTGCCAATGCCCAGAGCGCGGCCACCTTCCAGAAAAAAAGGCACATCCGCGCCAAGCATGGCAGCAAGTTCGAAGAGACGTTCGCGGCACAGCTTTTTCTTCACCAGCCGCAAATAGCCGATCAAAGCAGCGGCCGCGTCGCCGGAGCCGCCACCTAACCCACGCCCCGCAGGAATTGTCTTGCGCAGTTCGATCGTTACGCCATTTGGAATTCTCAATTCTTGTTGCAGCGCACGTACCGCCCGGTACACGAGATTCTTTTCGATCGGCTCGTTAGAAAGCGCCGCATCGCCCAAGACTTTTAGTTCGATACCAGGGCGGCGCGAGGACTTCAGCCGCAGTTCGTCGTGCAGGGAAATAGTCTGAAAAATTGTGCGCAGTTCATGAAAACCGTCGGAACGTTTGCCGATGACTTCCAGGCGCAAATTGATTTTCGCAAGGGCGGGGATGCGAACTTCGGGCATGTCCGCGTCAGGGTTTCACGGATTCGGACGAGGACTTTTGTGCAACGCGACGCCGAGACTGGCTGACCTTCTTTTCAACTTCAGCCACTTTATCCGGCTCGACGTCGGCGGGCAACACGCGCTTCCATTCCGCAAGCGACTTTTCCCATTCCGCTGCCGCCATTTCCGGCCGGCCAGACTTGGCGTAAATATCGCCCAGGTGCAGGTGCATGGTGGGGTCGTGAGGATCACGCTCCAGCGCCTTGCGCAACGCCGCCTCAGCGTCCGCGAACTTGTTCTGCTTGAAATATACCCAGCCGAGACTATCGAGATACGCGGAGTTGTAAGGCTCTTCGGCAAGCGCGCGCTGCACTAGCGCCTGCGCTTCGTCCAGACGGATTCCAAGTTCGCTCAGCATGTAGCCGTAGTAATTCAAGACCGCGGAACTCTTCGGATTGACGGCCAGAGCTTTCTTGAATTCCGTTTCGGCTTTGTCGAAAACTTTCTGGTGTTCATAAATCGAGCCGAGAAAATACCAGACCATTTCGTTGTCGCGCGGCGTGCCCGGAACGGCTTCGGCTGCGCGCGCGGAGTCTTCGGCGTCGCGGAAGCGGCGCGCGAATCCATAGGTCTGGGCGAGATTCAGATAAGTTTCGCGGTCAGATGCGGTGCCGTTCAACTGCGTGTGAAGAAGCTTCGCGGCTTCGTCGGTCTGATTGGTTTCTCCCAGCAGCAGCGCATAGCGCGCTTTGATCGCGGGATCTTTGGGATATTTCGCAATGGCTTCTTTGCCAGCCTGCAAGGCTCTGGGTTGATCTTTCGCGGAGCTGTAGGTATCCACGATCAGGACACGTGCGTGACGATCTTCTTCCTCGCCCAGGCGCCCCAGTTCGTCATAGGTGTTGACCGCAGCCGGAAAATTCTGCGTTTCGCGATACAAACCGCCAAGCTGCTGATAAAGAACCGTAAGCGAGCGCCGACGCGTCGGCATGGAAACGGACTGTGCTTTGACGCCGGTGACGGCTTCCGAAAGAACACGAATCGCGTCTTCGTAGCGGCCTTGCGCTTCGTACAACATCGCTTCGTTGTACATCACATCGAGACTGCCCGGAGAATATTGCCGCGCCTTGACCAGCGTATCTTCCGCTTTGTCCATCTGGTGCAATTCGCGATAGATCTGCGCCAGACGCAGATAAACGTCGGCATCATCCGGCATTAAGTCAGAAAGTTTCTGATACACACTCAATGCTTCAGAATACTTTTCCTCAGAGATCAAAGCTTGGCCGAGACCGCGTTGGTGGCTGGTTTCGCTGGGATCCAGCTCCACAGCTTTGCGATATGCGGCTTCCGCTTTTGGGAAATCCTTGGTCTGAGTGTAGGCGTCGCCAAGGAGATCGAGCAGCGTAGCTGAAGTAGACTTGGAAGTCATGCCTTCAAGAAGGGCCACAGCATCGGCGGACTTGCCTTCATCAAGCAGCAATTGCGTCAACTGTTCGACTCCGGCTTCATTTTCAGAATCGGTTTTCAGCAAGCCGCGAAGAACTTCCTCCGCCTTGTCGTGCTGATTCTGCAGACGGTAAAGGCGCGCCAGCCACAGGGCTGATTCGGTGTCCGAAGGATCGAGGCGCACCACTTCCTTGAATTGCTCAACAGCCCGGTTGACAGTTTGCGACTGACCGGTGGCTTCGCCGGAGTTGCCGAGACTGCGCAGGTAAATGTGCCCCAGCAAGCGACGGGTCTGCGCATCGTCGGGGTTGCGCTTCAATAAAGCCTGCGCTTCGGCTTCGGCGTCGTGAACACGCTGCGCTTTCCAGTACATTTCCGCCAGCCGTTCGCCGATCACCGGAGACTTCGGGTCTAGGGCATAAGCCTTCTTGTAATAGTCAATCGCTTGCGTGGCGTATTCGCTGCGGCTGGTGGCCTCGTACTGCATTTCGGCAACGTGGCCCATGGTGTAGTTGAAATACGCATCGGCACGACTGGAAGTTGCAGGAGCCGCCGGTTCGCCGTCAGCAAAATCCTGCTTTTGCGAGGGTGCAGATTGCGGAGACGCGGCGGTCTGCGCAAAAACGGCACTGGCGGCAAAAGTCGTAGTGAGAAGCAACGTGTTGAGCTTTAGAAAGTTCATATTTGCCCTGAAAGTGAAAGTATCCCACGCAAGTGCGGGGCGGTCAAAAGCGAAATGCCGAACATTTCCAGAGCCAGATGGAAGGCCGACTAGAGTTGGATGCGGGCAATGGGGAGAGCGTTGGCAGAAAAAAAAGGTTGACAGTGTTTCCGTATTTCTGCAATTATCGAAATATGAAGAAACCCGATCCACTTCTGGTCACCCGATCGGCGGACCGCTTTGCCGCGCTTGGTGCCGAACCGCGCCTGGCGATTCTGCGGTTGCTGCTCTCGGCTCATCCTACCGGAATGATTGCGGGTGAAGTGCAAGAGGAGTTGGAGATTCCTGCGTCCACACTTTCGCATCATCTGGAAAAATTGAAACAAGTGGGATTGATCGACGTGCGGAGGGATGGCACGTTCTTGTGGTATTCGGCGAATACCGATGCACTACGCGAAGTACTGGGGTTTCTTTACGAGGAATGCTGTACACGCAACAGAGCAGTGGCGCCCGAATCGTTTGTACAGATTTCGCGGTAAACAGTAATTGCAGGACAGCGAGGAGCAGCCATGAGTGAGCAAAACATTCAGGATGCGGTGAAGCAGAAGTACCGCCAGGCGGCAAAGCAGGCTGCGGCAGGCGGAGTGGCTTCTTGTGGTGGGGGCGGCGAAATATCCTGCTGCGATCCGATTACGCGGGACCTGTACGACTCCGCACAAATCGCAGGACTGCCGGAGAAAGCGGTGGCGGCGTCACTGGGCTGCGGAAACCCCACGGCGCTGGCGCAATTGCAAGCTGGCCAGACGGTGCTGGATCTGGGCTCAGGCGGCGGGATCGATGTGTTGCTGTCGGCGAGGCGCGTTGGCCCCGCAGGGAAAGCCTACGGACTGGACATGACCGACGAAATGTTGGCGCTGGCACGCGAAAATCAAAAAAAGTCCGGCCTGACCAACGTGGAGTTCCTGAAAGGCGCGATCGAGAATATTCCGCTGCCCGACAATTCGGTGGACGTGATCATTTCGAATTGCGTGATCAATCTTTCCGGCGACAAAGATAGAGTGTTGCGCGAAGCGTTTCGGGTGCTGAAGCCCGGCGGGCGATTTGCGATTTCCGATGTACTGGTGCGGGGAGAGGTGCCGCCGGAAATTCGCAAGAGCATGGAGTTGTGGGTGGGCTGCATCGCAGGAGCACTGGAAGAGTATGAATATCGCGACAAACTTTACGGTGCAGGATTTACTGCGATCGATATCGAACCGACTCGCGTTTACAAAACTGAAGAAGCGCGCGAATTTCTGGCCAGTGCCGGATTGGACGTCGATAAAGTTGCGCCGCAGATCGACGGGAAATTTATCAGCGCGTTTGTGCGGGCGATGAAACCGATCGGGCCCGCAAACGTAGTCGGTCCGTCGTGCTGTGCTCCGACCTGCTGTAATTAGGCTGCATGGATTTTCAGACTTCCGCAGGCAGGTGTAGCGATGAATGATGAAACAGGAAAAGCACGAGCAACAGAACAAGAGCTTCGACCGGCAACGACGCCAGTTCCTTCCGTCGAAGAGGTGACTCTCCGTAGTAAAGACAAGGAAGTCACGGAACAGCCGCAACCGGCAGCTGCGTGCGAGTGCCCACCCGGTTGCGGCGGACTTCCCTGCTGTACTTGATTGCGCCGCCTTCGCTGTGAATTGAAATATTTTCAGCAGAAAAGAGCACAACGATGACCCGCAACGCGTTGTTTCTTTGTACCGGCAACTCCGCTCGTTCGATTCTTGCGGAAGCCATACTGAATCAAAAAGGATCGCCCCACTTCCGAGCCTACAGCGCCGGAAGCCATCCCATCGGGCGCGTGAACCCCATTGCCGTAAAGCTTCTCGATGCGGCCAAAATGCCGGTTGCGAACCTGCGCAGCAAGAGTTGGGATGAGTTTGCAAAGCCCGGCGCACCCAAAATGGATTTCGTATTTACGGTGTGCGATAACGCAGCAAACGAAATTTGCCCGGTGTGGCCGGGCCAACCCATCACAGCCCATTGGGGAGTGCCCGATCCCGCAGCTGTCTCGGGCACTCCGCAACAGATCGAACGCGGGTTTCGAGATGCCTACCTGCTGCTGGATCGCAGAATCAGCCTTTTCCTGAGCCTGCCGCTATCGAGTCTCGATACCCTTACTGTCAAGAAGGAACTTGCCCGGATCGGGCAGCAGTGAAGTTCTCAATCTCGCAGCGCGCCTGCGCGGAATTCCTGGGCACCGCTTTTCTGGTAACAGCAGTGGTTGGCTCCGGCATTATGGGCGAGCACCTGTCCAACGGAAATACGGCGATCGCTCTGTTGGCAAATTCCATTGCGACCGGCGCTACACTGGTAACACTCATCCTGACGTTCGGTCCTATTTCCGGCGCGCATTTCAATCCGGTCGTAACCCTCGCGGACGCAACGTCTGGCGGGTTAGCGCGCGCGGATGTGCTTCCCTACCTCCTGGCGCAATTTGCTGGTGGATTCGCTGGAACTGTCAATTCGCATTTCATGTTTGGGTTGCCGGCAATCACGTACTCTCGCCATGCGCGGAGCGGTCCGGCGCAATTCTATGCAGAGATCGTGGCCACGTTCGGACTTATGGCTGTAATTTCAACCTGCGCAAAGCTGAATGCCAGAGCGATTCCCGTGGCCGTCGGAGGATATATTGCCGGGGCTTACTGGTTTACATCATCGACTTCGTTTGCGAATCCGGCAGTCACTTTGGCGCGATGTTTTACCGACAGTTTTGCGGGAATCCGGCCGCGAGATGTTCCTGGATTTGTAGGGGCAGAAACTTTAGGTGCGGCGGTCGCCTTCTTTTTGTTTCGCTGGTTGATTGCGCCCCGAATCAGTGCAGGAAGTGGCGCATCGCCGTAAACACCATGGCCATGCCCAGGCGGTCCGCGGCGGCGATGACGTCCGTATCGCGCACCGACCCTCCGGGCTGAATCACTGCGACTGCTCCGGCTTTCGCGGCTTCTTCCACGCCGTCGGGAAACGGGAAGAATGCGTCGGATGCGACGATTGAACCTTGCAAAGAAGACTGTGCCTTCATTACCGCGAGCTTGACCGAGTCCACTCTGCTCATCTGTCCGGCACCGACGCCAAGGGTTGCGCCATCCTTCGCAAAAACGATCGCGTTCGACTTCACATGTTTTGAAACCTTCCACGCGAACTTCATGGTGGCGAGTTCTTCCGCGGTAGGCGCGCGCTGTGTAACAACTTTCAGCTCAGCGGATTTGATTTCGCCGAGATCCGATTGTTGCACCAGCATGCCGCCGAGAATTCGTTTTAATTGCAGTTCCCGTTCGGGCTCCAGACCGCCCGCTGGAAGCTCCAGCAGCCGCAGATTTTTTTTTGCGGCGAAAATTTCTTTTGCCCGGGCGTCGAAACCAGGAGCCGCGATACACTCGACAAAAAGTTTTGCCACTTCCTCGGCGGTTACTGCATCTACTTCTCGATTGAACGCCAGCACGCCACCAAACGCGGAAATCGGATCGCAGGCATACGCTTTCAGGTACGCTTCGCGCAAGGTTTGCTGTTCCGCGGTGCCGCACGGATTGTTGTGCTTGATGATAACTGCGGCGGGCTTGTGAAACTCGGCGGCAATGCTGCGCGCCGCTTCCAAATCCACATAGTTGTTATAAGAAAGCTCTTTGCCCTGAAGCTGCTTGGCGGCGGCCAATCCCGATGGAATTTTGCCCGAGGGAATATAAAGAGCAGCGGCCTGATGCGGATTTTCGCCGTAACGCAACGGCTCTTGCTTCTCCAGCGAAAGGTAAAAGCGCCGCGGCAATGCTGCTTTCGTAATCAGAGTGGGATGTCCGGGCGCGACCGACAAGCGTTCCAGTTCGGTGGCGATCATTCCGTCATAGCGCGAGGTGGTAGCGAAAACCTTGCGCGCTAGTTCCAGCCGTGTGGCCAGACTGGTATCGCGGCCGGCTTCGAGCTCCGCTGCAACACGCTCATAGTCCGCAGGGTCGGTAACCACCGTGACGCTTTCCCAATTCTTTGCGGCCGAGCGCAGCATGGTCGGACCCCCGATATCGATGTTTTCCATCAGCGCTTCGGCGGTCAAGTCCGCCTTCGCCGCAGTCGCTTCGAACGGATACAGATTCACGACAACCAGGTCGATTGCCGTGATGCCATGCTCTTTCGCTTGTTTTTGATCCTCCGCCAGATTGCGGCGATAGAGCAGCCCACCGTGAACCTTCGGGTGCAACGTCTTGACGCGGCCGCCCAGCATTTCCGGCCATCCGGTAAATTCCGACACGTCTTTGACGGCCACTCCGGATTCGCGCAGCAGCTGTGCGGTGCCGCCGGTGGAAAGGATTTCGATATGCAGCGCGGCAAGACGCTTTGCAATCTGCAGAACTCCAGTTTTATCGAATACGCTGATCAGTGCGCACTGCACCGCCATGTCGAAATCCTCCCCCTGAGGTGAAACAAGTTGAGTTGACGCGAAACAATTCAGTGTAAGCGCAACGCAGCGAATCGAAAAGCTGCGGGCTGTGGGAAACTTTACCGGGAGTATGCGAACCAGAATTAGGCCTTAACCAGCGCCTTCAGCTTGACTTGATTATCGACGACTTCCACCACGTACTCGACTTCATGACAGTTTTTCTGCCGCTGCAGGTCTTTGGTTTTCTTACGAACGAATTCGGTGAAGCCGGCGTGGGTCAAACGTGCGATGTCTTCGCCGGCCGTTTTCTTAGCTTCGACAAACGCCTGATATAACTGTTCAACCTTTTCCCCTTCGCGTTCCGGCTCGCTGCAGGTGATGCGAAAAACGGACCCTTCGGAAACCGCAGTCGCGTAGCGCGCATTGGCTTCCGCCAGCCGCTGGGCGCGTTCCGCTTCAATTTTTTTCGCCGCGGCGCCAAAGTGGCGCTGCACCGTGCCTTCTTCTTTTTGTTTCGTGCGCTTGCGGAAAATATCCTTGTACTTCGCATAGGTCTGCGTGAGGTTATTGTAACGAAAGCGCTGGCCGTACTTCATGTCGCCAGAACGCTCGCCATATTTCTTGACTATCAATTCGATGCGCCATTCAATCTCATTGGGCGGACGTTTACGGCCTCCGCCGAAGAATTGATCGTATTCGATCTTCAGCTGACGGATGTCGCGTTCGAGTTGGCCAAGTTCTTCGTCGATGGTGGCGATGGCGGAAGTCTCTCTCGTTTTCTATGGTAGGAGGGCGGCTGGCGGGCGTCAACGGTTCGTCGGTTCCAGTACGCCCAAGACAAACTGCCTGCGATCGCCCAATACCTGTACCAACGGGCAGGTCGCGCGATTGTTCGCATTGCTCGCCCGCCCAGCCTATGCTCCAATACGAAAATGGATTCCCGCGCAAAACGTTCGCTGGCGCCCGAGACGTCGGAATTGCTGCGACAGATTCCCTCGGTGGACGAATTGTTGCGCCAGCCACGTATGGCGAAACTTGCCGGACGTATTCCGCGCGAACTGTTGGTAGAGGTGGCGCGCGAAGTTGTCTCCAGCATCCGCGCGGAAATCACCGGCGAAAAAGGCGTGTCGGTTATCCCAATTATTCCTGCCGATCTGGAAGACGTCATCGCACGCGAAGTCGAACGTATCCTTTCGCGAACCCTGCAGCCGATTATCAACGCCACTGGAGTTGTGCTGCACACCAATCTGGGCCGCGCGCCGCTGGCACCGGCAATCCTGGACGAGCTTCGCCACACCGCGATTCACTACTCGAACTTGGAGTACGACGTGGAAGGCGGATCGCGCGGGAAGCGCGACACGCATACTTCCGAACTGCTTATGCGACTTACCGGCGCGGAAGATGCGATTGTGGTGAATAACTGTGCCGCGGCGATTCTCGTGGTACTTACCGCGCTGGCAAAAAAAGGTGAAGTGATTGTCTCGCGCGGCGAACTGATCGAAATCGGCGACGGCTTTCGCATTCCAGAGGTGATGGCGCAGAGCGGCGCGATACTGCGTGAAGTCGGCACCACGAATCGAACCCGCATTGCGGACTATGTGAACGCCCTTTCGGAAAAAACGCGGCTGCTACTGCGCGTTCACCCGTCGAATTTTCAAATGTCTGGATTTACGGAGAAGCCCTCCCTCCCTGAACTCATCGCGCTTAGCCGAAGCACAAATCTTCCGCTGGTGGAGGATCTTGGCTCCGGATGCCTGGTGGACCTTTCGGAATACGGAATTAACGAACCAACCGTGCGCCGGAGTATCGAAGCAGGTGTTTCGCTCGTAACCTTCAGCGGCGACAAATTGCTCGGGGGCCCGCAAGCCGGAATTATTGCCGGAAAAGAGGAGTTGGTGCACCGCGTTCGGCGTCATCCGCTATTTCGCGCGTTGCGCGTGGATAAATTGACCATCACCGCGCTGGAAGTAACACTGGCTGCGTATCAACGCGGAGCGCTGGACGAGGTTCCGACGCTGGCGATGATTCGCGTAAGCGTGCAGGAAATGGAAAAGCGCAGCCGAAATTTTATCCGAGACTTGACGCCCTCTCTTTCGATGAACGAACTTGATCTGGAAATCGCGGATGGCAAGTCACTCGTGGGCGG
>Ga0193709_1000172_pt1 | contig 27164 bp, 20 predicted proteins | sample H3c2metaG_FD_160571 | JGI IMG/M metagenome (GOLD analysis project Ga0193709, IMG submission 160571) | Soil microbial communities from a riparian zone of the East river system, Colorado, United States - H3c2 | ecosystem: Environmental > Terrestrial > Soil > Riparian zone | place: USA: East River...
GAAAGGCCCGGCAAAGGCGGTGATGGAAAGGCGGCATCGAGCCTACGTCCGGGCAGCAACGGGCACGGCATGCCGTGCTCCTACCAGAAATTGAAGACTCGAAATCGTTGCTATGAATAGGCCCTCTAAATTTCGCATCGTCTTTTTGTTTGCGATTCTTTTTATCGCGACGATCTTCGTGATAGCGCGCGAGCATCGCCCCTCTTTCTTGCGACCAGGATTGCGGCTTTACGCCTATGTAAGCACCGCGGACGGCGCCGTATCCGTCGTCGACCTGGTAAAGCTTGCGACCGTCGCGCATGTGCCGGTGGGCGGTGATATCTCGGCAATGCGCGAACATCCCATGCGCGCGGAGATATGGGGCGTCAGTTCGAGCGGGGGCTTTGCCTGGGTGCTCAATTCACGGACTTCGCAAATCGTTGCGCGGGTTCCGGTAGGCGCGCTTCCCTATTCGATGGATTTTTCGCCCGATGGCGGGCGGTTGTATGTCCCCGCGTCCGGCAATAACACTCTGGTGGCCATCGATTGCGGCACGCGGCAAGTGGTTGCGCGCAGCGCGACGGGAACACAACCTGTCGCGGCTCGCGTTTCGCCCGACGGCAAACTGGCTCTGGTACTCAATAAGAAAGACGCTACGGTCGGCATTTACGACGCTGCCTCGCTCGAACTGCGCCGTACAGTCGGCGTGATTCCCGAACCCGAGGACGCTCTTATCCTGGACGATAATTCCGCGGCGTTCATTCTGAGTCGAACCCAGAAGCGCCTTTCGGTGATTGATTTGCGAACCGGGCTGCTGCTGACGAATCTGGAACTGGCGGGGATTCCGTCGCAAATGATACTGAAGCCCGATGGCGGCGAATTGTATGTTCTTTCGCCCGAATCGCACGGGCTGCAAGCGATTAATACTTGGACCCACGAAGTGGGTGACTACGTTGTTTTGGGATCGGCGCCGACACGCGGCGCGCTGCTCGCCGATACCGGCGAGCTTTATGTCTCGGACACCGCTTCTGGCAACATTACGCCGTTGGATGTGAATTTCCGTCGTGTCAGCCGCCCGATTCCGGCCGGACAAAGTCCGGGCGCTTTGCGCTTCGATCCCGGCGATAAAGCGCGATTGCTGCTGGTGGTTAGCCAGGGATCTGGGGATCTTTCCGTCATTCGAATTGCGTCGGACCGCGCGGGTGGATTACTCACGATGATTCCTGTCGGGGAGCAGCCGCGGGAGCTTGCGGTAAAGTTGTTCTAAACAAATCGTTAGCCCCGGCCTTTCCACAAAAAGGCAGCGGCGTAAAGCCCTGCTACATGAAGAAAGATTCGCAGACTTGCGGGCGGCATCGCGCCCCGCCCCCGCGGGTGCGGGGCCAGCAAGTGTGGCTGTGCTACTTAAGAATCCTTAAGGGGCTAGCGGCTCGACAGGCCAGGCGAAGTGCTCTTCGCCAAGCGTGACATGCAGTGCGCCCTCCGCTGGTAGAACGTCCAGCGGTAATCCGCCATGCCACAGCGCGACGCTAAGCTGCAGACGCGAAATTCCTCGTATGTCAAAAAGCTCCTTGCTAATGGCCAATTCCAAAATTTGTTCGAAGGCTGCTTCCGCGGACCCCGCGGGATTCAGCAAACAGATGCGGTCCTGTTCGACGGCGTATTCAACCAATTTGCCGTGCGACAATTTGGCCATCATGGTTACGTCGGTGTTGGCGTGAATAGTCACGCGGAATTCGGCATCTTCGAGTTCCGCCAAGGCGTCGGGAAATGCATCCAGACGGATGCACAGTCGCTCCGCTTCGAATCCGTAGCGCAACTCGCGCAGATAGTATGTGCGGCCGTGCATCGCTCCACTGCGTCTTTCCGGCGAATATAATCCGGCGCCCAGCCATTCGAAATACGAGGTGTCGCGGCCGTTGACGTCCACGCGCAAGTATTCCGAAGGCGGCAAATGCAAGGCGTGCTCGGGCTGGCGCTTGATTGGCTTGGCAAGTTCGTCCGGCGCGATTTTGCCTAAGGCGCGATAAATTCCCGTCAGGTGCCTGCGATACAATGCGTCAAATTCAGCGTCATTCGCGGTGCTGTGTTCTGGTCCATACCACCAACACCAATCGCTGCCTTCCGCCGCCAGCAGGGATTCCTTGGCGTTTTGAAGCTCGGCGTCGCTGGGCGCGTCCCTGCGTCCCTGTGCCTTGGCGTCTTGCGCGCTCGCGTAGGCTTCGCGGGCGTCCCAAAGCAGATCCCACGCCTGTACATCCTCGGCGTGGCCGATCCACACGTCGAAATTTGCATTGATCCATGATGCAGGGAAGATGGTTTGCGTTTCGGAGATGTCTCCGGCCGCAGCAATGGCCTCGCTCGCGGTCAACGCGCGGAAATCCGGATCGGACTGAATGCGGCCATAAAATTCCCGCAGGAATTCGCGGCCATTTCCCGGATAGTACTCCCAGGCATTTTCTCCATCCAGAAAAAGGCAAACGGTTAGCGGTTGCTTGCTCTGTACGCGTTCACCAATCGCGCGCAATCGTCCGTGAAGATCGGCAGCGCCTGTTTTGGCATCCATCCGGCTGTACACAAATCCGATCAGATCAGAAATGTGATGGTCGCGGAAAAGCCCGGTAATTCCCGACGGTGATGTTTTCAGCCGCCAGGGCCGATACAAACGTTCGGCATTTGCGGCAAGACCGGTGCCGTCGCGAAAAAATCCGAGGTTCAGCGTTCGCCCCAAGACTCCTTCGTCCGTGCCAAACCACTTGAAGCCTTCTTCGGCGGCAATGGCCAGTGCCTGATCGGAGACCGAACCTTCCGAAGGCCACAGACCGGCAGGCTGCACGCCGAAAACACGCTGGTGGTATTCGCGCGCGCGCCGCAACTGTTCGCGTGCGTCCTCGGGATGGCGATACGCACGGCGGGGCAATGGCGTGGAAGGATTCGAGACACGAGCGATGTCAGAATCGCAGACCAGCGGCAGAATCGGGTGGTAGAACGGCGTCGTACTAACCTCGATTTGCCCGCGTTCGGCGGCTTCACGATAAATCGGCAGCACCAGCTTCAAGAATTCCAATTGCTTTTGCTTCAGGGCTGCTTTGTCTTTCTCCGTGAAGTCTTTCCCCTTCGCGGAAAGTTTATTAATGGTGGCGTCCTGCGCGATCCACTCCTCGTCCATCCAGGCTAGTTGCGAAAGCAGTTGCAGGTCACGCCAGTCGCGCGGTGTGAAAGTGACAGTGGCTTGGGCTCCGCCAGCCTGACGCGTCCATTCATAAAGTTCCTGAAAGCGCGGCCAACGAGTCAGGAAGCGTTCGTGATTGACCTGAAACGCGCGCTGCAGGATTTCATTTTTGTCTTCCTTGGAAAGCTTTTCGGCGTCGCGAAACGCCAGTTCGAACCACGGTTCGTTGAAGTTGCCACTGGCATATTCTTCGAGCTGCAAGCCGAGCGCCGGCACGACGTTAAACGTGGCATGAAATTTCGGAAATTCCTCTAGGATCTTCACCATGCCCCAGTAATCTTTCAGGGCATGCAGGCGGGTCCACGGGAGGACGTAGCGCCCGGTTTCAGGATCGCGGTACTGCGGCTGGTGCATGTGCCAGAGAACGACCAGATGGATCTTGTTCATCGCGAGAATCGCTCCGGCGGCGCGACGGCCTCTGCGCGCACGGGGGCCGTGCTACACTCACGATTCGCGCCATGCGCATTCTTGACCGCTATATCGTCCGCGAAATTTTCCGTCATGCATTCCTCGGACTTATCGTCTTCACATTCGTGCTTTTTGTGCCGCAACTGGTTCGGCTCATGGAACTCCTGGTTCGTCATTCGGGTTCTGGCTCGCAGATTGCAAGACTCTTTCTGTACATTTTCCCCGGCGTACTAATCTTCACGATTCCGATGGCGGTACTCGTCGGCGTCCTGCTGGGCCTGGGCCGCATGTCGGCGGACAGCGAAATTATTGCGCTGACCGCGCTGGGAATCAGTCGGCAGCGAATGCTTGTCCCGGTGGCGGTGCTAGCGCTCACCGGAGCCATGGCCACGGGAACCCTTACATTATGGCTGGGACCGGCCGCATTTCGCGGCTTGCGAGGCATTGAAGCCACGCTGCTGGCGTCGCAAGCTTCGTTCCAGATACAACCGCGCGTTTTCGACGAGCGCTTCCCCAAACGCGTTCTTTATGTAAACGACGTTTCCGCGAGCGGAACGCAGTGGCACGGCGTGTTCCTCGCGGAAGTTGGCGAGGAGAGCGGCTCACGGCTGACGCTGGCGGAGAATGCGATTGTAATTGCCGAGCCCAAGCAGGGCAAGCTGGAGCTTCATCTTCAGGGCGGAACTACACACGAGGTGAGCCGGCAAGATCCCAGCCACTATTCATTGACGGACTTCGGACAGAGCGATTGGCCGCTGGAAGTGACCGGCCTGGTTTCCAACCAACAGCGGACGTTAAGCAATGTCGAGCGGCCGACGCGGGAACTTCTCGCGGAGAATGGCAAGAATTGGCGCGAGGCGCGGGTGGAATTTCAGCGCCGGCTAGCCTTTCCGTTTGCCTGCCTGGTGTTTGCGCTGGTGGCGGTCCCGCTGGGAGCGCAGCCACGGCGCGGCGGGCGCGCGGCAGGTACGCTGCTTTCCGTTCTGTTGATCGGTTTGTATTACTCGCTGTCGGTGATGGGCGCAGGATTCGCGCGCGAAGGAAAGGTCAGCCCATGGACCGGCATTTGGCTGGCGAATATCGCGCTGGCCGCGCTGGCCGTAATTTTGTTGCCGCGCATGGAGCAGCTGCGCGGAGACCGTGGATGGTTCCATAGAATCAGCCGGCTGGAAACCTGGAAACGGTTGATCCGCCGACGCCAGACGCAGGCCAGAAAACGAGCGGCGGAACTGGCAAAAGCCGTTAACGGCCAGCTAGAGAGGCCAAGAACATCTGAGGGCAGCTTTCCTCGCTTGATTGACATTTATCTGCTGCGACGATTTCTAGCGTATTTTGGCCTGCTGATGCTGGCGTTCGTGCTTCTGTTCCACGTGTTCACCTTCTTCGAATTACTGGACGATATTGCCAAGCATGGCGTTCCGTTTCTAACCGTGGTGAGATATTTTTGGTACCTTACGCCATATCTTCTCTATCAGCTGTCTCCGCTGAGTGCACTGGTGTCGGTGCTGGTCACGCTGGGCGTGATGAGCAAGAACAACGAGATTGTCGCCTGCAAAGCCAGCGGCATCAGCCTGTACCGACTTGCGATGCCGTTGCTGCTGGGGGGACTCACCCTGGCAGCAACGATGATTATTCTTGACGATGTGTATCTGCCGTATACCAACCAGCGACAGGATGCGCTGCGCAATCAGATTAAAGGCAAACCGCCGCAGACTTATACGCGTCCACAGCGCTGGATTTTTGGCGAAAACGGGAAAATTTATAATTACGATCTGTTCGATCCGGCCAAGAATCTCTTTGCCGGGCTCACGGTAGTGGAGCTGGAGCCCGGAACATTTCATGTAAAACGCCGGGTGTTCGCGAACCAGGCGCAATGGAGTGAATCGCAAAATGTTTGGATTCTGGAATCTGGCTGGGTGCGCGATTTTCATGACGGTTCGATCGAGAAATATGACAAATTCAGCGCGACCGCGCTGCCAGAACTTACCGAGCCGCCTACCTATTTCAATCGAGAAGTACTGCAGGCATCGCAGTTAAGTTTCCGCCAGTTGGGAAGCTACATCGAAGAGCTGCGCCACGCCGGGTTCGATGTTTCCGCCTTGACTGTGCAGTGGTACGTGAAGATCGCGTTTCCGCTGATTGCGCCGGTGAGCATGCTGCTGGCGATTCCCTACGCCTTTCGGGTGGGAGCGCGCGGAGCGATTGGAGGCGTAGCGGTAGGGCTTGCGGTCGGAATTGCGTATTTTTCATTGGCCAGATTGCTCGAAGCCATGGGAGGAGTAGGCCAAATGCCGCCGCCATTCGCGGCGTTCGCGCCGGATCTTATTTTTTATTTCGCGGGCATGTATTTCTTCTTCAAAATGCCAACGTGAGGGGAACTCAACAGTCGACAGTTCTCAGTTTGCGGTTTTGTGATTTTACATTGGTCTCCGTGGCACCGCTCGTATCTCTTTCGGAACGATCATAGAATCTGACTCAAGGTGAAACTCTACGCGCTCTTCTGGGTCTTTTTGGCGAATTGCCGGCCTGGCAATTTGTGGTTCCCTTCTTCCTGGCATTGCTAATCACTGGCAGATGCCCCTCCGCCGAGGCCTGAAACGAAGCAAGCCATTTTTCAATCCGTTCCTTCCGAATCTCCCGCTCCGGGCTGCGTGGCCTGTAACCTCAAACCATTTGCTGTCCACAAGGATCTGGCTTGGAAAGGGGTCTTGAACCTAGACATTCTTATCGACAGAAACGGGACAGTCGGAGAGGTCACGAACTAATTGCGGGAGCTCGGGCCGCTACCGAGACTTCAGTTTCCAGAGGATTTTGCGGAGCATGCCGAGGAGGACTTCGGCGTCGGCGGAGCTTAATTCGAAGCGGCGGAGCATGCGGCGAAGTTTTTCTTCGGCAGCAGCGGATGAGCGGCGATGGATGTAGCCGCTGATGTGCAGAGCTTCGAGCAGTGCTTCCGCAATACGGTTGACGGATTCCATATCCGCCGCGGCTAAGGGCAATTTGTTTTTGGCTTTTGCGATGGCCCCGCCGCGAGAAATCTCGTAAACAACGATTGCAACGGCCTGCGCCAGATTCATCGAGCGGTGTTCTTCGCGTGTAGGAATGCGCAGAAGAAAGTGGCAGTGGCTCAGATCGTGATTGGAAAGGCCGGTCTTTTCCGAGCCAAAGAGAATGGCAACACGACCCGAATGCAGAACCTTGCGAATCTTTTTTGCGGCATCTTCTAGCGAGTAGAGCTCGTGTTGCAATTCGCGATGGCCAATGGCGGTAGTGCCTATTACTAGACTGCAATCGCGCGTGCCGTCCGCAAGTGAGTCGTATTCTTCGGCTTCAGCAAGAAGCGGCGCGGCGCCGACGGCAGAAACCGCTTCCCGGAAGGCCTTTTCGTACGGCGTGACCACGCGGAGGTGCAACGCCCCGAAATTGCTCATGGCGCGAGCCGCGGCACCGATATTCAGCGGATTACGCGAGCGCACCATCACGATGCGTAAATTTTGCAGATTGGGCGGGTTGGCAAGTTTCTTCAAGAGGGTTATGGAGCCGTCGCGCGGCTTCCACATTCTACGTGAGGCGGGGCGATGCGCATGGAATGGCGCACCGAAGAATTCGAGGAACACTCCCGCACCATCAACCGTATCTTATGGTGCGCAATCAGCGCCAGGCGCCAGGGAGGACTTTGCATGAAGCTTCGGCACTCACTCACATTAGGACTATTGGTTGGCGCGTTGTGGAGCGGCTGGGCACCGCGGGCGAACCCTCAGGCCGCGACTGAATCGAAGGTAGCTGGACTGGACGAAATCAAGAATCAGGCCGACTTGGACAAGGCCATTACCGCGCTGGATACAAAACTCTTCGACGCTTACAACCGTTGTGACCTAAAGACCTTCGATAGCCTGCTTGCGGATGACGTCGAGTTTTACCATGACCAGGGCGGCGTAACCCTGGGCCGACAAAAGCTGACCGAGAGCATCAAGAACAATATCTGCACCGGCGACACGCAGCGAGTGCTTGTACCTGGCACGCTGAAGATCTACTACATGAAGGGCTATGGAGCGATCGAGATGGGAGTGCACCGCTTCCTGCATCCCAAGACTGCGGCTGCCAACGGGACCGGTGAAGGCAGCTTCGTGCACTTGTGGCAATACAAAGACGGCAACTGGAAGGTGACTCGTGTGCTGAGTTATGACCACCACTCGGCGAGTCCGAAAAGCTGACAATCACGCATTAAAGTAATTGTTTAGGTATGGTTCATTGCAAAAAAACGCGGACGGGACTCAATCCGCGCTCCGCTTTCGTGACATGAAGTATCACTCGAAGTTAGCCCGAGTGCGATTCCCAAGTGCTATTTCCTTTTTTTCTTGGCCTGCTCTTCCTCAACTACCGCTTGAGCTGCGGCTAGCCGAGCGACGGGCACTCGAAACGGCGAGCAGCTCACGTAGGACAATCCAGCGCGATGGCAGAACTTGACGCTATCCGGATCCCCACCGTGTTCGCCGCAGATGCCCAGCTTGATGCCAGGGCGCGTTCTATTACCCTTCTCTACGGCCATGGTAATCAATTGGCCGACGCCCGCCTGATCGATGGTAGCGAATGGATTCTTTTTCACGATCTCCAATTCCTGATACGGACCGAGAAAGGAGCCGGAATCGTCGCGGCTCATGCCCAGGCAAGTTTGGGTCAAGTCGTTGGTGCCAAAACTGAAAAACTCGGCAGTCTGGGCAATCTCATCGGCTGTGATCGCGCCCCTAGGCACCTCGATCATGGTGCCTACCAGGTAATTCAGTTTGACTCCCTTTTCCTTCATCACCTGGCCTGCGATGCGATGGACGAGCTCGACCTGGAGGTCCAGTTCTTTCTTGAAGCCCACAAGCGGAATCATGACTTCTGGGTTGACCTTGATGCCCGCTTTCTGAACTTCTGCAGCAGCTTCGAACACGGCGCGGGATTGCATCTCGGAGATCTCAGAATAGACAATTCCCAACCGGCAGCCGCGGAAACCGAGCATTGGGTTGAATTCATGTAATTCTTTAACCCGCTGTTTGATTTTTTCGACCGGTACTCCCATCTTCTTTGCCAGGTCGTTTTGCGCCGAGCCTTCATGGGGCAGAAACTCATGCAACGGAGGATCAAGAAAGCGGATCGTCGCTGGATAACCCTTCAGTTCCCTGAACATGCCGACAAAATCCTCCCGCTGATACGGCAGAATCTTGGCCAATGCCGCTTCGCGGTGTTCCTTCGTGTCGGCCAAAATCATTTCACGCATGGCATCAATGCGATTACCTTCAAAGAACATGTGCTCGGTGCGGCATAGACCAATGCCGGTAGCGCCAAACGCGATGGCGTGAGCAGTCTGTTCTGGAGTGTCGGCGTTGGTGCGGACCTGCATCCGGGTTACCTTACTGCACCAGTCCATCAGCTTTTGGAAGTTTTGATATGTCTGACTCTTCTTGCCATCGAGCGATTTCTCGATCAGCACCTGGACGATTTCCGACGCCGCGGTCGGGATTTGGCCGGCATAGACTTCGCCAGCGGTGCCATTGATGGAAAGGAAATCCCCTTCCTTGTACGTCACGCCATCAACGGTCATGGTTTTGGCGGCATAGTCGATCTCGATCGCCGCTGCGCCGCAGACGCACACCTTACCCATCTGACGAGCGACCAGCGCTGCGTGCGAACTGACACCACCCTTTGCGGTGAGAATGCCTTCGGCGGCTATCATGCCGCGCAAATCTTCAGGCGAAGTTTCATTTCGAACCAGCAAGACCTTTTCACCCACTGCAGCGGCTGCAGCGGCACGGTCCGCGTTCATATACATCTTGCCAGCGGCGGCCCCGGGGCCGGCAGGCAACCCCTTCGCAATAACCTTGGCAGCCTGAACGGCCTTGCGATCGAACACAGGCGCCAGCACTTGGTCGAGCTGGTCGGCAGGGACTCGTCGAATGGCCGTCTTCCAGTCAATCAGCTTCTCTTTTTCCATTTCGACGGCGAAGCGAACCGCGGCGAGGCCGGTGCGTTTGCCGTTGCGAGTCTGCAGCATGAACACCTTGCCATCCTGGATTGTGAATTCGAAGTCCTGCACATCCTTAAAGTGTTTCTCGAGCGTCTGGCGAATTTTCTCCAATTCGTGAAAGGCCTTCGGCAGATAATTCTTGAGCTGGGCAACTGGTTCGGGCGTACGGACACCAGCAACCACGTCTTCTCCCTGCGCGTTGATGAGGAATTCGCCGTAAAAAACTTTCTCTCCGGTCGCCGGGTCGCGGGTGAACGCCACACCTGAGCCGGACTGGTCGCCAGTATTCCCATATACCATCGCCTGCACGTTCACGGCAGTGCCCCATTCAGACGGGATGTTGTACTTGCGACGATAAACGACGGCGCGATCGTTCATCCAGGAACCGAACACGGCGCCTACCGCGCCCCAGAGCTGTTTCCACGGGTCCTGCGGGAACTCCCGCCCGGTGCGGTCCTTGATCAGCTTCTTAAAGCGAACCACCAACTCCTGAAGATCCTTCACTGTCAGCTTCGGATCATCAACTTCCGCATGATAGCGTTCGTGCTTAAGCTCGTGGATCACCACTTCAAAAGGTTCGTGGTCCTCGCTCGGGCGTTTCTGCACGTTCATCACGACGTCGCCGTACATTTGGATGAAGCGGCGGTAGCAATCCCAGGCCAGCCGCTCGTTCTTGGTGGCCTTGGCCAACGTTAGAACTGTCTCGTCATTCAATCCGAGATTGAGAATCGTGTCCATCATGCCCGGCATCGAATCGCGAGCGCCGGAGCGCACCGACACCAGCATGGGCATGGCTGTTTTGTCGCCAAACTTCGTGCCCATGATTTTTTCTACGCGTTTGACGGCTCCCCTGACTTCCGAGTCCAGCACCTTTGGATAAGTTTTCTTGTTTCCGTAGTAGTAAGTGCAAACTTCAGTGGTGATGGTGAATCCAGGAGGGACTGGCAGGCCAATCCGGCTCATCTCTGCGAGTCCAGCGCCTTTGCCGCCAAGAAGCTCGCGCCAAGTGCCGTCGCCTTCGGCTTTCCCTGCACCAAAAAAATAAACCCATTTCGTCACGATATGCCTCACTAACAATTTGGAGTAGGAACTACATGCAAACTGCAAGCACCGGAGGACGAGTGCATGCGCGGCGTCCTCTGAAATTACTCAGTTTTGTCGGCGCGCTGACAAAGTTCGGCGTTCACGCGCGCAACGGTATATAAAGTAAAACTTTAATTACGTCCTTCCCCGCCCATCTCGGAAAAATCCGCGATAGTGGTAAATTCTCGAAGCAGTTCAGACAGTAGTGCGAGCCGATTCTTGCGAACTTCTTCGTTTTCGGCCATCACCATTACTTGCTCGAAAAATCTGTCAATCTCCTGCCGCAGCGCAGCGACGATTTCCAGCGCCTCCTTATAGCGGCCCCCACGTTTGTGTTCGTTCACACGGAGTACGGCCGCTTGCATCGAAGAATGCAGACCACGTTCGGCGTCATTCTCAAAGAGTTCCGTCGAAACCCGTTGCGCCTCTCCCGTCGGGATGGCGGCCTTTTCCAAAATCTTGCGAATACGCTTGAAGGAAACGGTCAGCGGCTCGAAGTTTTTTGACTTACGTATGGCCCGCAGAGCGTCCAGGCGGCGGCGAGCGTCAACCAGATCGTCCGAACCGGCCCGGAACACGGCATTCACTTCGTCGTAGCTGAAGCCTTCCTTTTCGCGGAAGACGAAGCGAGCCCGGTCGATTAGAAAATCGAGGATCTGTTTTTCGTGTTCCGCGCTCACGGCGCGTTTGGGCGGATTCGCGTGGAGGGCCTTGGCAGCAGCCGCGATCGTAAGCGATAGAGAAAGCGGCAGCTTCTTCTCCAGGATAATTTTGACGATGCCTAAAGCGGCGCGGCGCAATGCGAAAGGATCGCTGGAACCGGTGGGTATGACGCCTACTGCGAAGCAGCCAACGATGGAGTCGAACTTGTCGGCGAGTGCTACAGCGCAGCCAATAAGATTGCGTGGGATGGGATCGTCGAGACCGACCGGGCGGTAGTGATCGTATACGGCATCCGAGACTTCATCGGGTTCACCTTGAGCTTTGGCATACAAGCCACCGACAATGCCCTGCAACTCCGGAAACTCGCGCACCATTTCGGTCGAGAGATCGCACTTGGCCAGCTCAGCGGCGCGGTCAGCTTCCGCAACGTGAGCTTGCACCATGCCCAGGTTGAACCACTGTTCCATGAGCCAGCGCGAGAGCGAGCGGATGCGCTCGACCTTGTCGCGATAGCTGCCCAGACGGGATTCGTAGGTGACACGCTCCAGTTTGGGGAGATAGTCGGCGAGCCGACATTTCTGGTCCGACTCCCAGAAGAACTGCGCATCCGCAAAGCGTGCCTTCAGGACGCGTTCATGGCCGGCACGGACCAAGCCCTTGCCGTCCCTGGCCAGATTGATAACTGCGAGAAAGTGCGGCGCCAGTTCCCCGTTACGTTTCTCTACCGCGAAATATTTCTGGTGGCCGCGCATGACGGTGACCAGAATCTCGTCCGGCAAATTCAAGAAAGCTGGGTCAAAGTCACCCTGGATCACCGTGGGAAACTCATTCAGATAGGTCACAAGTTTCAACAGCTCAGCATCCTCATGGACGCGAAAGCTGCCTTTTTTTGCGCGCACGGCAAGTTCGTTCTGAATTTTGTCTAGCCGCTCGGAAGGTCGAACGATCACGCCGTTGGCTCGGAGCGACTTGGCGTAGTCGGCGAACGCTCGCACTCGAATTGAGGCGGAGCCGAGAAAGCGGTGCCCGCGAGTACTGTCCCCGGCTGCGATGCCGCCGTAGGAAAATTTGAGCGGCTTGCTGTCGAGCAGGCCGACGATCCAGCGGATGGGTCGGATGAAGCGCGCACCGGAGAGCCCGGTCCAGGTCATGGTCTTCGGCCAGTAAAGGTCGTGGAGAATGCGCGGGAGAATGTCCGCCAGAATGTGTTCGGTAGCACGGCCGCGTTTCACGTTCTTTGCAGCCAGGTATTCGCCCTTGGCAGTTTGCAGGAAATAAATTTCATGCAGCGCGACGCCCTGCTTTTCCGCAAAGCTGACAGCGGCGCGTGTCGGCGCGCCGACCACGTCGTAAGCCACGGACTTTGGCGGGCCGGTCACTTCGCTTACGAGATCGGCCTGGCGAACGGGCAAGCCCTGCGCCCACAGCGTCAGGCGGCGGGGCGAGCTGAATGATTCTACCGTTACCCCTGCCAGGAGATTTTCTGCTGCCAGTTGCTTCTCAAGACCCGCCTTTAGGTCGGCCTCGGCCCGGGCGAGCATCCCTGCAGGTATCTCTTCGCAGCCCACTTCGAATAGTAACTCAATCCGCTTTTCGGGCGCGGGCTTGGCGCTGGATTTCTTCACGGCTGACGCGTTCTTGGTCGGGCTCATGCGCGCACCTCAGCCTTTGCCGCGGCCCCTGTTAATTGTTCAAGATAGTTGACAGCAGTACGGCACGCCACTGCCCGAACCCGCGCCATAAGCGCGGCACGTTCGGTTGTGGAGATGACTCCCCGGGCGTCCATGAGATTGAACAGGTGCGAGCACTTAAGGCAGTGGTCGTAAGCCGCGAGCAGCGGGTAGCGGACTCGCTGCTTCCCTTCCGCCTTCCCCCAACCGTCGAGGAGCTCTTTGGCCTGCTTCTCATGCAGGTCAAATTCAGTGCGAATGGCCTTGGCATCGCTGCGACCGAAACTGTACTCAGAGAATTGCTGCTCCTCTGCCAGACGTATGTCGCCATAGGTTTTGTCATCTGACCAACGCAGGTCGTATACACTGTCGGTGCCCTGCAGGAAGGCGCAGATGCGCTCCAGCCCGTAGGTGAGCTCGACCGAGATCGGATCCAGTTCCAGTCCGCCGCTCTGCTGGAAATACGTGAACTGGGTAATCTCGAGACCGTCGAGGAGAACCTGCCAGCCGATACCCCATGCACCGAGGGTGGGCGATTCCCAGTTGTCCTCTTCGAACCGGATGTCATGCTCCCGCAGATCGATACCGATGGCTGCCAAGCTCTTCAAATAGATGTCTTGGACGTCGGTGGGCGACGGCTTAAGGATCACCTGAAACTGAGAATGTTTATACAGGCGATTGGGATTCTCCCCGTAGCGGCCGTCGGCGGGCCGACGGCTCGGCTGCACAAAAGCCGCGCGATACGGATCTGGTCCGAGTACCCGTAGAAAGGTTTCCGGGTGCATGGTGCCGGCGCCTACTTCTACATCGTAAGGCTGTTGAAGAACGCACCCGTGCTTGATCCAGAAATGCGAGAGCGCCAGAATCAAATCTTGGAAATTCAAACCCTTGGGCCGATGCTCAAGTTTTACTTTAACTTTCAAGTCGTCTCCAAAAATTCCCGCGTCTGCAGATTTCGCTCGGTATGAAACTCAATCCAGCTGAAAGAGGCTTCCCGCAACTCGGTCAGTGCCCGACTTGCGTCTGCCCTCAATTCGATTTGGTCCAACTTCCGGCCAACGAAAAGCTCCGCCAGTTCCCTGGCGCCCTTGCTCAACGGGCGCATTCCGGGCTTGCGACAGTTCTCGCACAGGGGGCCCGCAGTCTGCGAAAAGTGATAGCCGTGATGCTCGGCGAAACTCGTACCGCATAGTGCGCAACGATCGAGCGGCGGAAGCCAGCCTCCCAGGCGAACCGTCCAGAACGCGAAGTACGCAAGCGGCAACTGCCAGGAGCCACGCCGCTCAATTTCCCTCGCCGTCAGCAGCAATAGCCTGAACATAGAATCGGCCACTTCCTGCTCTGGCAGCACACGCTCGGCAATTTCGCTGACCATTGCCAGCCCGGTGCTGAGACCATAGTCGCTTTGCGACTTGTTGAAAGACTCCAGTAATTCACACTGCTGAATACGGACCAAGTCGCGAGTCTCCCGCTCGACGTACCACAACTGGACGTGCGAAAGAACCTCCAACGTCGAGCCGTAACGGTTTTTGATACGCCGAGCGCCCGAAGCGACGCCACGCAAGCGTCCTGAGGAGCGCCCCAGGAAGCTGACCAGACGGTCTGCCTCGCCCAAAGGAAAGGTCTTCAGAATGATGGCTTCCGTTTCCCTGGCGGGCATAGCTTGTCGGCGCGCCGACTGCGCTTCGCCGTCCGCGAACCGCCTCAAACCATGAACGCAAACGCGAATCAAATTTCTTACCATACGCTTCCCTGTTGCGCAACTTTCCGCGCGGGATTTCCGAAAGTTTTTCTAAATCCGGGCCCTGCGTTTCGTGGACGCGAAGTCGCTGAGCGCGCCACAGCGACAATTCGCACCAGGCCATCGGCATACAAACAGCGCGGCGCCAGTTCAGCCGTTTCAGTAAATTAAACCTCAGCACCCCCGCAAGTCCCGTGATTCCATGCGCTTGGACCCATAAAATTAATCTGTTAACCAGCATTCCTGCCGGACACAAATTATAGGACGCGCTCGCGGACCAGCTTCCCTTTTGATTTGTGGCCGATATCGGTTAGGCTTTCGCCTCATGCCGCTTCCCATCGTCGATTTCACAGGCATCGGAGAAAACGCCACCGACGTGGTGTTGCGGCTTGCCCAATTCCCTGCACGCGACGGGAAAACCAACACGGTCTCGAGAGACATCCGGCTGGGCGGGCAGATGGCAACCGCCGTAGTCGCCGTCGCGATGTGGGGATTGCGCACCCGCTATGTGGGAGCCACCGGGCGAGACCACAACGGAGATTTGCATCAGGCGGCATTGCGCGCTCATGGCGTGGAGACTCACCTGTGTCGGGTGCCCCACGCAGAGAGCCGACTCTCTTATATTCTTGTCGAGCACGCTAGCGGGAGCCGGGCGGTCCTTTGCCAGCGAGATCCTCGCGTAAAGATTGCGCGGTCCTGCTTGAAGAAAGAATGGTTTCAGCGCTCTCGGCTATTGCATGTGGACGGTGAAAGCCCAGACGCCTCAAAACTGGCGGCCATATGGGCGCGCGCTGCGGGCGTCCCGGTGATGTGCGATCTCGACGTGTTTCGAGGCGAACTGCGGTCCCTTCTGCCGCATGTGGATTATCCCGTGCTTTCCCTGGGTATTCTGGCGGGTCTCGGCGGGTCGAACGATCCCCTGATCGCGCTCCCCAATATTCAGGCCAAGTATGGTTGTAAGCTGGCGTGCGCGACGCTGGGCGAGCACGGAGCACTCGCCTGGGACGGGCAAAACTTCTATTACGCCCCGGCATATCGAGTAGCAGTCGTTGACACAACTGGTGCCGGCGATCTGTTTCACGCCGGGTTTGCCTACGGCTTGCTGCGCGGTTGGGACACGCAACTACTACTGGAGTTTGGCTGCGCGGCGGCTGGACTGAATTGTATGGCGCGTGGCGCCAGAGGCGGAATCCGCTCTCCGCGCACTATCGAGCGCCTGCGAGCCAGTGGAAAGCGCTGCTCGAATCAGTATTCAGCGAAAATTTTGGCAAGAGCGGCGGAACGCGCAGACGGCGCCGCGAGCCGTTCCGCAAAAGGGTAGATCGAGACGCCATGTTCATTCCGCTCCGGGACGAAAACCCTTCGGGCAAATTCGCTTTCGTCAACCTCGCGCTGATCCTGGCAAATATTGGCGTTTTCATCTACCAAATAACGCTGACGCCGTATGTGTTCACGGCCTTCGTCACGGCGAACGCCATGGTCCCAGCGCGCATCCCTGCATTCCTCGCCGGCCACGGAAGCTTCGAAGCCGCTTTCCTGCCCTTAATAACCAGTCTTTTTCTGCACGCAGGAATTGCCCACATCTTAGGCAACATGCTGTTCCTGTGGATCTTCGGCGATAACGTCGAAGCGACGTTTGGTCACCTACGATACCTGCTCTTCTATCTCGTCTGCGGCGTAGGATCTGGCCTCACGCATATCGCGTTCAATCTTTACTCGCACATTCCCGCGCTTGGAGCAAGCGGAGCTATTTCAGGCGTTCTGGGAGCCTACATCGTTTTGGAGCCGCGCAACCGCATCCTGACTCTGATATTTATTTTCGTGGTTCGAGTGCCGGCTGTTCTGGTGTTGGGTCTGTGGTTTGTGCTGCAGTTTCTCAGCGGGATTGGATCTTTGGGCTCGACGGCGAATGGAGGAGTCGCAGTGTGGGCGCACATCGGGGGATTCTTGCTTGGCTTGCTCATTACATTGGCAGTCAAATGTAGATGAAGTTTTACTTTAATCTTCGATTTGAGCCCGCGCTAAAATCCGGTACTCGAGACCCATGCCAGGATTTTGTAATTAAAGTAACACTTGATGCTGCGGTTGTGCGCGTCGGCTAGCGGTCTGCAACTCTTTTGGCGATCCAATCGCCGACTTCAACCGTTCCTTTATCTCCGCCCAGGTCCGGGGTGACAAAGTTTTCTTGCAACGCAGAGCGAACCGCGTTGCGAAGCGCATCGCCCTCGGACTTCCAACCGAGAAAATCGAGCATCATGCCAGAAGCGAGAATCGAGCCGAGCGGATTGGCAATCCCCTTCCCGGCGAGGTTGGGCGCCGAGCCGTGCACGGGTTCAAATAGCGACGTGCGTCCAGGATGGATATTGCCGGAGGGCGCGAGTCCCAAGCCGCCAGCAAGCTGCGCACCGAGGTCACTGATAATGTCGCCAAAGAGATTGCAGGTGACGATGACGTCGAACTGGCGCGGATCGCGCACGACTTCCATGGCCAAAGTATCAATATACAGGTGGCGAGATTCAATTTCCGGATATTCCTGGCGTACCTGCTTGAAGACTCGTTGCCAGAGATCGTGAGCAAAGGCCATGGCGTTAGATTTGTCGCTCATGCACACGCGCTTCAGCTGATTGCGGCGGGCGTAGTCAAAGGCGTGGCGGATGATGCGCTCGACGCCCTTGCGGGAATTAACGTCTTCTTGAACCGCGATTTCGTCTGGCGTGTCTTTCTTGAAGAAGCCGCCGACTCCGACGTACAGGCCTTCGGTATTCTCGCGCAAGACCATGAAGCGGATGTCCTTGGCCGAGCGATCGCGCAACGGCGTCAGGCGATCGTGGAAGAGTTCGACCGGACGGGCATTCACAAAGAGATCGAGCTTAAAACGCAACCCGAGAAGAATGTCCGCGGCGTGCTGGTTCGAAGCAATGCGCGGATCGCCCAGCGCGCCGAACAGAATGGCGTCGAATTCCTTGGTGAGCATTTCGACTGCGCCGGCAGGAAGCGAGACGCCTTCGTGCAAAAATTTGTCGGCGCCCCAATCGAATTCCACAAACTCCATTTGTCGGCGTGCCGACGTTATGGCAGAGCGAATTGCCTTGACGGATTCTGGCGTGACTTCCTTGCCGATGCCATCACCGGCGATCACTGCGATGCGCGCCGCCGGTCCGCCTTCCCGTAGTGGTTTAACCGACACGAAAGATTGCCTCCTGCCATCCTCTTCACAAATCGAATCGTCCGCCGCGACTTGGCAGCGCCCGCAGTCAAACGCGGTTAGCCGCTTCGCGCCAGCACTTCTTTTCGCACCGTCAATTTCTCGATCAAGTCCATACGCGGCGCAAAGCCGATGCCCGGAGCATTGGGGACTCGGATCGTACCCTGTTTTGAGACGGTAACTTCCGGCTCGATGATGTCTTCATTCCAATAGCGCTTGCTCGCGGTGATGTCACCGGGCAACGTGAAATTGGGCAGCGTCGCGAGCGCAATGTTGTGGGCGCGACCGATGCCAGATTCGAGCATCCCGCCACACCATACGGGAACGTCATTCTGTTGGCATAAATCGTGAATGCGCCGCGCAGGTGTGAACCCTCCCACCCGGCCAAGCTTGATATTAATGATGCGGCACGCGCCGAGGCGAATGGCGGCATGGGCCTGCTCCCTAGTATGGACACACTCGTCCAGACAGATTGGAGTGAGCAGCTTGTTCTGCAATTCGACATGCGCGTACAAGTCATCCCAGCCGAGGGGCTGCTCGATCATCATCAGATAGAATTGGTCTAGCTTTTTCAAGAGCGGTTCGTCGGCCAAGGTGTAAGCGGAATTCGCGTCGACCATCAATTTGATGGATGGGAATTCTTCGCGCAGCCGGCGCACCGGTTCCAGGTCGCAGCCCGGTTTGATTTTAATTTTGATGCGCTGGTAGCCGGCTTCAAGTTCCGCTTTAATTGCCCATACAAGTTCTTCAAGTGAAGCTTTAATACCGACGGAAACGCCACTGGCGATTTCCTCTCGAACGCCGCCAATTAGCTTGGCCAGTGAAATATTTCTCTGCTTGGCTTCGGCGTCCCAAACCGCCGCCTCCAAGCCGCCCTTCGCCATGTTGTGGCCACGCACCGCTGCAACGAGATCCCAGACCTCCGAGGCCGCAGCGAACTGCTTCCCTTTTAACAATGGCCAAAGATGATCGCGGAGAATGTGCCAAGCCGTGTCGGTCGTCTCCGGACTGTAGGTAGGCGTTTCTCCGGCCACACATTCGCCCCAGCCTACAACTCCGTCCACAGTGACCTCGGTCAGTAAAATTCTACGCATCGTCGTGGTCTCCATGCTGGTCTGGAACGGAGCTACCAGGTTCATATGGAGTTCGCGCAGTGTCAGTTGTTCGATACGCATAAATGTCTTAAAAGTCGCTCCATGGGGCGAGCTGGTACGCACTGGTGTCGCCGGCCGTTGCGACTGCGATCGCAGCGTAGCCTTTCTGGAACCCGGCACGGAAGTGTTCACGAACCGCACCCTGGATGGCTTGTACCCGCGACAAGTCGTTGGACTTCCAGCCTTCTATTGAAGATGGAATTTCGATGGTAGCGCTAGCAGGCGACGGAGCAAGTCCGTTAACTACAGCGGCGGTGACCCGCGGCGAATCGAGATACCACTCGGCTACAAGCCGGTCCGTGGGCAGACCGCGATGCAGCGGGCTGGTAGTGACACCGTACAGGTTCGGCAAATAGCGGCGGCAAATCGCGCCAAGACGGTTCAGATTGAAATGAGCGTTCCGCAATTCCAACGGATCGAACGTCCATTCAATCAGCCGCAGATCGCGGCTTAAGGCTTCATCGCGCTGGAAAAGCTTGAGCATGCGTCCGACGCCGCGGTCGCGGTAGTCGGCATGAACGCCGGTCATGTGCGAGTGCAGATATGGCGCGCCGTTTCGCAACGCCGCAAGTGCTAGTGTGAAGCCCACCAGAATCGCTCCATCGTATGCGCCGAGCACTTGCCCGCCGGTATGTGCAGCAACCACAAACATGGTAGAAGGCTCGACTTCGAGATCCTGCTCACCCCAAATGTCGCGCTGCAGGGCGACGCACGCCTGAAAATCTTCGAGCGAGTCGCAACTGCGGACAATGATTGCGCTCATGGCCGCGCGGCCGCCTTCTTGCCGCTCACACCTGACGGCTTTCCCCGTTCCGAAGCTTTGGCCTGGTCCCAGAGTACTTCCATTTCGCTGCGCGGCACGTCGGCGAGAGTACGGCCGGAAACGCGAGCCAGGCGTTCCATCTCGCGAAAGCGCGAAGTGAATTTGGCGTTGCTGCGCTTAAGGGCAATTTCCGGGTCGATTTTCAAAAAGCGCGCCAAATTGACAGCGGCAAAAAGTACGTCGCCTAGTTCGTCCTCGATTTGTTCCGCTGATTGCCCGGCTCGTGCAGCGCCCAGTTCGCCCAATTCTTCCTGCAGTTTTGCGATGACTCCTTCTATGTCGTCCCAATCAAAACCGATGCGCGAAGCTCGGCGTGTCAGCTGATAGCCCTGCATGACTGCAGGCAATGTATGTGGAATGCCGTCAAGCAAAGAAGCCGGTGTTTTCCCGGATTCATCGGCTGGGCCAGTTCCCGGCCGCGGCTTCTGCACGCGGCGTTCTTCGGCCTTAATCTGCTCCCAGTTTTTGAGTACTTCGGTGGCGTCTTTCGCGCGTTTCTCGCCGAAAACGTGTGGGTGGCGGCGCACCATTTTCTGGTGGATCTCGCGCACCACGTCGGTGGCGTTGAAGCGGCCCTCTTCGCTCGCGATCTGTGCGTGGAAGACAACTTGCAGCAGCAAGTCGCCAAGTTCTTCCGCGAATTTCGTGTCGTCGCCGCTTTCCAGAGCTTCGAGAACCTCGTAAGCTTCCTCAATCAAATAGGTGCGCAGCGTCAAATGGGTCTGCTCGACATCCCAGGGACATCCATTCGCGGCGCGCAGACGCGCCTGCAGTTTGAGCAAGCGTTCAAACCACAGCCCGGCAGATTCTTGGCGCGAACCGGAATTCCTTTTTGGCCCATCAGCGCTTTTGCGGAACTTACGGATTTTATTTTTCTTTGGCGGCATCGGGGTCTGGGAACTCAAGACTTTACGGCGGTGGATGCAAATTTTCAAGTAAACCTCCCGACCAGCAGCGAAAACGCCGCAGGCGCCACCCGTGCTAAACTTGCAAGGATACAACCTAACCGAGGATTGCACCGTGGCAGAGAAGAAACCAGCTGAAGAATCGTTTCGCGTAATAGACCGGCGCCCGTTTACGACCGAAGGCGAACTGCGCGAAGAGTTTGCGGCCGAGAAGGCGCGCGAGGCGCAACTAGAAGCGCAGAAAGAACCAGTTGCACCGCAGGCTCCGACCGCAGTGCCTGAAGCAAAAACGCCAGCGGCCGAAGCCCCCAAGCGTTCGGCGCCATTCGAAAACTTAATTCGCATGTTGGGCAGTAACGGTGCGATGGTGCTGGGCGCTTACACCGATCCGCGCACCGGGCAACCGGTGATCGATCCAGAAGCCGCCCGCGAGTTGATTGATATGCTGGACGCAATGCAGGAAAAAACCAAAGGCAACCTGGCGCCCGAAGAAGACAGTTTGTTGCTCGACCTCTTGGGCAAATTGAAAATGACTTATCTTGAGGTCAACCAGGCATTGGCTGCGCAGGCCGCCCAGGCGGCAAAGGGCAAGGGCCGGTAGCGCGGGTCACAGCGCCACCCAGCGCGCTGCGCTTCGTATCGCATCATGTCGGCAAACACTCTGCAATTCCATTCATCTTCGAGGACCGGCTTGCAATTGACGGTGCTCGGCTCCGGAACCTCCATGGGGGTTCCGACCATCGGCTGTCACTGCGCGGTTTGTACTTCGAACGATCCACGCGACAACCGCATGCGCACTTCGGTTTTGCTTTCGCGTAACGGCCAGAATGTTTTGATTGACACCACTCCGGACTTTCGCACGCAAGCGCTGCGGGTGGGCATCAACCAGATCGAGGCGGTGCTGTTAACGCACGGTCACGCCGACCACGTGATGGGCTTCGACGATTTGCGGCCATTGAGCGTCGGCCGCTCGCAACCGATGCCGGTGTATGGGAACAAGCAAGCATTTGAAATTGTGCGCCGAGCATTTTCCTACGCATTCGACGGAAAACCTAAATTAAGCACCGTGCCCAGCGTAATTTTGAAAGAAATCGACGGGCCGTTCGAACTGCTTGGAGTAAAGATTACGCCCATCCCGCTGGTGCATGGCGAAATGACCGTGCTGGGATTCCGCTTCGGACGCGCCGCATATCTCACGGATTTCAATTCCGTACCGGAGTCTTCCTTCGCGCTGTTACAAGGTCTCGATGATGTAATCCTCGATGCGTTACGCGATACACCTCATCCCATGCACCAGACCGTCGAACAAGCGCTGGCGCTCGTAGAAAAAATCAAGCCCAAGCGCGCGTGGTTCACTCATATCGCGCATGACCTCGGACACGCCGCAACCAACGAGCGATTGCGTAAGCAGGGCCACGCGAATGTTCAGCTGGCGTATGACGGCCTGCGACTTGAAATCGCCACCGACCATCCGGCCACAATCAAGGATTCCGAGTTCATCATTCCTCGCCTCGACGGTCTGGCGGTCTTTACCGCTCCGGAGGAATGGCGCGAATTCTACGCCGCTGGCGGCCGAGGCAGCGTGCTGGCGATCGGCAACTTTGACGGAATTCACCTGGGACACCAGACAATTTTGCAGGAAGCCACAAACCGTGCCGCCAAGAGCGGCGCTGTGGCTACTGCGCTGACCTTCGAACCGGCGCCACTGAAAGTATTAAGGCCGGAAGCCGCGCCGAAGCGTCTCTCCACGAATGAACAGCGCCTCGAATGGTTTCGCGCGGTCGGCGTTGAAGCGGCAGTGGTGATGCCATTCACGCTGGAATTATCCAAACTCAGTCCGCAGGAATTCGTCGAGAAAATTCTGGTGAACGAACTGCAAGTTCGCGCGCTGTTAGTCGGCGAGAATTTTCGCTTTGGCCACAAGCAAGCCGGTGATGCGCAACTGCTCCGCGACCTGGGAAAAGCGCACGGCTTTGACGTTGCCAGTATCCCGCCAATCATGGCGCACAGCGAAATAGTCTCCAGCACCGTGATTCGGCGCGAAATTGCCGAGGGAGAGGTCACGCAAGCCGGCCGGCTGTTGGGTCGGCCGTTCGTGCTGACAGGATCGATTGTGAGCGGAACGGGAACCGGCAGCAAATTTACATTCCCCACCTTGAACCTGCGCCCGGACCAGGAACTGCTGCCCGCCGGCGGAGTCTATATCACGCGAACGCTTTTGCAAGGTGAAAGCAAGAGCCGACGCTCCGTGACGAACATCGGAGTCAGGCCTACCTTCAACGGCTCTGCTCTTTCCATTGAGACTCATCTCCTCGATTTTTCCGGAACGGTTTCCGCGAAGCGGATAGAACTACGTTTTTGGAAGCGCTTGCGAAGCGAAAAGAAATTCTCCAGCCCAGACGAACTGCGTGCTCAGATTGCGCAAGACATCGCTTCGGCAAATCGGTTTTTTACGCTGCTGCGAAAATTCAGAATCCTCATGCTTTCAGATTAACCTTCGAGTCCTGGCCCTTGCGTTAGTCGATCATTCAATACCATATCGTTCGCATGCCCCACGTGCAGCTTCCATCTTTGCATTCAACAGAACTTTTCGCCGGTACATATGACCACGCGTCGATGGCTCGCTCAAGCGCGGGGAAGAAAAGTATGCCAACTAGAATAGACAATGCCAGAATCGGTGCAGTACCGCATTGTCGCGGCAAGGTGAGCGCGCCCGTCACTCGGACTTAGACGCCGCCGCAAATCGGCTCCCGCAGTTGCGTCTTAGGAACGCGGTTAAGAAGCGCCGTTGGCCAGACATTCGGCGCAGTATCCGCCGACTTCGGTGCGCGAAATCGTGACCTTCATGCCGAAATCTTTTTCGATTTGCGACTTAAGCTGTTCGTAGAGGCGGCTTTCAAACTCGCGTACCTTTCCGCACTTCAAGCAAGCCACATGAATATGATCGCGCGGGCCGTGCGTTTCGTAGTAATGGCGGTCGCCGCGAAGATGCAGCAAATCCAGTTCGTCGATCAGGCGCTCTTTTTTGAGGAGCTCAATCGTACGGTAAACGGTGACCAGATGCACGCCGGCATCGATTTCTTTGGCGCGCGCGAAAATTTGATCCACATCGAGATGCTGCTCGGCGTCGTCCATCACCTGTAGAATCACGCGCCGCTGGCGCGTCAGACGAATGCCGCGCTCACCAAGAGCCTTGATGAGATTGCCTTTGCTTTCCGAACTGTTGATGCGCTCGCCAGTCGAAGCGCGATGCGCAGGCGTGGCAGACATTGTGAAATTCCTTCGCAACTCGGAGTTGTAAGTACAACCCGGAAACCCGGCCTCCGGGTTCGCAATTGAAAAACTCGAATTTCCCCGGGCCAGAATCAGGAATGAATCGGAATCAATCCGACGACGTCATTGTACATGACGTAAGCAAACAGCAGCAGCAGGAACACAAACCCAACCTGAACAAAACGCTCTTTAACCGCCATGCTCAAATCGCGGCGCATCAAGCCCTCGATACTCAGCAACAGAATCTGACCGCCGTCGAGGATCGGTATCGGCAACAAGTTGAGAATTGCAAGATTTACGCTGATGAACGCCATCAATGCGATGACTTGCGAAGGCCCACGGTGCACCGCATCGCCGGAAACTTGCGCGATGCCCACTACGCTCTGCAACTGTTTTACCGACGCGCGACCGCTAAACAGTTTCCCCACTACGGCAAGCGTCTGCGTAAAGTAATCGCCGGTTCGGCGGACCGCAAACTCAGTCGACTCTCGCAGCGGCACCCGCTTGTAAATAATGGTATCGTCCTGATTCACCACGCCGATTTGCCAATTATTTTCGGGGCTTTCTGTAAGCCCTTTCTGCGGAGTGACATTGATGGTAAGCGGTTTGCCGTTGCGCGCAATCTTCAATGCCACCGCGTGCCCCTGCGACTGGTGCACGGCATCCACAAACTGGCCCCAATAAGTGATCGGCGTTCCATTCACCTCCAGGATGCGATCGTCGGCTCGCAGCCCCGCATGTTTTGCCGGGGAACGAGGACTTACTTCGTCAATCACGGGGGGAAATGGCACGAATCCAAATAGCCAGCCAAAAGAAGTCGGGTCTTTTACGGTCGTCTGCACGGTGCGCTGAACTCCGTGATTCTCAACGATCAGCGTCAGCGGAGCGCCGACTGGCATGTGATCGAGTTGTCCCAAAGCGGTTTCCCAGGTGGGATTCTTAAGACCGTTGAGGTCAATGACGCGGTCGCCGCTTTGCAGCGGACCGGCTTGCGCCAGCGAAGTCGACATGTAGGTCACTTGCAAAGGCTGTTTGAGTATCCGCGACTCGGGCAATCCAACTACTCCGTAAAGCACACTCAGCAAAATCAGCGGCAATATGAAGTTGACGGCAGGGCCGCCGAACGCAATCAGTGCGCGCTGCCAGCGCGGCTTGCTCATCAGCTCATCGGAAGCGCCAGTAGGAGCAATATCGTTGGAATCAACGTCAGCGAGGTCCTGCCCAGCCATCCGCACATAGCCGCCAAGCGGCAGCGCGCTGATGCGCCAATCGGTGGCGCCGCGCTTCCACCCAAACAACCGCGGTCCGAATCCGATGGAAAACACGTCCACGCGCACACCGCACATCCGCGCGACAATGAAGTGTCCCCACTCGTGCACCAGAATGATGACGCCCAGGACGAGGGCAACGCCGACTAAAATGTTCAATGCCATAGATCGGGCAACCTTTGCTGTTAGCTAACCGCAACCGTCATAGACTTCGCAGCCAGCCGACTTACTTCTTCCTTTGCTACTCGACGGGCTTCCGCGTCAGCGGCGAGCACATCGTCCATCTTTTCAATTCGAACCCGCGGAGTGCGTGACAAAACCGCTTCCACAACTTCTGCAATCCCCAGAAAAGAAATCTGGCGCTGCAGAAATGCCGCGACCGCAACTTCATCCGCCGCGTTCAAAGCACAAGGCCAAGCACCGCCCTTTTTCATGGCCTCGCGGGCCAGCCGCAGACAGGGATAGCGCCGGGTGGAAACCTTTTCGAAGTCCAGACGTTTTAGTTTGGCCCAGTCCAAGTCTACCTGGTTGGATGCCACCCGCTCTGGATAGGTTAACGCATATTGGATTGGCATGCGCATGTCCGTTGCGCCAAGTTGCGCGAGAATCGAACCATCAACATATTCGACCATAGAGTGAATCGTGGATTGCGGATGAATGACCACATCTACTTGCGAGGGCTTCATATCGAACAGCCAACGCGCTTCAATAATTTCGAATCCCTTGTTCATCATGGTGGCGGAGTCAACCGTAATGCGATTGCCCATTTTCCAGTTGGGATGAGCCAGCGCTTGTTCTACGGAAACATTCTGCAAATCTTTAATGGGTGTCTTGCGGAACGGGCCGCCCGAAGCGGTAAGCACCAAGCGGCGAACTTCGCCGTGCGCTCCTGCACGCAGGCACTGGTGCACCGCGTTGTGCTCGCTGTCCACCGGAAGAAGTTCTTTGCCGGCCTCATGCGCAGCGGTCATCACCAGTTCGCCCGCAGCCACCAGGACTTCCTTGTTCGAGAGCGCCACCGTTCTGCCAAGCTTTACGGCTTCGTAAGTTGCTGGCAGACCGACCACACCAACCGCTGCCGACACCACCACCTCAGCCTGGGAGTGCGTTCCCACGGCGAGCATGCCTTCCGCGCCATAATGAATTTCCGGGAGCTTGGCAATTCCCTTCTCGCGCAGGCGCGAAGAAAGAGCGTCGGCTTTCTTTTCATCGGCGACGGAAACCAGTTCCGGCTGATAGCGCTCGATCTGGCCAATCAGTTCGTCCAGGTTGCCACCAGCAGCCAGCGCGACCACGCCAAAACGTGGCGCCAGCGCATCCACCACGGATAGGCATTGGCGGCCAATCGAGCCCGTCGAACCAAGAATGGCAAGCTGCTTCACGAAACGAAAGACCTTTATAGCTCAGGGTTTGCATGGGCAAACCCTGAAACCGGTAGTTTGTGAGAACTGAGGCGGAGACCCAGCGGACTTACGCGCGCGGCGAGTAGATCCACAACCAATAATACCAGACAACTGGGATAGCCAGGATGAGTGCGTCTATACGGTCAAGGACACCACCATGACCCGGCAACAGCGCGCCAGAATCTTTTACCCCTGCGCTGCGCTTGTAGGCCGATTCAAGCAGGTCGCCCATCTGCCCGGCGATATTGCCGGCTGCGGCCATGCCGATCAGGTGGAGCAAAGCAACGTTCACAAGATGAGTTGCGGCAAGCGCAATCGCGATCAGGATCGACCCCAGAAAACTCGCC
>Ga0193709_1000173_pt1 | contig 27127 bp, 29 predicted proteins | sample H3c2metaG_FD_160571 | JGI IMG/M metagenome (GOLD analysis project Ga0193709, IMG submission 160571) | Soil microbial communities from a riparian zone of the East river system, Colorado, United States - H3c2 | ecosystem: Environmental > Terrestrial > Soil > Riparian zone | place: USA: East River...
CGCCGCCAGCGTGCTTGTAAAAAGGATAGGCGGAAAATGGCACTTCGTCACGAACGCGCCCGCCAATCAGATCGCAGACAGGTTGACGAACGGTTTTGCCGATGAGATCAAGACAAGAGACTTCGATGGCCGCGTAGGTTCGAGTGGTGGCGTCTAAAGGATTTTCGCCGGGGACAAGATACGTTTGCGAGCGGGCGTTTCCCCTGCCCTGTCCTTCGACCATCGGCGAAAGAAAGCCAGTGAGCCGATACGGATTTGCACCCACGATTTGCTGGCGCAGCGCCTCGAATTGGTTGATTTGTGCATCACCGCCGTAGGTCTCGCTGATGCCGATGATTCCGTCGTCGGACTGCAGTTCGATGATGGTCCGTAAGGCATAACGCGCATGGAGACCATAAGAACTGCGCAGCGGTGGGTCCGCTATGGCGATCGGATGGATACGAAAGTGAGAGATCGTCATTCGCCAAAAAGATCTCAGTTTATCTGTTTCAACAGTTTTCCCCGGTCAATTCGGAAACCGCCGAGCGCCGATAAATCGAGCGTGAAATTCCGCAAACGACAATTGAAGAAACTACCTTACTGCCTCGCCTTCGATGGAAATCATTCCATTGGCGATCGCAAATTTCGTAAGACCCGCCACCGAGTGGATATCAAGACGGCGCATAATCCGCTCGCGATGAGTCTCGATCGTGCGCACGCCGATTCCCAATTTGTTAGCGATTTGCTTGTTGCTTTGCCCCTCGGCGATCAGCACCAGAACTTCGCGTTCCCGGCTGGTAAGTTGCGCAAAGGGATCCTTCTTGCCGCCGCTGGTCACAAGCTGATTCAGCGCGGCTTTCGCAATGTCAGGACTAAAAAAGGGTTCCCCGGCATATACCGACTCGATCGCACGAAGCAATTCATCCGGCGGCGCTTCTTTGGAGATGAATCCATGCGCCCCAGCCTGAATAATCCTGAAAATATATTCCCGATTATTGTGAACCGAAAGGACCAGAATTTTAACCGACGGAATTTCCTTCCTCAACACCTCGGTCACTGCCAATCCATTCATCCCCGGCATGGTGATATCCATCAACACCACATCTGGAGACAACTCGCGCGTCTTCTTGAGTGCTTCGTCCCCGTCGGAAGCTTCGCCGACAATCTTGAGCCGGTCCTGCCGTGCCAGGCAGGATTGCAAACCTTTGCGCACAACCGGATGGTCATCCGCCACCAGAATCTTAATTTTCTTAGCGCTCACCTTCTGCATTTTCGCCCGGGGACCAGCTTTCCGCTGACCGGTTGTGTTCCCAGCCAAATTACAACAAACTGGCAGTTTGAAGTAAAGCACCATAAAATGAAAATCCAGAAGTGTCGAAAGCGCTCGATCAACCTAAGTTCCTTGCGCTTCCGTCTGGGCTAAAGGACACCTCGCAGGTGCTGCCCACAACCGAGTTGTCACCGTACGGGATTAACGAAGGATGAGGTGACGGTGAGGTTGAATACGGATTTCGGGATGGCGGGGATGTCGAGTCAGGATTTGCAGGCGGTGGTTGCGGTTTGGCAGTCGGGTGCGATCAGTCGGGATACGATGTTTGAGTTGTTCCGGAGTGGGGAGATTTTGCCGGATGGAGGACGAATGAGGATGAGAAGATACTCATTTCAACAGAAGGTAACAAAGGGAACGAAGGTCCTACCCTGACGGGGCAAAATTCAACCGCTAATAGACACTAATTTCAACCGCAGAGACGCGAAGGACGCAGAGGTCCTACCGAGATCACCGATGTGGCCGCTCAGGGGGTTCCGAATTATCTGGAGACGCAGCGGGGTCGATGTTCGATGAATGGTGAGGTTCGACTGCACGCCTTTTTGCGCGTTCAAGGCCAAGCGATACTACGCTGGAGCGCCCGGGTACGACCTCGTACTCGTAGCGATATCCAAAGCCGTCGCGAAACGTATCCTCTCCGCTCCATGGGATAAATGGTCCGCGCCACTCCGGGTCGTCGTAGTTATTGTCACATAGGTCGCGAAGTATGGCAGGAAATCTGCCGTACTTGGCATGATATAAGGCTATTGCAATGCGTAGAGTGCGCAGCCTGAGCTCTTCTCGCTCGATGAGATCTTCGTTCGACTCTCTCCCGGTGAATGCGCGCCACAATTTGCCACAGGCTTCTATGGGATGCGAAAGGACGTAGCTGATTCGGGACATATCGCAGCTAAGCCGGACAATATGATTAGCAGGAAAGAATTCCTACTGTTTTGATAATAGCCGACAAGCGGGGAATTGGTTCCTTGTTTGGATCGTAATCCATGGAATGTGGGGTTATGGGCGGGAGGGTTTGGCGTCAAGCGGACGGAACGGACGGGGCTCTGTGGGCAAAAACCGGTGGTAAGGTTCCGCGCGCAAACCGTAAAGCGGAAAACGGAAAGAGGAACGCCCCGTCCCGCTCAGCCGTCTCCTTTTGTACAAATTACCTGGGCCGCCTCACGCGGTCAAAGGGGTTGCTGCTGGGTCAAACAATGCAGCGTCCCAAAACCAAGGACAAGATCGACGGCATGTATTCCCACTACCGGCCGGTCCTTGAACAATTCCCCTAGAATCCCGAGCGCGACACGGTCGTTCGGATCATTAAATGTCGGAACCAGCACAGCAGCATTGCAGATGTAAAAATTCGCATAGCTCGCCGGCAGCCGAAAGCCATCAAAGTAAAGAGGAGCCGGCATTGGCAATGCCACAACTTCTGGTTTCGAACCGTCCTCCAGCCGGAATTCCTGAATTCGCTCCCAATTTTCCGAGAGCGGATGATAGTTTTGATCCTTCTTATTTGTCTCTTTGATGAGAACGAGGGTATTAGGATTCACGAACCGGCAAATATCATCGATGTGCCCATGCGTGTCATCGCCCACTGGCCCCGCCACAAGCCATAAGACATTCTTAACTCCCAAATAGTATTTTAGTGTCTCATCAAGCTCTCGCCGGCCAAGGCCCGGATTGCGAACTTGAACCTTCGGATGAAGATAACATTCCTCAGTCGTAAGGACTGTCCCGCGGCCGTTCACTTCAATCCCCCCGCCTTCAATAACAAAATCTTTGCCATCATACTCGGCATTGAACAGGCGCTTGCGAAGAAGCCTCGCCGCAGTCTCTGGTACACGTCGATCCTTTTGCCAATCATCATACTTAGCCCAGGCGTTGAAATGGAAATGGACAATGGCCGTCTCGGACCGCGTTCCCACCTTTCGACACTTAATGAAAATTGGCCCACTATCGCGCATCCACCCGCGATTCGTGGGATGTTTCAGGAACTCGACGTTTCGAAGGCTTGCACCCGCGTTGCTAAGATAACTGCGCGCGACTTTCTCATCGGCTTTGTTATTGGTGAGAATCCGCACGATCTCGCCCGCCGCGATCTTGCGCACCATCTCACCATAAACCCACCGGATCGTGTCGATTTTGCCCGGCCAATCCGACGTATTATGAGGCCAGCCTAGCCACGTCGCTTCATGCTTTTCCCACTCGGCCGGCATTGAAAAACCAAGTGCAGCGGGGGTATTCCCTCTCTCAATCATATTTTTTGCCATAAAAGCGCAGGGACAATAGCGAAAAGATGCGCGGCGAAAAGATTAAATCAACCGCACGAACACCGATTACTCATCAGCAATCACAAATTACCAATTACTAATTACCAATCGCCAATTAATTATCATTGGCAACCCGCACTACATTCGTATCGTGTGCGGGCAACTTATTCGAATTTGAAAGATTAATTATGGCCAGAACCGAGCGGCACAAGATACAAAATCGTGAAGAAGTGGCAGAAATGCCCGAGTGGATGAAAGAAAAGCATTGTCCACACAAGAAAAAGTACATGGCGGGCAAGCGCATCATGCCCAAAAATCTCACCGGGAAAGAAAAGCTGACTTACATCGTTGATGAAGCTTTTCTGGCGTACAACTCCGCTCGGCTTAAAGAGGTCTGCCAGCTTTTTACCGACCGAATGCTCGACGCCGATGTCACAATTGGCATGAGCATTTCCGGTGCGCTGACCCCGGCTGGCCTCGGCTGCTCCAGCATCATCCCGCTCATCAAAGCCGGTTTCGTCGACTGGATCGTCTCGACTGGCGCGAATCTCTATCACGACATGCATTTCGCGCTGAATTACCCTGTCCATTCAGGCAGCTTCAAATTCGATGATACGGATTTGCGCGACAACGATCTGGTTCGCATTTATGACGTCGTTATCCCCTATTCCGACGGCCTGATGGCCACGGACGAATTGCTCCGTGACTTGCTCATTCAGCCTGAGTTTCAAAAAGAGATGGGCACCGCCGAGTTACATTATCTGCTCGGCAGGTACTGCGCCGAATGGGAACGCAAAAACAAACTGAAAGACGTCTCGGTGCTGGCTGCCGCGTATCGCGCGGGCGTTCCATGCTACACATCGTCACCGGGCGACTCAACCATCGGCATGAATGTCGCCGGAGTTGAGCTGCGCGGAAGTAAACTGCGCATGAATCCTTCTATTGACGTAAACGAGACAACCGCATTCGTGCTGGCCGCCAAACGTGGCGGCGGTAGAAGCGGTGTCGTGCTCTGGGGCGGCGGAAGTCCAAAAAACTTCATGCTCCAGACGGAACCGCAAATTCAGGAAGTCCTGCGCATAAAAGAATTCGGCCAGGACTTCTTCATCCAGGTCACTGACGCTCGGCCCGACACCGGCGGCCTCTCGGGCGCTACACCGAGCGAAGCTGTAAGCTGGGGCAAAGTCGATCCGACCAAATTGCCGGACGCTGTCGTCTGCTATACCGACACCACCATCGCGATGCCGATCCTGACCCACTACGCCCTGGCGAAACACAAACCCCGCAAATTACGTCGACTCTACGATCAACGCGGGAAAATGATGAACGCTCTCACGAAAGAATACTTTCTTCACAACAAAGTGAAGATGATCGACGGCAGTGAGCCAATGCTGGATTAGAAAACTCGCTGCAAAAAGCCGGGACCCTGCTCTCTTCCACGCTCTGGCCGGAGAAACTGCGTGCTAAACATGCATAAATCCGCTATTTCGTAAGGGTGGACAGCACCCGCCAGATTCGCAACCTCACCTTGATCGGCTTCATGGGAACCGGAAAATCCTCGGTTGGCCGGCTCGTCGCGGACGCGTTACATTTCACCTTTCTCGACACCGACGATGTCATTGAGGCCCGAGCGGGCGCAACCATTCAGGAGATTTTTCAGCATCACGGCGAACCCACTTTCCGCGAATGGGAAAGCCGCATCGTCGAGGAATTGACGCGCCGCAACAAAACCGTCATTGCAACCGGCGGCGGCTTGCCCGCAAATGGCGACAATCTCGTAAGCCTCAAAACTCACTCACTGGTCGTCTGTTTGTGGTCCTCACCGGAAAAAATTTGGCAGCGCGTCAAAGGTCAGACGCATAGGCCGCTTTTAAACCATCCCGATCCGTTGGCCAAAATAACCGAACTCCTGAAAATTCGGGGACCATACTATCGTCAGGCTGATGTGCTCATAAACACCGAGTTTCGCTCCCCGCGCGAAGTGATGCAGCAGGTAATCCATCAATTTCGATCGGCGCAAAGTCCGCCTGCCACAAGCGAAGTGCGGTAGCGCGGACGACCGATTGCTTGCCTGGCGTACAAAAGGTATCTTCGACACCTGTTGCAGCACAAAATCAAAAACCGGGCGCGCGAGTTGGGTTTTGACGACTGCCGAATTACGACCGCCCAGCAGCCAAATTCAGCCGGTCACTTCCAGCAATGGCTCGCAAAGAAATGGCACGGCGAGATGGCCTATCTCGAACGAAACGCGTACAAGCGCATTGAGCCCGAAAAGGTGCTGGCAACCGCAAAAAGTATTATCACCCTGGCGGTGAGCTATGAAAACGCGGACCTCAGTCCGGCGAAGCAAGATATTGCTCCCGGAGCTCATCACGCCAAGATCGCTCGTTACGCCCGATTCACCGACTACCATAATGTTATCGGCGAACGCCTCACACTGCTCACCGATTTCGTCAATCAACTCGGTGAAGCGACGCGCTCCCTTTGGTACATCGATACCGGACCATTCCTCGAACGCGATTTGGCCCAGCGCGCCGGTCTCGGTTTCATTGGCAAGCACACGAATCTCATCAGTCGAAAACTCGGCAATTGGATTTTCCTTTCCGAAATTATCACCACGCTCGAACTCGAAGCGGATGATCCGGAGACCAATCGTTGCGGCACCTGCTCGCGCTGCATCACTGCTTGCCCGACCGAGGCTATTCGAGCCCCTTTTCAACTCGATGCTCGGCGATGCATTTCTTATCTGACCATCGAATTGAAAGGCTCGATACCCCTGGAACTGCGACCGCTAATTGGCAATCGAATCTACGGCTGCGACGATTGCCTTGCCGTGTGTCCCTGGAACCGCTTTGCTCGGGAAGGCAGTTTAATGAAGGCTCATTCCCGGCCAGAGTTCGCGACGCCAGATTTGCTCGAGCTGCTTTCTTTGGACGACATCGGATTCAAAAAGCGGTTCGCTGGCACGCCGATGCTTCGGACAAAACGGCGCGGCCTCTTACGAAACGTGTGTGTGGCGTTGGGTAACATTGGAGACGAGTCCGAGATCCCAGCATTAAAGAAAGCTGCAAACGATCCCGAATCATTGATTGCCGAGCATGCACAATGGGCAGCTCTGGAGATACAACATCGAACGAACGCAAACCGGCTTGCGGCGGGAGGATGAAGGTTGCTACTCCGAGAAACTGCCTTAATTAAGTCGTGCAGTGATCTGGTGGTAGATCCAACCCGGATCCCGCCGAAGATCTAATATTGCAACAACCTGTGTTTCAACCTCTCTATCCCGGTAGTAAATACCAAATGGAAAGCGGTTGGCGAGCATTCTATGGCAACCAAATTGCATCCGATGAACACCGTGCAGTTCGCATAATTTTCAACATCGGCAAGCAGCGCCTCGACGCAGTATTCACCAGCACCGATTTCGCGTGCCTCATAGAAATCCCGCGCTGCTTCCAGATCATTGATAGCCTCAGCCAGAAGCAACACGCGCTTCATGGCTTCTGTTTTCGCAGCATTTGCCTCGCTTCATCAATGGAAAGAAATTTGCCTTCACCCTTGTCTATCCTCGACAGCCGCTCTGCTGCAATCTCCTCGTGCCAGGCTGGGGTCGGGACTTCCTCGGGTTTTTCGGAAATCGATTTCCAGAGCAACTCCATAACCTCCAGTTTTTGCTCCAGAGTCATTTTCTCGATCTCGGCCGCTGCGATCATTGACCCAGACTAGCCCCGTCAGCCCACTATTTCAAGCACCCGAAATCATCACTCAGCAGGCGAAATCTTTAGCAACTCGTCTGGAGTGAACGGCTGACTCCGACTCTCGATTTTTTTGCGCACGGCTTCGACCCGGGCGGGCTTGACTTCAGGTGCATTATTCCCAAAACCCTTGTCTTTACGAACGTAGGTTAACACGGCCGCAATTTCTTCGTCGCTCAAGTTTTCCTTCCATGGCACCATGCTCCCGTTAAAGGATTTGCCGCCAATTTGGAGTGGTCCATTGAGACCGTTCAAGACGATCCGAATAATTCGACCAGGCTCTGGCTCTTTGAGCCATTCAGAACCCGTGAGCGGCGGGAATTGACCTGGTGTTCCATTGCCGTCGGCTTGATGGCAAATAACACACGTTGGCTTGTTGTAGATAATCCTCCCCGCCGCCTCAGGATTGGCTCCCGAATAAACCGGCTGCCATGCCACGAGTTCCTTATGGTTGGCATATGGCGCATAGACTTGTGCATCAAACCATCCACCATGCGAATCAAAATAAAACATTCCCCAAAACAGCATCAAAAACAGAAGCGGGAACAGCCATACAGGCACAGGCCTTCGCAAAGCACTCGGCTCGGCCGTTGTCGGTCGCGTCGAACTGGATTGAACTGTATCAGAATTCACTTTGCAGGTGCGTTTGTGTCGCCACCAGCGGGGGCATTGGTCGCCGCAGGAGCGGGCGCGGGAACTGTAATCGGCGATTCGAACAGCGGTTCGTTAGCCTGAAGACTCGTCAGATAAGCCGCCAGCGCACGAGCCGCAGGCCCGGGCACAATTTCATAACCTTTTTCCGGAACCAAATCTCCTGTTAGCACCAACGCATCCGGGGCAGGCACCCGCTCAATCCTGCGTTTCTCGAATAAGAACCGATACGGTGGCATTGGCGAACCCGGCACCATCTTCGGATCATACAAGTGCAGCAAGTGCCAATTGGCATCAGGCAAACGCGAGCCGACATTAGCGAGGTCAGGCCCGATCCGCTGCGAGCCCAGCATCACGGGCGAATCATAAATGAAATCCTGAGCAATCGTGCGGCGTTTACCCCAGCCGCGCGCAATATCGGGTCCGGTTGGTACGATCCACACTTCCGCTTTAGCGCCGGCAATTCCCAAAGCTTTCGCCAAGGCATCACACTTTTGTTTATCGTCGCCTTGCAAAATTGTCATCGGCAGGGAGTTAGTCAATTTCTCGCCCGAAATATCGGGCTTGGCGCCCGCAACCACTTTTACAACAGCGTCGACGTTCGTTCCCACTTCCGTCACGCGAACTTCGGCCAGAGTTCCCGTTTGCCGAACCTGCTGGCTGTGGCAGGAAGCGCAGCCGTTTGCGCGATACACGTCGAGGCCTTGCCGTGCCATCCCAGGACGGCCCAGGGGATATATGGCGCCATCCGGGACAGTATTGGTCTGTTGCAATTGTCCGACCTGCATTTGCGGCTTGAGAACAAACCCAAACCAGGACCCGGACAGGGCCAAAAACGCCGCGAGGAAAATGAGCGGGCCGTAGTTCATGCCTTCGCTCCAACTGTTGCAATTTCCGCAGTGGCCGCCGCGAAGGCGGCCGCGGCGCGGGCCTGGTAAAATCGCTGCACAAGTCCGACGACGTTGAAAATAAAGGCCAAGTGACCGAGCAGGATAAGCACGTCACCCAGAGTGCTTAGGCGAAGAAACATCAGCGATACTTTCGCAATTTTGAGAAAAGCATTGTCGGGATTTTGTAGCATCACTCCCTGAACAATTCCGCCGATGGCCAGCGGCAGGACAATCAAGAGGATTCCAACCGTTGCCAGCCAAAAATGCGCCTTGATGAGTTTAGCTGACGGGAACTCCATGCCGATAAGCTGTGGCACGATGTAATAAGCCGCGCCGAACATCACCATCAGAAAGAACCCGTAACCATTGAGCAGTGCTTTTGCCGGGACGAACCATGTAAAATCGGTTATCTGGCCCACTTGCACCACGGAACTTACTGCATTCATGAGAGTCGCAACAACGAACGCAAATATTCCAACTCCCACAAACCTCAAAACCGGACCTGCCATCAAAGTCGAATACTTTCCCTCAATCGTTCCGTGAAGATTCAAAGCGAACGTCAAAACCGGAATGAGCGTCAGAACCGCGCCAACCGTGCTCAAAGCCGGCATCCAGGACGGCAACGGCGCACTGTTCGGAACGCCGTTCCAACTTGCAAAAAGGATCAGCATCCAGAATGTGAACAGCGCCAGATAATGGCTGTGCAGTTCGCGATTCGTGAGTTTTGGAACGAAGTAAAAGATGGCAGCGAGGCCGACCAGGCCGAACCAAACAATTTGCAGGTTGGCCGAGAACCACCATGCGATAACGGCCTGCGTGACACCCCGCACGGGAAAAACCAACAGCGAAAGGTTTGCCGTCGAATAAATCCACGGAAACCAAAACAGCGCCGCCAAGAGGAACCATTGCGAAACGAACAACGAACGCTCGCGACGCCCGTGCAAAGTGACGGCGGCGGATGTTGCGACGATGAGATACCCTAGAAATACAATCAGCGCTGCATACCTGGGCATTTCCAGGCTTTCGAAACCAGTCGCATCGCCGGCGATAATCCCCACCAGGCCGACGGTGACTCCAAGATTCCAAGTTGCGGCGCCGACCGTCACTAAAATGGGTTGAACCAGCGGCGTTCGACCGAGCCGGCAAAAGAGCCAGAGGGTGGTCGCAAGCCCCAGTTGAATACCCGCGCCATAAAGAAACGAAGTCGATCTGGCCGCTACCAAATGGCCATAACTGAACGAAAACGAGTTACTAAACAGGTCGGGCTTGTGGAAGATTAACGAAGCCAGGAAACCAAACAACGAGCCGAGCACAAGCCAAACCGCAGCGCTGATGAACAGCACGAGCAAAGGCAGGCGGCAGGAGACATCAATCTCCGAAGGTTTGGCCACTGCATTCATTACTCGAACGGGCTCGGCGCCGGCTTAGGCGGCGGCGGGTTCGCGGCTTCGACGCGAGCAATCAGATTAGTGCGCGCCGCGGCAGGATCTCTGCCCCATTGCTGCTCGACGATTTTCATTGAATCTGCGATAGGAAGCCGGACAAGTCCTTTCGCAGGATCAATCCAGCCGGCATTGTTGAGTTGTTCCGACTCGTATGCGCGAAGCTCGATCAATGCTTTGGCGCGCTCCGCGGCGCGAATTTGACCCAGCGGCGCTGGTTGCGTGTACTCGTGCATCACCCAGACGAGAAATCCGACAATCAGGAACGCGCCGAGAATTGCCACGAGATACGGCCAGCGCGCCCGGTTTTCGGGAACGCCTGTGCCACTATGTTCAGAAACAGAGTTCATCGGCTTCCTCCATGAGTATGGCGAGGTGCAGTGGAGACGTTGTCAGTCTGATCCAATTCGCCACCCGAGATTTGTGTCGGCACAGGATGATAGTAGCCCATCGCTTCGATGAGCCGCGGGTCTTTAATCGGAAACGGCGGGTGTTTGGAATATTCGACCAAAAATCGCCAACTCATAAACCCTGCCATAAAAAGCCAGCAACCGATGTCCATCCAATGCAGAACAAAACCATTGGGATGGAGCACAGGCATGATGTTAAACGACAAATCGATGTAATGCATCAGCCAGGTCCAGGCGCAAAGCGGGACCATGTAGGAAAAAACACTTTTGACATCAATGCGCAGCAAGCCCAGAAACGGCACAAAAAAGTGGCCGAATATGATGACCAGTCCGATATACCACCAAGTGCCTTTTTCGCGCAGCACGTACCAAAACGTTTCCTCCGGCATATTGCCGTTCCATATGATGAAATACTGCGCGAACGTAACGTAAGCGTAGAAAACCGTGAATGCGAAAAGGAGCGAGCCGAGAAAATAATATTGATGCTCGTGGAGCACGTCCGTAAGGACTCCCTGACGATCGAGAATCATGGTAATGACGTAGGCTGTGGCCAGCGTTATCCAAACGCTGCCGGCGAAGTAATAGACGCCGTACATCGTCGAGAACCATTGATGCTCAAGCGCTTTCATCCACATGATTGCGGCCAGCGTCAACGTGATTGCAAAAAGGAAGATGCCGATGGCCGAAAAGAAACGCATCCGATGTGTCGGCTCGGCAGCGCCGGTTTCGTCTTGCTTCAACGACCAATAGCGCAAACGACTCGAGAGCAGCCACCAAATGAAAAAGCAAAACGCCGCGACCACGTAAAACATCGGCATTGTGAAAAGCGGCTGCTTCGCTTTGAGGGCGTGGTCCATGTATTTCGGGTTCTCACGCATCCAGGAATAAAGCGTCTTGGCCAAGGCGGCTATCGGAAGGAAAAGTAAGAAGAGCCATGGGAAGAAGAGTGACGCGATATGCTCGCAAAATCGTCGAATTGGCACCGACCAACCGGCATCAAAAAGGTGATGTGCTATCACCAGGAATAATGACCCGCCACAGAGGCTTAAGAAGAACATGAACCCGAGCAACCAGGAAAATGCGAATTGTTCTTTGCAATGCGATCCGGCGACCAGCAAGCCAATGCCAATGAAAACCAGTCCCGCGACCATCAACTTCATGGGCGCCGTTCGCCACCTGGAAAGGTCCAGCGGCGGCCTGGTGGTCTTGCTTTCTGAACTCATAGCTTACTTTTTCAAAGTTGCCCGCAATTCCTGCGGCAAGTCATCCACAGCGCCGAGGCGGGAAAGCTGTAGCGCGCGCAAATAGGCGACGATTGCCCAGCGATCTTCAACGGTGACATTCGCCCCATAGGAACCCATCAGGTTTCGGCCATTGCTGATGACGAAAAACAACTCGCCATCGGGCAGCTCAACGATTCGTTTGTCGTGCAGATTGGCCACGACGGCCATCGCGCCAATTTTTTGAGTAATCCCCTTCCCTTCCCCGGTTGCACCATGGCATGGCGTGCAGTTAATGGTGAACCGCTGCTGACCGCGCCTGAGCAATTCGGCGGTTATGGGCATCGGATTATTTTCTATGAAATTCGTCGTCCCCGTGATGTGCCCGGTGTTCACCGGCGAATCTTCGAATGGATAAACCGGACCACTGGCGGTTTTGAGCGGAGTGCTTCGCGCGACCGTGCCCGGAATCTGCAACTGAGAGGTCAGCCCATTGGTGAAAAACCCATTCTCTTTCTGCGGCCGCAGCTTGAGCTGAAATTCCATGTCCGGGAAAATATAAAGCGGGGGCTTCCGGAAATGCGTGCCGCGGAAGCCAAGAACACCGACCACGACGGCAATCGCGAGGACGAATATGGCCAGAAAATATCGCATTATTCTTCGACGATCTCGATGTGCCTGCTGCCGGCTTCTTCGAGCAGCTTGCGGGTTTCAGTCTCGGAATAATTTGGATCATCGCACTCAATCACGACGAAAAAGCGGTCATGAGTCACCAGCGCAAACCGTTTATTTTTGAGCAACGGATGATGGAGTCGCGGCAGGCGATTCAGGAACAACATGCCAAACAACGAACCAAACGCTCCAAACAGAATTGTCAATTCGTATGAAGGCGGAAACGCGGAATACGGACTGAACATCGGCTTGCCGCCCACCACGATGGGATAATCCAGCGCGTTCATGAACCAAATCATCAACATGCCGGTCGTGTAACCAGTCACGCCTCCGATAAACGAGAACCAGCCGACCTTGGAATTCTTGAGTCCCATCGCGTGGTCCATGCCGTGCACGGGGAACGGAGTGAACACGTCCCATTTCCTAAATCCGGCATCGCGGACCTTTTCCGCCGCGTGCAAGACCGAAGCTGCCGTCGTGAATTCGGCGATTATTCCGTAAGCCTTACTCGTTATGTCAGGCATGCGGAAACTCCTTTCGAATTCTCAATCCCGAAGGCAAACCGCGGCACGTGACGCGTGATGCGTGATGCGTGAGCGAACAATGAATCATGCGAGCTGAGAAAGCGGCATAGGGCTGTCGCACTCCAAAACCTTGCGGAGGTAGCAGCATAGACATCCGTGCGCCAGCGTCTTGAAATGCGGCAGCCCTATGCCGCTGTTCCGCACGGGCCCAGAGATCCGGCGCGCAATCTGCAATGATTTTTCGATGGCTCATCTTATTCCTCCTCATCGGGAATTCTCTCTGCAACCTTCGCGCCGCCCATGGGATGATGCGGGTCGGCTTGCGGGGTAACGCCTTTGACTTCTGAAATGGCAATCATGGGCAGGAACCTGATAAACAAAAGGAAGCAGGTGAAAAACAGGCCGAACGTGCCTATATATGTGCAGATATCGACTTTGCTTGGGGAAAAATATCCCCAGCTCGCCGGAAGAAAATCGCGATGCAGCGAAATGACAATGATCACGAACCGCTCAAACCACATGCCGATATTCACCAGAATCGACATGATAAATACGGCGACCAGGTTTTGTCGGAACCATTTTATCCAAAAAAGCTGTGGAAAAATCACGTTGCACGAAATCATCGTCCAATAACCCCACCAATAAGGACCGAGAGCGCGATTGATGAACGCGAACCGCTCAAACGGGCTGCCGCTATACCAGGCTATGAAAAACTCCATCCCGTAGGCGTAACCCACGATGGAACCGGTCGCGAGCGTCACTTTGCACATGATGTCGATGTGCCGCAGCGTGATGATGTCCTGCAGCTTGAATATCGAGCGCAAGGGAAGCAGCAGAGTTAACACCATGCCAAAGCCGGAGAAAATCGCACCCGCCACAAAATACGGGGGGAAGATCGTCGTGTGCCAGCCAGGAAGCTGCGATACCGCGAAATCGAGCGACACGATCGAGTGCACTGAAAGCACCAGCGGCGTCGAAAGTCCTGCCAGAATCAAATACGCTTTTTCGTAATTGCTCCAATGGCGGTTCGAACCCGTCCAGCCCAGCGCGCCAAGGCCATAAGCGAACTGGCGGAGCTTGGATTTTGCGCGATCACGAAGAACCGCGAGGTCTGGAATCAAGCCCATATACCAGAATAGAACTGACACCGTAAAATACGTCGAAACCGCGAATACATCCCACATCAACGGTGAACGGAATTGCGGCCAAATCGAATTTGAATTCGGTAGGGGAAACAGCCACCAATCGTACCAGACACGTCCGACGTGCAGCGCGGGATAAATGCCGGCGCACATCACCGCAAAAATAGTCATGGCTTCGGCGGCGCGATTGACCGCCGTGCGCCACCGTTGGCGCAACAAGAAGAGAATCGCCGAAATCAGCGTGCCCGCGTGGCCGATACCGATCCACCACACGAAATTGATGATGTCCCAGCCCCACATAACCGGGTGCATATTTCCCCAGACACCGACGCCGGTGGAAATTTGCCAACTCAGCATGAACAGCAACATGCAAAGACACGCAAAGCTAGGGATGAAGAGAGCCCACCACCACTTCGGCGCTTTATCTTCGGATAGCGAGCAAACCCGGTCGGAAATCCACGCGAAGCCGCGCTCATTCGCGACGAGCGGGATGCGCTGCAGTTCAGCGGGTGGCTGCGAAACATGTGCTGGTATGACGGTGGCGGACATTAGCAAGAAACTCGTGTTGCAGGGAGTTTGAAAAAGTGAAAACCCGAATTCCGAAATCCAAAACCCGAAGGAATTGCAAATCTGCAGGAGCGAAGCTCGCGCCGACCATTTGCCGACATGGGTAATTCGGAATTGGTTTCGAATTTCAGATTTCGAATTTCAGATTTCACAACTTCTCCCCTCCCGGCTCAGTGGCACCCTGGCCCTCAGCGTGGGATTCCTCGAACGGATCTCCCATCTTTGCTTTATATTCTTCGAACGACAGCGGCCATTCGTGATAATCGGGCATCGTCTTGTTCTGATTCCGGATTTTCGCCAGATAAGTCAGGCGCGGTTTGGTCAGCAAGAAATCCAGGACCGTGTAGTCGCGCGTTTGCTTCTTCAAATGCGACACCCGGCTGTTCGGATCTTTAAGATTCCCAAACACAATCGCACCCGCTGGACATGCCTGGGCGCACGCCGTCGTGAACGTTCCTTCCGGCACTACCACATCCCCCGACGCGCCCGCTTTCACCTTTTGCGCGATCTTCGCCTGCTCAATCCGTTGGATGCAGAACGTGCACTTCTCCATCACGCCGCGCATGCGCACAGTGACGTCTGGATTCTTGCTCATCTTGAGCAAATCCCATTCGTCATCTTTCCGCTTATGGAACGGACCATAATAAAGGCTTTTGCCGATGCCGCGTTTGTTGTAATCGAAAAAGTTAAACTTTCGGATCTTATACGGGCAGTTATTGGAGCAATAGCGAGTGCCGACGCATCGGTTATACACCATGAGATTGAGGCCTTCCTGATCATGAACAGTGGCATTGACCGGGCAGACATTTTCGCATGGCGCAGACTCGCAATGCTGGCACATCATCGGTTGCGTGACTACTTGCGGGTCATCAATCCAATCGTCGAATTGCTGTTCGTCTTCCTTTTTGAAAGTCTGGCCGAATTTGTGTTTCTCTGGAAGCGACGAATAGTAGCGGTCGATGCGCAGCCAATGCATTTCGCGCCCACGCAAAACCTGCTCTCGCCCAACAATCGGAACATTGTTCTCGCTCTGGCAAGCCATCATGCACGCCGAGCAGCCAACGCACGTGCTCAGATCAATGGACATTCCCCACTGATGTATTCCTTGCTGCTTGAGTTGATCGAACGGGTTAGGATAGAGTGGCACCTGCTTGACCGGTCCTTCTTCCTCCTCGCCAGACATCTTTTTTGCGAAATCTTTGTATTTGGTATTGATGTACTGATCGTAGTTGGCCTCACGAACAATCGGCCGGCCTTCAAGCGACCAGTGGTCTTGCGTGCAAACGAGCTTGTGAGATTGGCCCGTCGCTCGAATCGTTGCGCCAACCGCAAATCCTTCATTCGAAATCGAGCGGAGACCATAAGCATTGAACCCAACGCCTGTCCCTACACGGCCCGTCACGCTGCGGCCATAGCCTACCGCCAGGCCCAACGTATAGTCCGCAAAACCCGGCTGGACCCAAATCGGCCCTTGAACGGTACGATCCCCCAGCTTCACCTCGACAATCTCGTGATTTTGGACGCCAAGGTCAGCAGCAGTTTTGCGGCTAATCAGAACCGCATTGTCCCAGACCATCTTCGTGATCGGGTCCGGTAATTCCTGCAACCAGCCGTTATTGTTGTACCGGCCATCATCGAGGCTGTAATCCCGATGGAATACGACTTCCAGATTGTCCTTGCTGGGCGCATTACCCTTCGACGCAGTAACTGCCCGGGCGACCACACCATCAACGAGGTGAACGTCAACTGGCTTCGCGGCGGAGTCAGGGAAAAATCCGTCATGCAGGAATTTTTTCCAGGCCGCCTCTGAATCGCCAGAAACATAAGAAGCAAACGTTTGGCGAACAATTTCATAGGGGCTGGTGACGGCCTCGCCAGCAATCCGAGCCAGCAATTCCAATTCGGAGATCCCGCCAAACAGCGGCGCGATCAAAGGCTGAATCGGCACCAGCGTCCCGTCGCTCGTCAACGCATCGCCCCACGATTCCAGATAATGCGCCGCCGGGAAATGCCAATCGCTCTTCGCAAAAGTCTCATCTTCGTAATAGCCGAGTCGAATGATGGTCCTCGCTTTCCGCTGCGTATCTGCCCATTTCAAACCGGCCGGCGCGTTGTAGACGGGATTGCATCCAAGAATCACCAGCGTCTGGAGCTGCCCGCCATTCAAAGCGGTCGCCAACTCTTCGAGCGTGCCTTCCTTCGTCTCCGGAACCTGGTGAAACACAACCGTCTTTCCAATATTTCCGAGCGCACTATTCAGAGCGTAAGCGAGCAGATGCACCGCAAGCGGTTGACGGTGGCCGGCTAAAACCAACGACTTGCCGCTGTGTTCAATTAAATCCTTCGCGCAATTCGTGAGCCAGGCCGCCTCAGGCTCCGTCGGTTTGATACCGGGCAAATTGCCCTCCTTGAGAATCTGCGAAGCAAGACCCAACGCCATTTTATGAACCGCACTGCTCGGCACACGCAGCCGATGATCCGCATTGACGCCGGTCAGCGTCATCAAACTCTCAATGGCGTATAAACGTGTAGGCGCATCCGCCTCCTTCTCCATTCGCCGACCCTGGGCGAATTTGCGGATGTTGTTGTGCGCGTCGTCTTCGGCTCCGATGAAATCGCAATCCAGCGAAACGATCACCTTCGCCGCGTCAAACTTGAAGTAAGGCTTGACCGATTGGCCAAAGGCAGCGGATGCCGCAGCGCGCGTATCCAGGTCCACCGGCTCATAGACATGCCACTTCGACTGTGGAAACTTCTGCGCGATAGTCTTTTGCAGTCGCAAGCGCGATGGCGAATTATTTCGTTCGCAAAGGAAGGCGAGGCCCTGGCCGCCATTTGCCTTGGCAGCTTTCGCGAGCGCATCAATCTGTCCCCAGGCCTCTTCGGGCGACGCCCCGGTGCCCGGCTTCATGAATTGCGTCGCGCGATCCGGATCGTAAAGATTCAGAATAGATGCCTGGGCATAGCGATCCGTCCCACCGTTGCTGTCCGGATGCAGGCTGTTTCCTTCGACCTTCGTCGGACGACCGTCATTGGAACGGGCTACCAGCGGGATCGCGCTGCCACGCGTCGGCATTGCCGTCGCAAAATATTGCGGCACGCCGTGAACATAATTCTCGGGCATCTTGCCGAACGGAAGAATCTTTTGCTCAGGCCGACGGCAACCGCTGCTCGCCAGGCCCATCCCGGCCAGCATGAATGACGCCGACATGATTTTGACGAAATGCCGACGGGACACGGGATCAGTCCATTCGCTTGCGCCCTCTGGAAACTCGCGCTCAATCCATTGGCGGCACTCCGGCGTCTGCGCTAAATCATCCAGGCTCCGCCAATATCTGCGGCCATACTCCGGTTCAGGACAAGGTGGAGGTATAGTCTTCATCTATGACAGGCCGAGCAGGTCTGGAGCGACTCGATTTTGTTATCGTGCACTATCTTTTCCCCATGCAGCTTTTGGAGCCGCGCGTTTTCTTCGGGATTATTCGCGTCCCACTTCCAATCCAAATCCGTGATCTTTTCCTGCGGACGGACTTTCGCAGCCGGATTCCGATGGCAATCCAGACAGAATGTCATGCTGAGAGGCTGGTAATGGTAAACCTCTTCCATTTTGTTAATTGGGCCATGACATTCGACACAGCTAATACCGCGATTAACGTGAACTGAGTGGTTGAAATAAACGAAATCCGGCACCCGATGAATCTGAATCCAGGGAATGGGCTTCCCACTTTGAGCACTTTCGCGGACCAACGCGAGCCGCGGGTCGTCCTTAAGAACCTGGTTATGGCAATTCATACACGTCGAACTCGCGGGGATATTCGAATACCAGGACTTTTCAACCGCATTATGGCAATAACGGCAATCGATGCCCAGTTGCCCGGCGTGAGTCGCATGTGAGAATGAAACCGGCTGAATCGGCTGATAGCCAACACGGGAATATTTTGGCGTCAGATAGTACCAAGCACCCGCCACCAGCGCCGTGCCGATGAGCACAACGGCAACGAGAATCATCAACGGCAACTGATTCGTCCACTTTGGAAAAATTGCTGACATCCGGGTTCGTTAAAACGTCACATCGTCACACGTTCCACCGTAAAACAGCTCCCGCAGGAGCCGATCTGACCATCAATTGTTATTGCTGCCGCAAAATCCGCTAAGTCCAAAACCGCAAAAACCTGTAAGACTTTGGATCCGTTCAAATTGCGCCGAAGATGATTAGCGTGTGGGTTGGAGGTCTGCAAGCGAACTTTGTGAAATTTTTCACATTTAGGTATTATTAATAGTTTGAATAAGAAACTATCAGTATTCCTTCTCCATCAGAATTTCTGTAAACTGCCATTTCCCAGCAGTTTATCTAATCAAAGTGGATGATTCTACTTTGATGCCTTCCCCTGGCATACGTTCCTCCGCTTACCATTCACTAATCACCAATTCCCAACCCGCAGCCAACCGCACCTCCGCTACCGATCCACAATAATTTTTTTCCGGCCCGTCCGTCTCTTTTATTGATCGACCGCCATTTTCCTGCTTTTCGCGTTCCGACCGCGTACGCGCGCAGTGGAGGTCCGAGAGGCAGCCAATTCAAGCTTGTAACTCAGCGTACCGTAGTAACGACGTTTAAGGCCACGGTTCTTCCGCTGACGTTCACGAGCCTGGATCAAATGCTTGAGACAACGCGAAGCCTGCACCGCTGGCTCGCCACATTCGGTGCAGCGCCGGTCGCGTTGCATACGAAGTTGGTACTTCCGCTGCCGCGAAATGGGCAGACGCGTGAACTCGTCATCAATACATTTTCTCATGGCCTGCGCAAGACTCGCATGCCATCGGTTCTTTGCCAGTCGTCAATTCCAACGACAGAAAGTTGCATGATCGATTGCTGGTGTAGAGAACCTCTTTATGCCTATCAAGTCCCGCAACGCCGCAAATCACGTGAATCCTACGAACAGGAGCCTGCAATGTCAGTCTCTCGTTTCTGCAATTAGCATTGAAAATTCGGCACTCGCGGAACCGACAGTCAAACGGGAGTTCGATCTCATTCCTTGCTCACGCCATCTCGGCCCCATATTCTCTGGGCGTTGAAAGCAGTAGAAACTGTTGGCGTTTCAAACTTTGCCATGAATAGAATCGTATTCCTCCTCCTCGTATGCGTCACCGCCGTGACTGGCTGCGCGCATCAATACGTAATGAAACTCAGCAATGGCATCAAAGTCACCACCGCCAGCAAGCCGAAGTTGAAAAATGGTTGCTATACCTTCAAAGACGCTACTGGAAAAGAAAACAAGATTTCTCAGGCGCGCGTGCTGGAAATTGAACCGGTTTCAATGTCGGCAGACGACAAGAATCGCTTTGCGCCGCCTAAACCGAAGTAACAAACTTCTGGACATATTTGCCGATTAAGTCGGCCTCAAGATTCACCGCGTCTCCCACCTTCCGCTCGCGTAATGCCGTAACCTCGTACGTGTGGGGGATGATCCAAATGCGAAAACCCTTTTTCTGCACGCCCGCTACGGTCAGGCTCATTCCATCCAGCGCAATTGAACCTTTGTAAACCACGTACTGCATCACTTCAGCAGGTGCGGCAATATCCAGCACATTATCCTGTCCCATTCTTTTCCACTGAGCGATTCGGCCAATCCCATCAATGTGGCCCGTTACGAAGTGTCCGCCCAAACGACCATCAAAGCGAAGCGGTCGTTCAAGATTGACCAGCGATCCTTTTGGAGCAAATTGTAAATTCGTTCTCTCCCACGTTTCTTTCAATAGATCAAACTGAAGCAGCTTCGATTTGCCGCGTGACGCAACCTTCACCACGGTGAGGCAGCAACCGTTGACTGCCAAGCTGTCGCCGGTCTTCAATCCGCGGGCGGTCACAGTCGCGCGGATGGTAAGTTCGATCGACTTCGAGGACGGCTTGATTCGCTCAACAGTGCCGGTTTCTTCAACAATACCAGTAAACATCTTCCGGAAAGTTGCAGGTTGCAGGTCGCACGTTGCAAGTTTTTATGCGCGGTGCGTTAAGGCATCCGCTACAAAATTCACGGCATCAGGCTGTGCTTTAAGATTTCGTCGTGACATCACTCACAACACGAGCACTCAAGAGCAGGTCCGGGCCAAGTCTGCGGTATTCAGGGTCACTCAATCTAACAGCCTCACCCAACCCCATTATCCCTTTGCCCGCGACGGCTCGAACAGAATCGCGGCCACCCAGGATTTTAGGCGCGTAGAAGAACTCCACACGATGAGCGAGCCCCCGCAATAAAAACGAAGCGTTCACTTCGCCACCGCCTTCCACCAACAAACTGGTGACATTCTCAGAACCGAGCCGTCGCAAAAGCCAACGAAAATCGAGGCTTGAGTCAGAGTTGCCGGAAGCGACGATGACGTTCGCCCGTTTCGACAAAGCTGACACACGCTTCGCAGGGGCCCATCGACTCACGACAATCGTCGTCAGGCCAGCATGCCCGTCGCTCACAACCTTCGCCCTTAGTGGCGTTCGCGCCTGTGAATCGACAATAATTCGACGCAACTCGTGCTTCACTTCCGACTTTGGCCTTTGGACTTTGGCCTTTGGGCTCCTGACCGTCAGCCTCGGATCATCCGCCAGAATCGTGTTGATGCCGACCAGAATCGCATCGGTGCCCTGGCGCAGTCTCATTCCGTAAGCTCGGGCCTTCTCGCCCGTTATCCATTTTGATTCGCCAGATGCGCTAGCAATTTTGCCATCCAATGTCATCGCGGCTTTGACGGTAACGAATGGCGTCCGATGAACGATCCAATGATTGAACGCTTCGTTTAACAGATCGCATTCCTGCGCCAACATGCCAGCCATCACCGTGACCCCGGCCCGCCTTAAAATTTTGAAACCTTTGCCGCGATGTTCCGGATTTGGATCGGTCGCGCCTATGATCACCTGTTTGATACGCGCAGTGATAATCGCCTCGGTGCAGGGCGGCGTTCGGCCATGCGTCGAACAAGGTTCCAACGTGACGTAGAGGGTTGCGCCCCTGGCGCTGTTTCCGCGTTTTGCGGCGTCCCGCAGGGCCTCAATTTCGGCATGCGGTTCACCAGCGCGGCGGTGCCAGCCGCGCCCAATAATTTCGCCGCGTTTTACCAGCACAGCGCCGACCAATGGATTGGGCGAAGTCGTTCCGTAACCGCGCTGCGCCAGCTTCAGTGCCAGCCGCATGTACTCGCTACTCGCGCGCATCAAACAATGCCTCAGCAAATTGCCTGGCGTCGAACGGCTGCAAATCATCCGCCTGTTCGCCGAGGCCGACGAATTTGATCGGCAACCCAAGCTCTTTTTGAATAGCGACCACCATTCCGCCTTTGCTGGTGCCATCGAGCTTCGTGACAACCAGGCCAGTCAGCGGAACGGCCTTGTTGAATTCACGAGCCTGGTTCAAAGCGTTCATGCCGGTTGTAGCATCCAGCACAAGCAAAACCTCGTGCGGCGCTCCAGGTAGTTGTTTGCCCATCACCCGATGCAATTTCTGCAACTCCAGCATCAAATTGTGTTTGGTATGAAGCCGTCCCGCCGTGTCGACAAACAAAAAATTTGCTTTGCGCGCTTGCGCTGCCGCCACCGCGTCATGCGCGACCGATGCCGCATCCGCCCCATACTCTCCCGCAATCACCTCAACCTTCAGCCGCTGGCCCCACAACTTGATCTGTTCGATAGCCGCAGCGCGAAACGTGTCGCAAGCCGCCAGCAACACCACCTGCCGATTCGCCTGGATGTGATGGGCTAACTTCGCTGCCGTAGTCGTTTTTCCCGTGCCGTTAACACCAACAATCGAAACCACTGTGACTCCATTACCTGACCTGCGCAATTCAGCGTCGTTCGACGCCAAACTCTTTTCGACCTCCTTCGCCGCCACGCCAAAAACATCGAGTCCCGCTGCGCCTTGCGTTTCGTAAGCTTTCTTCACTGCCTCGATGATTTGAGTCGTCATCGCCATGCCCAGGTCAGCACCAATGAGCGCAGCCTCAAGTTCTTCCAGCGATGCAGCGTCAAGCCTCGGCGAGCGAGTAACAATGCGTTTGATTTCGTGGGTCAGCTTGCTGTGGGTCTTTTGCAGGCCGGCCTTGAATTTGTCGAACAGACTCATTTACCGGAATGGGCAACTGCGGCAGACCTTCGCTCAGCGACTTTGGCTTTGAGCTTTTCGACGTGCTGATAGGGAAGCTTAAGCGTGCCAATCAGCGGCTTGCCTTTGCTCATGCCGTGGCAATCGGAACCACCCGTCACGAGTAAATTGAAACGATCCGCTATCTCAAGATAATGCTCGGCGATCGCCGTGGAATGTTTTGTGTGAAAACATTCGATGCCATCGAGTCCAGCCTCAACCATGCCCGGAATAACTTCATCGCAATGACTCAATCCCGGATGTGCCATCACCGCGACCCCGCCCGCATGGTGTATCAGATCAATTGCGTCCGCCGCTGACATCTTGAACTTCGGCACCCACGCAGGCCGGTTCTTCTTTAGAAAACGTTCGAACGCCTCGTCGAGACTACCGCAAAGCCCGGCTTTGACTAGCGTGCGCGCCACATGTGGCCGACCCGGCGAACGGCAATTCGCCAAGGCAAAAACCGCATCGGCGGTTATCGGGACGTGTACCCCATTTAATCTTGATACGATTTCCCGAATTCGATTCTGCCTCACATCCTGAAATTTCGCCGTCTCGGCCAACAGCCTCGGATTTTCTACGTCGAGAAAGTAACCAAGGATGTGCAGTTCATCTCCGTCCTGCTCGGCGGTCAGTTCCGCGCCGCAAATGAATTCAATACCCGCATTTCGGCTCGCGGCCGCCGCTCGATGGCAACCCTCGATGGTATCATGATCGGTCAGCGCCAATGCCGAGAAACCATGCTTCGAAGCCTGAAAAACCATCTCTTCTGGAGTATAAGTGCCGTCGGAGAATACTGTGTGGAGGTGTAGATCGGCGAACATAGGGTTAGTCGGTATTCCTGGGTTAGTTAGTCGGCAGTCCGACGAATCACTTGACTGCCCTCGCAGGCCGCATCAATTCGCCTTTCACTTTGTCCAAAATTCCATTCACAAATTTCCCGCTGTCCTGCGTGGAAAATTTTTTCGCGATATCCACAGCTTCATTAATGCTCACAACGGGGGGAATGTCGTCGCGATGAAGCATTTCGTAAATAGCCAATCGCAAAATATTCCGATCCACCGCCGCAATTCGATGCAGATCCCAGTTTTTTGCGTGCTTTATAATGATCGCGTCCGCCTCATCGCGAAATTCGAGGGCCCCACGGATTAGCGGCTCGGCAAAAAGCCGAATGGCCGCCTCATCAGTCGTTGGCGGCGGTAATTCTACCGGTTGTCCCCAATTAGCGGCCCCCTTCTCTTCCGCGATAGCGGCAGCGCGTTGCGACTCCCAAAATTGCCCCAGCGCTCGCTCCAAATCGTCGGGACGATTTAGATCGTGCTGAAACAGAAACTGCACGGCGCGTTCACGCGCCTCACGTCGCTTGCCCATGCCTTAGCATGCCGCAAAAATGCTTCCTAAGAAATGAATATTTTCCGGGTGACAACAAATCACTTACACTTTCGGCCCCGCGAGCGCCTTTTTTCTGCGCCGGGACTATGAACCGCAATGATGTCCGCCTCCTTACCTCGGCGGCTACGCCGTTTATGGAAAGCCGCAAAGGACTTGGTTCTGCGGATTTTACGATTGGGATCGCTGGATTATTCGTAGACGTCGTAGATCGTGTCATCCAAAACGAATTGAATATTCTGGCCAAGAGCCAGCCAAGGGAGGGCTTTTTCATGCGTAGCGAGCAAGTCGAAATACTCGGGAGAGCCAAACTGAATGCGGATGCGCTTTGCGTCGGGATGCTGCTGAATGGCTGAGTCAATCCATAGTTTATCATTTTGGAAGAAGGTCTTTCCGGCAATGAACTGACTCTGCCGGGCATATTGCACGAGCCGCAGTTTGGAGTCCGCATTCGGCGCGGGAGAGCCGGGGGCGACTGAATTCGGCTGGAGAAGTCCCAAGGCGCGCGACGATTCGACGGCGCTGCCGGCTGCGGCCAGCGCTGGAGCCTGGGCCGATCGGAGCACCATGCCATACCGGGCATCGGCCAAAGCCTTTTCACCGGAGTTTTCTGTTTTGAACGAATACCATGATTTCGCGGCTTCGTCGCGTGCGGCGTGGTCATTTTCGAAATCGTGGAATGAGCGCATAGCTGTCGGGACATTGCGATGGCCTTCGTCTTCCATGATCAGGTAAGCGGTGTAAGGCGTGACGATGCTGTATTTGCGGGCCAGTTCGGTGACTTCATCTCGCAATTCGGAGTTTTCACCGCGAAGGCGGATTTCATCGAGCAAATAACCGACGCGCCGAGTGGCCCAGAGGCGCGGGATGAATTCGTTTTCTGAGGATTCGCCCGCAAACTTGACTTCGTAAGTAAATTTTCTCGCGGAGCCGTTGACGCTTCCTTCCACAATTACAGCGGAATCGCCCTTCCCTGAATAGCGCCCAACGAGCACCAATTGCTCGCCCTTAAATAAATCGGGCAGCGGCGAGGGATAAAGTTTGGTCGGGCGGATGTCGCCGGTGAATTTGATTTCGGGATTGGTGAGGACCGGTTCCTTTATTTTTGAAAAGAAGCTGGAGACCTTCACTTCGAGGTCTTCTTCGGGCAGAACGTATTGGCTGAAGGCCCGGGTTTCTTCGGTAATGCGGTCGAGGAGATGCGTATTTACGTCGGTGCCAATTCCGAAACAGAAAATGCGAGCGTGGCCCTCGCTGCGCCTTTTTACGCCTGCGACGATTTCATCTTCGTCAGTAGTGCCGATGGTTGGGCGGCCATCGGTGAGGAAGATGACCACGGCGGGACGAGAACGAGTGTCAACTGTAGAGCGTTGGGTAATGAATGAAAGAGCCTTTTTGAGCGCATCGTCAATGGCGGTGCCGCCGATGGGTTTGAGATCTTTGACAAAGTCCTGGGCTTTTGAACGATTAGATTTATTGGCGTCGACAAGGTTGTCGAAGAGCGGCTCGACTTCTGTCGAGAAGCGAATGATTTCGAAGCGATCGCCGTCATTCAGATTCTCGACGCAGAATTGAAGGGCTTTTTTGGCTTGCTCGAGCTTCGCGCCGGCCATTGAGCCGGAAGTGTCGAGGACAAAGACGACATCTTTCAAGATGAGCTGCTTCTCCCTTACATCCACCCCAGGTGAGGCGAGCAACATGAAATATCCATCCTCGCCGCTGGGTTTGTAAGTGAGCAGATTGACTCCGATTTCATCTTTTTCAGGCGCGAAATAGAGCACGAAATCGGCATCGGGTTGAACCTCGCTGGCTTCATACCCCACCGTGGCGCTGGTCGAGCCGTGGCGCTTTACTTCAACGGCGTGACTGGGTGAATAAATGGACTTCAGCGGGCGCTTGCTTTCGAGATCAACGTGAACGCTGACATTTTTGACTGGTTTGGAGGAGAATTTTTCAGTGTCCAGTGGCAAAACGTAGCTGACAAGGCCATCGTCGGATTTGAGCAGTTGAGTGTAAGAAAGCGTGATGCGCTTTTTGCTGTTTGGTTCGATGGGAAAGATGCGGACTTTGAAGACGTCGCGCCCGGCATATTCGAGCAACGCGGGGTCTTTGAGTTTGCGGACAATATCCTCGTAGATGTGGCGGGCTTTGTCGGCGGAGAGCAGTTCGGCTTCAGCCTGTTTGCCATCAATTTCCATGGTGAATTTGTCGATATGCGCGCCTTTTGGAATCGGAAAAACGAAAGTGCCTTCGAGTCGGGAAGGATTGGGATTGTAGAATTCCTGGTCCACGGACGTGATTGCGACCTGGTCATTGATGCGGGTGTTGACTTTGACGTAGCTGACTTCCATGGGCGCGAAAATGTATGGGTGCGGCCGAGGCATTGGGCGAGGAGGCCATGGGGGAATGGGATGAGGTGGAATTGGGTGGGGCGGATTGGGTCCGGGCCACCAGTGGGCGTCGTCCACGATGATTAGACCTGCAGCGAGTGAGTTGTTGAATCCAAGGAAAGCGAATAGAGCCGAAAAGAGAGCTAGCGAAATCCAACGTTTCATATATTGGGTTAGACGGAAGGCTGGCGGAAATGCTCCCGTGGTTTGATGCGTGTTACGCGATGCGTGATAGGGAGGCCACACTATGGCGCAACCCCTTGAGGGCTGATGAGCATTTCGCCAACCGCAACCCAGGGTAGCCTCCATTGCCATTGAATTAAGAATTGGTGCCCTCAGAAGGTTATCTTTTTGATGCATTTTTGGAAGTAATATGAACGATGAACGG
>Ga0193709_1000174_pt1 | contig 27061 bp, 34 predicted proteins | sample H3c2metaG_FD_160571 | JGI IMG/M metagenome (GOLD analysis project Ga0193709, IMG submission 160571) | Soil microbial communities from a riparian zone of the East river system, Colorado, United States - H3c2 | ecosystem: Environmental > Terrestrial > Soil > Riparian zone | place: USA: East River...
CATAAGGCGTGTTGGCCGGGATATGGAATTTGGCGCCCGGGTCGAAATCCGCCTCGCTGCGCGGCACCGGCGGCGTGATCCCCTGGTACTGGCGCTTCAGATCGACCCAGCCCTGCTCGTAATTGGCCGGGGTGATCGTCCCGTCGAAGACGCCCCAGCGCCATTTGTCGACCAACAGGCCGAACGGCAGGAAGGCGACCTTGTCCATCGCCTGCCGCAGCAGCAGACCGGTATCCTTGCTCGCGTCCGGAACCTTGTTGCGATCGAGCAGGCCGATCTGCACCAGATATTCGGGGGTCACCGACAAAGCGATGAAATCGCCGATCGCTTCGTGGAAGCCGTCGTTGGCGCCATTCATGTAAAGATACGGGTTCTGATTATAGGCCCGCTGATAGAAATTGTGGCCAAGCTCATGGTGGATGGTGACGAAGTCATCCGCGTTGACCTTGGTGCACATCTTGATGCGCAGGTCATCCTTGTTGTCGACGTCCCAGGCGGAGGCGTGGCAAATGACTTCGCGGTCGCGCGGGCGCGTGATTTGCGACCGTTGCCAGAAGCTCGCCGGCAGGGCCGGGAAGCCGAGCGAGGTGTAAAAGGCCTCTCCCGTGTGCACCATCTTGTCGGGCGTGTAGCCCTTCTTCTTGAGAAGGTCGGTCACGTCATAGCCGATGTCGCCCGCGCCCTTGGGGGCGACCACATCATAGATGTTGCCCCATTCCTGTGCCCACATGTTGCCAAGCAGATCGGCACGGATGGGGCCGCTGGCCGGCTGGACCGCATTGCCATATTTCTGATTGAGCTTCGTCCGCGTGTAGCAATGCAATTCGTCGTACAGCGGCTTCACCTCGCTCCACAGCCGCTCGTACATCGCCGAGAATTCCTGCGGGCTCATGTCATACTGTGATCGCCACATCGCCCCGGTGTCGTCGTAACCGAGCTCCTTGGCGCCCAGGTTGGCGATCTCGACCATATGCGCATAGTCGCCGCGCATCGGCCGGCCGACGTTCTCGTGCCACGTCTTCCACATTTCGGCGAGTTCGGCGGGGTTGCGGTTGGTGCCCATCATCGCTTCGACGTCGTCGCCGGTCAAAGGCTTGCCGTGCAGGCTGGCGCGGCCCTTGCCGTAGGTAGACTGGAGCCGGGTAGCGATGGTGTTGAGTTCGGTCGCGGCTTCCGGCGGGGTAGTCGGCGCGGCTAGTACCAATACTCCGCGCAGGATGTTGAGCTTGCGCGCGGTATCGTAATCGAGGCCCGGGACCTGAGCCCACTTGGCCGCCTCGATCGCATATTTGACGCCCTTTTCGGTGCCGATAGTGCCGAAATAGGCCGCCAGCGCGTCGGTATCGTCATTGATGTAGGTGGCATTGACCCAAGCGGCGCGACCGCCGATCACCGAGAAGTCGAACAAGTCCTTTTCGACCGCGGCGACGAATTCGCGCGCACCTTCCGGTGTTCGCGCAGGCACGGCGGCAGCAACCGGTGCGATCGGCACGATTGGCGCCTCGGCGGCTGGGGTAGTGGCGCAGCTGGCGAGCGCGAGCGCGGCCAGAGAAACGGAAGCGGCAAATTTCATGAGATGCATCCTCGTCCTGAATTTGTTTCTTTTTTTATGATCTCGACCTGAAGGCTGGCGCGGCTGCGGTCAAGAAGGCGCCTCAGGCAGCGGCCAAAAAGTCTGCCATCGCCATTCCCATCGCGGGCTCGGTGACCGAACTCATATGCGTTCCGGGGACCTCGGCGTAAGTTGCATCGGGCAGCGCCTCGGCAAGTTTCAGCGCCGAACCATTGTCATGATCGGCAACGCCGCACACCACCAAGGTCGGCATGACAAAGGCAAGAAGCCAATCGGGATGCGCATCCTCGAAGGTTTCGAGCAGCAACGCCGCGGCGACGCGATCGATCTTCATCGTTTTCATGAACTGGATCGCCAACCAGTGCGGGTCGCCTCGAGGGGCTGAGTCGAACTGAGCGATCGCCTCGTCGAAAAAGACCCGCCGCCGCTGCCAACCGGCGAGACCTTCATAGCCCATCCCGCCAAGGATCGCGCGGCGCGGCTTCAGCCCCTCTCCCACCGCCTGAACCGTCGTTCGCGCGCCAAGCGAGTAGCCGCCGAGGTCGAAAATCCTGACCCCAAGATGGTCGACCAACTCAACAAGGTCGCGCGAAAGTATGCCTCGGGGATAAGCGGCGGGATCATGCGGCTTGGCGCTCAGCCCGTGAGCGCGAAGATCCGGCATGATCACCCGGAAACCGCGAGCGGCGATTGCGTCGGCGTGGCCGAACTTGATCCAGTTCATCTCGGCATCGGAAAACAGTCCGTGGAGGAGGATCACTGCCTGCCCATCGCCGATCTCGCGCCACGCGAGCTCGACCCCATCCGACGCGTTCCAGTAATGCATGGTGACAGCCATCAGTCGGGCATCTTGCCGGCGGCCGCGACCCATTTCTCGATCAATGGCTTGTGCTCGTCACTGCGCAGCTCGCGCAGGCCGTCGGTGTTGATCCACTGGCGGTGCATGCTCTCCACCCCGAAATGGCTGGTCGGCTTGAACCGCGACGGGTCGTCGAAGGCGGCAACGGTCAGGTCCATCTTCTCGCTGCCATCCTTGAACATGAAGCCCAGTGAAGTGCCACATTCCCGGCAATAGGGGCGGCGCGCGATCGGCGAGCTGTCGTACCAGTCGGGCTCATGTTTCCAGGCGACATCCGCCTGCTTCACATTCTTGAACGCGATCGACACCGAACCGGTCGCGCGCTGGCACATCCGGCAGTGGCACAGATAGGCCTCGTCGTCGGCGACCTGGGCGGCGAAGCGCACGCGGCCGCAGGCGCAGCCGCCGCTCATGGCATTGTCTGTCTTGGGATTGTCGGTCATTGGGCCATGCTAATGCAATCTGGCGGCACGAGGGAAGCGGTGACCAAGGATTATAATGCGATCGGGCGCGAAGGCGTCGCGGCGCTCCAGCGCGGAGACCTGGCCAGCGCCCGCACGGCTTTTGAGGAGGTCACGGCGAGCGGCACGTCCAGCGCCCAGGGCTGGCTTCTGCTGGCCCAGACCTGCGTCGCGCAAAAGGATGTGGCGGCGAGCAAAGCGGCGCTCGATCAGGTGCTCGCCCTCGACCCGCGCAACCCTTACGCCATGCTGATGAAAGGCGATCTGCTGGCCGAGGCGGGAGACGACCGCGGCGCCGCAAGCTTTTTCACCGCCGCGCTCAATGCCGCGGCGACATACGCCAATCTGCCGCCGGACCTCATCGAGCGGCTCAAGCGCGCCGAGCAGCAAGTCACGGCGAGCAATGCGCGGTTCGAAGCGCATCTCGATCAGGCGGTTCCGCCGGCGGCGCGTCCGCCAAGGTTGAAGCAGGCCATCGACCTCCTCACCGGTCGCGAGGAACTGTACCTGCAACAGCCGACGAGCTTCTATTTCCCCGGCCTGCCCCAGCGCTATTTCTACGAGCGCGAGGAATTCGACTGGGTACCGCAACTGGAGTCGCAGATCCCGGCGATCCGCGCCGAGCTCGACGCCATCCTCGAGGATCGCGACAGCCTGACCCCCTATATCCAGCCCGATGCCGATCGCCCCCAACGCGACCACGCCCTTCTCGCCGACCCCCGATGGAGTGCCTTCCATCTTTACGAGCGCGGTCAGCCGCATCCGGCCAATGCCGCGCGCTGCCCGGCGACGATGGCCGCGTTACAAGCCCTGCCGATCTCGCGCATCGCCGGGCGCGGCCCCATGGCGTTATTCTCGGTGCTGGAGCCCGGCACCCATATCCCGCCGCACAATGGCATGCTCAACACGCGGCTGATCTGCCATTTGCCCCTGATCGTGCCGCCCGACTGCCGCCTCCGCGTCGGCAGCGAAACGCGAGCAGTCGAAGCCGGCAAAACGATGATTTTCGACGATAGCATGGAGCATGAGGCGTGGAACGACAGCGGCGAAACCCGTGTGGTCCTGCTGTTCGAGATCTGGCGGCCGGAGCTCACCAAGGACGAGCGCGCCGCGCTGACCACCCTGTTCAGCGCGATCGACGCTTATCCGATCGGTTAGGCCGCTTTCTGCAGATGCTTGCGGCCGAGCAGTTCGGCGATCTGGACCGCGTTTAGCGCGGCGCCCTTGCGCAGATTGTCGCTGACCACCCAGATCGACAGGCCGTTGTCGACCGTCGGATCCTCGCGCACCCGGCTGACGAAAGTGGCATAATCGCCGACGCATTCGACCGGCGTAACGTAGCCGCCATCTTCGGGCTTATCGACCAGCATGATGCCCGGCGCCTCGCGCAGGATGGCGCGCGCCTCGACTGCGCTGATCTCATTCTCGAATTCGATGTTGATCGCTTCGGAATGGCCGACGAACACCGGCACGCGGACGCAGGTCGCAGTGACCTTGATCTTGGAGCCGAGGATCTTCTTGGTCTCGACCACCATCTTCCATTCTTCCTTTGTCGACCCGTCGTCGAGGAAGGCGTCGATGTGCGGGATGACGTTGAACGCGATCTGTTTGGTGAAATGCCTGGGCTCGTTGGAATCGCCGACGAAGATGTTGCGCGACTGCTCGAAAAGTTCGTCCATCCCGGCTTTGCCCGCGCCCGACACCGATTGGTAGGTCGCGACGACCACCCGTTTGATGGTCGCTTTGTCGTGGAGCGGCTTCAGCGCGACGACCATCTGCGCGGTCGAGCAGTTGGGGTTGGCGATGATGTTCTTCTTCGAATAGCCGACGATCGCTTCGGGGTTTACTTCCGGCACGATCAGGGGAACGTCGGGGTCCATCCGATACAATGAGCTATTGTCGATGCAGATGCAGCCCGCCTTGGCAGCGCGCGGGATGTGCTGGCGGCTGGCTTCCGACCCCGCGGCGAACAACGCGATGTCCCACCCGGCAAAATCGAAATGCTCGATGTTCTGGACCTTGAGCGTCTCTCCGGCCTCGCCGAAGTCGACGATGTCGCCGGTCGACCGCGACGAAGCGACCGCGGCCACCTCGGCCAGCGGAAACTGCCGTTCGGCGAGCACATTGAGGATTTCGCGCCCGACGGTGCCGGTCGCGCCGACTACGACGACCCGATATCCAATGGCCATGACCACTCCATTCGTGTGAAGAGGTGCACCTAGGTGCGAAGGCGGCAAAGTCAATTGCCGCGCAAGGCGCCACGGGGGAAGATATGCGGGATCGGGTACGCCAGCTTGCCCTGTTGATGGCCTTTGCAGGGCTGATGCTGGCGTTTGGTGCCAAAGACGCCCTGATCCGGCCGCCGTCTCCGCCCGCCCAGACTGCCGTGACGGACTTCGACAGCGCTCGTGCCGCCGCGCGGCTGGCCCGAATCCTGGGCGACCAGCGGGCTCATCCCGTCGATAGCGCAGCCAATGACGCCGTCCGCGGCCGCCTCATGGCCGAGCTTCGGGCGTTGGGGCTGACGCCGCAGGTTCGTGAGCGGATGGATTGCAACGGCACGCCCAAATCGCGCTCCGTCAGCTGCAGCCTGACGCGCAATGTCGTCGTTTCGATCGGACCGCCTCACGGCCGCCGCCTTCTCATCAATTCCCATTATGACAGCACGCCGACGGGGCCAGGCGCGGCGGACGACGGCATCGGGGTCGCGGCGATGCTCGAAATCGGGGCACAGCTTCGTGCAGCTCCGCCCGCGCGGCCCGTCACTTTGCTGTTCAACGAAGGCGAGGAATTTGGTCTCAACGGTGCCCGCGCATTCGTCGAGGGCGACCCGCTGGCGCGCGAAGTCGACACACAGATCAACATCGAGGCTCGAGGGGTCAATGGCCCGGCACTGATGTTCGAGACCAGTGACCCCAACGGACCAGCGCTCGCCGACTATGCCCGCGCGACGATCCGGCCTTACGCCAATTCGATCAGCACAGACTTTGCCAGGCTGATCCCCAACACGACCGACGTCACCGTGTTCAAGGAACGCGGATGGAAGACGCTCAGCTACTCGATCATCGGCAACGAGACCCGCTACCACAGCCCCGGCGACACGCTCGAGGCGCTCAACCGAGCAAGCCTGTATCACCTCGGTAGCGAAGTCCTAGCCGCGACAAAGGTCCTTGCCGCGGACCAAGTTGCGCGAGGCGAGGGCAGGCGCGTGTTCACCGATATCGCCGGGCGCGGGTTCATCTCGCTGCCGCTGATCGCCGCCGCGCTGTTGCTCGCGGCGATCCTGGGCGGAACGGCGCTCGTCGCTTATCGGCGAAAAGCGCTCGGCCGTCCGTTTGGTGTCGTCGCAGGCGCGGTGTTGGCAGCCATTGTCGCCACTGCGATGCTTGGCGAACTCGCAGCCCTTATCCGCGCCGGCGATTATTGGCGCGCGCATCCGCTGGTGGCTTACCTTGCAGTCTACGCGACGCTGCTGGCGATCGAGGCCGCGCTTCTGGTCCGCTTTACCCTGGGTATCGATCGCGAGCGACTGCGCATCGCCGGCTGGCTGTTTATCGGCCTGGTCGGCGCGGTGGCCAGCATCGCCCTCCCTGGGGCGACGATCTTCTTCCTTGCGCCATCTTTGCTCGCGCTCATCGCAATGCTGATCGTCGGGAAGTCAGCGCCGCTCGCGACCGCATTATTTTGGGCTGCCGCGCTGCTCCAGCTGCTGATGTTCGCCGAACTGCTGGCGCTGATCGAGATGCTGTTGATCGACGGTCCACTGGCAGCGGTGGCGCCGCTGGCTGCGCTAGCCGCGCAGCCATTCCTGATCGAGATGATGCCCGCCGAGCGGCCGCGCATCGCACTACTCACGATGGGCGTCGCCGCACTCGGCCTGTGGATCGTCGCGCTAGCCATGCCTCGCACCAGCGCCGAGCGGCCGGGGGCCTTCACCATCGACTATGTCCGTGACGATCTGCGCGGCAAATCCAATTGGGCGGTGGCGAGCAAGCAGGCACCCTTGCCTGGAGATTGGAACCGGTTCGGCAGCTGGCATGGCGCGAAGATGGCCTATAATGGTCGGCGGCGCTGGATCGCCGAGGCGCCTGTCATCGACATCCCTCGTCCCGCAATCCGCCTGCTATCGAGCGCCGCCGACGGCAAAGGCCGCATCGTCTGGCTGATGCTGCGCCGCGGCGGCGGCGATGCGATCGCGCTCAAATTCCCGAAGGATGTTCAGCTGGTAGCGATGGGACTTCCGGGGAACGCACGCCTGATCCCGCCCAACGCCGAGCCAAGCCCTGCATTCCTGCGCTGCACCGGACGCGCTTGTGACCGGCTGATCGTCGAAGTGCGATTGGCGGGGCGCGCCAAGGTCAAGGCCGAGTTGATTGGCACCCGCTTCGGTTTGCCGGAGGAGGGCCAAAAACTCTCCGCCGCGCGGCCGGCGCAATCCCAGCCTCAATACGCGCCGGATAGCAGCATCCGCATCCGCGGCGTGACCTTCTAGGCCAAGAAAATGGGCGGCCCGCGCAAGCGAACCGCCCTTCCCTTTGTCTATGCGCGAAAGCCTAGCTGGTCTTTTCAGCCTTGGCGGCTTCGCGGCGGGGGTCGCGGCGCTCGGCGATGCGCGCCGATTTGCCGGTGCGGCCACGCAGATAATAAAGCTTCGCGCGGCGGACGGCACCGCGGCGGACGACCTCGATCGAATCCAACGCCGGCGAATGCAGCGGGAAGACGCGCTCGACACCTTCGCCGAAGCTGATCTTGCGGACGGTGAAGTTCGATCCGATGCCCTTGTTCGAGCGGGCGATGCACACGCCCTCGAAATTCTGGACACGGGCGCGCTCGCCTTCGACCACCTTGACGCCGACGCGCAAAGTGTCGCCGGGGCGAAAATCGGGGATCGGGCGATCCTTGGTGAGCTGCTCGATCGCTTCGGCTTCGAGCGTCTGGATGAGGTTCATGTCAGTCTAACCTTTGCTTTCGTCGTGCGCGCCAGAGGGCGGTGCCAGTCCAGCGCCCCCGTGGCGCTCGATCAGGTCCGGCCGCCTTAGCCGTGTGTCCTCGATCGCTTTGGCCTTGCGCCATGCAGCGATCTTCGCATGATCCCCCGATCGCAGCACTTCGGGGATCGTGCGTCCTTCCCATGTCGTGGGTCGGGTATAATGCGGATATTCGAGAAGCCCCGCATCGAAGCTCTCTTCCTCTCCGCTGGAGGCCGCGCCCATTACGCCGGGGAGCAGCCGAATGCAAGCGTCGAGCAGGACCATCGCGCCAAGCTCGCCGCCCGACAGAACATAGTCGCCGATCGACACCGGCTCGACCGCGCGCGCCTCGAATATTCGCTCGTCGAACCCCTCGAACCGCCCGCACAGCAGGATCGCTCCGGGACCAGCGGCCAGGTTACGCACCCGCTCCTGTGTCAGCGGTGCGCCGCGCGGGCTGAGCGCGAGCATCGGGCGTCCATCGGCGACACTGTCGATCGCCGCGGCAAGCACATCGGCCCGAAGCACCATCCCCGCCCCGCCGCCCGCGGGCGTGTCGTCAACGCTGCGATGCTTGTCGGCAGCGAAGTCGCGAATATTTCGCGTGTCGAGCGACCACAGCCCATCAGCCAGGGCCCGCCCCGCCAGCGACACGCCGAGCGGCCCGGGAAACATCTCCGGGTAGAGCGTCAAAACAGTCGCTGCGAAGGTCATGGCGCCCGGCGCTATACTCCAGCGCCCCGGGCGACAAGGCGGAACCGGGTCGCGCCCTGCTTCGCTTTGGGCGGATGGACGAACCACTCGACTGCTTGATCATCGGCGGCGGGCCGGCTGGGCTGACCGCCGCGACTTACCTTGCCCGTTTTCATTTGAAGCTGAAGCTGGTCGATGGCGGCAAGAGCCGCGCCGCGACGATCCCGTGCACCCATAATCACGCCGGTTTCCCGAATGGGATCAGCGGCATCGACCTCATCGCGCGGATGAAGGAGCAGGCGCAGCTCTACGGCGCGGTGATCGAAGACGGGTTCGTCAGCCGGATCGAAAGCGGCGGCGGCGGCTTCGTGGCGGAATGGGGATGCGGGCCGGTCGCGGCGAGGACGGTGTTGCTCGCCACCGGAGTCAGCAATCGCCGTCCGGCGATGGACGAAACGGCGTACGACAGTGCCTTGGCCGCCGGGCTGATCCGCTATTGCCCGATCTGCGATGGCTATGAAGTGACCGACAAGCGCGTCGCGGTAATCGGTACCGGTGAAAAGGGCGCGGCCGAGACGCTCTTTCTTCGCTCATTCACTGCCGACCTGACCCTGTTCGCGCCCGAGGGACCGCATGATTTGCCGGATGGGGACCGGGCAGCGCTTGCCGAGGCGGGAATAAGAATCGTCGACGGCCCGGTGACGATCGAGTCCCGGGATGACAGCATCGAACTGGTCGCCGCCGGCAAACGCCGCGAGTTCGCCAGCGTCTATCCCGCGCTTGGCTCGGACACCCACACCCAACTCGCCGAAATGCTCGGCGCGCGGCTCAACGAGCACGGCTGCATAGGTGTCGATGCACACCAGCGCACCAGCGTGCCGGGACTTTATGCAGCGGGCGACGTGGTGATCGGCCTCGACCAGATCAGCCACGCGATGGGCGACGGCGGGGTCGCCGCGACGACTATCCGCAATGATCTGGCGAAGGAGACGCCGCTCTGGCGCTAGGCGAGGAATTCCGGGTCTAAAACGATCCGCTGGCCGTCATACTCAGCGATATCTGGGCGAAACGGGATCAGCGAGCGGCGGCCATCGGGCTTTTCCACCTCGAGCAGGTCGCCCGCCCCGAAATTCTCGACCGCAGCTACCGTTCCGACCAGCTGACCAGCATAGTCGAAGCACGCCAGCCCGATGATGTCGGCGTGATAATATTCGTCCTCCGCCAGCGGCGGGAGTGAGGCACGGTCGACCTCGACCAGCGACCCGCGCAGGCCCTCGGCGGCGGTGCGGTCCGCGATCCCGGCAAAACGCGCCACCGCGCCCTTGCCGCCACCGTCGCGGATGCTTTCAAGCTTGAGTTCACGCCCGCCGACGCTGAGCTCGGCGTGGCGCGACAGGCTGTCGACCCCTTCGGCGAACAGTTTCAGCCGCACCTCGCCCTTGACGCCATGCGCGCCGGCGACCGCGGCGAGCGCGACCTTGCGCTCTTTCGCAGCCGCCGGTGACGTCATGACTATTCGGCCTTCTCGCCGGCATCCTCGGCAGCCGGAGCTTCGTCAGCGGCGCCTTCGGCAGGATCCTGCGCCGACTCACCGGTCACCGCAGCGGCATCGTCGCCGGCATCGGTGTTGGGCGTGGCTTCGTTGGCTTCGACGACTGCGGCTTCGACTTCCGCGGCCGTTTCGGCGATGGGCTCTTCAGCTGTGGTCTCTTCAACCGGAGCGTCGGCAACGGCTTCTTCAGCCGGTGTTTCAGCCACAGGCTCTTCAGCAGTTGCTTCTTCGGCCACCACGTCTTCGGCAGCTGCAGCAGCAACCTCAGGCGCTTCCTCGGCGGAAACTTCCTCAGCGACAACCTCTTCAGCAACCGGCTCTTCGACCTTCGGCGCGGCGGCGGCGGCCTCGGCGGCTTCAACCGCGGCAGCGGCCTTGGTCGCGCGCTCTTCGACGCGTTCCTTGGCCTTTTCGCCCGGCTCGCCCTTCTTCGGGTTCATGCGCGCGGGGCGTTCCTTGATCCCGGCGGCGTCGAGGAAGCGCAGGACGCGGTCCGACGGCTGGGCTCCGACCGACAGCCAATGCGAAATGCGGTCGGCGTCGAGCTTGACGCGCTCCGGGCTGTCCTTAGCGAGCAGTGGATTATAGGTGCCGACCTTCTCGATGAAGCGGCCATCACGCGCGTTACGGCTGTCGGTCACGACGAGACGATAATAAGGGCGCTTCTTGGAGCCACCCCGGGCCAGACGAATTGCAACTGCCATTTTGATATTCCTTTCAGTGAATTACATTATTTCTTTGAGAATTTATCGAAACCAGATGGAAGATTGAACGGGGCCGATCCGCCGGGAAGCCCGGGCAGTCCGCCAGAAGGCAATGCCCCCGGAGCCATTCCGGCCAGCGCATCCTCGAGCCCGCCACCACCGCCGAACAGCGAGGCCAGTTTGCTGAACCCGCCCATTTTCTTGAGCCGTTTCATCGCATTGGCCATTTCCTGGTGCATCTTGAGGAGTTTGTTGACCTCCTGCACCGTCCGTCCGGAGCCCTTGGCGATGCGGATCTTGCGCTTGGCGTTGATGATATCGGGCCGCGCACGCTCCTTCGGCGTCATCGACCCCATCATCGCGTCGAGGTGAACCAGCGCCTTTTCGTCGCCGGCCTTTTCGGTGGCGCGCTTCAGGCCCTTCATCCCCGGCATCATCGACGCCAGCGCACCCAACCCACCCATACGCTGCATCTGCGCGATCTGGCTGCGGAGGTCGTCGAGGTCGAACTTGCCCTTGGCCATCTTGGCCGCGATTTTCTCGGCTTCCTCGATCTGGATCGTCTCGGCGGCGCGCTCGACCAGGCTGACGACATCGCCCATGCCGAGGATTCGCCCGGCGACGCGGCTCGGGTGAAACGCTTCGAGCTTGTCGATCGCCTCGCCCGTCCCGGCGAACTTGATCGGCTTGCCGGTGACCGCGCGCATCGACAGCGCCGCGCCGCCGCGGGCATCGCCGTCCATCCGCGTCAGGATCACGCCCGACAGCTCGACCTCGCCGCCGAAGCCCTTGGCGACGTTGACCGCGTCCTGGCCTGTCAGGCTGTCGACCACAAGCAAGGTCTCAACCGGGTTGGAGGCGGCCGCGACCGCTTTCATCTCGGCCATCAAAATATCATCGACGTGGAGGCGGCCGGCGGTGTCGAGCAGCAGCACGTCAAAGCCCTGCAATTTCGCCGCCTGGAGCGCGCGCTGGGCGATCTGCACTGGGGTCTGGCCGGCGATGATCGGCAGCGTCTCGACCCCCGCCTGGCGCCCGAGCACGGCGAGCTGCTCCTGGGCGGCCGGGCGGGCGACGTCGAGCGAGGCCATCAGGACCTTCTTGCGATCTCGCTCGGCGAGCCGCTTGGCGAGCTTGGCGGTGGTCGTCGTCTTGCCCGAGCCCTGCAGCCCGACCATCATCACCACCGCTGGCGGATTGACGCCAAGGTTGAGCTCCGACGCCTCGGATCCCAGCATCTCGATCAGCGCATCGTGGACGATCTTGACGACCTGCTGGCCTGGCGTGACCGACCGCAGCACGTCCTGCCCGACCGCAAGCTCGGTCGCGCGGTCGACGAAATCGCGCGCCACGGGCAGCGCGACATCCGCCTCGAGCAACGCGACGCGAACCTCGCGCATCGCCGAGCGCACGTCGGCTTCCGACAAGGCTCCGCGGCCGCGAAGCTTGTCGAACACACCGCCAAGGCGATCGCTCAGACTGTCGAACATACACTCACTCCCGCCGATGAGGGCCAAAACGCAAAAATCGCCGGCGGGCGAAACCTCGCCGGCCAGCGTGCACTTGCGTCGTGCCACATCGAATATTTTGTCGAGATACGACGAGGGCGCGCTTAGACGCGGCCGCCGCCCGGGTCAAGGTGAGTGAGCTAGAACGCCCCTTCCTCGATCACCTCTTGCTCCGCCTCGCTAGTCCGACGCCCAAGCGCCGCGTTGCGGCCGGGAAACCGCCCGAAACGAGCAATCTGATCGTAGTGAAGCTGGGCGAAGCGCGCCTGCTCATTGTCGCCGAGCGCCGCGAATTCCGCCAGCGCGCGCTCCTGATCGGCTAGTTTCTCACTATGCTGCAACGGCATCAGCAGGAATTGCCGCTGTTCGAGAATCATTGCCTTGTCCCACCCCTGCTCGAGCCCCAGCATGGTCAATTCGCGCGCCAGGGCATCGGCCTCGAACGCCTTGCGGCTGCCGCGGTGGATATTGCGCGAAAATTGGTCGCACAAAATGATCGCAGCAAGCAAAGTGTCGGGATCGTCGCGCCAGCCCCTCGCCCGGCTCGCAACCACCGCATCGCGTAGGGCCCCGAACCGCGCCGCAATCGCCGCGTCTAGCGCCGCAGCCTTGGCCCACCACCGCTCCTTGCCGACCTCGCCGAACCAGAAGGCCAGCACGGCGCGCGCGGCTTCGGCGGGGTCGCCCTTGATACCCGGCATGTGGACTAAGCTCCTTCGGCTCCCTAAGTCGGCGCCCGATGCTCCGCCCGTTCCACAAGATGCACGGCCTCGGCAACGACTTTGTCGTGATCGATGCGCGTCAGCAGCCAGTCGACATCGACGGCCCGCTCGCCCGTGCCATCGCCGACCGCCAGACGGGCGTGGGCTGCGACCAATTGATCCTGCTCGAGCCGTCGGACGTGGCCGACGTCAAAATGCGCATCTTCAATCACGACGGGTCGGAAGTCGGCGCCTGCGGCAATGCGGCGCGCTGCATCGTCCTCCTGATGGGGCCGACCAAGATCGAGACCGAAGGAGGAATCATCGACGGCGCTGAGATTGAGGACGAAGTCGAAGTCACGATGGGAAAACCCCGCGTCGGCTGGGACGAAATCCCGCTTGCTTACCCGATGGATCCGAATGGCCTGCCGATGGCCTGGGGCATGCTCGAAAGCCCAAGGGCGCTCAATGTGGGTAATTCCCATCTGGTCTTCTTCGTTGACGATGTGGATGCGGTACCGCTTGACGAGCTCGGGCCACGGATCGAGCATGACGCGGCGTTCCCCGAACGAATCAACGTCAATGTCGCGGCAGTCGAGGGAAACGATTTGCGTCTTCGCACCTGGGAACGCGGCGTCGGCCTGACCCGCGCGTGCGGAACTGGTGCCTGTGCTACCGCCGTTGCGGCAATTGCATCGAAGCGCGTGACCTCACCGGTACGAGTGACCATGCCCGGCGGATCGCTGACCATCGCCTGGGCGACCGGCGAGACGATCCGCATGCGCGGCCCGGCGACAATGGTGTTCGAAGGCCAAATCGATTTGGACGCGCTTCGCCTGTGAGCGTCGAGACGATCACGCTGGGTTGCCGCCTCAACTTCGCAGAAAGCGAGGCGATGCGGCGCGGTGCCAATCCCGAAGACGACCTCATCATCGTCAACAGCTGCGCGGTCACCGCCGAGGCCGTCCGCCAAACCCGCCAGGCGATCCGCCGGGCACGGCGCGAGCGGCCGGAAGCGCGAATCGTCGTGACAGGCTGCGCCGCCCAGCTCCAACCCCAGGCATTCGCGGCCATGCCCGAGGTCGATCAGGTGGAAGTACGCGATTTCACCGCCCCGCTAACGGTCGCTGCAGGATTCCGCCAACGCGTACGCTCGTTCGTCGCGGTGCAGACCGGCTGCGATCACCGCTGCACCTTCTGCACCATCTGGCAGGCGCGCGGGCCGAGCCGGTCCCTGCCAATCGAAGCGGTGATCGAGGCGATCGCCCGCGAGATCGACGCAGGCGCGCAGGAAATCGTGCTGACCGGGGTCGACGTTACCAGCTACGAGCTGGATGGGATCGGGCTCGGCACGCTGTGTCAGCGCATCCTGGCCGCTGAGCCTCGTTTACAACGCCTGCGGCTGTCCTCGCTCGACAGCGTCGAGATTGACGCGCCCTTGTTCGAGCTGATCGCTGGCGAGCCGCGCCTGTTGCCGCATTTCCATCTATCGCTCCAGGCGGGCGACGACATGATCCTTAAGCGGATGAAGCGCCGCCACAGCCGGGCGGATGCGGTGGCTATCGTCGAGCGGTTGAAAGCGGCCCGGCCCGACACCACGATCGGCGCCGACCTCATCGCGGGATTTCCCACAGAAACTGAAGACATGGCTGCCAACTCGCTAAAATTGCTCGACGATTGCGACATCATCGCCGCGCATGTCTTCCCCTTTTCGCCGCGCGAAGGAACGCCCGCGGCACGCATGCCGCAGCTTGAGCGCGAGGTCGTCAAGGCCCGCGCGGCGCGGCTGCGCGAGGCAGCGGCGGAGCGGCGTTCGCGCTGGCTCGGCTCCTTGGTCGGCACACAACAACGCGTGCTGATCGAGAACCACGGCAAGGGACACAGCGACGGCTTCGCACCGGTTCATATCGACGGTGCCCTTCGCGGCCACACCGGCATAGCGCGCATCGTCGCTCATCATGGAGATCATGTGACCGGGGTGCGGGCGTGAGTTGGCTTGAACGGCTGACGGGCGGGTTCAAGAAGACCGCCGACCGTCTTGGCGAAAATTTGTCCGGCCTGGCGACCAAGGCCGCGCTCGACACGTCGACGCTCGACGACATCGAGGAAGCGCTGATCGCGTCCGATCTCGGCCCCGCCGCCTCGAAGCGCATTCGCGAAGCGATTGCCCGTCAGAAATTCGAGACTCTCGATGAGCGCGGGCTGCGTACGATCCTCGCCGAGGAGATTGAGAAGATCCTCGCTCCGGTCGCCAAGCCGCTGGACGTATGGGGCTTTCCGCGCCCGCACGTGATCCTGGTGATTGGCGTCAACGGATCGGGCAAGACCACCACCATCGGCAAATTGGGCCATTGGCTGAAAGAGCAGGACTATGGCGTGCTGCTGGCTGCTGGCGACACCTTCCGCGCGGCGGCGATCGAACAGCTCAAGATCTGGGGCGAGCGGATCGGCGCGCCTGTCATTGCTGGCAAGGAAGGCGGAGACGCGGCCGGAATCGTCTATGACGGGGTCAAACAGGCCACCGCGACCGGCATCGACGCGCTGATTGTCGACACCGCTGGGCGCCTTCAGAACAAGCCCCATCTGATGGAGGAATTGGCCAAGGTCCGCCGCGTGCTCGGCCGCCTCAACCCCGAAGCGCCGCACGACGTGCTCCTCGTGCTCGACGCCACCACCGGCCAAAATGGACTGGCGCAGATCGAAGTTTTCCGCGATCTGGCGGGCGTGACCGGACTAATCATGACCAAATTGGACGGGACGGCGCGCGGCGGAGTGCTGGTCGCCGCCGCCGAGAAATTCGGCCTGCCGATCCACGCAATCGGCGTCGGTGAAGGCGTCGACGACCTCCGCCCGTTCGATCCGCGCGCCGTCGCCCGCGCCATCGCAGGGCTGCCCGCATGACGTCCCCGACAAAGGAGCCGAGCGGCGGGCTCAGGGTGCTGATCGACGTCGGGCCGATCATTGTCTTTTTCGCCGCCAATTATTTCGCGCCGGTCCCCGGGCCGCTAAAGATCTTCTTCGCCACCGCGGCCTTTATGGTTGCGATGGTCGCGGCGATGCTGGTGTCGGCGATCAAGTACCGCCACATCTCCCCCCTGCTGTGGTTTTCCGGGCTGATGGTTGTGGTCCTCGGCGGCCTCACCATCTGGCTGCACAATGAGACCTTCATCAAGATGAAGCCGACGGTCTATTATCTGTTCGTCGCCGGTCTGCTCGGCTTCGGGCTGGCGACCGGCCGGCCATTCCTCAAGACCGTTCTGGGCAGCGCCTATCCCGGCCTCGACAGCGAGGGCTGGCGTAAATTGACCCGCAATTGGGCGATTTTCTTCGCGGCTATGGCGGTCGTCAACGAAAGCGTGTGGCGCAACAGCTCGACCGAATTCTGGATCGGCTTCAAATTGTGGGGAATGCTCCCCCTCACCTTCCTGTTCGCCGCGCTCAACGTTCCGATGTTGATGCGGCACGGGCTAACCAAGGACGAAGCTGAATTGGCATCCGAACCGGCACCGATCGAATGAGCGACGCGATTCTCTCCATCCGCGGCCTGCGCAAGTCGTACGCCAGCGGCACCGAAGCGCTGAAATCGGTCGATCTCGACATTCGCCGCGGCGAGATTTTTGCGCTTCTCGGCCCCAACGGCGCCGGCAAGACGACCCTGATCAACATCGTCTGCGGGATCGTCACGCCGTCGGGCGGGACGGTGCTCGTGGACGGCAAGGATCACCTCACCGATTACCGCCACGCGAGGACCCGCATCGGCCTGGTCCCGCAGGAACTCACCACCGACGCGTTCGAAAGCGTCTGGTCGACGGTCAGTTTCAGCCGCGGGCTGTTCGGAAAAGCCCGCGACCCGGCCAAGATCGAGATTTTATTGAAGCGCCTGTCATTGTGGGACAAGCGCAAATCGAAAATGATGGAATTGTCCGGCGGCATGAAGCGCCGGGTGATGATCGCCAAGGCGCTCTCCCACGAGCCCGACATCCTGTTCCTCGACGAGCCGTCGGCCGGGGTCGACGTCGAGCTGCGCCGCGATATGTGGGAATTGGTCCGCAAGCTCCGCTTTGACGGCACGACGATCATCCTGACGACCCATTACATCGAGGAAGCCGAGGAAATGGCCGACCGCGTCGGCGTGATCAGCCGCGGCGAGCTGATCGCCGCCGAGGACAAGAAAGTGCTGATGCGCAAGCTTGGCCGCAAGACGCTCAAGCTGACGCTGAGCGAAGTAATGGACGCCGTCCCGCCCGAGCTGGCCGAATGGAACCTGGCGATCGAGGATGATGGGCATGTGCTGTGCTACGAATTCGACGCGAACGCCGAACGCACCGGCGTCCCATCGCTGCTGCGCCGAGTGAGCGACCTCGGCATTGGCTTCAAGGATCTCGCGACCGAGCAGTCGAGCCTCGAAGACATCTTCGTCGGACTGGTCCACGACGGCGGCAAGGGCGCATCGGCATGAAGAACGCAGGCTTCAACGGCGAAGGCGTGCTGGCGATCTACCGCTTCGAAATGGCGCGGGCGGTCCGCACCTTGTGGCAAAGCCTGGTCACCCCGGTAATCACCACCGCGCTCTATTTCGTGGTGTTCGGCGCGGCGATCGGATCGCGCATGCAGCACATGGACGGGATTGCCTTCGGCGCCTTCATCGTGCCCGGGCTGACCTTGCTGTCGGTGTTCATGCAATCGATTTTCAACGCCAGCTTTGGTATTTATTTTCCGAAGTTTACGGGTACAATCTACGAATTGCTCTCAGCACCGATTTCCAGCTTGGAGGTCGTTCTGGCCTACGTCGGCGCCGCGGTGACCAAGTCTATGGTGCTGGCGCTGATCACGCTGGCCACCGCGACCATCTTCGTCGACATCCGGGTCGAGCACCCCGCCATGATGCTGCTGTTCCTGTTCCTGATCACCACCGCTTTTTGCATGCTCGGCTTTGTCATCGGCATCTGGGCGCAGAATTTCGAGCAATTGCAGATCATCCCGATGCTGATTGTGACACCGCTGACCTTCCTCGGAGGGGCGTTCTACTCGACCAGCGCATTGGGCGAGCCGTGGCGGACGGTGACTCTGTTCAACCCGGTGGTTTATCTCGTCAGCGGCTTCCGCTGGACTTTCTTCGGCACCGCCGACGTGCCTGTCTGGTCGAGCGTCGCGGTGATGCTGGCGATCATATTCGCCTGCCTCGCGGCGATCGTGTGGGTGTTCAAGACCGGTTATCGGCTCAAGCAGTAGAATTCACGCGTCGATCGACTCGAAATGCAGCGCGATGGTGCCGTCCTGGTCGGCGCGGCTTGCCCCCTCCCCATCGAGATTTTGGGCGACGAAGTCCCAATTGACGATGTTCGACAGCACCGCATCAGCGAACTTCGGCCGCGCGTTGCGATAGTCGATGTAATAAGCGTGCTCCCAAACGTCCAAAGTAAACAATGGCGTCATGCCGTCATGCACCAAAGGCGTGTCGGCATCGTGGAGCGACGTGACCTTCAGCTTGCCGTGGTCGAGCAACAACCAGGCCCAGCCGTTGGAGAAATGATTGGCGCCCTCCTCGGCGAGCTTTTTCAGCAGCGTCGCTGAGTCCCCGAACTCCTGCTCGATCAACGACAGCAATTTGCCCGACGGCTTCTGGCCCTCTGGCGGCGCGAGGCATTGCCAGAAGAAGCTGTGGTTCCATAATTGCGCGCTGTTGTTGAACAGCTTGGTCTCGCCCCTCGCGCTGGCCGCTTTGATCACCTTGATGAGCGACGCCCCTTCGAGAGCCTCCATTTCGCCGACCAGCTCGTTCGTCTTGTCGACATAGGTGCGGTGATGCTTTCCGTGATGGAAATCGAGCGTTTCGGCCGACATGTGCGGCGCAAGCGAATCTTTGGAGAAGGGCAATTGGGGAAGCTGGAAGGCCATAGGTTCCTCGTCGCGATGAGAGTGCAGTGCCGGGAGAACGAGCCGCGCCACCGCAATATCCTCGCTTCACCGCACAAAAGCTTGCGGACGGCTTACGCTGAGGCGTAACGATTGGACCATAATCATAATAGGGGAATGTCATGGGCAAGCTGTTCGAGAACCTGAATCTGACGCTGGCGGCGGGATTGATCCTCGCGCTGGCCCTGATGGGCATATTCCATGCCGAAACGCTGACCCTCGCGGTGGCCTTCCGCTGGCTCCACGTGTTCTTCGGGATCACCTGGATCGGCCTCTTATATTATTTCAATTTCGTGCAGATCCCGGTGATGCCGACCGTCCCGGCCGAACTGAAGCCGGGCGTTTCCAAATATATTGCGCCCAAGGCCCTGTTTTTCTTCCGCTGGGGCGCTGCGATGACCGTGCTAACCGGCCTGATCCTCGCCTGGCTCAACCTGTATCTGGTCGAAGCGCTGACCTTCCGCCCGGGCTTCCGGCTGATCGGCACCGGCATGTGGCTGGCGCTGATCATGGCGTTCAACGTGTGGGCGATCATCTGGCCCAACCAGCAACGCGCGCTGGGCCTCGTCGAGGCGGACGATGCGTCGAAAGCCAAGTCGGCACGTACCGCGATGCTGACGTCGCGGCTCAACACCTTGCTGTCGATCCCGATGCTCTACGCTATGTCGACCTACCAGTCGCTGGGCGACTGACCCGGTAGCGCTCAAGCTCTTTGACCGGAACCGACCAGCTCGGGTCGAGGTCACGCGCCCGGATCAAATCCTCGTAGGCCGCCTTGACGTTGCCGCTGTCCTCGTTGGCGATCGAGCGCATGTAATAGGCCAGTGCCGGTTTGCTGGTCTTGAGCTCGATCGCCCGTTCGAGCATCGGCATGGCAGCGGTGCTTTGCCCCTGCCGGATCAGCAGGATCGCTTTGTTGAGCCAAGCTTCGGGCTGCTTCGCGTCGGTTGCGATCGCGGTGTCGAAATCACGGCCCGCCTGGACGTAACTGTGGCGCAGCGTCTGCACGATTCCGCGATTGACGAAAGTGGCGACCCGGTCGTCGAAGTTCAGCGATTCTTCCGAAAGGGCGCGATCGCAAGTCTCGAGCGCGAACGGCGTGGAGACTTTGGAGCGCGCCAATTGGAAACAGGTTTGGGCCAACGAATTGCCAACGCTCAGGATCGAGCTTTGGGTGGGGGCGGCGCACAGAAGGGCGCTCGCGACGCCAAGACTTACGGATAGAGCTTTCATCGAAGCCTCCAATCCTATGACCCGCGGATGATAGCATGATTCGGCTTCGCGCGCAGCAATGATTGAAGCTCAGGCGGCGGCTTCGCCGTCGAGCAATTTGTGACGTTTCAGCGCGTGGCGCAACTGGTCATAGCTGAGGCCCAGAGCCGCCGCCGTGGTTCGCTGGTTGAAGCGGCTTTTGGCCAGCGCGTCTTCGAGCAGGGCACGCTCATAAGCGTTGACCGAACCGCGCAAATCTCCGCTTTGCATCGGCGGAGCGATCGGCGTTGGCGCGGTCTCCGCGGCCCCTTCGGGCGCGGGCGCGACCGACGGGCTATCCGCAGGCGCCCACGGCGAATGGAACGGATCGAACTGAATCGAGTCGATCGGTCGCTCCGGGTCCTCGGCGCGATAGACCGCGCGTTCGACGACATTGCGAAGCTCCCGCACATTGCCGGGCCAGCCATAGGCTTCGAGCTCAACCACCGCGCGGGTCGAAAAACCCGGCCAGTTGGGCCATTCGAGCTCCGACGCCATACGCCGCCCGAAATGTTCGGCCAGCAAGGGGATGTCTCCGCTGCGCGAGCGCATCGGCGGGAGAGTGACGACCTCGAACGACAGGCGGTCGAGCAAGTCGGCGCGGAAACGGCCCTCGTCGACCAGCCTCGGCAGATGCTCGTTGGTTGCCGCGACGATGCGCACGTCGACCCGGATCGGCTTCGACGCGCCGATGCGGGTGATCTCACCATATTCGACGGCGCGCAGCAGCCGGTCCTGAGCCGGCGACGACAGGCTCGCCAATTCATCGAGGAACAGGGTGCCGCCGTCGGCCTCCTCGAAACGGCCGTGGCGGGTCTTGGCGGCGCCGGTGAAGCTGCCCGCTTCATGGCCAAACAATTCGGCCTCGATCAGCGTTTCGGGCAGGGCTGCGCAATTCATCGTCACCAGCGGCCCAGCCCACCGCGACGACAAATGGTGCAGTCGCTCGGCGATCAGTTCCTTGCCGGTGCCGCGCTCGCCGATTACGAGGACCGGGCGATTGAGCGGCGCTGCGCGGCTGGCCCGCTCGACCGCGTCAAGAAAGGCGAGGCTTTGCCCGACAAACTGAGTGGTCCGCTCCATCGCCCCGACTGTTGGTGGAAAAACCCATGACTTGGCAAGATATTTCAACTGTAATATCAGCTGAAATTCGTGATTTTCCCGGGAATTCGGTATTTGCCGCAGAATGGCACAGCTCTTGTATGGTAAATAGCCAATAGGGCCCTATTTTGATTGCGGAGCACGCAATGAGCATTTTTTCCCGTACACGGGACATTGTCGCAGCCAACATGACCGAGCTGCTCGACCGCGCGGAGGATCCGTCGCGGATGATCCGCATGATCATCCTTGAGATGGAAGAGACGCTGGTCGACGTTCGTGCATCTGCAGCGCGATCGATCGCCGACGCCAAGGAAATGCGCCGGGCCTGCGCCCGCCTCGACGAATTGCAGGCTAGCTGGACCGACAAGGCCGAACTGGCGCTGTCGAAGGACCGCGAGGATTTGGCCAAGGCCGCGCTGATGGAGCGGCAGAAGGCGAGCGATATGGCGGCCGGATTGAAGGCCGAGATGGCGCTGATCGACGAAACCCTCAAAAGCTATGAGGCCGATATCGCCAAATTGCAGGGCAAGCTCCGCGAGGCCCGCGCCCGCCAGAACGCCATCGCCACCCGGTTCGAAAGCGCCGTGACTCGGGCCAAGGCGCGCGAGATGCTCAATGGCGAACGCACCGAGGACGCTTTCTCACGCTTCGAAATCCTTGAGCGCCGCGCCGACTTCGCCGAGGGGCGTGCCGACGCGCTGGGCATGACCGGACCCAAGAGCCTGGAAGAAGAAATCGCCGATCTCAAATCGTCCGACAAGGTCGATGCCGAGCTCGAAGCCATGAAGGCGGCCCGCGCGGCCAAGGGGGAATAATGGACTTGGATGCAATAATTATCGTCCCGATCGTCTGCCTCGGGCTTCCCTGGCTGATTTTTCACTACATCACCAAATGGAAGACCGCAGCGAAGCTCACCGGCTCCGACGAGAAGCTACTCGACGAGCTGCACGATGCCGCGCGGCGTCTCGATGACCGGTTGGGCACCATCGAACGCATCATGACCGCCGAAAATCCCGGTTGGCGCCAACAGAGCCTGACGGACGCCGATAGCCGCCAACGCCTCTTGAGCAACGGGGAGTAAGGGCCATGTCGACCCAGCCGCCTAGCCGCACCAAATTCTATCTCGACAAGCGCAACAAGAAATTCATGGGCGTGTGTTCGGGCATCGCCGACTACACGGGTTTCGACGTCACGCTGATCCGCATCATGATGGTTGCTGCCGTGCTGATGAGCAGCGGTGCGATCTTCCCGCTATATTTCATCACCGGCTGGATTGCCGACGACAAACCACGCGAGCTGCGCAGTGAGGACCGCGAGGAACAGCGGTTCTGGCAAGGCGTTCGCGCCTCGCCCGCCCAGAGCGCCCGGGATATTCGCAGCCGCATGCGCTCGATCGACCGCCGCCTCGCCGACATCGAATCTTACGTCACCACCGAAAACCGCACGCTCGCCCGCGAAATAGAGCAGCTTCGCTAATCGCACACCGGAGGAGGCCGTTCGCATGGACGCCGATAAGATTGATCGCCTGAATTTCGTAATCCAGCTGTTTCCCTACCTCGCGACCATTGTTGCCATCACCGTCGGCGGCTGGGTGGTCACCACATGGCTCAGGATCAAGAACGGCTATCCGCTCGAATCACAGTGGGGAAAGCCTCTGCATCCCTCGACCGACAAGGAATCGGTTGAACGGATAAGGCTCCTGACCAGCGAAAATGCCCAGCTCCGCGCCGAGATCGGATCGGTCAAGGACCGACTCGAAACCATCGAGCGGATCGTCACCGACCAGCCGGCGCGGCTCGCCCGCGAAATCGACAGCCTGTCGCTCGACAAGGGCGGGAACGCCTGATGGACATTTTGACTTCGATGATTCCGATTCTTGGGATCGGCGTCGCCCTTCTCGCCCTTTTGGGTTGGATTTTGACGACCTGGATCAGGGTCAAGCACGGCTATCCGCTCGACGGGTTTGGCAAAGCGCTTCATCCCCACACCGACAAGGACTCGGTTGAGCGGATCAAGCTGTTGACCAGCGAGAACGCCCAGCTCCGCGCTGAAATGGGGTCGTTCAAGGATCGCCTGGAAACGATGGAGCGGATCGTCACCGACCAGCCGGCGCGGCTTGCCCGCGAGATCGACAGCCTGGCGGTCGACACGAGAGGAAATGCCTGATGGGCGCGCCCGAAGCCTTTATCGCCCTGATCATCATCGGAATTCCGGTGATGGGCATCATCTACATGGCCCACCGCTTCTTCAAGTTTAGGGAAAAGCAGCTGGACTCGGATACGCGCCTTGCCGCCGAGAAAGCCGCGCAATATGCCGTCAGCAATAGTGAACTTGAGCAGCGCGTGCGCGTGCTCGAACAGATCGTCACCGACGGAGGCTTGCAAACCGCCGCCCAGATCGAGGCACTGCGCGATATTCCGCCGGCGAGGATCCGACAGCCCGCCAAGGCCCAGGAGGCAAGCAATGAGTGATATTTCGAGCTGGATCTGGGTTCTCATTCCCCTCGCCGCGATCGGCATCGCACCGTTCAAGATGTGGCTGAACGTGAAGGAAAAGCAGATCGCGGCGCAGAGCAACTTAGCTGCCGAGAAGAGCGCGCAATATGCCGCGCATGTCGAACGGATCGAAGCGCGGCTGCGCGTCGTCGAGCAAATCGTGACCGATAGTGGCACGCAAACCGCGGCTCAGATCGAGGCATTACGCGACCGCCCGCGGATCGCCAGCGGAGAGAAATGACATGAATCAATTCGAAATGGTGGTGCTGATTGTCGCCATCGTCATGTTCGCGAGCGTAATGCGGGCCAAATACGGCTACTCGCGCCGCCGCCGGGGAGTTGCCGCCGATCCCGCAGAGCAGGTTGAAGCCATGCGCCTCAAGGATGAGGTCAAGCAGTTGAAGGAGCGTATCCACGTCCTCGAACGGATCGCGACCGACAAGGAGGACACGCTGTCGCGCCAGATCGAGGAATTGCGCGACCGCAAGTGACAGGGTGGCCGGCGCCCTGCTAGGCGCTGCGCCATGACGGCCCTGCCCCCACTTTCCGAGATATTCGACGATTATGAGCTGCTCGACGGCGAAGAGCGCTACCGGCTGCTGATCGATCTCGGCCGGATGCTTGAGCCGATGCCGGACGCCTTGAAGACCGACGCCACCCTGGTTCGCGGCTGCTCAGCCGCAGTTTGGGTCTATCCGACGCGGCTCGACGACGGCAGGCTGCATTTCCTCGCCGACAGCAATGCCGCGATCACCAAGGGGATCGTCGCTTTGGTCCTGAGCGCAGTCCAGGACCGTCCAGCCAGTGAAGTCGCGGAAGCGGATATCGCGGCCGAGCTCGCGCCGTTCGACCTCTCGCGGCAATTGAGCTCCAACCGCACACAAGGCATCCCCAACATGATCTCGCTGGTGCGCCGGACCGCGGAGCGGTTGACCGCGTGAGCAAGCTGACCCCGGAAGCCGACGCCGCGAAACGCGAGGGATTCGACCCCGAGCGCTTCTTCAAGCTCGCCAGCCAGGTCGGCCACGGCCGCGCGGTGGGCATGAACTATCACGGCCATGGCGACGATTGGATCGAACTGTCGCTGCCGTGGCGCGAGCAATTGGTCGGGGTTCCCGAAAGCGGAATCCTGGCGTCGGGCGCAATCGTCAGCCTGATCGACACCAGCGCCGGGATCGCAGTGTGGATGGCGCGCGGCCATTTCCGGCCGATGGCGACGCTCGACCTTCGGATCGACTATCTCAAGCCCGCACCCAAGGGGGCGACAGTCTATGCCCGCTGCCAATGCTATAAATTGACCCGCTCGGTCGCGTTCGTCCGCGGCACCGCGCATCTCGGAGACATCGACGACCCGATCGCGCAGGCCGCGCTGACGTTTATGACGACGTCTTAGGTTTCTTTTTGGACCGTTCCTCAGCGCGGCGCAGCACTTCATAGGCCGCCTGGACCTGCTGGAAGCGCGCCGCAGACTCCGCGTCGCCCTGCCTCAAGTCCGGATGGTTCTCCTTGGCGAGGCGGCGATGCGCCGCCTTGGCGGTGGCGAAATCGGCGTCCGATTCCAAATCGAGCACAGCCAAAGCGCGCATTTCGTCGCGGCTGCGCGTGCCGTCGCCCGGCCCGCCCCATTGCCAATGGCCGGCCTGGCGGAAGGCAGATGCGCCCGCACTCTCTTCGGCCTCGCGCGCGGCCGTCTCTTCAGGGTCAAGTCCGGCGAAGTAATTCCAGTTGCGGTTATATTCGGCGGCGTGGGTCAGGCAGAAATACCAGCGCTCCTTGCTGTTCGGCGCCTTGGGCGCGGGCCGGTCGCCGGGCGCGTCGCAGCCGTCGCGGTCGCAGGTGCGCACCGCCGCCGCCTCGCGGCCCTTTCCGTAAGAACGCCAGCGGGGAAAACCCCAATCGTCGGATCGCGTCGCTTTGGCCATAAGTCCGGACACATTAGGGGTCGCGGGCCGGCTCCGCCAGCCGATCCACGAAAAGAAAAATGCCAGAGGGCCTGTAAGCCGGGTTCTGTCCAGCGCGTGAGCGCTTGGGCGACCATTCCTCTAGGAGGCGGGTTACCCCGCCCCTCAAGCAACCAACCCGGGCGACGAGGCAGAATACCCCATGTGCCGCCCCTATTCGGTCTTGCTCCCGGTGGGGTTTACCGTGCCGACGTCGTTGCCGCCGCCGCGGTGCGCTCTTGCCGCACCCTTTCGCCTTGACCTGCCCGAAGACAGGCAGCCTGCTTTCTGTGGCACTATCCCTGAAACGCCTTGGCCGAAGCCGCCGCGCCCCGCCGGGAGTTACCCGGCACCGTTATTCTGTGGAGCCCGGACTTTCCTCGCCGGGACAAGTCCCGCCGCGGTCGCCCGGCCCTCTGGCACCGCAAATATGGATTATTGGGGCCGGGGAAGCAACAACGCGAGCAATTTCGCCCTGCACTCGCCGTCGATCACGCCGTCGATGATGTTGGGGCGGAAGCGGCGCTGGAAGGCGATGACCGATTTCTGCGGGTCGGCGACGTCATAGCCGAAACGCTCCAGCGCGAGCAGGAAGCCGGCGTCGGTCCAGTGCGGGTCGATCAGCCCGCGCTCGGGGCTCGGCAAGGCAAGCCGGCGCCGAGCCAAAGCTTCCCACGGGAACAGCTCACCGGGATCCTCCTTGCGCGCCGGGGCAATGTCCGAATGGCCGACGACATTGCCGCGGCCGATCCCGTGGCGGTCCTTGATCTCGCCGACCAGCGGAATCACCGAAGCGATCTGTTCGTCCGGGAACGGCCGATAGCCAAACTCATGGCCCGGATTGACGATTTCGATCCCGACGCTGGCCGAGTTTATATCGGTGATCCCGCGCCAGCGCGACTTGCCGGCGTGCCAGGCGCGTTTGCCCTCGTCGACCAATTGGTAGATCGTCCCATCCTCGTCGACCAGATAATGGGCGGAAACCTGCGCGTCGGGCGAGGTCAGCCGGTCGAGCGCACCCTCCGCATCGGGCATTCCGGTATAATGGAGGACGATGATCGACACCGGCAGCGCGCGGTCATCGAAATTTGGAGAAGGCCGGTCGATACACTCCATCGCCCCATGGACGACGATGCGAGGCTTGGGGTCAAGCCCCTCCCTGCGCGGCGCGGCGCGGCGCGGGTTCGCCAGTTGGCGCTGCGGGCTCTCCATTGAGGCAATAAAATCCCCGTGTCGTGAGGTCGGCCGACAGCCGTTTGGTCTGGCCGATCACGGTTTCGCCGGCGCCGAGCATCAGCCAGCCGTCCGGGGCCATCGCCGACGCCAGCCGGTCGAAC
>Ga0193709_1000175_pt1 | contig 27058 bp, 26 predicted proteins | sample H3c2metaG_FD_160571 | JGI IMG/M metagenome (GOLD analysis project Ga0193709, IMG submission 160571) | Soil microbial communities from a riparian zone of the East river system, Colorado, United States - H3c2 | ecosystem: Environmental > Terrestrial > Soil > Riparian zone | place: USA: East River...
GGACGCGCGCCAACGGTCCACGATTTGCCGAAGCTCACGTATCTGAGTTATGTGCTGACGGAATCGCTCCGCCTGTATCCGACGGCCTGGGGTATGGCGCGTCTTGCAGCCGAAGAGCACGAAATCGCCGGCTATCCAGTGCGTCCAGGATATGGCGTGGCTTTTGCGCAGTGGGTGATACACCGCGACGCGCGCTGGTTCGACGCTCCGCTGGAGTTCCGCCCGGAGCGCTGGAAGAACGGCTTGGCCAAGCAGCTTCCGCGATTCGCATACTTTCCGTTTGGCGGTGGCCCTCGTCAGTGCATTGGCAATACCTTTGCGCTGATGGAAGCGAGCGTGGTGTTGGCCACGATCGGCCAGAAGTTCCGCTTCGCCCTGGCGCCGGATCACAAGGTCACCCCGTTGGCTTCCATTACCTTGCGGCCCAAAAATGGCGTTCAGGTAACGCTGGAGGCCAGGAAGTAAATCGCCTGGCACTGATTGTTGGCTACCCCCCTCCCCTGTTTCCGTAAGTACGAGATCTAAAGGACGTACGGGAGAGCGTTTCTGTAAGTATTCATTATAAAAAGGGTTAGTGTTTATCTCCTTTTCCGGCTGCAGGTTTCTCACTTTTCCGCTTTCGTCAGCGCTCGCGCAATTATTTGCGCCGGCAAAATTCTGAAAAGTTTGCAGCTGCGAAAAAGACAAATCTACTGTCCGGGCGGTCATTTATGGGACGGGAAAAACCCTGACCCGCGCTTTATTCATGCTGAAGGGGTTCCAGAATTTCGGCGGCTTGTTTCCTGGCGGCAAAATAGTTAAGAACTACTTCGATGGAAAACATCAAAAGAAGAACTATGACGCCCAAAATCCGCGTCTGCCAAAAAAGACTGGAATAAATGCCAGCCAGAACGCCGACGATCATAATGACCGGGCGCACGGCAGTAAGTGGGCCTAGTGCGAAAACGCTGGTGGCACTGCGCAGGTCGATGGACGGGACGAAACGCATGCTGAGGCTAAGGAGTACGATGGCCGCGTAGGGAAGAAAAATCAAAAGCATACGACCGGCGCTTGATTCCAAGTCTGCACGAAGCGCAATGCTGTGCGACGAAAAACGGAGCACAAGAAATAGCGATAAAAGGCCGAGCAAACTGGCGACTTGAGCCGCGAGCAAGCCCCGGACGAGTGCGCGCATGTAGTAAGACCGCGTACGTATCAACGGACAGCGGCCCATCGAAGTGCGGCAGCCGCACAACAACCCATCCAGGCTCGCGAGAAAGTAGAGAACCAGCAGCGTCACGACATGGCACCGAGGCGACGGGCGCGACGGCCGAGCTGCGTCCGGAAAGTGGGGAGAAGCTCGCGGCGGACTCCAATCAAAGTGTGAAAAACGCGCGGAATGGGGGTGCTCCAGATATTTGCGCTGTAAATACCGGAGGAAAAATCTGGAAGCGCGGCGCGAGCGGCGGAGGAAAGCACCTCTGCGGTGTGCGCGCGGGCAGTAGAAAGCACACCATCATGGCGAGCAACCGCAGTGCGCATACGAAGAATGTGGAAGAACCACGATCCCAGTGGAGCAAGCAGCCAGGGATGAAAGTCGTAGTGAACAAAAGCGTGCGTATTGGGAAGACTGTGTCGGCGCAAAAAATCGCCAAGAGCGTTACCGCGAAAATGGTGAATGACTCCTGTGGAAAGATAAATTTGCGCGGAGGCTTCGCGGGAAAAAGCGTCGCCCTGGATGAAGCGGCACGGAAGACTTTCGGCAGAGGCAAGGCGGCTGGCTTCGCGTACCAGGGTGGAGTTTAAGTCCATGCCAACCAGTTCGACGCCTTGTGCCGCGAGAGAAGTGCGCGCCGCGAGCCAGCGAATTACGTAGCCAATTCCAGTGCCGACGTCGACGATTCGTATCGGTCCGCGAAAACCTTCCGCGCGCAGCGCGGAAATAAGCGGATCAAGCAGCTGGCGAACGCGGTGGCCGTGGAAAAATTCCTCGGCGAGGCGCTGCATTTCCCAGTGAATGGTCAGCAAGAGTCGGTCGACGGCAAGTGGATCGAGGAATCCGTCACGTTCGGGGATCGCGTGTACCGCGGCGAGAGCTTTTTGATTTTGAAATTTCGCGAAGACGGCGAGGACGTCGTGCTTGCGAACCGGCAGGCGATCCAGGGTGGCAGGGTCATGGTTGATGATGAGGTCGGTAATTTCGGGTTGGTCTGGAATCAGGCTGGCGAACACAAGGCGAGATTAGCGAAGGCCCGGTGCCGGACAAAGAGCGATTCGAGCGGGTGGCGATAACCAGACAACAGGGTCGGCGGGTTCCTGCTGAGCAAAGCACTAGATTGCGAGCGTGGCGGGTGGTAGACGGCGTGTTCGTGTACCCACAACCGCGGGTTCGGAGGAACAAATAAGTCCTTGTTTATCAATAAATTGAGCTTGGGTGTGGAAATGCCATTGGTGTCTCGGCAACACGGGAGGCAGACCGATGAGCTCAATCACACAGTTCGCAGTTTTAACCCTGACCACAATTTTCGCGGGGACTCTGGCTTTTGCGATGGTTTGGGCATTTCTTCGCGGAGCGTTTCATTTGATGCAACCGGCTGCGGTTCGCAATTCGAGAACAAGCGCGCCCCGCGCGTCTCGACAATTTCATTCGGATCTTGTGCCAGGTTCGCGGGCCGCGGCGCGGCAATTTGCGCTGCATCGTTAGAGACCGCTATCCAGTCCGAACAGAGGCGAGACGAAAGTAAGGACGTGCCAGCGGGTTTGCGGATGTGACTTAGCACCGGAATGAGGGAAAGGATTACGACGATGATTGCACTGAAGTACTTGCTGATAATTCTGGGGATCGGGTTGTTTGGAAGTGCCGGAGCTTTGGTGATTTACGACGTCTATGTTTCCTCGCAATTGCGGCGATTGCTCCGGCGGTCGAGCGAAGAGGCTGCAGGGGGTGCGAGCGCGGGCGCGACAAGTTTTTTGTCTTCGGGCCCTTTCGGGCCGGTACGCTGGCAGCGTGCACTGCAGCTGACCCTCCTGGCGATCGTACCGCTGTTGATTTCGAAAAGCATCGTGGTGGTTCCGGATGGCACAGCGGGGGTGCGCGTCAGCCAGTTCTGGGGCGTTCGCCCCGGCACCTTGTATCCCGGCGTGCATCTGGTTACGCCGTTCGTGGACAACGTGGCGCTGTATGACACGCGCGAGCAGGTGTATCTGACGGCGGCGACCGAGGGCGGCAAGAACGTAAAAGAGTTGTTGACGGTGCAGGCGCGCGAAGGACTAAACATCGGGATCGCGGTGGCCGTGCGGTATCGGATTGATCCGCGACGGCTGGCTTACATTCACGCCAATCTGCCGGAAGAAATCGGCGACCAAGTTGTCGCGCCGGTGGTGGCGTCAACGTACCGCTCGCTGGCTCCGAACTACATCACGCGGGAAATTTTTGCGGTGAAGCGCGAAGAACTGCGATCGAAAGCTGCCGATGCCATCAAGACGCGACTGGAGAGCGACGGAATTCTGGTGCGGGAAGTGGTGCTGCGCGATATCAAGCTGCCGGAAGAATACGCCAAAGGCCTGGAAGGGCTGCTGTTGAAAGAGCAGGAAAGCGAAAGGCTGGGCACGGAAACTGAAATCAAGCAGAAGGAAGTGAAGATTGCCGAGCTGGAGGCGGAAGCGCAGAAAGCACGCGACGTGAAACAGGCGGAAGCGCAAGCCCAGGTGCGCGTGCTTCAGGCCAAAGCGGAATCGGACTCCATGCAGTACACGCTGCCGCTGAAACAGAAACAGATTGAGCAATCGAAGCTGGAAGCGGAAGCGCGCAAGGAAGCGACACTGCAAAACGCAGAGGCTGCGGCGCAGGCAAAAGTGATCGACAGCAGGGCGGAAATCGAGCGGCAGCGGAATCTTGCGGATGCGGAGGCTAACCGGATTCGTGTGACTGCGGATGCGGAGGCGAATCGCATTCGCGTTACGGCTGCGGCCGATTCCGAGCGGATGAAGTTTGAGGCCGCCGTGCTGAAGCAGAATCCGATGCTGATTCAGAAAATTATTGCGGAGCGGTTGTCGGACAAACTGCAGATCATGATGGTTCCCGTGGACGGCAAGAATTTCTTTGCCAACGACGTGTTCCGGTCGGCGTTTTCTGGGATTCCGAGCGCGGCGGGAGACGACGATTCTGACGGCAGCACGTCGGCTGCGAACGTGAACGTGCAGAAACGGACGCACAAACCGTGAAGCCCGTGAAACGCAAGATCCAAAAGCAGATTCCTCGCTCCGCTCGGAATGACAAGCGCTACGAGATGACAAGTGGCAGAGAAAAGAGATTAGTTCGGGCGTAAGTCCGAATTAGTGCGCCAGCCATAACCCTGCCAGTGGCGCGTCGTGCGGAGCTGGAAAGGATGGCGAGATGGCAACGACGGTGAGCACCGCCGCGCTTTGCCGGATCGGCCAGAATCGCGATCGAAGCCCAGCTTCTTCATTTCCGGGCCTGTAAGTACAGGCCCGGAAACCCGGGCCGCGCGCCACTCGATTGGCGGGAAAAGAAGTGAGAAGTACAAGGTACAAATAAACGGTTTACGTGGAGGCAATTATGGGAACGAAACTCAGTGAGAAGAAGATTCGAGCCGGAGTGATGAGAGCATTTGGGATCGGCGTTGTGGGAATGCTAGCGGGAGCGATGACACTGGTGCCGCCGCCGGCTGCCGGCGCGGCGCACGAAGAGGGCCGCATCACGAATGATCGAAATATTAATCGTTCAGAAGTGGAGAATTTGCAGCGCTGGGTTTCGTCGGGTCATGCGGACTGGTGCAAAGATGCGCGGCTGGTAGCTGCGGAAGAATTGTGGCGGCTGGCGGCGGAGTATTCGGGTGACGGATTCGAACTGAACGCGATCAGTGCTGAGCCGATTGCGAATGGCGGCAATCGCGTCACGTTCGAATGGGCGCCGATGGACGGACGCGCGCTGTATCGCGTGACGGTTGAGCGCTTCGATTGGCTGTTGCCCATTGCCAAGGACTTGGAATCGATTGTGTGGGTGCCGACCAGCACGGAAATCCGCATCCATGAATGAACTTCCATCAGGCGAACGGGTCCAGGGCAAGTGGCCCGGAAGCTCGTGGAAAAGGGACGGGGCAGCCGTGGCAACTTCAAGGCTGAAGCATGGCGTGCCCCGCGACCTTTTGGAGGGACGTGCTAAACTCTCGATTCAGTCCTGTGAACGATCAACCAGCCCGGCGAATCCCGTTTCTCGCATATACCATCGCATTTATTGTTTCTCTTGTTCCGGTGGGCGATTCGATTTTTGCGCAATCGGAAACGCTGGAGGACTGCGTGGAGCGGCTGGCGCGCAAGGCGGTTGCTTTGCCGCATGAACGCCGCATGTCGCTGGTATGGACGAACCACGCGGCACTGTCCGAGCAGCGCGCGGAAAATCTGCGAGCAGTGTTCGCCGCGAGATTGGAAGGAGCACAAGTGCGCCTGGTACAGGGCGAGGCCGCGCCGGCACTGCTCGTTTCAATCGAGCAGACGCCTTCGCAAATAGTTTTTACGGCGACGGTCCCGGCGGAAGGAGGCACAAACGTGGCGATCGAAGAGGCAGCGAGACCGTTGGTGGCGCGCGATGCGCGGCCGTCGAATGTGCTTAGACTCGAAAAGGAATTGCGCTGGCAGCAGGAGGCAAAAATCTTGAGCGCGGTATTGCCCGCAATGTCTGCGGGAGATGAAACGACGATGATAGTGCTTGTCGAGGACGCGCTGGTGATCTATAGCGAGGAGCAAGGCGCTTGGAACTTACGAACCACGAAGCCGCTGCCGCCCGGAACAAGCCAGCGGCAGCGGTCTGCGCGAGGACAACTCTTGATCGCGGATGAAACTGTTTCGCAAGTAGGGATCTTGCTGCCCGGACGGCGTTGCGAAACAAATTGGACCGACGATTCGCCGGTGGTGTGCTCTGTGACGACTGCAGAAATGCATCCGGCACGATTATTGGCGGCGTCTGCGTGCGGAACGCATGCCTGGTGGCTGAGAAGTGATGGCGCGGATTGGACCAGCGAGGATCGGTTGACGCTGCGAAATTCTGTAGCGCCAAGCGACTCCCCGCCAGCGGCGGAACTGAATGTGCCGGGGCCGGTGTTCTCGATTAGCGCTGGACCGGACGGCGGAAGCGCGACTGCCGTGGTGCGCAACGTGGTGACAGGGAATTACGAGGTGTATCGCGTTGCGTTGTCCTGCGCAAACTAGAAGCGCTTTTTGCTGCGCCGTCGTGGCGCTGTTTTTTGTTGCTAGCGCCACGTGTGCCCCGCGGCCGCAGTACGGCGGAGTTCTGCGCGTGGAGTTGCGTGCGTCATCGATTACACTGAACCCACGCCGTTGGAAGCCCGGCTCGCAGGAATTCGCCACAAACGAGCGCCTCGCTGAATTGATTTTTGACCGGCTGGTTGCACTGGACGATTACGGCCGGTTTCAGCCGCAACTGGCGACCGAATGGAGTCGCGACAGTTCCGCAAAGCGTTGGCAGTTTACGCTGCGCCAGGGAGTGAAATTCTCGGATGGAACGTTGCTGGCGCCCGGTGATGTTGTCGCTGCGCTTCAACCACTGCTGGCGACTGGCGTGCAGATTTCGGCGACTCCTAATGGGGTGACAATACAGTCCCCGAATCCAGCGAGCGATTTACTGGAGCTGCTCGCGTCCGGTTCGCATTTTATTTATCGCAGCGATGAGCAGGGAAACTTACTTGGCACTGGACCGTTTGTCCTGGAAAATTCGACATCGAATTCGGCTTCGCCAAGAGCAGAAAAGTCTGCGGCGGACGGCGCGGCCCCGCAAGCGCAGCACCTGCGGTTTCGCTTCAACGAACTCTGTTGGAGCGGGCAGCCCTATGTGGACGCGGTCGATGTGACGTTGGGGGTGCCTCCGCTGCGCGCGCTGCTGGATGTACAGCTTGGCAAGGCAGACCTGGCTGAGCTTTCTGAAGACACCGCGCGGCGCGCGCAACAGTCCAATGTGAAGCTATGGACGTCGTTGCCGCTGACGTTGTACGCGGTGAAATTTCCCGCGCCGCCGAAGTCGGCCAATGACAGAAAACTCCGCGAAGCGCTGAGCCTGTCTCTGGACCGAAATGCCCTGGCGCGGGTGTTGCTGCAGAAGCAAGCCGAGGCTGCGTCGTCCTTCTTGCCGCAGTGGCTCTCGGGATATGCTTTTCTCTTCGACATGGAAAGCAATCTGGAACGCGCGAAGGAACTGCGAGCAAGCCTGACGGCAAGCTCGCCGGGAGCTGCTCAGCCGCTTCACTTAATACTGGATGGCAACAATGATTTGTCGAAGCTGATCGCGGAAAGAGTTGTTGTGAATGCGCGCGCGGCAGGACTTACGTTGCAAATTGTTTTGCGCACCGCGGCACACGCATCGAGCGATGGCACGTTTGCAAAGCCGGAGAGCGAAGCGCAACTGGTTTCCTGGCGGTACACTTCTTTGTCGCCGCGTGAAGCGTTGGACGGTTTTGCGCTGAGTTCGCGGTGGGAAATTCCTCCAGGCGGTGTGCCCGCGGATGCCGATGCGCGCTATGCTTGGGAAAAGCACATGATGGAAGGAAAAAATCTTTTGCCGCTGGTCGGCGTGCCGGATTTTGCGGCGCTGAGTTCTCGAGTGCGCAATTGGTCGCCGTCGGCGTGGGGAGATTGGCACCTTGCGGATGTCTGGCTCGACCAGGGTGACTCAGGCACAATTTTGCGCGAAGCGGGAGCGAAAACGCCGCCGGGGACCAAACCATGAGCTTCCGCATCAAACTCTTTCTGCTATTTTTGGCGACGGTGCTGGCGTCAGTTTCGGCGGTCTCGTATAGCGTAACGCATTACACACGGGCGGCTTACGAAGAAGCCGACACGCAGCGCACGCAGGCCCTGGTCGAGCAATTCCAGAAAGAATTTGCGCAACAGCGCGAAGTCGTCGCGCGGCAAGTGGAGAATGTCTCCAATTCAGAAGTTACGCTGAAAATGGCGATCGATCTGCAGCGCTCTAATGCGGATCAATCGCTTTATGTGCGTGACGCGGCTGGCGCGGCCCAGGAACACGGATTGAACTTCATGGAGTTTGTGATCGCGGATGGCACGCTGATTTCGTCGGCGCAGTATCCGGCGCGTGTCGGGTACAAAGAGACCTGGGTCGCGAACGGCAAGGATTGGAATGGTACCGAAGCGTTTTTGCGGCGCGAGGAATTGCCGAACGAAGTTGCCGTCGCGCTGACCGCCGTTCGAACCCAGCCCAACGTCACGCAGCCTTTCTACGCTGTTGGTGGCCGCCGCCTGGACCAGAACTTTCTTGCCTCGCTGGTTGCTCCCGCTGGAATGCGCACGCTGTTGTACCTCAACCTGGACCAATCGTTTATTGCCAGCGACATTACCAGCGCCGCCGGCGCGGTCGATCAGCCGGAGCGGTTCGCGCCAATCATCGAGAAAATCCAGAAGCAGCCAGCCCCGATGGTGCAAATAATTCAGTGGAATGACAGCGCAGCATCGGCTGAAGTTTTCCACGTCCTTCCGTTGACCGGGCGCAACGGAGAATTACTCGGTGCGCTGCTGGTGGGAAGTTCGCGCGGCGATCTGGTTCTGCTTACGCGCCACATCATCAAGATTTCCGCGGTTGTTGCCGCGGCTGCGATGTTGGTTGGATTATTTCTCACCTGGTGGGTTTCCGCGCGCATCACCAAGCCGATTGAAGAACTGGCCGAAGGCGCGCGCGACGTGGCCGCAGGACACTGGGACACGCGCATCCACTTGACGGGGCGCGATGAAACGGGGCAATTGGCCGCGGCTTTTAATCACATGACGCAAACGCTCAGCACGCAGCGCGAACGCCTGGTGCAGACCGAACGAGTAGCCGCGTGGCGCGAATTGGCCCGCCGTCTGGCACACGAGTTGCGCAATCCGCTTTTTCCGCTACAGATCACCGTGGAAAATATGCAGCGGGCGCGGCAGCTTAACCCGGATCAGTTTCTCGAAGTGTTCAACGAATCCACGTCGACTCTGAAAGCCGAGCTCGCGAACCTCAACTCCATCGTGAACCGCTTCAGTGACTTTTCCAAAATGCCGTCGCCGGAATTTTCGCGCGTGGACGTCAACGAGGCGATTCGCAGCGCAGTTCGTTTGTTCGAACCGCAATTCCACGAAGTCGGCAAACCGACCATCGCCACGGAGTATTTCCTGAAGGAGGGCCTGCCGGAAATCGACGGCGACCCGGAGTTGCTGCACAAAGCCTTGCAGAACCTGGTGCTCAACGCTCTGGATGCCATGCCCGCGGGCGGAACGCTGACGTTCCGCACAGTGGAGACGCAGTCTGGAATTCGCATCGAAGTTTCTGACACTGGAAAGGGGCTTACGCCGGAAGAGTGTTCGCGTCTATTTACGCCGTATTACACGACCAAGCAGCAGGGAACTGGGCTGGGGTTGGCAATCGTGCAATCGGTCGTCAGCGATCACCGTGGCACGATTTCCGTGGCCAGCGAAGAAAGCCATGGCACCACCTTCCGTATCGAATTTCCGCGCCGCCAGCCTGGCGTTACCACAAAAAAATTGCCACCGACTTCCGCGGCCGATCAATCGGCGCCAGCCACTCCGGAAACCGCGGCGGCCAGCGATTGAAGCCGCTAATTCATAAAATACTGTGACCCGAAAAGCTCATCTGCTGCTTGTCGACGACGACGCCAACACTCTGGCTTCCTTGTCGCGTGCGTTTCGATTGGCCGGCCACGAGGCCACGGTGTGCGATAACGCGACGCGTGCCGTCGAACTCCTGCGCACAGAAAAATTCGACCTGATCTTTTCAGATGTAGTGATGCCCGGAAAAAGCGGCCTGGAATTCCTGGAAGAAATCAAGAATGCTGGCGTGAAAGCTCCAGTGATTCTGATTTCCGGGCAGGCCAACATCGAAATGGCTGTGCGTGCCACCAAGTTAGGCGCGCTCGACTTTCTGGAAAAGCCGCTGTCTACCGACAAACTGCTGGTAACGGTGGAGAACGCGCTACGTCTGTCTCGTCTGCAAGACGAAAACCGTGAATTGAAACGCCGTCTAGGCAAACATCAATTGGTCGGTTCCGGGCCAGCTATGAAAAAACTGCTGGCACAGATTGACAAAGTTGCCGCAAGCGAAACCCGCATTTGCATTCTTGGCGAAACCGGTACCGGCAAGGAACTTGTTGCGCGTGCAATTCACGATCGCTCGCAACATCGCGAGATGCCATTCATCACCCTGAATTGCGCCGCGGTCCCGGCCGAACTCATCGAATCGGAACTCTTCGGACACGAAAAGGGAGCGTTCACTGGGGCCGCCGGCCGGCACATCGGCAAGTTTGAACAAGCCGAGGGCGGTACATTGTTTCTCGACGAAATCGGCGACATGCCGATAGCCATGCAGGCCAAGTTGTTGCGCGTTTTGGAAGAAGGCGAAGTGGAACGCGTGGGCGGCGACAAACCGGTCAAAGTAAGCGTTCGGGTGGTGGTGGCGACGCATCGCAACCTGGAAGAACTGGTCGCACAGAACGCTTTTCGGCGCGATTTATTTCACCGGGTCTATGTTTTCCCCGTTCTGCTTCCATCGTTGCGCGAGCGGCCCGATGATTTCAGCGAACTGGTAGCCCATTTTGCGCGACAGATTGCCGCGCAAAATGGCTGGAAGGAAAGAGAGTTTTCCGCGGAAGCGATTGTTGCATTGCAGCGCTATTCCTGGCCGGGAAATGTGCGCGAACTGCGCAACATAGTCGAACGTCTCGTACTTCTCGCCGAAAGCGAAAAGGTCACTGGCGAAGACGTCCAGCTGGTGCTGCCCGCTACCGCTTCGTCGCCGTACGACAATTCGACTTCAGGCCCGGCGGCCGCAACCGGAACGCTTGCCGCACGCACCGAATCCTTCGAGAAAGAAGTCCTGCTCGCTGAGATCCGCCGCCACAATTTTCACATGACCAATGTCGCGCGCGCCATGGGCCTCGAACGCAGCCATCTTTACAAGAAATGCCAGCAACTGGGAATTGACTTGCAATCCTTGCGCCGACCGGAATAAATCAGAGCAATGAATCCCGCGCTGATCGGCCTTCCAACTACCGCCGCGCTCGTTGCAGCCGTCACTTCGTACGGCGCCGTATATCCACGCTCGCAACTTTTTGGCGCGACGATTTGCCGTACCGCCGCGCCGCTGCATCTGGCGCTTACCTTTGATGATGGTCCCAACCCAGCGGTCACGCCGCAACTGCTCGATCTCCTCGGTAAATATGAGGCCAGAGCGACGTTCTTTATGATCGGCCGGTTTGTTCGCGAGCGCCCGGAACTGGCGCGCGAGGTCGCCATTCGCGGCCACTTGCTTGGCAACCATACGCAAACGCACCCCAATCTTTTTTGGCTCACTCCACGCGGCGTTCGAAACGAACTTCAACAATGTCAAACCTCTTTGCAAGATGCCGTCGGAACTACTGCAAAAGTTTTTCGTCCGCCTTTCGGTTTCCGAAACCCGTGGGTGGTCAGTACGGCGCGCAATTTGGGTATGCAAACCTGCATGTGGACAGCGATTCCCGGCGACTGGCGCGAGAAACCAGCGGAGTGGCTAATAGAACGAATGCGTTTAGTCGCTGACAACGCTCAAAACGCCGCACACCGGGCTTCGGGCGATATGCTCTGCCTCCACGATGGAGCACACCGCCAACTAAACGGCAATCGCGCCCGCACGCTCAAGGCGCTGGAATATTGGCTTCCGCGTTGGCGCGACTTGGGCCTGAAATTTGTTACAATCGACCAAGCGGTGCATCCTCCCGCGAGCTAACTATGGACGAGCGCCAGTTTTATACGGAACGGGAAGAAAACAAGGCCCAGAAACTTCTTTGCCCCAGTTGCCGCAATGAATTCACAGCATCGGTGCGGTGGAAGGTTTGTACGAAGCGCAAGGAACTTCCGCGCGGCGCGGGCAGCGAGGACCGCATCAAATTTTCCAAGGCCTCTTCCTACATGGTTCGTCTTGATGATCTGGTTGCCTGCCACAAATGCCGCAAGCGTATTGAATTGACGGGCCAATCCACGATTCTGATCAACGACAATCTCGGCGACCGCAACGCAGATCCGGAAAATTTCGGCAACCGCTAGGGCTTACGTCCGGTAGCGGGACGCTTCAAATCTCCGGATACATCTCAAAAAACGCCTGCACCGATTGATGGAACGTCGCCTCGATCTCTTCCTTGCTGCCTTCAATCAGGTGCATGGTTACACGCGCCGTGCGGCCATTTTTCAAGACCACCGTTGCGTCTCGCAATTCTCCAAGATCCTCTTCCGGTAACAATCGCATTCCGTAAATGAGCGCCAGCTTTGCCATGAGTCGGATCTCCCCTTGATATGAATTGCATACAGACTGCAATCGCAAGCGCGCGGTGTCAAATCTGTTCAGTCCAATTATTCGTAACCCGAGCACACCAGCCGCCGCGATATACTTCGGGCATCCGTCCACGCACCGGACGCATCGGAAGTGATATCACGGAGGGAAGCGCATGCCACTCTCGGCTCGCACCATCGCCCGGGCCTTGTTTTCTGCAGCCACGATTTTGGGGTTAGCAATTGCGGTGTCAGCTCGGCAGCAAGACGGTCCACAGACCGACGCTCCGGCGCCCGTCGCGCAGCCGCCTGCGCCACCACGCGCGCCCGGCCAAAAACTTACCGTGCCCTCAGGCACTCGGCTGGCCGTGGTGCTGGAAAACGGCATCTCCACCCGCAGCGCAAAAGCGGGTGACTCGCTCTATTTCCATACCGTATTCCCGATCACGCAGAATAATCACACCGTAATTCCGGTGGGCTCGTACCTTCGTGGCTCGCTGATGGAAAGTAAGCGCCCCGGCCGTGTCAAAGGCCGCGGCGAATTTCGTTTGCGCCTGGAATCGCTGATTTTCCCGAACGGCTATACGGTTGACTTGCTTGCCGCTCCCCGCAGCGCGGATACCGGAGGCAAGGAAACTACCGACTCGGAAGGAAAAGTCACGGGATCTGGCGGCAAGGGAAAAGACGTGGGCACGGTAGCTACGACGACCGCCACTGGAGCGGGCATCGGCGCGATTGCCGGTGGCGGCAAGGGTGCCGGCATCGGCGCTGGCATTGGAGGCCTGATCGGATTGGGCGCGATTCTTTTTACGCGCGGTCCGGAGGCGGAGCTACCGCGCGGTTCAACTCTCGACATTGAGATCGAACGCGACCTGACGCTTGATTCGAGTTATCTGCAATTCGCGAACACCGGCACGGCGCAGCCCATCACGCCTCCTTCGGTGCGCCAACAGTAAAGACTTTCCGAAATAAATCAAGATCGCGCCGGGTACTGAATGTCTTTAGCGTGGTGCTCCGGAGACTCTGGCGGATTCCTTTGCCGCCTGAAACCGCATGGGGCTGAATCTCTCCCAATCCACGGTGGGAGTTTTCCCAGCGATAAACTCCCCAATCAATTTCGCGGTGATCGGGGTCAACAGGACACCGCTGCGGAAATGTCCTGTCGCAATCAGCAATCCTTCCATCTCCGTCGGCCCGATGATCGGCAGGTGGTCCGGCGTATCCGGCCGCAGGCCGGCCCAACTCTCCTCAACCTGTGCAGTAGCCAGCACCGGCACGAGTGCGATCGCCGCGTCCAGGTTCGCGTGCATTCCGCCGGCCGTAACGGTTCTGTCGAATCCAACATGTTCTACCGTCGCGCCGCACAGAATTCTTCCGTCGTTGCGCGGCACCACGTAAATTTGTTCTGACCACAGCACGCGCTCGATTTTTGCCGCTTCGCAGCGCAGCGACACCATCTGTCCCTTCGCCGGCTGCACCGGCGCGAATTCCGCAGCGCCCGCAATTTGCGCCGAAAAAGATCCAGCCGCCACGATGGTATGTTTCGCAGAGATATTTTCGCCGTTCACAACCGCGCCGCGGCACTGCGAGCCTTCGCGCCAAATGCCTTCGACGGCCGCGCCAGAATGAATTTCCGCGCCGCTGCTCTTTGCCGCCTCAATCAACGCCATTGCCAGCAGCCGGTTGTCCACCGAAGCTTCCTGAGGACGGAGCACTGCAGCTTCAATTTCTTCGCTCAGTGCTGGTTCCATCGCGCGCGCTTCTTTTGCGGAGATAGCTTCCGCCTGCAGCCCCAGACCGCGATGCAACGCCACGATGGTATTCAGTTCTTCGCGCGCGTGGCGCGAGAACAGCGCTTCGACCGTGCCTTTCGCGCGATAGCCACTGGCAATTCCGCTCAACTCCTCTACTTGAGCGACGAATTCCGGATACATGGCGAGGCTCGCTCTGCCGATGGGAACCATGGAGATCATTCCGGGATTTTCCGGCGCAGGCGACAGAATTCCCGCGCTGGCCCACGACGCTTCGCGCCCCGGTTCCCGCGCATCGAACAGCACCACGCGCAAATCATTGCGCGCCAGCTCCAGCGCTATCGCGCTGCCGATCAGGCCACCGCCGGCAACAATCGCGTCGTACGTTCTCATTCCCGCATTCTAGCGCATCCCGTCGTGCAAAATGATCGCGCAGGCGAGCCTAGAGGATCCTCGCGCACTCACGTACGTTGCGTATTTTCAGAATGTGGCGGCGGCTTGAGGCCGCCATTCTTTGCGTTGCAATAACTTGCCTAAAGCGAACTCGCCAGTTCGTCCGAAAGTAATTGCGCCTTCCTGGCCAAATTTCTGGCGCGTGCCCAATCGCCTTCCTTCACGGCGGCTTTCGATTCCTCAACGAATGAATTCACCTTGGACGCCAGGTCGGTCTGCGTGGGATTGAGTCTGTGATTCCTCGCAGACTCCAAATTGCGTTGCGCTACGCTCAGGCTCTCGTTCATTTGTTGCTGGGCCGCAGCGATTTCTTGTTGCGAAAGTTGCGGCGCCAGCAACGGCGCCTCGGTCTTTGCGCTTTCCGCAGGTTCGGGCGCCGTCTGTACAGGCACTCTTGGTCGCACCGGTTGACGAGTAACGGCCAATCCGGGAGGCGGTGCAAAATCCCAAGGCAAATCAGGCGCGTATTCGTCGATCGCTGGCGGAGTGTAGCCGGGGGCGTGAACCGGAGCATGTGGTTTGACCATAATCGCAGTTGTCCACGGATACGCGTGCGCGCGTTTTTCAGCGCATCCCTCAAAGAGCAGTACCATCACGATCGTTGCGGCGACTACTCCGTACTGCGGCCAGCGCTTCACCATTCCTGAACGACCTCTCTGCAAGAATTGGATGCGTCTCATGCTGCCAGCGGCAATTCGATTCGGAATGTCGTGCCGCGCCCTGCTTCCGACTGAAAATCGATGGATCCGTTATGAAGCTGTACGATGCGGAATGTGGTAGCCAGTCCGATCCCGCTGCCTCCCGGCCTGGTCGTAAAAAATAGTTGAAATATTTTCTGTTGGTTTTCCAGCGGGATGCCCCGGCCGGTGTCGGACACACTGATCTCGGCCATTTCGCCGCGCCTCGCCAGTTCCACACGTAACTCGCCGCCGGTAGACATGGCTTCCGCCGCGTTCAGCACCAGATTTAATACCGCTTGCTTCAACAAGTCACGGTCCGCCCACACTTCCGGCACGGCGTTCCCCAGCAGTTCTTCAATTTCCACTCCAGCTTTCTGCATCTGCGGTTGCGCTACCCGCACGACTTCGCGCAGCAATTCTGAAAGGTCCGTAGCCTCGAGCTTCAGCTCCACAGGCCGGGTGAAATCCAAGAAGCGCTTTACCACCGCGTCCAGCCGGTCAATCTCCTTGTCCAGCACTTGCACCGCTTGCAGCGCTTCAGCGTCCGCTTCATCCGGCAACGATTCCTTTAAGTTTTCTAGCCATAGTCGCATGGAGTTCAGCGGATTTTTCACTTCGTGCGCCACACCGGCCGTGATGCGGCCCAGCGCTGCCAGCCGCTCGCTCACCTGCAATTGCGTATTGATGCTTTCCAGTGAATCCAGGTCGCGCAGCGTAACCAGCGCTCCCATCTGTTCGCCGTTTTCCTGAATTCCCTGCACGCTCACTCCCACCCGGCGGACTCCATTTGCCGTCTTCAGTTCCGTCTCCGCTGTGGTTTCCCGCAGCGCGTCTCCCTCAAGACGCAATGCCTGCCGCAGCGGGTGGTCTTCTGGAAAAATCTCCGTTACCCGCCTTCCCAAAAACTGCCCGGCGGGAGCGCCCAGAAATTTTTCCGCTGCAGGACTTACCATCACTGCGCGCGCATCGCGTGTGAAAAGCAGCAGTCCGTCCTCCAGCCCGGCCATGACTGAGTTCAAATTTTCGCGCATGGTGCTGAAGATTTCGTGAACGCCGCGTAACTGCTGGCCTACTTGCGAAATTTTTCGGCTTACCAGGCCCAGTTCGTCAGCCCCGCCCCCAAAGCTCCCGAAGCCGGAGAACACCGTAAAGCTTTTGGGCGCTGCCGGCGGTGTGTCGTATTGCCCGGCGGAGATGCGGTCTAGTTGCGCTGAAATATCGCGCAGTGGCGCGAGAGTGGCTCCGCTGACCACCATAGCCAGTCCCGTTGACACCAGCAGCGCTACCAGCGCGATCGCTCCGGAAGTCCGCAGGCTGGCCGAATTGGCGTCGCGCAGCAGCGGTATCGAAATTCCTACCCGTACTTCTCCGAATGGCTCGCCGGTCATGGTGAACGGAAATGACGCGTCGAATACCCTCTGCGGCCCGTACAGAATTTTCATTTGGCGGAAAAAATTACTGCGATCGATTTGCACAAACGCAGGACGCGCTTGCGCCATCGTGCCCATCATTTTTTGATCGCTCGAAACCAATACCTGCCCGTTATGATTCACGATGGAAACATCGTAAATCCACGGATTCGATCCCAACGGGGATTGCAACGCCGCCAACAACCCTTCGCTAGTCTGAAACGAGCGCTTCACATAAGCGTGGCGGTCTTCTGGACTGTTCGAAACGGGCCGCTCACCCGCTTGTTTGGCGTCTTCCAGCGCATGTTTGGCTTGTTCGAATATCTGCTGCGCCAGTTCGTTGGCGCGTGCATTTGTTTCGTGAATTACCTGGCTTGTGAGCCGCGATACAAACACCGCCGACAAAACTACCACTACCAGAAACACCAATCCCGTCATCACCAGCGTCAGCTTGGTACGAAGCCCCAGCTGCATGGTCGCGATTTACTCTCCTTCGGCTCGCTCGCCGCCATACTCCTTCAGTTTGTTGTGTAACGTCTTCAGGCTGATTCCCAGCAGTTCCGCGGCGCGCGTCTTGTTGTTTCCCGTTGCGGCCAGCGTCTGCAGGATCAACTCGCGTTCCATCGCGTCCACGGTCGTGCCGATTGGGAATTTAAGCGAGCTCAAATCACTTGGACTCTTCGCTGTGGACTTGCCGAATTCGTCCGGCAGACACGATCGCGAAATTAGATCTTTTTCGCACATGATGGTCGAGCGCTCCAGCACGTTTCGCAGTTCGCGTATGTTCCCCGGCCAGGTGTGGCTCATGAAAATGTCCATGACCTCGGCGCCGACGCCCTTCACGTTTTTTCCGTGCTTTACGTTGATGTCCCGCAGAATATATTCCGTCAGCAGCGGAATGTCTTCGCGATGGTCGCGCAACGGCGGCAAGTGGATGTGAAAAACGTTCAGGCGAAAATAAAGGTCCTGCCGCAAATGCGCGCTGGACACGGCTTGTTCCGGATCTTTGTTGGTGGCAGCGACGACCCGCACATCCACCGGCGTCTCCACCTTGCTGCCCAATCTCCGTACCTTGCGATCTTCCAGCACACGCAACAGTTTTGCCTGCGTGGGCGCAGGCATTTCTCCAATTTCATCCAACAGCAGCGTGCCGCCATCGGCCAGTTCGAAGCAGCCGATGCGCCTCTCCGCGGCGCCTGTGAACGCTCCCCGTTCGTGCCCGAAAATTTCGCTCTCCATCAACGACTCCGGAATCGCCGAACAATTGATCGCCACGAATGGCCCACCGGCCCTCGGCGAAAGCTTATGCACCGTTCGCGCTACAATTTCTTTTCCGGAACCGGTCTCGCCGGTGATTAACACTGAAGCCGAACTCGGCGCCGCCATCTCCACAATCCGCATCACGTCCTGCATGGGCTTTGAAGCGCCCACCAGATCGCCCAGCCGCCCGGTCTCCCGCAACTGTCGCTGCAACACCACCAGTTGCCGCGCATCTCGCGCCTTGCCCAGCGCCCGATCCAACAACGCGCGCAGCACCGGCCCCTTCAACGGCTTTTCGATGTACCAGAACGCTCCCGCTTCGATCGCCGCCACCGCCCGTTCTTCGCTGCCTTTTCCGGTGATGATGATCGTCGGCACGTCCGCCAATTCCGCGCCAAGCTGGCTCAGCAAGTCGAGCCCATTCATGCCCGGCAATTCAACGTCGGCAATCAACGTATCCGGCTGGTAGCTACCGAATCTGGCCAGCGCATCTTCGGCATTTCCGACGCTCAAAACCTCGTAGCCCCAGCGCTGCAACAATTGCTCATAGCCTTTGCGCGCGTTCTCTTCGTCCTCAACGATCAGCACGCGGTCCTTGCGTTCCGCAAAATCCGCCGCACGCGCGCCAGCCCGCTTCTCGTCCACCATTCGCTGAACCTCACTCATAGAGCCGCCCTCACCTTTTCGGAATCCGCCGTTGGCTGGGCCTTCTCAATCTATCAATCATTCTGTGCCACTGCAAAGCGGCGCAAGGAAATCGCGAGGCGGGATGGTTGGCAAGCAGAGAAAGAGTAGCTACTTAACTGCGGACGTTCACATTCATTTGTTGAATCATTTCTAGAATCTTCTGCACCGTGAATGGTTTCTGCAGCAGCACCGTGTTCCGCTCGAGCATTCCGTCCTGCGCCAGGGCGCTTTCCGTGTAGCCCGACATGTAGATTACTTTCATCCCCGGATAGCGCAGCCGCAAGCGCGACGCCAATTCCGGCCCGCGTAGCTTGGGCATAATCACATCGGTAAGCAGCAATTGGATGTCGCCTTGGTAGCGGCCCGCAATCGCCAGGGCTTCTTCGCCATTCTCTGCTTCCAGCACTTGGTAACCTTCCGCGCGCATCCGCGCACCGACCAGCTCGCGTAACGCCTGCTCGTCTTCGGCGATCAGCACAGTCCCGGTCCCTCGCATCTTGCCATTCGCTTTTGCATCAGGAGCCCGGCTTTCCACTTCTCGTTCCACCAGCGGCAGATAAATGCGCATCGTCGTTCCGATTCCAGCTTCGCTTGATACCAGTATGTAGCCGCCGCTGCGTTTCACGATTCCATAGACTGTGGAGAGCCCCAGCCCGGTTCCTTTGTCTTTATCCTTGGTGGTGAAAAATGGTTCGAAGATATGGCGGAGCGTCTCCTTGTCGATCCCGCATCCGGAATCCCGCACGCAAATTTCCGCGTATCGTCCTGGCAGCACCACCGGCTGCTCGCCGCTTGTATCGCTTTCCAAGTCACGCGCCGCCGTGCTGATGATCAGCTTTCCTCCCTGCGGCATCGCATCACGTGAGTTCACCGCCAGATTGATTAGCACCTGCTCCATCTGGATCGGGTCGGCGTTCACGTTACCGGCATCGGCACTCAAGTCCAGAGAAAAATCAACATGCGCGCCCAGCAGAGTCGGCAGCATCTTGGATATTTCGCTCACTACGTCATTGACGTTCAATATTTTCGGCTCGAACACCTGTTTCCTGCTGAATCCCAGCAAACGCTGGGTCAGCGCCGCCGCGCGGTTGCCCGCTTTCAAGATCTGCGCTGCCTGCCCGTGCAGTGGATCCTCCGGATGCAGTCGTTCCAGCAAAATTTCCGCGTATCCTCGCACGATCATCAAAATATTATTGAAGTCGTGTGCGATTCCGCCCGCCAGCCGTCCCACCGCTTCCATCTTTTGCGCTTGCAGCAGCTCCGCTTCCAGCCGCCGTCTCTCCGTCAAGTCCCGCGCAATTCCCTGAACTCCCGTCGCCCTGCCGTTTTCATAAAGCAACCGGCTGCTAACCTCCACTTCATGCCGCTTGCCTTCTTTTGAAACCAGCCGCAGTGTGTATGGCGCAGAACCTCTCCCGGTAAGTTTTTTCGCCAGCATCTCTTCCGCCAGCGCCCGATCCTCCGGCGCCACCAGATCCATGATTTGCAGCGCTTTTGTTTCGCTCATCTTGTAGCCGCTCAAATCCTCCGCTTTCCGGTTCCACGAAATAAAGTTTCCCTCCAGATCGTGCACGTAAATCATGTCGTTCGCGTTTTCCAGCAATTCCCGGTAGCGTTTTTCGCTTTCCCGAGCCACGCTTTCCGCCTTACCGCGTTCCGTCATGCTCGCTTCGACCTGTTGCACCACGATCAGAGACACGATTACGCCCAATCCCAGCAGCAGGCATCCGGCCAGTGGCAATCCAATGTTCAGCAGTCGTTCCACGCGTCGCGCGCCCGCAGACAGCGCTATCGAGAAATCATTTTCCAGAGGAGTCAGCTTGGCGTCGGTCTCTTCGATCTTGTGCGTTAAAGCGGCGGTCTGCTGTTTGCTCGCCGATTTGTCCGCGATCGCTTCGTGCAATTGCGCGCCTTGCTGGCGATATTGCTCGATATACCCGTCTGCCGCCGTCCATATTCCTACGGCGGTGTCGATTTCTTTGGTTTCCCTCAATTTGCGGAACAACGTAATCATCCCCGGAATGTCTGCTTCGGCGATCTTGCCCTGCCGGAATCCTGCATACATCGCCGCATAGTCCGGCTCCGGCTTTTCCAGTTCTTCTCTCGCGATTCGGTCCCCTAACTGCACCGAAAGACAATCCAGGAACGCCTGATAATCTTTCTCATCGCGCGAGGCCGCATATTCCTGCAGCCGGATGGTGGCCTCCTTCTGCGCTTTCGACCAAGTCCCCTCGCCTTGCACATACGCCCGTGCCGCTGAACTGAAGCCTGAACTGAAATACACCAATCCCAGCAATGCGAGAAAAACGCACGCAAACACCACCACCACGAACTGCAGTTTCCTGGAGACGGGTATTTTGCCAGCCCTCGTCCGGGAATTTGATAGCTGGGATTTTTCTGTGTTCATGCGGGTTCGAGTGTGAACGATATTGGACGCAGCGCCTGAAAAACGGAATGGTATGAATGGCAGCCGCTTTCCTCGCTACCCATTCCGCTTGAAGCCGCCAAGCGATACAATTTTCAGGGATTTCGACGCAGATATAAAGCAGTAACGTCCACGCAGAGGCAAAACAGGCAACAGCCCAGCGCCAGGACCAAGATCTGGCTGGTTTTCTATCGAATTTCGCCGGGGATTATTCTCTTAACAGATACAGCGCCCGCTCCAGCTCAATCTCCAGTTTTGAACCCTTTACCAATTCCAACTCATGTCCGCGCCCGGCTTCCATCAAGTACGCAGCCAGCGCCGCCTGTGCCGCGCCCTCCGCAGCTTCCTTGGCGTTTTTGTCCTTGATTCCATGCAGCGCGCCCATTCCGGCGCCCTCCGCGGCGGCTTGACCCGCCGCTTGTTGCGTGCTGGTTTTGCCTTCTATCAGCCCTCCGTGCTCCGGACTGGACTGCACGCTATGATCACCCGGCACTCCTACCACGCTCGCCACGACAGGCAGCGGTCCAAATTTCGTTCGAATCTCGTCAAACACCAGCCATATTTTTGCGCGCCCGGCAACTAACGCGGGCTGCACGCGGCTAACGTGCCCGAGAATCTGTGCGCCCGACGGCAAATAAATCCCGCTCCCCGCCAGCATTGGCTGCAGCGTTCGCGCGCTGAATCGTCTGCCTTCTTTCGTGTCGCCCGTCCCTAAATCGTCCTCGAGTCGCACCAGCACCCGTGTCCCCGGCACCACGGCATACGCCTCCGCCGGCAATCCGCCGTGCCGCGATCCATCCGCAGGGCGCGCCATCTCCGGCTGTGCCACCTGTGACTGCCTCATCTCCTGTTGTGCCGCCTGCGTCCGCGCGGGCCCACCGTCGTCCCGAGACGTCGGCGTTTCCTGCGCGCTCGCCAAAGTTCCAAACATCAGCCCGCACGCCAACAAAGTCGTGGCCGCAGTTGATCGGTTTTTCGATACGGCAAGATAGGGCAAACCCATGGATTTCCTCGCAATTGCGTACACGGACAGAATAGCACTCCACCTGCCGAAGGCTTTTCCCTTCGACCCTCTAACCCGCCTGTTTTACGTTAGTTGTAAACAGCTGGAATCTGCATTGCTCAAGCCCCGGTCGCGATAGTCGTCTACGGCACGCACCGCCGACACCCAATCCTTGCACCCGCAGCAGGCGCTTAAGTGGCAGCGCCGCTCGACTGGCCCAGCCATCTTTGAATTTTGCGTAAAATTACGGCGTACATAGCAAGCGTCACCCGGCCCGTCTGGGTGTTTTGCTGGCTCGGATGATAAACGCCCACCAGCCTGGGGCCATTACCCGGCAACTTGGCCACCGCTCCGTGCGCAAAAACGTATTTCGCGCGCGAAGCAATCACGCCCTCGCTTTTCAAAATATCCAAATACGCATCCCAGGCAATTTTACCCAACGCCAACACGACCTTCGGCCTCAGCAGCGCCAGCTCTCGTTCCAGATATCCGCGGCAATGCAAAATTTCTGACGGCAATGGTTTATTTGCCGGTGGCGCGCATCGCACCGCCGCCGCAATGTATGCATTCTTCAATTCCAGCCCGTCATCGGGGCGCAGCCAGGTCTTTTGGTTGGCGAATCCCGCCTTGTGCAACGCCGCGTACAGAAATTCTCCCGAACGATCGCCCGTAAACATGCGCCCCGTTCGATTCGATCCGTGCGCGCCGGGTGCCAATCCTAAAATAAAAAGTTTCGCGCGCGGATCGCCAAATCCCGGAACAGGTCGTCCCCAATAGGACCATTCACGAAACGCCCGCCGCTTTTCCTTAGCGACTTTTTCGCGATACGCCACCAGTCGCGGACACCTCCGGCAATCGATAATCTCTTCTTCCAGCACTCGCAGGCCAGTCTGGTTCGTCATTTTTTGTTTTTGAGCATATGCAATAGAACCACAGCCTGGTTATGTTCCTGGTCTCTCGCTGCAAACAGTAGTGTGAGCTTGCCGTGCATTTTCTCTGCTCGTTTCAATTCGGCTACCAGTTCCTTCTTCTTCGATAACTCTGCCCTGTAGCGCCGTTGAAACTCCGTCCATCGTTCCGGTTTGTGTCCAAACCACTCGCGTAGCGCCTCGCTCGGCGCAATATCCTTCATCCACAAATCGATATGGGCATTTTCTTTCTTAATTCCTCGCGGCCACAATCGATCCACTAGCACGCGCCATCCAGCGCTTTTTTGGGAAGGTTCATAGATCCTTGCGATTTGCATCATGGTCTCACCGCAGCAAAGAAACCCTTCGCGCGGCTGTGGGCCAGGTTCTAGGTCCGCCCCAGCAGCCGATTCACTTGGTCATACGGCACCGCATCCGCCAGCAGTGCCGAATGATCTTGATATTCCGAAAGCGCTTTGAAAAATCTTCGCGCCGTCCCTAGCCCTGCGCGCATCGTCCCCGATCCAATGCTGGCTCGCGCCACTCCAAGCTTTTCCAATTCCGACACGCTCGGGCCCCCAGGCTGCAATAAAATGTTCAACGGAGCATCCACGGCTCGCAGCAATTTAGCAATGGTCTCCGCATCCCGGATTCCAGGAGCAAAAACACAGTCCGCGCCCGCTTTCCGGTAAGCCCGCAAACGCTCCACCGTCCGTTCGAACCGCGTTTCCGCTGGACCAATCGGCATCAGGTAAACATCGGTCCGCGCATTGATCACCAGCGAAACGCCTTCCGACGCGGAGGCCTCGCGAACCGCCGCGATGTTCTCCGCCTGCAGCCCAATCTCCACCTGCGAACTCTCGTCGTCGCCCGTCACATCTTCCAGGTTCAAACCAACAATGCCCGCCGCCACCACTTCTCGCGCCATCTCCGCCATTTCAGCCGGCGTCGTGGCATATCCGGCTTCCATATCCGCGGTTAGTGGAACACCCAGTGCGCGAGCCATCCGGCCGACAAATTCCAGCATCTCGCTCATTGGAATTCGCTGACCATCCGGATATCCCAGTACCGCCGCTACCCCCGCGCTGGTTGAAGCCACCGCCGGAAATCCGGCATCCTCCACCATCCGCGCGCTGATTACATCCCAGGCATTTGCAAGAATCAAAATGCGTGGCCCCTTATGCAATTTCCTAAGCCCTTCCGCTTTCTCAGCTTGCTTGGCCATTTCCATATCGAGTCTCCGCGCGGCGCACCTTAACTTCTCAACCCTCAGCCTACCTACCCGGGCCAGATGAAAAACCGCCAATTTGGCGGGCATTTTTGATGGCCTTGCCGTCAGCGCAGGATGAGCTTGTCATTCCGAGCTGGCCTGCCGCAGGCATCTGTTTTTTCTTTCTGCTTACCGCAACAGCTGCAACGTCTCAGCATGTATCTTCCCGTTCGTACTCAACAAACTTTTCTCATAAATCGTTACATTTCCATTCAGGGATGTAGATTTACCCCCGGCCTCGGTCACAATCAAAATCAACGGCGACAAATCCCATGGCTTCGAGGTCCAATCCAGAGCCGCCTCGATCGCGCCCTCCGCCACCAGCATGTGTTGCCAGAATCCGCCGAAGGACCGGCTATTCCTCCCTGCATCGAGATATTTTATGATCGGAGGAATCCTTGCTCGGCCCGGTTCCCGTTGAAAACACCATCGAATCCTTCAACCTCCCAACATTCGAAACCTGCAATTTGCGGCCCTCGCGAAACGCGCCTTCCCCTTTGTACGCTTGCCAGCGCGATTGCAGAGCTGGCGCGCTAACCATCGCCGCGACAATTTCGCTCTCTCGCTCGATCCCCAGCAACGTTCCGAATGTAGGAATCCCGCGCGAAAATTCCTCCGTGCCGTCAATCGGGTCAATAATCATTCGCGGCCGCGCTCCCGGCCTTGGTTCCGCTGCATCGCCGCCCATCTCTTCACCCAAAACGTCCAGGTCCAGCCCGCTCGCTAGCACCTGCGCGCGCGCCATTTCCTCTACCGCGCGGTCCGCCTGCGTAACCGCCGTTCCATCTTTCTTCCGTTCCACGCGCAATTCCACCGCGCGAAAATATCGCAACGCAATCGCATCGGCCTCTCGTACAATTTCCTCCAGCAATGTCCCATATTCCGCCCGATATCCCATGCGATTGATCGCTCCCAGTCCCGTCTCGATTCTGCAACGGTAAATGCGTATTTTCCCCTACTCACTACTCCCTGTTTCCACGTTTGACTCTAAATCCCGCTCCACCTAGCATACTATTTCGCTCTCATGGAAACTCCTCCATACACCGGCACCATACTCGATCAAATTCTCGAAGCCCGGCTGCTCGAAGTCGAACATCGCAAGAAAGTTCTTCCTGAAACCGCGCTCAAATACGGTGTCAAAGCCGCAGCTCCCTTGCGCGATTTCTCCGCGGCCATATCCAAGCCAGGAATCAATATTCTCGCCGAACTCAAGCCGGCTTCGCCTTCACGCGGCGTGATTCGCGATCCCTTCGATCCCGTCACTCTGGCTAGGGCGTTCGAAGCCGCCGGTGCTGCCGCTCTTTCCGTTCTCACCGAAGGCGAATTCTTCCGCGGTTCGCTCAAAAATCTTCGCGACGCGCGCAAAAGCATCCATCTCCCCGTTCTTCGCAAGGATTTTATTTTCGACCCGTGGCAGGTCTGGGAAACGCGCGCCAATGAGGCCGACAGTTTTCTCCTGATCGTCGCCGTGTTGCGCCAGCAGCAACTCATCGAATTGATCGCGCTCGGCAGGGAACTTGGCATGGAACCGATGGTCGAAGTTCACAGCAGCGAAGAACTCACGCGCGCCATCGCTGCCGGCGCAAAAATTATCGGCGTCAATAATCGCAATCTCAAAACACTTGAAGTGCGCGTGGAAACTTCGTTCGAACTGATCGAGCAGATACCCGACGATTGCATCGCCGTCAGTGAATCCGGCATCCGCTCTGCAGCCGAACTCACAAAACTGCGCGCCGCCGGTTTCGAGGCTTTCCTCGTCGGCACCCGACTCATGCTTTCCTCCGATCCCGCCGCCGCCCTGTCCGAACTCCTTGGCGCGCAGCCACAAGGAAGCTAAGTGCCCGCTGCGCGCGTCAAAATCTGCGGCGTCACTCGCCTGGAAGATGCGAGACTCGCCATCGAACTCGGCGCTGACGCCCTCGGCTTCAACTTCTACGAAAAAAGTCCGCGTTGCCTCGCCCCCGCCGATGCTTGGAAAATTCTCCGTAAACTCCCCGCGTTGGTTTCAACCGTAGGCGTCTTCGTCAACTGGGATTCCGCATCCATCATCGCGCTTGCAAAATCTCTGCGTCTCAGTGCGGTTCAGCTGCACGGCGACGAATCCGCTGCCATCAGCGCCGAGTGCGCGCGCCATTTTCCCGTCATCAAAGCCTTTCGCACAGAATCGAAATTCCAATTCACGCAATTTCGGGAGCACAACGTAGCCGCTTCATTTCTTCTCGACGCCGCAACCGGCAAAACAAAATCAGAAAACTACGGTGGGACTGGCCGTCTCGCCGATTGGAAAATCGCCAAACGCGCCGCCAAGAAATACCCGATTCTTCTCGCCGGCGGCCTCGCTCCGGAAAACGTCGCCCAAGCCATCCTCACCGTCCACTCCTATGCCGTGGACGTAGCCAGCGGCGTCGAATCGAGCCCCGGCAAAAAAGATCCCGCCAAACTCCGCGCCTTCTTCGCCGAAGTCTCGCGCGCCAATCGAACTCGGGCTTTTTCTTCGTAGCGCGCAGCCTGCCGGCGCCAAGCAGGCATGCTGCGCCCTTTCCGGCAACCATGTAAACTGTGGTGTACCCATGGTTTCGCAACTGACTATCCCCGCTACGGTTCCCGGACGCTTCGGCCCCTACGGCGGTCGCTACGTCCCTGAGACTCTTATGGTTCCGCTGTTGGAACTTGAACACGCTTATGAGCTCGCGAAATCTGACGCAGTTTTTCGGGCGAGATTCCAGGACTTGCTGAAAAACTTTGCCGGGCGCCCAACGCCGCTGCAATTCGCCGCGCGCCTCACCACGCATCTGGGCGGCCCGAAAATCTATCTCAAGCGCGAAGATCTTCTGCACACCGGCGCGCACAAAATCAACAACGCCATCGGCCAGGGATTGCTGGCGGTACAAATGAAAAAGCCG
>Ga0193709_1000176_pt1 | contig 26895 bp, 23 predicted proteins | sample H3c2metaG_FD_160571 | JGI IMG/M metagenome (GOLD analysis project Ga0193709, IMG submission 160571) | Soil microbial communities from a riparian zone of the East river system, Colorado, United States - H3c2 | ecosystem: Environmental > Terrestrial > Soil > Riparian zone | place: USA: East River...
GGCGGGCGGTAGTGAAAATCTGTCAGTGCAGACAATCAGCAGGAAAGGTCAAAGTCATGGAAGATCATTACATCGCGGGATTTGTCGACGGGGAGGGCAGTTTTCATATTGCCTTCCAACGAAATCCTGATGTACGAATCGGGTGGCAGGCTGTCCCTGAATTCCACGTGAGCCAGGATGTTTCAAGCAGACACGTTCTCGAAGCAATTCGAGACCGGTTGGACTGCGGAATCATCAAGGCTAATCATCGTGGAAGCAGGAACGACCGGACACACGTCCTCGTCGTCAGAAATCGACAAGACCTCACGATGAAAGTGATTCCGTTCTTCGATCGATACACTTTGCATACAGTGAAAAAGAACGACTTCGAGTCGTTCAAGCGAATCGTCGTGATGATGAATTCTGAACTTCATCTATCGGCGGACGGTTTCAAAGAAATCGTCAGCATCGCTTATTCAATGAATGCAAATGGTTCGAGAAGAAGAATCAACCGAGAAGCAATTCTTGGGACTTTGAAATCCTCAGAGACTATACGCCGAAGGTCATCAGGGCCGATGCAGCCCGAATTGATCAAGATATAGTCCGAACTGCATAGCGATATGCAGACTTTGCCTCGCGGCAAAGCGCCGCCCTTGCGGGTGGTCAGTACTCTCCTGATAGGGAGAGGAAGTAACAGAATGTCGGTCCCTATCTTCCGTAGCCGTTGGAGATTTGAGGGTGAGTTGCTCCTAGTACGAGAGGACCGGAGTGAACGTATCTCTGGTGTTCCGGTTGTCACGCCAGTGGCACTGCCGGGTAGCTATATACGGACGGGATAACCGCTGAAAGCATCTAAGCGGGAAGCCCCCCCCAAGATTAGATCTCCCTAGACCTTTAAGGTCTCTAAAGGGCCGTCGAAGACTACGACGTTGATAGGCTGGGTGTGTACGCGCAGTAATGCGTTTAGCTAACCAGTACTAATTGCCCGTGAGGCTTGACCATATAACACCCAAGCGATTTGCCTAACGTCGAATCGTGTGTGGGTCAATCAATTGAAGACTTGAATGCGACTAAACGTCGAAACAAATTGTTGAATTCGTGAAGGGGCTGAGCCATGACTCGGCCCCTTTGCAACCGGTTTGCCTGGCGGCCATAGCGAGTGGGAACCACCCGATCCCTTTTCGAACTCGGAAGTGAAAACGCTCTGCGCCGATGCTAGTGTCGACTTTGTCGATGTGAAAGTAGGTCACTGCCAGGCTCTTAATTTGATGAAAATGAAACCCTCACTGACGCAAGTTGGTGGGGGTTTTTTCGTCTACGATCGCTGTTTAAGCAAACTTTCGGCCGGGATTCCAAACCTCGTATGTAACCCCAGGATCATCCGCAGAGTAAGCGGGCGTCGGCGACTGAGCACTTCGTACACCCGGTTCTTGCGGCCGATCACCGGTTCGAGATCCTTGACTGTCAAACCTGACTGCTCCATTCGGAACTTGATAGCTTCCACGGCGTCCGGCAAATCCATCGGAAAGTGCGCGCGTTCGTAGGCCTCGACCAGCGTCGTCAACACGTCCAGTTGATCGCCTTCCGGCGTGTTGGCCTTCGCCGACATCAGGGATTCAATTTCCTTGAGCGCTGCCCGGTAGTTCGCCTTGGTCCTGACCGGCTTGATATTCATGATTACCCTTGTCAAATCGATTGCGCGTCAATAACGCAGAGCGTTCATTACCACCATGTTAGCGGATGGTGCAATTCACGAAAATCGCTCTGTCCGCGCGTATTTGCACAAATGGGTTCCTGTAGTGCGAGAATCTCAGCGAGCGAAGCCTCCGGAGCAAACATGGACATGAATTCCGTGCTGGATCTCAAGCCTTTCTTACCTGCCAAAGAATACGCAGTGGCAAGGCAGTTCTACCTGGATCTCGGCTTTACGATGGTCTGGGAAGGCGACCAATTGGCAGCGTTTCAAGTGGGAGAATTCCGGTTCCTTCTGCAGAATTATTACGTCAAGGAGTGGGCCGGCAATTTCATGATGCACCTCTTGGTCAAGGATGCGGACGCATGGTGGCAGCTCATACAAGACAAAAAAATCGCTGAAAAATATCCCGGCATCATGGCCAAGCCTCCCACGCTGCAGCCGTGGGGATTGCGCGTGCTCTATTTGAGCGATCCCAGTGGAGTCCTCTGGCACATCGCGGATGACCGGAAGGCGTAAATGCGCGGCGCCTCGAGGCGCCTTACCACTATATTTGATCTTTAGTGGGTAACAAGATTGGACTATTACCCATCAAAATCAATATTTAGTGGGTAACCCGCGTGGCCCCCCAGCAGTCTCTCTATCGCCTCCACGAACTTCCTATTCGGACGCTTTACGCCGAGAGATCAAAGAGCGCGTCCATGCGGTCGGCGAGCTATTGCCGGGGACCCCCGGGACACTGGTGAAAAGGGCAGGCACCGGAGGCTTTGCTCATCGAGCATCCGCAAACCGCCGAGGCCCTTCGGGAGTTGAGGTAGCAGTGGCGGCGTCAGGCCGTTTCCATTTCCATCTCTTCGAGGGCCACAATCTGCGCGATAATAGGACGCGGAAGCTCGTGCCGACTTATCGATAAATGTAGGTCACTGCTCTAGAGGGAACTGCCATGCCACGGATTGCAAGCCTCGCCGCCGCGCTTCTTGCCGCTCAACTTCTCCAGTGTCCGATTTCGTTCGCGGGGGCCGCTGGACCACCACCAGAGGCATTCGGCAGCATGCCGGCGGAGAGCGATGCCGTGCTTAGCCCCGACGGCCACTGGCTGGCGTGGCTGGATCGCAAGGAGGCAAAACCCCGCGTCATCATGTTCGACGTGTCGGGCAAAAAAGTCCAACGCATTTTGGCGGTTCCTGAGCAAGTCAAACTTCGATCTCTGGTCTGGAACGACAACGAAACGTTGCTGATCATCCTCAGTCAGACCAGCGAAAGTAAGTTCAGCGATGAAACTTCCAGCGAGTACTTTCGGACAATTGCGCAGGATGTATCCGGCGGCGACGGGCGAATGTTGCCGATAAATCCGATGGCGGATTACGGACCCAATAAACGTGATGCCATGCTGGCGTACCTTGTCGCGACGCGAACTTCTACGCCGCACACGGTAATCATGTCGACCGCCTATCCCTGCCGATGTCTTTGGGAAGTGGACACTCGCTCCGGAAAGGCAACCGTTACCAAGTATGGCAATGAGTTCACTGCGGCTTGGGTCGTGGACAGAGCTGGACGGGCGGTGGCGCGGGAAGACTGGGACTGGCACCACCACGCCTATCGGCTGCTTGCTCTAGGCGCCGTGGACAGCGCAAAGCCAAGGGAAATACTTCGCAAGGATGACAGCGAACATCCTAGGCTCGCCGGACTGCTCGCCGACGGATCCGCCGTTGTCGTGCTTGCAACCAACGGGCGAGCCCACCAGGTCGCCTGGGCCCTGCCGCTTGATGGTTCATCTCCCAAAATCCTCGCGGAGGAGCCGGATGCTGATATCACAAACGTGTACACCGATGCGCATACCGGCGCAATTGTCGGCGTTTACGTCGGCGGGAGCATTACCAAAGTGCACTGGCTCGATTCGTCGGCGCAGCGTCGCCAGGAAGCGCTGCAGCGGGCATTTCCGGGGCGCGAGATCGGCATATATGGCTGGACTCTGGATGGTGCAAAGACCCTCGCGCGTGTCGAGACGCCATCCAGCCCACCGGTGTACTACTTGGTCGATTTCACTTCGCATCGGGCGGATATCGCCGCGGAAGAGTACCCAGCACTTACCGGCGTTCCCCTGGGAGAGGTGAAGCAGATTTCATACAAGGCGCGTGACGGCACTGAGATTCCAGCCTATCTGACAACGCCGCCGGCAACATCGGCGGCGCCGCTCCCGCTCATCGTGTTGCCGCATGGTGGCCCGCAAGCACGGGACTACCTGACGTTTGATTGGCTCACACAATTCCTCGCCTCCCGCGGCTACGCAGTTCTTCAGCCGCAATTTCGAGGATCGACCGGATTTGGCGATGCTTTTCGCGAGGCGGGTTATCGTCAGTGGGGCGGCCTGATGCAGGACGACATCACGGATGGCGTTCGCGCGATGATCGATCGGGGCCTCGCCGATGCGCACCGGATTTGCATCGTGGGCGCATCCTATGGAGGTTATGCTGCGCTGGCCGGCGCAGCATTCACTCCAGATGTATATTCCTGCGCCGTCAGCATCAGCGGCGTAACGGATTTGCCCGCACTGATGCGCGAAACGGTGCCGATCTACGGCGGCGCTCTGTCCACTTCCCTCTCCGACTGGAAGGCGCATATCGGTGCGCCGAACGACTCGTCACTCGCAGCGAAATCGCCGATCAATTCGGTCAGGTCGATTAAAATTCCGGTGCTCATCGTGTACGGGACCGGCGACGGTGTCGTGCCGAATGAGCAGTCCGAGCGCATGGCTCGCGCGCTCAAGTCCGCCGGCAAAAGGGTCACAGTCGCAATCTTACCGGGCGAGGATCATTGGCTGTCCCGCACAGAGACACGCGTGCGGGTTCTCAAGGAACTTGAGGCATTTTTAGGTGAGCACCTGTAACTCGTGAACATCCGTCCGTTGCAGCGCGCGATCGCCTCTAGTGTCGCAAACTGCGTCGTCAGCACATTCTCCCCGCATTCTGATCCCACCAAACAAAAGACGCCGACGTCCACTTAAGCGACCAGGTCGAGCACTTCTTTTTGTACTCGGCGTTCCATCTGCTTTGCTTCCTTCGCGAGGTTGATCTGCATTGCTGTATGAGCGACATCGAGCAGTGCCTGATCGATATCGTAGGAAGCTCGTCCCTTAAACCACTCAAGCAAATGCGCTAGATGCCAAATGGCGGCGCTCCCTTCATGGACAGGCGTAGGGAAATTAAAGGGGTGCGCTTGCTTGAGCCTTTGAATGTTCTGCCGAGATACGTCGAGCATCTCCGCAACCTCGGTCATACCCACAAAGTCAGGAGTGACCTCGACGAGCTTCGCCCCTGGGATTGCCTTTTTGACGGCCGATAGCGCGCTGACAACCGCGTTTTCCGCAGAGTTCGCGTCACGCGTAAAATCCAATGCGATACGCCCCGGTTGTCCGGTGCCGACCAAAGCATCATCACAACCGGCTTCGCCGAGCTGCTCGATGAGTTCGTCCATGTCGGCGTCATCAGCCACTTTGTATTTCAATCCAAACTCGTATTCCATCACTTACTCCGCTTCAGATTCATTTTTAGAATCATCAGCTTTTGGCTCGCCCGTGCACTTATCAACTTTTCTTCTCAAATCCCGCGCGTGGCGCTCAGGTTTCCTCGGTGTACTCCAAATACTCGTTATGCAATGCAAACCGCAGCGACACTCGGGATCGTAAAAAGGGCAGTACATCTTGCCCCAGGCGTGACCCTTGCTGGATGTGACTCGCCAGCCCTTGTCCTCCGCATGCTGAACTGCCGCTTCAATTTCCTTGTTGGGATGCCTTGATCGAGCCATGTTTCCACTCGTGTAGTGTATGAGACCCGCGCATGTTGTCAAGTGACAACAATCACAGTTTGCTTGCGTTTTCTCGCTTAACCGCGCGGACGCCGTCGACCTCTCACGGAAGCGTGGCCTGAATACGCACGCAGCTCTATACGCATTACTGCCGGTAGTGCGCACAAATTGCGCGCCGGGACTTCCCGAACTCACCACCCGCGATCTCAACGACGCCGAAGGCTCTGGCGGCGTGCGCACCCGATCTGCTGGTCATTTTTCAATCAACGTTTGCACGAGCCCGCCCTCGCGCAGCGCTCCGTCGAGGGATCCGCGCGCTCGAGCGTGCTCGGGATCACCGCGCGGCCGTTTCGCGAAGGCAGAACGAGGGGCAGTTGGGTGGCCTGGAACACACGGCCCCACTGGCGTTCGTTCACCAGACTCACGATGCCTGCGGCGAATAGGTTGTTGAGCGCGGCATTCGCCGCGGGGACGGAGATGCTCAAACCTGCGGCGGCCTGCTGCACTTTGCCGACCTGGCTGCTATCCGCAATTAACCATGCTGCTTCGCGGCAAACGTTGCGATTAACGCGACACGCGGCGCCATACCCATTTTCTGTTCGAAAGCGCTCTAATGGCCTAGGGAAGTCTTGGCCCAGGGGTTGGCAGTGGGTGCACCTGACAATCGCAGTTTCGTCGCGAGCATTGCCGCCCGGTATGGGCCGCGGCTACGCCGCTTTCTGTCGGTGCGGCTACGCAATGCCGCGGACGTCCCCGACCTTGCCCAAGAGGTGTTCTTGCGTCTGTTGCGCGTCGATGGCTACGAGAGTATTCGCAGTCCTGAGGCTTATCTTTTTACCATTGCCAGCCATGTGATTCATCAGCATGCCGTGCGGCGCTCGAGCGAGCCCGTGTCGGTGGACGTTGCCGAGGTTTTTTCGGAGCTTCGAACCCCCTCGAGCGATGACCCGTCCGACCAGGTCGCTCAGGCTCAGCGGCTCGATGAACTCGAGCGAATGCTGTCGCAGTTGCCCACGCGCGTGGCGACCGCGCTTGTTTTGCATCGTGTCGCCGGTTATTCAGTGCAGGAGGTTGGAGATGAGTTGGGCGTATCGCGTGAAACCGCAAAAAAATATCTTGCCCGTGCCGTCGAGCATTGCCGAAATCTTCGAGCAACCCAGAACGCCATGAAGCTATGAAAATGAGAATCTCGAATGGAAGGACCCATCCCGCCATCATCGCCGAGGCGTCAGCCTGGTTCATAGAATTCCGCGCCGGCGACGTGGACGGCGATGCGCGCGTGCGATTCATCGAGTGGCTGCGCCGCTCACCCGAGCACATTCATGCCTATCTCGAGATATCCGGCGTGTGGGCCGATCTTCCCACCTCGGATCCGAAGGGAAAGATCGACGTCGCGGCGCTGATCGCCCGCGCGCGCGGCGAACCCGACGTGATCGCGCTATCTCCCGACGGACGGCGCCCCGCATCAGTTCCGGCCGCAGTGAAGCCGCACGCCTTGTGGCGCTCGAGGAGAGCTGCTGTCGCTCTTGCGGCGGTTGTAGTGCTCGCAGTCGCGAGCGTTCTTCTCCTGGATCGCGGAAAATTGGGCGGCTCCTACTCCACGGGGATCGGTGAGCAGCGAACCGTACAGCTCATGGATGGATCCACCGTCGAACTCAATGCTCGATCGATGATCCAGGTCCATCTCACGGTACATCAACGCGACGTCACGCTGCTCGAAGGCCAGGCATTGTTTCGCGTCGCGAAGGATGAACTGCGGCCATTCGTGGTGCGCGCAGGAGATGCGCAAGTGCGCGCAGTCGGGACCGAATTCGACGTGTACAAAAAGCAGAGTGCGACGGTCGTAACGGTTGTCGAGGGCCGCGTTGAAGCCTACGACGATGCAGACAGTCCCGGGACGGCGGCCATCGTTCTGTCCGCGGGCGAACAGCTTACGGTCCTGCCGCACGTCGTCGGCAAACCTACGCGTACCGACACCTCGATCGCCACAGCCTGGGTGCAGAAGCGCTTGATATTCGAAGAGACGCCGCTGAGCGATGTGGCCGAGGAATTCAACCGCTACAACCGGCGGCCATTGACGATTGATGACAGCGAATTGGAAAAACTGAGGATCAGCGGCGTTTATTCTTCCACCGATCCTGCATCGCTCATCAATTTCTTGCGCAGCCAGAACTCGATCCAGGTGGTCGAAACGGAGAAACAAGTACGCGTCCTTCGCCGCGAAGCGCGCTGACATACCCATTTTTTATGTGACAACGCTCTACTCTAATCGGGATCGGCGGCTGCCTCGGCCGGCCGGCATCGAAGGCCTCGCAAGGGGCGCGGGAGCGTTAATGCGTATAGCTGTTGTCGCGGCGGCGGTCTGCATTTGCATGGTCGGTCTCTCGCTCGCCGATAGTGCAAGCGCTTCCATTCACGAGCCGACCCACATCGCCGCGCAGGGTCTCGGGCCCGCGCTCAAGCAACTGGCGCAAAGCCGTGGGTTGCAAGTCCTATATCTGTCGAAGACCGTGCGGGATGTGCGCACCAACGGCGCGAATGGAGACATCACGGCCAATGAAGCCTTGGAACAACTGCTCACGGGCACGGGGCTGACCTACCGGTACCTTGACCAAAATACCGTCACCGTCATCCCCATCTCGACTTTCTCGCTTTCGGACGGCGCCGGGGTCTCGTTGCAATCGCAGTCAGGCGGATCAATCGCAAGTTCACCCCCGGAAGATAAGAGCACATCCGCCGACAAGATTTTGCTGGCGCAGGCGCCGCCGACTCCGGCGCCGCCGCCGGTCTCTGCGGCGCCTGAACCGGCTCCGTTGACGGAAATCATCGTCACCGGGTCGCGCATCTCCTCGCCGAATGAAGTCAGCACGAGCCCCATACAGGTCGTTTCGTCGCAATCCATTCGGGTGTCCGGCAAAACCGACATCAGCGACATCATCACCCAGCTGCCGCAAAACTATAATAACGATCTCGGCCAGGATCTCGGCAACGGCACGTCCGGGTTGACAACCGCCGGCGGCGTCGCGACGGCGGACCTGCGAGGCCTCGGGCCCGCGCGTACGCTGGTGCTCATCGACGGCCGCCGTCTGGGCGTGGGATCTCCGAACACGGCCATCGCGCAGCCCGCTCCCGACCTCGACCAAATTCCGGCCGGCTTGGTCGAGCGTGTCGAAGTCGTCACCGGCGGCGCATCCGCTGCCTACGGATCGGACGCCATCGCCGGCGTCGTCAACTTCATCATGAAAAAGAATTTCGAGGGCTTTCAGGTGGACGGTCAGTTTGGCGAGAACTGGCACGGGAACCACGACACGATCGTGCAGAATTTGGTGCAGCAATTTGGTTACACGCCGCCGACGGGCACGGCAAAGGACGGCCGCAATCGCAGCTTCGACATGCTCATGGGCACGAATTTTGCGGATGGCAAAGGCAACGTTACCGCCTTCTTGAGCTACCGGCACGCCGATCCGGTGGCCAGCAGCCAGCGCGATTTCGGCGCCTGCCAGTTGTTCCCGACGACCGATGCGAACGGCAATCTCAATGGTCTGACCTGCGGCGGTTCCACCAATTCGAATTGGTTTCAACCAACTGCCGGGCCCAACGCGGGCACCGTCTACAGCGTGTCCGGGACGAGTTTCGTTCCTCGAGGATCCGTTCCAACCACGCCGCCCGCGAGCTACAACTCCCAGCCGTTCATTTATATGACGCGCGAAGATGACCGCTACAACGCCGCGTTCATGGCGCACATGGAGATAAACGACTGGTTCCAGCCGTATTCCGAATTGTTCTTCATGGACGACAAGACGCACCAGCAGGTGGCGCCGGCCGCGCTGTTCAAGGACAGCAATCCGCTCGATCCGACGGGCGCGGGCGACTACTACGTCAATTGCAGCAATCCCTTGTTGAGCGTGCAGCAGCGGGGAATCCTCTGCACGCCGGCGCAAGTTGCAGCGGACACGGCAAATCCAGGGTCATCGACCGTCCAGGTGAGGATCGGCCGCCGCAACGTCGAGGGCGGCAATCGGTTCATCGATTTCCAGCATACGAACTACCGCGCGGTCTTGGGCGCCAAGGGAACCTTCGCCGATGCTTGGAGCTATGATCTCTATGGACAGTACTTCTATACGTCCTTTTCCGACTCCAACGAGAAGTACTTGAATTACGAGGGCATCGGCAACGCGCTGCTGGTGACGGGCACTGCCACCAATCCAACATGCATCAGCGGCAGCAGCAGAGGATGCGTGCCCTACAATATCTTCGCGGACAGCGGCGTTACCCCGGCAGCACTCAATTATCTGTATCTGCTCGGAACCGCGCAGGGCTCCGCGACCTTGCGCACGCTGCACGCCGATGTGACCGGCAAACTCGGCGAGTACGGCATCACCTCACCGTTCGCGACGGAGGGCATCGGCGTCAACATTGGATTTGAGCATCGCAACGATCACGAGGTGTTGCAGCCGGATGCCGCCGAGGAGAGCCAGCTGTTGTCCGGTTTTGGCAGCGCCGTGGCGCCGATCGACGCCAGCCTGTCGGTCAAGGAAGAATTCTTTGAGCTGCGCGCACCGCTCATTCAAGACAAGCCGGGCGCCAAGGAACTGCTGTTCGATACGGGGTACCGCCGTTCTGATTATTCGACGGCCGGTGTGACCAATACCTACAAGTTCGAGGTTCAATATGCGCCGATCGCGGACTATCGATTTCGCGTCTCCTACGACCGCGCAATTCGCGCGCCGAGCGTCGCCGAGCTGTTCACCCCACCCATCGTCGGGCTCGCCACGGTCGCCCCGGATCCCTGCGCCCCGCCGATCACCTTCACGCTGCTGCAGTGTGAGCGTACGGGTGTGACGGCCGCTCAATACAACAGCGGCTCGATTCCGCAGGGCACCGCCGCGCAATTGTCGCAGGAAACGAGCGGCAATACGGCTCTGAAGCCGGAGCAGGCATCGACCTACACCGTCGGTCTGAATTTTGCACCGAGCCAGATTCCGCATCTCACCGGCAGCATCGACTACTTTCATATTCAGGTGAAGGACGAGATCGGCGTGATCCCGTACCTGGTGGTGCTCTCCAATTGTGCCAACACGGGCGATCCAACCTATTGCAGCCAGATCGTGCGCTCGCCAAGCACCGGCAGCTTGACCGGCAACAGCATCGCCTCCGGCGGCTATGTCATCCAGAAGAACTACAACCTGGGCACCGCAATCAACAGCGGCATCGATACCCAGTTGAACTACAAGCTCGATCTGCCGGCGGGTTTTGGCAACGTGTCATTTGCGCTGAACGGCGCGTACCTGCTGCACAACGAGGTCACGCCGCTGCCGGGAGCGCACACCTATGACTGCGCCGGTTTGTTCGGCGCCACCTGCCAGACGATCAATCCGCGCTGGCACCACCTGTTCCGCACGACGTGGGATATGCCCTGGGACGTGTCGGCGTCGCTCACGTGGCGCTATATCGGCGCGGTTTCGCAGGACAACAACAGCGGGGATCCCACGCTGCACTTTGCCACGTTCGGCGCCTACGATTTCTACAACGCGACCATCCCGTCTTATAGCTACCTCGACCTCGAGGCAACCTGGAACGTCAACAAAGTGCTGCAGATCCGCGCCGGCGCCAACAATATCCTCGACAAGGACCCGCCGGTGATCAATACCAATATCGTCTCCGGCGGCGCGGCGAATACCTACAGTATTTACGACATGTTCGGCCGTCAGCTGTTCGTCGCGTTCACGGCGAAGTTTTGAAGCCGAATGCGCGGGTGCTGTGCTACATACCGCGCATCCTGGGCGGCTGATCGAGACGACGCAACACTTGGGTGGCCTGGAACACACGGCCCCACTGGCGCTCGTTCACCAGGCTCACGATGCCTGCGGCGAGTAGGTTGTTGAGCGCGGCATTCGCCGCGGGCACGGAGATGCTCAAACCCGCCGCTGCTTGCTGCACCGAAAGCACCGGGTGCCCGATCAGGAAGCGAGGAAGGCGGCGCGTGGCCGAATGTGCGCGGTAGCTGCGAAGTTCCTGTTCCCAGCGCTCGGCGAGAGCGAGAAGGTCTTCCGCAATCGAGATCGATTCGTCGCAGGACTCGATCACGGCGTGGCCCAGCAGCTCGAGCCACGGACCCCATTCCCCTTGTAGCTGGACGCTCGCGAGCGCTGCGTAGTACTGAGACTTCGCCCGCAGCAACGCTCCAGAGAGGTAGAGCGGCGGGTAACCCTCGGCAGCCAGCATGAGCGGCATCAGCAGCCGTCCCGTACGGCCATTGCCGTCGTGATAGGGGTGGATGGTCTCGAACTGAGCGTGCGCGATCGCAAGCTGCGCCAGTATCGTGAGTATCGTCTGCTCATCTTTGCGCGGCGCGTATTTAAGGATGCTTGCCGCCATCTCATCCATGCAGCCTTTCACCCGGGCGGGCGGTGCCGGCACGAACGTCGCATCCTCGATTCGCAGCGTTGGTCCGATCCAGACCTGGTCTTCACGATAGGCTCCAACGGGGAAGTGGGCCGCCTCATCCTGCATCAGCAATGCATGAAGTTCATGGATGAGCGCGAGGTCGAGCACCGCGCGGCCACCAACGCGGACGCGCTCGAGGCCGTGCTGGAGTGCTGCGACGTAGCGCTCGGTGATCCTCACGTCCGCAGGCAGGCCTCCAGTAATGTGCGTGGCCTCGTAGGTGAGCAACTGCTGCAGGTCCGATTTGGTGCCCTCGATCTGCGAGCTCATGACTGCTTCGCGACGTGCGAGTGTGCGGGTCACCATGTCGGTATTCGCAAGGTGCTTGAGGGTGCCTTGCAGGCGGCCCAAGGCGGCGTGTGCTTTTGGGAAGCCAGCATCGTGCCGAGAAGACCCTGAGGGGAGCATGCGCGGCGTGGGCGGCGCCACAAGTGCGCAAGCATTTGGATACCCTAGTGCAGGCACTAGAAAAGGCTGGCGTTCTTTCGCGATGTGGTCCCGGCGCATGTGGCTTTCCCTGTCGAGCACGGGAGCTTTAGAGGCTCAACCGTCTTTGTGAGGATAGCTCATAACCTTAAGGAGCGCCAGAACTTCCTAAAGCTTTAGCCATAACCTTTATAAGCACCCCGCGCTCTTTAAGGATACGGGTTCATTCATCCTCGCGATTCCTCGATTCCAACCTTGATCGGCGCGGACTCCGGCATGACGCACAGAGCAATCAGGCCGACCACCACACCCCCGATCATGTACCACGCCGGCGCGAGCGGACTGCCCGTCAAGCGGGTCAGCCAGGCGACGATGAATTGTGTGGATCCACCGAAGATGGAAATCGATAGTGCATAAATGATGGCCAGCGCGCCGGAACGCACCCGGTGCGGCAGCGACTCCGTGACCGCCACCAATGAGGTGGAAGTGGAGAGCGTCGAGGCACTCGCCAGTACCCCGCATGCGACATAGAGCGCAATGCCGCTGCGTTCACGCTCGAGCAGTGCGAAGCACGGAAAAACAGCGATCGCCAGGCACAGCCACGGAATGATCATGATGGGTTTGCGCCCGAAGCGATCGGAAAGCCAGCCGCCCAAGGGATCGCAGACGACGCCGCAGAGGCCGACGATGGCCGTGGCGCCGAAGGCAATCTGGGCGGGCATGCCGAGCGTTGAGCTGGCGTACGTCGTCATGTACTCCAGCAAATAGTTGGTCGTGGTGGCCGCCGCCAGCAGTGCCAATCCCGCGGCCGCGATGCGCCCATAACTGCGCAGCGATGGCGACTCACCGGCAACGTGCGGCGGCTGCAATGTTTCGCTCAAGGTCCGGCGCAGCCCAAAGCCCACCGGAATGATCACCGCGCCTGCCAGCAGCGCAACGCGCCATCCCCAGCTGTCGAGCTGTTCGGTATTCAGTGCGCCGGCCAGAGCGATGCCGACCACTCCTGCAACCATCACGGCCACATCGGCGCTCATGGCCTGCAGCGATATGTACAAGCCACGGCGCAGCGGCGGGGCCGCCTCCATCAGGAAGGCGGTGCTGGGACCCACCTCACCGCCGAGCGCGAATCCTTGTACCAGGCGGAACCCGACGGCAAGTATGGGCGCCAGCATGCCGATGGACGCGTACGAGGGAATCAGCGGCAGACCCACAACGCCTATGCCGATCAAGGCGAATGAGGCGAGCATGGCCGGCTTTCTGCCGATGCGATCGCCGAGGCGGCCCAGTACGATGGCCCCGAGGGGCCGCGTCAAGAACCCGGCGCCAAAGGTGGCGAGCGATGCCAGCAAACTGGTGCCAGGGGTATCCGAGGGGAAAAACGTGCGGCCGATTTGAGCCGCGAAAAACGCATACGTGACGAAATCATAGAACTCGATGGCATTGCCGAGAGCTACGGCGAATACCTGTCGAGCCGGCAAACCAGTCGGTGCGGGATTCCTTATGCGATTCTCGGCGCAGTCTAAGTGACCGCGCCACTATACTCGTTGATTAATTTGCGTGAGGGAGTTCCATATGCGCTGCCTGATCCTGGTTCTTCTGGGCGTGAGCGGTTTCTTGTCTGCGGCAACGGTCGACAAGTCCGATGCCCTGCTCATCGCGCCGAACGTCTACAAGCTCGCGTTCGAGAACGAGCGCATCAGGGTCTTGAGTTTCACTACCGAGCCGGGGCAGAAATGGCCCTTGCATTCGCATCCGGACAGCGTTGCGATTTCCTTGAGCGAGTACAACGTCCGCAACATCATTCCCGGACAAGCCCCCGCCGAGCGTCACAGCAAACTCGGCGATCTTCGCTGGATTCCCGCGACCGCGCACATGGGCGAGAACATGGGAAGTACGGAAATGCGCGGTCTCATCGTCGAGCTGAAGGATCCTGCCATCGCGATGAGCGCAGAGCAGAAAGCAGCACTTGCGAGCTTTCAGGCCATGCTCGATGGTCTTGGCAAGCGAGACAAGGCCGCGATGATGGCGCAGCTGCTGCCCGGCGGCGGCGCGATTCTGATGCGTAACGGAAAGCCGGCGCAAATGACTTTCGAGGTGCTGACCGACCGTCTGTCGCAGCCGGGCAAGGAGACGCACGAGGAGCGCATTCACGACGCCGTGGTTCACGTCGACGGCGACGTCGGAACCGTGTGGGCGCCTTTCGAGTTTCTGGTGGACGGTAAAATCGACCATTGCGGCCGCGACATTGCGAACATGGTCCGCGTCGACGGCCGCTGGCTCATCGCCGCCATCGAGGACAACGGCCGGACGGAGTGCAGCGATCACTGACGAACCAGTAGATCGTGGACCAGCTATACGGCAACTGCCAGTGCTCGGCCAGTCGGAACAAACCACTGAGCGCCGGGGCGCTCAGCCGCGCGCGCTCGTCCCTGGAAGCAAGGTCGAGAGGGGGCGAGGGTTGATAGCGAGTGGCTGGATAGACTGGCTGAGCCATTTTGATGCGCTAATGCGCAGCGATCACCGCCGCGGCGCCGGCCATCATCGCCGCGCTGCTGCGGTTCGCGATCTTGACGGCCTTGCGGCTGGTGAGCAGGCGGCGCGCGCGCACGGCGAGCAGCGCCCAGGCGATATCCACAGCCGCCAGCACAATGAACATGATCGCCGTCAGCTCGACCCATGCGGCCGCGCCCACGTGGTTTAAATCAACGATCGTCGGCAACAGCGCCAGGTAGAACACCATGACCTTTGGATTTCCGAGCGTGATCGTGAGTCCGGTGCCGAACATTCGCCACGGCGATCGGCCCCTCGGCAACTCGCCGTCAGGCACCTGCGTGGGTGCGAACCACATCTTCCAGGCGAGGAAAAGCAGGTAGGCAACGCCGATGAATTTCAGCGCAGTGAACAGCACGCCGAGCGTGCGCGCCACCACGGCCAACCCGGCCACGGCGCAGCCAAGCCACAGCGCTTCGCCGAGCCACATGGCCGCGAGAAAGGGCAGCACGTCGCGAAAGCCATTCGTGAGCACGCGCGCCACCAGCGCGGCGATGCTGGGCCCCGGCGAGCCGGCAGCGACCATCAGCGCCAAGGCGAATACCAAGAGATTTGAAAGCGTCATTGCGTCGGCTGCCTCCTCGTTTATCTTGCCACCGGCAGATCGATATAGCTCGCCGCGTCCGGTTTGTGAAACACGCGCTGCGTGGCTTTCACATAGTCGGCGGGTTTGGCGAAGAAAATATTGGGCACGAAGGTTTGGGGATTGCGGTCGTAGAGCGGGAACCAACTCGACTGGACCTGCACCATGATCCGGTGACCCGGCAGGAATACATGGTCTGCGTTCGGTAGCTTCAGCGTGTAGCCGATGATTTTGCCCGCCGGAATCGCCGATGGATTGGCCGGATCATCGCGGTAGCGGCCGCGCAGGATGTCCATCGCAACCGGCAATTGATAGCTGCCCATTTCAACGTTGGCGGGGACTTCGTCCGGATACACATCGATCAGCTTGACCACCCAGTCGCCGTCCGTTCCGCTGGTTGAAGCAAACAGGTGCGCCACCGGTTGCCCGGCGATGCGCAGCGGCGCCGTCAACACATCAGACGTGTAGGTCAATACGTCCGTGCGATCCGCGGCAAACCGCTGGTCATCGACCAGCCAGCGTCGCCAGGTCGAATCCGTCGCATAGGTCGGCCGGATCGGCCGTGGCCGGTAAGTGACGGGCTTCGCCGGATCGGAGACGTATTCATCAAACGCCGGCGAGGTCGCCGGTTGCTTGTCGAACGACAGTTTCGCGCCGGCGGCGAGATACAGCGGTGCGGATTTGAACGGGCAGCCGCCGGCGCAGGATTGCGGCCACTGATCGTAGCGGCGCCACACATTTGCGCCGGTCTCAAAGGCGGTCACTCTCGCGATATCGGCTTTCGGGGCGCCGTCCTTCAGATGCGAATCGAAGAACGGCAAGAGCACATTGAGCCGAAACCAGTGGCCGGTGTCGCCGTCGAACTTGATGGCGCCCAAGGACGATCCGTCGCCGTTGCCGCCGCCATGGCGCCAAGGTCCGATCACCAGATAAGAATTGTCATGACCCGCGCCGGATTGGCCCCGGGTGGCGGCAAACGCCGCCGTCGCGCCGTAAATGTCTTCTTGATCCCACTGGCTATGCACATAGAGCGTCGGTACGGTCAGCGGCCGCGCGGCAAGGATCTTGTCCACCGCCTGCTCGCTCCAGTAGTGATCGTACGCGGGATGCGCCGTGAGACGCTGCCAGAAAGGCAGTTGGTCCATGCCGAGCGCCTTTCCCAAGGTGCCTGCCGAGCCGATGGCGAGCCAGGTGCCATAGGCGTCATAGCGGGGCGCAATCCATTTATTCTCCGACGACTTTTCGGCAGTTTGCTCAAAGATGTAGTCGGCATAGGTTTGGCGAAGCGCGCCGTTGTGGAACCAGTCATCGCCCATCCAGGTGTCGACCATCGGATTGAACGGCGCGGCCGCCTTCAACGCCGGATGCGGATTGACCAGGCTCATCAGCACCGTATAGCCGTCGTAGCTGGTGCCCATGGTGCCCACTTTGCCATTGGATTCCGGGACATTTTTCACCAGCCAATCGATGGTGTCCCAGGCATCGGTGGAATGATCCACGGGTGTGTGGTTCAAGTCGCCCGCCAGCGGCCGATTCATGACGTAATCGCCTTCGGATTTGTATTTCCCGCGAACATCCTGCACGACGATGATGTAGCCGGCCTCAGCGAGTTCACCGTAGCTCAAGGGGAGCACCAGCGCGCGGCGGGGGCTGTCGGAACTGGTCGTGAATTTGTTGGCGTTGTACGGGGTGCGGTCCAGGATCATGGGTGCCTGCGCGGCCCCTTTTGGGATGATGATGACGGTATGCAGCTTGACGCCGTCGCGCATGGGGATCATGACGGCGCGTTTCACATAGTCATCGGCCTCGGTCGCAATATTGAAGTTCGCAGGAATGTCGCCGCCGGTCGCCGGCGGCACAGGCACCGGGCTCGCGAGTCCCGCCGACCCGACCATCACCGAGGCCGTCGCGGTGAGGACAGCGGTGAATGCGCGGATCTTTGTAAAGTTCATTGTGCGCTCCCGGTATGAAAGGAGCGCACTAAACCATTATTCACAGGCTTTGGGCAAGCAACGGCGCTTTGGGCAAGCAATTGGGTGCTGCAATAACAGCGTCAAGCCTGCCGCAGTCCTGGCGATGCCACCGTCGCCAAGGCGTCCGACGCGTAGGCAGTCTTGATGCCGATGAAAGTGCTGCGGCCGGAAGTCCGATAGCTCCCCTCCGTCATCTCCGATGCGATGTTCGGGCCGAGGCCATCGAATTGCTCGAGCACCAAGTCGAAGCCGGCGTCACGCAGTGCCTGCAAAAGATACTCGCGCTGAATCCAGAACGACTGCTTGTTGTTCCACGATGCCCAGCGGCGATTATCGCGATCCAAGAAAGCTCGCTTGGTGCGAAATTCCGGCAGCCACCGGCCCGGCAGGCCTTCGTTCTCGCTCAAAAAGGAGAGCTTGTGAGTGGTAGTCCCCGTGTTCTTGAGCGGGAAAACCCGCGCCAATGCGCGCCGAAATCGCCGTGGCTGAATGAAGCTCGGCGAATCCTTGGCCTCGGAAAAGTGTGTTTGAAGAATCAATAACCGTTTGGTCACCTGCGAAAGCAAATTCAAGAATTCCCGCGGCTTGTCCAAGTGGTAGAAAAGTCCGCAGCAAAACACGGCATCGAACGCGCCGTAGGCCGCGATGTTCCACACATCGTCACGAACGAATTCCAAGTTCGGCAAGCTGACCTTCGACTGCACGTATCGACAGGCCTCGATATTCAATTCGCGTACATCGAGCCCGAGTGCCTCGAGGCCAAGCCGCGCAAATTCGACCGTGTAGCCACCCTCGAGGCAGCCCAAATCGGCGATGCGCAAATGCCGCTTATCGCCGGGGAAGGTTGCATCGAGCATGCGTTTCGCCGCCAGAAACCAAGGATGCACGTCCATCGAATAACCGGCATCCGGTTTGGTGAACGAGCCATCATCCAATCTTATGTTATGAGAGGTAAAACTGACCGGCATTCGTGCTCCAAGGTAATGTGCGCGGGAATCTTAACCCCTTTCTGCCGGGCGCATCGATTCAGGTGGGACAGGTAAACACCGGAGATCGATATGAAGCGCGTATGGCTGGGAATTCTATTGATAGGCATTGCACTCGATGCGCAGGCCGTCGGCAGCCTTGCAAATATTCAAATCATCGACCGCGATACGGGCAACGTGCTGCCGACGTATCGATGCCGCGGCGAGTATTGGGTCGCCGGCACACCCGGGGCGCGTTACTCGATCAAGGTTCAGAATCACCGCGGGCAGCGCTTGCTCGCCGTCACCGCGGTAGACGGCATCAATGTGATCAGCGGCGAAACCGGCGCGTGGGGCCAGAGCGGCTATGTGCTGGGCGCGGGTGAAGGTTACGAAATCACGGGATGGCGCAAAAGCGATGCAGAAATCGCCGGCTTTAATTTCACATCGGCGGGCCGCTCCTACGCGGAGCGCACCGGGCGTCCGGCCAACATCGGCGTGATTGGCGTCGCGTTGTTTCTCGAGCGCCCCGCCCAGGTTTCTCAATACGTGCCTCTGGATCAGAAATCCGAGGAGTCGTCGCGCGACCGCAGCGAGGACGCCGCGCGCGCGGCACCGCAGAGTCCGGCCGCATCGCTGTCGTCGCCGAAATTAGCCGGCGCGCAATCGCTGTCGAACATGGCACCTGCGGAAAAACTCGGCACCGGGCACGGAGCGCGCGAGGCATCGTACGTTCAGAACACGCAGTTTGACCGCCTGTCGAGTACGCCGAACGAGGTCATCAAGATTCGCTACGACAGCTTCGAGAACTTGGTGGCGATGGGAGTCGTACCCTCGCGGCCGGCCTGGCGGCCCGGTCCGAATCCGTTTCCCGATTCAAGCTCACCGAGGTATGTACCGGATCCGCCGGGCGGCTGATAATGGGGTGAATGAGCCCGCCGCCGGAGACCGACGAGAATCTGATGTTGCGCTTCGGACGCGGCGATGCCGCCGCGTTTGAACTCCTATATCGCCGGCACGAGTCACGCGTGTTTCGCTACCTGCACCGCAACCTGCGAAATGAGGCCGGCGCGAATGATCTGATGCAGGAGGTCTGGTTTGCAGTGGTGCGCAATGCGGCGGACTATCAACCCACTGCGAAATTCACCACGTGGCTCTTAACCATCGCCCATAACCGCATGGTCGATATGATTCGCGCCGGTGGCCGGCTGCAAAGCTTGGATGCCGGCGACGCGGCGGGCTCCGACGGCTCGAGCTTGCTGGACAGTCTCGCGGCCGATGCGAAACTCGAACCGCCCGCCGAGGTCCAATCGCAGGAGGAGGCCGCGGCGCTATTGGGCGCCGTGGCACAGTTGCCGCCTGAGCAACGATCGGCATTTCTGCTGCAGGCAGAGGGCGAACTCAGCGTTGAGGAAATTGCCGTCGCCACCGGGTCCAACTTCGAGACGGTCAAGAGCCGGCTACGCTACGCCCGGGCGAAACTCCGTCAGCTCTTGTGGGAATACGCATGACGTCGAAAGAGAGCGCGCAAGACAAAGAGTTGCTGGAACGCTACCGGCGCGCCAGCGACACGGAGGCCGCTGCGCCCAGCGAAGCGGTGCGCGCGGCCATTCTCGCCGAGGGCCGCCGCGTTGCCGAACAGCGCGCGAAGGAAACACGCGGGCAGCCGTTCGATGCATTCCGCCCCGCTGCCAACGATTCCCGCTGGAAAATCACGGCTTTTGGAACCGCGGGCGCGGCATTGGTGGCTGTCCTTCTCTTTGCGCCTCGCCTGTGGGAAAGCGCGTCTCCTCCTGCACGATCGGCCGGCGGCGCAATCGTAGCCGAATCGGCGGACAAGGCTGCCGCCCCCTCGGAAGCAGGAGCCGCGCAGCCGCCCAAGCTTGACTCGCTGCGCACATCTCCTTCCGCAGAGCCTCTGCAGGAAATCGTGGTTACACAGGCGAAGCGCGAGAACTCGAAGGCGGCACGCGCGGCGCCGGAGCGTCAACGGGCCGAAGAAAAAACCTACGTGCAGAATCACGCGCCTGCCGCGCCCCTTGCCGACGCCGCCGCGCCGGCCGCGCCGGCCGCAACCCCGGCTGCGCCGGCTCCTGAGATTGCGCCCCGCGTCACGTCGCTGAATGCCGCCCGCGTTGCAGATTCGAAAAACACTCTTCAACCGACCGCGCTGCTGTCCGCCGCGGCGTCGGGGGACACAGTGCAAACGACTGCGCTGCTCAATCAAGGCGCGGCACTCGAGGCGCGTGACGAAGCCGGCCGCACCCCGCTCATGCTGGCGGTCATGCAACGCAAGCCGGAGGTTGTCCGCCTGCTGTTGGATCGCGGTGCCGATCCGAATGTTGCCGACAGGGCCGGACGCACACCGCTGCAACAGGCGAAGCAGGAAAACCTGCGTGAGATTGCAGCCTTGCTGGAGCGAGCAGGAGCGCGCTAAGGTTTTATGCTTTATTTTGACTCCCCGCGGGCCGCGGCGCAGTACTCTAGACAGGCCGGCGGGGTCGTCCTCGTCCCTGGGGAACTTCAATGACGCGGATCAATGGAAAAATAGCGATGGCGCTTGGCCTTGCATGCTTGGGATTTGCATCGAGTCTCGTGCCGGCGGGCGATGCGCAAAAACCCGCCGCCAGGGCGGTGACCGCGCCCTCAGTCACTCTGCCCATCAGCCTGCTGGATGTCATGCGTGCTTCAGTGGAGATTCCCGCCGACGGCATTTGGGCCGCCGAAGGCGCCGACAAATTATCCGAAGACGATTGGCAATTAGCCGATCAAGACGCAGTCAATTTGATTGCTGCGACAACCCTGCTGGCGAGCGGCGGCACCGGTCAGCATGACGCCAAGTGGGTCGCCAATGCGGATTGGCAAGCTTGGGTTCGCGACATGGAGAAGACGGCTTTGCAAATTCGCGACGCCGTCAAGGGAATGGATCAGAAGAAAATGGCCGCAGCCGCGGATCATCTTCAGGAGATCTGCGAGGCGTGCCACACCAAGTATCGGCCTCAGTCGCCCTCGGACGGCGTGAGTCGATATCCTTTCTATCCGAAGCGAGAGCCGGCCAAGTAAGCCGCAATCACGCTTGACGCGTCAAGGAGTCGATTATGAAGCGTCGATATAAAGTGCTGAGCCTGGTAGCGATCCTGCTGGTAGCAGCGGGATCCTCGTTGGCGCTGGTTTTGAGTCATAACTCTGCTTGCCCAGCCGCTCCGCCCCTGGCGGCCGGTGCGTCGCCGATGAAAGCGATCGTCTATCGTTGCTACGGCTCGCCCGAGGTGCTCAAGCTCGAGGAAATTGCCAAGCCATCCGAGGCGGACGACCGAATGATCGTGAAGGTGCACGCGGCCTCCGTCAATCCTCTGGACTGGCACTACATGCGCGGCGAGCCGTACTTCATGCGTGCCATGGCGGGAATGGGGAAGCCCGAAAGCATTCACATGGGGGTTGATTTCGCAGGCACGGTGGAGTCGGTTGGAAAGAATGTCACGCGGTTCAAGCCCGGCGATGAAGTGTTCGGCGGCCGCGACGGCGCCTTCGCGCAGTACGTGAGCGTTGCCGAGAAAGGCTCGCTGGCCATGAAGCCTGCCAACATGACGTTTGAACAGGCCGCGGCCGTGCCCATCGCCGCCATCACGGCATTGCAGGCACTGCGCGACAAGGGAAACCTTCAAGCGGGGCAGAGCGTCTTGATCAACGGCGCGTCCGGCGGCGTCGGCACGTTTGCAGTGCAGATTGCCAAGGTCTACGGCGCCAAAGTCACCGGTGTTTGCAGCACCCGGAACTTGGACTTGGTGCGATCCATCGGCGCCGATGAGGTCATCGATTACACCCTCGAGGATTTCACTCGAGCTGCGCAACGATACGATCTCATCATCGATACCGTGGGGACGCACTCGCTGTCCGACTATCGGCGCGTGTTGAAGCCTGACGGCGCGTTGGTTATCGTCGGATCCGTAGACAAGGGCCGGTGGCTCGGGCCCATGTCGGGCCTCATCGACGCGAAGCTCTATTCGCCCTTCGTCAGTCAGAAATTAATTTTTATACTGGCAGAATTGAATCCCAAAGATCTCGATACCCTGCGCGATTGGATGCAAGCGGGAAAGGTTACCCCAGTCATCGACCGGCGCTACGCATTGAGCGAGGTTCCCGAGGCGATTCGGTACCTGGAACAGGGGCACGCGCGCGGCAAAGTCGTCGTTACGGTGGACTAGGCGAGCAATATTTTCCGGGATGATGTCGAAATGACAGGGGCCCATCCGTCTTCCTTATAGAAACCACTGGAATCCGTAAGAGGAGTTCAAGATGAGCAGTGATCTATCGCGGCGGCGGCCGCCCCGCATTGTGTCGAGAGAAGAATGGCGTGAGGCGCGCATTGCGCTGCTGGCCAGAGAAAAGGAACTGACGGCGATGAAGGACTCGCTGGCGGCCGAACGCCGCTCGCTGCCGTGGGTGCGGATCGAAAAGAACTATGTGTTTGATGCACCGACAGGTCCTAAGACCCTGTCTCAGCTGTTCGACGGACGCAGCCAGTTGTTTGTCAAACACTTCATGATGGGCCCCGGTCAGTCCCGCCAGTGCGTCGGGTGCTCGCTGGAGGTTGACCATCTGGCGGGGATCCGTGTGCATCTCGAGCATCACGATGTCACGTACGCGGCGGTGGCCCGTGCACCTATTGAGGAGATCGAGCGGCTGAAACGCAAAATGGGCTGGGACTTCACCTGGGTGTCTTCCTACCGCAATGATTTCAACTTTGATTTCAATGTGTCGTTTTCGGATGCCGAAATCGCGCTGGGACGCGGCTATTACAATTATCAGGACGTGGATGTGCATCCGGGCATGATCGATCTCTCGGGCGACAGCATTTTTGTCAAAGACGAGAACGGCCAGGTCTATCACACGTACTCGGCGTATGCCCGGGGCGGGGAGCAATTTTTGGGCATCTACGCCTATCTGGACGCCATGCCCAAGGGCCGCGCCGAGAATGGTCCCCATCATTCGCTCACCGATTGGGTCCGGCCCCACAACATGTATGGCCGTGGCGGCGTGGTCGAGGGCACGGGCCGGTATCACGCCGCGGATTGCGGCTGCGCGGCTCATCTTTAAATTACGTCGATGCTTCCCCAGGAGAATTGGCATGAAAATCTATTGGATCAAAGCGCAGGCACCTCGACGCGTACTGGCGCTGGCAAAACATCTCGGCATCGAGGCGGACTTCGTCGAAGTCAATCTGATGACCGGGGGACTGAAGGCGCCGGACTTCGCTGCGCTCAATCCGAATGAAAAAGCGCCGCTGCTCGTGGACGGGGACCAGGTGCTCTGGGAATCGTCCGCCATCATGGCTTATCTTTGCATCAACGCAGGATCCGACATGTGGCCCGCGCGCAATGCCGCTGAGCAGGTCGAGGTACTGCGCTGGTTATCGTGGAACGACGGTCACTGGGCGCCTGCGGTTGGACCGTTCTACTTTGAGCACGTGGTCAAATCGACGTTCGGCCTGGGCCCTCCGGATCGCGAACTATTGAAGTCCAGCGTGCCCGACTTGCAGAAGTTCGCCGCCGTATTGGACGGTCATTTGGCAGGCCGCAATTTCGTCGCGTGCGGACGGCTGACGATTGCCGACTTCCAGGCGGCTTCGATGGCGACCTATTGGCGAGAATCGGAAATGCCTCTCGATGCCTATCCCAACATCGTGCGTTGGATCGATGGGCTGTTGCGCATTCCCGCCTGGGCGCAGCCCTGGCCCGCGAGGCGAGAGGCCCTCGAATTGGCGGCGAGCTGACGATCGGTCTTTGCAAATTGAGAATATTGGCAACTTACAATCTGGAGCAATCATGAAAAATTACCTGGCGATCTTTCTCGGTACGCAGTCTTCACCCAAATTCGCGGAATTTATGGCGATGGAGGAAGGCAAGCGCAAGAAGATCGAGGCGGCGGGCATGAAAGCGTGGGGTGACTGGATGCAGAAGCATCAGTCGGTGATCGTCCAGACCGGAGGGCCATTGGGTAAAACCAAACGAACATCCGCGCAGGGTGTATCGGACACCAAGAACAATCTATCAGGCTTCGTCGTCGTCAAGGCCGACTCCCACGACGCGGCGGCGAAGTTGTTCGAGAAACACGCGCATTTCACGATTTTCCCCGGCGATTCGGTGGAGATCATGGAAGTCCTGCCGATTCCGGGGCAACCTCAGGGCTGATGCCTCGCGGCAGCCGGCCGGATGAAGAACCCAGCTAAGTAGTCAGGCGCCGCTGACCGACCGTTTGCGCGCCTGACTCTGCAGCGCCCACCACTGCTCGACTTGGGCGGTGAGTCCCGCAAGATCGAGTCCAGCATGTGCGAGGCAGGTGTCGCGCGTTCCGTGTTCGATGAAGCGATCGGGAATGCCGATGTGCAGCATGGGCAGCTGCAATCCGGCGGCCGTGAGCAATTCACCCACGCCTGAACCTGCGCCGCCGCTGATGGCGTTTTCCTCGATGGTGATGAGGGCGCGGTGCCGTGAGGCAATCGACAGGACCAGTTTTTCATCGAGCGGTTTCACGAAGCGCATGTTGACGATGGTGGCGTCCAAGCGTTCCGCAATTTTCTGCGCCGAGTCGACCAGCGCGCCGAATGCCAGTATGGCGAGCCCGCTGCGGCCTTCGCGGCGCAGTTGTGCCTGTCCTACGGGAAGCGCCGTCATTTCCGCGGCGATGGGCACGCCGGGCCCGGTGCCGCGTGGGTAACGAATCACCGACGGCGAACTCAAGGTGGTGCCGGTGTACAGCATCTGGCGGCATTCATTTTCGTCCGCCGGCGCCATGATGATCATGTTGGGAATGCATCGCAGGAACGACAGGTCGTAGCTGCCCTGGTGGGTGGCGCCATCGCTGCCGACCAGACCTGCGCGGTCGACGGCGAAAACCACCGGTAGATTCTGCAGCGCGACGTCGTGGATGAGCTGATCGTAGGCGCGCTGCAGAAACGTGGAATAGATCGCCACGACCGGCTTCAATCCTTCCACCGCCATGCCGGCGGCCAACGTGACGGCGTGCTGCTCGGCGATCGCCACGTCGAAATAGCGCGCGGGAAATCGCTTCGAGTATTCGACCAAACCAGAACCCTCGCGCATCGCCGGCGTGATGCCGACGATGGCCGGGTCGCGCTCCGCCATGTCGCACAACCACTTGCCGAAAATCTGCGAATAGGAGGGACCTGAGCTCGCTTCCTTGAAAATCATGCCGCTGGCGGGATCGAACGGCCCGGGTCCATGCCACTTGATCGGGTCCGCCTCTGCCGGCGCATAACCCTTGCCCTTGCGCGTCACGACGTGCAGGAACTGCGGGCCCCGCAGCTTTTGCAAATTCCGCAGCGTATTGACCAAGGCTTTCACATCATGACCATCGATGGGACCGATGTAGTTGAAGCCCATTTCCTCGAACAACGTGCCAGGCAGCACCATGCCTTTCAAATGCTCTTCCGAGCGGCGCGCCAGTTCCCAAACCGTGGGCATCTGTCGCAAGACTTTTTTGCCGCTCTCGCGCAGGTGCGAGTACATCTTGCCGGACAACGCGCGCGCCAGATAATTCGAGAGCGCGCCGACGTTCTCCGAAATCGACATGTCGTTGTCGTTCAACACGATCAACAGGTCCGCAGGCAGCGAGCCGGCGTGATTCAGCGCTTCGAACGCCATGCCCGCCGTCAGCGCGCCGTCGCCGATAATGGCGACGACTCGACGATTCTCGCCGCGTTGCGCTGCCGCGACGGCCATGCCGAGCGCCGCGCTGATCGAGGTGCTGGAGTGGCCGACGCCGAACGTGTCGTATTCGCTTTCGCTGCGCGTCGGGAAGGGCGCCAGGCCCGCGTCCTGCTTGATGGTATGCAACTTGTCGCGCCGGCCGGTGAGCACCTTGTGCGGATACGCCTGGTGCCCCACATCCCAGACCAGGCGGTCATCGGGGGTGTTGAACACATAATGCAGGGCAATTGTCAGCTCGACCGTGCCCAATCCTGCGGCAAAGTGTCCACCTCGGGTCGCGACGCTTTGAATCAGAAATTGACGCAATTCCTGCGCCAAAACGCTCAGTTTCGCAGCCGGCAGGCGCCGCAGATCCGCCGGGGAGGCGATGGTTTCGAGCAGGGGATAGCTGGCGGGCGGAACGTCCATATCCCACCAGTTTATACTGCTGCACCCGGAGTGTGGCAATGAGCTACTGTCGATGTTGCGGATTTGCACCATCGGTGACCGGCTGACATGATGCTATTTTTACAGGTTTCCGAGATACTGCCAGCATGGATTCCGTCAGTTCCGATGAGGTCTACCAGGATCAGATTCTGCCGCATGTCTCGCGCACCTTTGCGTTGACCATACCGCAACTGCCGCCTGCGTTGAGCATTCCCGTCACCAGCGCCTACCTGCTGTGCAGAATCGCCGATACCATCGAGGACGAGCCCGCGCTGTCCGCCCCCGAGACGCTGGCCTTCCTGCAGCGATTCAGTGCGGT